>Ga0207419_1000947_pt1 | contig 23777 bp, 19 predicted proteins | sample ElkSloMetagenome_4_FD_184723 | JGI IMG/M metagenome (GOLD analysis project Ga0207419, IMG submission 184723) | Hot spring microbial communities from Elkhorn Slough, Monterey Bay, USA - MD2A (version 2) | ecosystem: Environmental > Aquatic > Marine > Intertidal zone > Estuary: Microbial mat ... | reverse complement strand
CGGGGGTTCCGGGGGTGATGGGGTGGTGGGCAGAGGACTTTTTTCCGATGAAAAATAACTTTTTATGAATAAAAATCCTCCCTACCTCCCTACCTCCCTACCTCCCTACCTCCCTACCTCCCTACCTCCCTACCTCCCTACCTCCCTACCTCCCCACCTCCCCACAAATCAAGTTTTAGGGCTAGAACGCGCACGGCCCTGGGGGGTGCAGGGGGAGAAACTGTTCACTGAAAACTGGTCATTGGTCACTGTCTCCCCGAGTGCCTATAAAAATTTTTATTGAGCAATACCGAAAAATGAGATAAAAATAAAGTTATGAGAATTTTTTTAAGAAACTGGAGGAGAGCAAATGGATTTTGATTTTCGTCTCGTTGTAGTCTTACTGCCGATCGCGATCGCTGGAGGCTGGGCTGTCTTTAATATTGGAGCCGCTGCCCTCAGACAAGTTCAAGGCTTTCTCAGTAGATAAGGCTATAAACAACCCATAACATCTCAATCATTGCCGACTGTTCTCTCATCTGCGAGAGGATAGTCGGCTTTTAGTTGGGGTAAAATCCCCAGAGCTTGGTATGATATTCGTGTTTTTGGCTTTAACCCAACATCCTAAATCCCATGACTCCAGAAACTGCCCTAAGTGAAATCGCCATCAAGCAAAACCTAGAGCAATTTTTATTAGTTCTACTGGTTTCTCTCAGTGTAGCCACCATCTCCCGCCTATTTGTATGGTTTCGTCGCATTCCCTTCACTCTGCTGTTAGTGATTGTTGGATCAATTCTGGCGTTTGAGGACATTCGCCTCGTTAATCTCTCCCCGGAACTGATTTTAGAAATTTTTCTTCCCCCCTTACTCTTTGAAGCGGGTTGGAATATGAAGTGGCGAGAGTTGAAACGAGATTTAGTTCCCGTTACCTTATTTGCCATTGTTGGGGTGATTATTTCTGTTGTGGGGATCGCGTTTGGGTTAAATTGGTTTGCAGGAATTCCCCTGGCGATCGCTTTATTAGTCGGGGCGAGTCTATCGGCGACTGATCCGATCTCTGTGGTGGCGTTGCTGAAAGAATTAGGCGCTGGCCAACGTTTACGCACCCTGATGGAAGGAGAAAGTTTATTTAACGACGGGGTAGCAGTTGTTGCTTTTAGTTTGTTAGTCGGAATACCGATGGGAACCAGCGAGTTTTCGGTTTCCCAAACTTTACTCCAATTTTTTACTTTTGTTGGGATTGGAGGGGGTGTTGGATGTTTAATTGGATTTGGGATATCCTATCTAACTCAACGGTTTGATTCTCCCTTAGTTGAACAATCTTTAACTCTTGTTTCAGCCTACGGAACTTATGTGGTAACAGAGACGTTAGGCGGTTCGGGTGTGATTGGAGTCGTTACTGTGGGTTTGATTTTAGGGAACTTTGGTTCTCGCATTGGGATGAACCCCCGAACTCGAATTATTGTCAGTGAATTTTGGGAGTTTTTAGCGTTTTTTGTCAATTCAATTGTTTTTTTGTTAATCGGCGATCAGATTCAATTTCCCAATTTAGCTGCTAATATTCAACCGATCCTGATTACAATTGGGGGAATGGTTTTAACCCGAGCGATTAGTACCTATGGGTTAAGTGCGATTAGTAATGGGTTCGCCAATTCTAAAATTGATTTCAAAATCCAGACGGTTCTGTGGTGGGGAGGCTTAAGAGGTTCAGTTTCTATTGCGTTGGCTTTGAGTGTCCCGACTGCTTTACAACAACGCGATGAGATTATTGCGACGGTATTTGGTGTAGTCTTATTTACGCTATTAGTTCAAGGCTTAACGACTCAATCATTACTCGAAAAATTGGGGTTAATTGGCGATCAACCCCTGCGTCAAGAATATCAAGAATTGATCGCTCGTCGTGTGGCTTTAAACCGCGTTCAAAATCATTTAACTGAGGTAATTCGTAGACAAGAAACTGACCCGGAGTTTTATCGATATCAAGCCGATTTAGTCAATCAAGAGTTAAAAGCCATTCAAGAAAAAATTGATAAGATGCAAGCTGAATATTCTTTTTTACAAGAACTCAGTCTGAATCTATTATTAGAGGAAATGGTTGATATTGAAGCCGATACCTATGCAGATTTAATTCGTTCAGGTCGTCTTGATAGCAATCTCTCACCCATTCTTTGGAAAGTCTTTGAAGAACAGAAAAAAACAAATGAAGCTCAATAATCGGTTTTCCCTGAATATTCCAGACATCGGACGGAAAGATCAGAACAAAGCAATTTAAAATCCGAGGTAGAAAAGCGACACGATCCATTTGAGTCACCGCTCAAATAAATTTGTGTCGTCAACGGGGGTCAAATGAGTTAATATATTGAGAACATGAGCAAAAAGCACGAACCGCCCAAAGTCGATTCAAAATGCGAGCCGATACCAATATTTGACGAATGTTCTAATTGCACTAAAATAGTTAAGAAGTCTGAATCAACAAAGACTCGTAACATAGATCTGCGCGTGTTAGCGACAACCCAATCATTGTACTACTTTGAACAGACTCAACACCATAAGGGTGAAAGTGTTACCGTATGGGCAGATTAGACCGACAGTGAACCTTTGATTTGATGATTAACGTCATCGTAACAGTTACAAATCAGTGCATTCTACTGTTTTTTCCGGTTGAGTTGTAGATTGTTATGAACTAAGCTCACAAATCAAGCCCTGTTGTTGAATACTGAAGGAGTCACCCAGCTATGGATGAGAAAAAGCAGCAAGATTTACGTCGTCATGCGGCTGAAAATTTTTTCAACTCGTTTGAAAAACAATTGCTGGAAACTTTTCAAGAATCTGAATCTGAACCAGCCCCACCAGCCCCACCAATCCCACCAGCCCCAACTCGTTCAAAGAAATCGAAAAAAACTCAAAATCCTTCTCCTGAACCTATTGATTTGTCTGCTTTAGAAGAAGCGATCGCAGATATCGATCAATACCTACAAAATCAATCGCCTCAACCTCCTGAGGCTTAGGATGAGGGTAAATTTGAGGGTAAATTTAGTGTTTGGTTTTGGTGTTGTCGTTGAGCTTCATACAACATCAAAGCCGCACAAATTGCCACATTTAAGGACTCAACTCCTCCAGATAGAGGGATCTGAACGTGCTGATTTGCCAGTGCGGTGAGTGAACTCGATAAACCTGCACCTTCGTTTCCCAGTAATACTATCGTCGGTTGTTGAAAGTCAAGTTCCCAGTACGTTAAATCAGCATCGGGTAAAGTCGCCACAATCTGAACTCCCTGCTGTTGGGCGAGGGTGAGTTGCTCAGTTAAATCACCACAAACCGCCATCGGTAGCCGAAACCACGCCCCTGCTGAAGCCCGTAACACTTTGGGATGATCGAGATCAACACTATCGTTACTCAACCACAACCCATCGACACCTGCTGCTGCTGCGGTACGAATCATTGTTCCCAAATTCCCAGGATCTTGTACTGTTTCTAGGGCGAGTCCGATCTGGCTAATGGCTACAGTCTGGGGTTGAGGACGGGGAGCCGTGGCAATAATCCCATCAGGGTTAACTGTTGTGGCGATCGCTTGTAAGACTCGTTCATTGACTTCTTCACTGCGGCTAGCGGCTTGACAAACACCTTCCCAAAGAGCAGGATAACGATTTTGCCATTGTGGAGTATAACAAACCGTTAGAAGCGGATATTGTGTCGCTAGTGCTTCTTCAATTAAATGTGTTCCTTCCAACAAGAATAGTTGTTGTTCTCGTCTCCCCTTGGTTCGTTGTAGTTTGCGAAGCTGTTTAATCAGGGGATTTTGAACACTGGTCAGCATATTGAGAATTTTCAAGCCGAAACTAAAAAAGATGACCCTCGCCAGTTTGGTCGCAACGTCACGAAACCCGCAGCTTGGGTTTGATTCTATATTCTACCATATCCGCCAGGAAAACACCACGATTGATGTTGGCTTCGGCGATCGCTTTTCCCCGCAAGCACTTACGACATACCCGAAATCTGCCTAAAATAATATTGCTGTTCAAACTCGGATTTCCCTGAGATGTTCACCTCCACTCCTCCCCAGATTATTTCCTTTTGACTCAATCATCAATGACAGTATTAAATCCACAGAAGACAAATAGATAATAAACTGTTTAAAATTATGAGTGAAGAATTAGAAAATGAAAAAGAGAGCAATGATAGCTCTTTAATGGATCAACCCCAAACCGGATATGTTTATCTGATTTCAGCCCCTGACTTAAACCGATGTAAAATCGGGTTCACTAAAAACTATTTGAGACGTTTTCAAGAAATAAAAAATCAGGCACCATGCAAAACTCATATTTTAGATTGCGTTGAATCCAATAATTATAAGCAAGATGAAAGAAAATTGCATCAGATGTTTCAACATCGCAGAAAACATGGCGAATGGTTTGAATTTGATTCGGAAGACCAAGCACTGGGGTTGTTTAGAGAATACTTTAGAGTTAGAAAAATTTATGAAGAAGAACTTAATGTATTGAAAGATGCAATTGCCCGATTAAAAATACAACTTGATCGTCGTGAAAAACACAAAAATAAAATCATCAAGAGATTGAAAGGTAAAATTTACGAGTTAGAAATAGAACTTTATCGTGAAGAAAAAAGCGTCAAGTTATTAGAAGAAAATATTAAAATTCAAGATGAACTATTAGCCGACGATCAAATACCAAATGATGGACTATTTTCTGAATTTATGTATTGTTTGCATGAATTGACTAAATATTTCGACTCCATCCTCAATTGATATCGGTTCTAAAAGATGGATGGTTTGACCTCGAATAATTCCTTTGACTTTCATAATCAGTTTTTGAGCGACAAATATACATCATTCTAATCCAATTCATTCTATCTTTTTAAGCCGCAAAGTAGGGGCGCAAGCCTTGCGCCCAGACGGTGAATTTAGGGAATTTTTTAACTTTATTGGCTCAACTGTTGCCCAAATGTCGGTAAAATAATTCTGCTGTATGTAATGCGATCGCCTGTAAATGTCTACCTCCACCCCTTGCCCCTTTCCCCCCGAAGAAATTGCCGACGAAGGCATCAAACCCGACGAATACCAGGAAATCGTTAACCGCCTCGGACGCCACCCCAACAAGGCGGAACTGGGTATGTTTGGGGTGATGTGGAGCGAACACTGCTGCTACAAAAACTCCCGTCCCCTGTTAAAACAATTCCCCACGACGGGCGATCGCATTTTAGTTGGCCCCGGTGAAAATGCAGGTGTGGTAGACTTCGGAGAAGGTTTACAACTGGCGTTTAAAATCGAATCCCACAACCACCCCTCAGCGGTTGAACCCTTCCAAGGCGCCGCCACCGGAGTCGGGGGAATTTTGCGAGATATTTTCACAATGGGGGCGCGTCCCATCGCCGTGTTGAACTCGCTGCGGTTCGGTTCCCTCGACGACGCCCGGACCCGAACCCTTTTTAACGGCGTGGTTTCGGGAATTGCCCATTATGGCAACTGTTTCGGCGTCCCGACTGTAGGAGGTGAAGTCTATTTTGACCCCGCCTACGCCGGAAATCCCCTCGTAAACGCGATGGCGATCGGTTTGATGGAAACGTCGGAAATTGTGAAATCGGGGGCTTCTGGGGTCGGTAATCCCGTGCTGTATGTAGGTTCGACAACCGGACGAGATGGCATGGGCGGCGCCAGTTTTGCCAGTGCGGAACTTAGCGATGAGTCGATGGAAGACCGTCCGGCGGTGCAGGTGGGCGACCCGTTTTTAGAGAAATCTTTGGTTGAAGCCTGTTTGGAGGCGTTTAAAACCGGGGCGGTGGTGGCGGCCCAGGATATGGGGGCGGCGGGGATTACCTGTTCGACTGCGGAAATGGCTGCAAATGGGGGCGTTGGGATTGAATTAGACTTAGATAAAATCCCGGTTCGCGAAACGGGAATGGTGCCTTATGAATATTTGTTATCTGAGTCTCAGGAACGAATGTTATTTGTAGGGCAAAAAGGGCGGGAACAGGAATTAATTGATATTTTTCATCGCTGGGGACTGCAAGCGGTTGTGGCGGGAACGGTAATCGAAGAATCGATTGTCAGAATATTATTTAAAGGAGAAATTGCCGCAGAAATTCCAGCAACAGCTTTAGCAGATAACACGCCAATTTATGATCGGGAACTGTTAGCCGAAGCCCCAGAATATGCCCGTAAAGCTTGGGAATGGACGGAGGATTTATTACCGCCTTGTACGGTTTCGGGGATTAACATTCAAAATACTTTTAAAACCTGGAATGAAATTTTATTCGCGTTGTTAGATACGCCCAGTATTGCGTCTAAACGTTGGATTTATCGACAATATGATCATCAAGTTCAAAATAACACGGTTATTTTACCCGGAGGCGGAGATGCGGCAATTGTGCGGTTACGTCCAGTTAATTATTTTGAGAATCAGACAAAAGTAGACTATAAACGGGGCGTTGCGGCGACGGTTGATTGTAATTCTCGTTATGTTTATTTGAATCCCTACGAAGGGGCGAAAGCGGTGGTTGCAGAAGCAGCAAGAAACCTGAGTTGTGTCGGTGCCGAACCCATTGCTGTTACCGATAATTTGAATTTTGGCAGTCCCGAAAAACCTGTCGGATATTGGCAGTTAGCAGAAGCTTGTCGGGGTATTTCTGAGGCTTGTGGAGAGTTTTCAACGCCTGTAACGGGGGGGAATGTTTCGCTTTATAATGAAACGCTAGATGCACAAGGAAATCCCCAGGCAATTTATCCGACTCCGGTAATTGGAATGGTAGGGTTAATTGCTGATATTTCTCAAACTTGTGGGTTGGCTTGGCAAAATGAAGGGGATATTATTTATCTGTTAGGATTGGGTCAGTTTGAAGCAGAAGAAAGCGAAAATGATGCCAGATTAAGTTTAGGCGCTTCGGAATATTTAGCTCAAATTCATCATATTATTGCTGGGAAACCGCCAGAAGTGGATTATGATTTAGAACGGAAAGTACAAGCCGTTTGTCGGGAAGGAATTCGGAAAAATTGGGTGAATTCTGCCCATGATTCTGCTGAGGGAGGGTTGGCGGTTGCGTTAGCGGAATGTTGTATTAATGGGGAGAAAGGGGCGACAATTAATTTGGGAATAGATTCGCTTTTACAACGACGTTGGGATAGGATTTTATTTGCAGAAGGCGGAGCGAGAATATTGGTTTCTGTGAGTCCTCAAAATCAAGCAAACTGGGAAAGTTATCTGCAACAACAGTTAGGCGAAAAAGGGGAATTTTGGCACGATTTGGGGAAAGTTGAAGGAGGTTCGGCACCGTTGAAAATCTTGGCGGGGGATGAGTTAACGTTGGTTGAAATGGGGGTTGTTGAAATGAAAGACTGTTATTTCAATGCTATTGAACGCCGGATGCGCTCGTAAAAAAATTGTAGGTTGGGTTGTTTTGAGTTTGTTTGGTATCCTCAACCCAACCTACATCTACAGCCTACTTTGCCAGCTTGAACTCTAATTGCTGATGCACCTGATCTGATACCGCAATATATCTGACAGGATGTGTAAGCTTTTTAACTTTCCCAAGCCTCTCCGCTTCTTTCAACCAATTATTTACAAGGCTTTTAGGGAGTTTGAACATTTCCGAAATCTCCTCTTGTGTCCGCTCTGTGCTGAGAGCTTTTTCTAAATAGGGCAGGATTATAAAGAAAGCATCATAATTTTCATTGGAAGACAAAGTATTTGCATTACTCGGTTCTTTGCTAATGCCTATGGCTTCTGTTTGAGAACTTAATTGATTAGCAGGTTCTTGCGGTTTCTCCTCAACAGAAATTATGTCGGAAGTCTGAAGTTGCAATGTATTAGCAGAACTCGATTTATCTTTCTCAATCTCATATTTAGATACAATTGTATATAATAATTTGAATATATCCTTGTAGGTTTGCTTGCCAACACCTTCAATTTTTCCTAACTCTCTAAATCTTCTAATGGGCAAAGCATCAATTATTTTTTTTCTAATGTCAGATTTTATATTAAATTCCTTATCCCATCCTGAACTCTCAATATTGTTGATTAAATTAACCATTGCTCCCTCTGTACCTGTTGCTTCATCTTCTTGATCTAAACAGATAAACACATCAATATCGAGGTTTTGCAAGTATTTTTCCATTAAAGGGGATACATCAGCCCATGCAAGTCCACCATTGCTACATCCCAACTTAGGAAAAGCAACAGAAGTAATTCCGCCTCTTTTATAGTTGGTGGCAAAATACTTTAGACCTTCTTCTATCCATTCAATTTTAGAGGGATACCTCCAATGATTCTTTGTAGGAAAGTTAAGAATCCAAAGCCTCTTATAATTTCTATAAAGATAAGGCTTGCCAACCTTAACCTCTTTTTTCTTACATCGCTCTACATAGTCTCTTTCCATTTCTGGAAATCTTAGCTGAAACTCTAAAGCTAACCCCGCACCCATGACGCCAACGCAGTTAATTGTGTTAACAATCGTTTGTACATCAACGTTAAAAACTGTAGTATCAGTATAATGCAGCATGGTCAGAAATATAAATCTGGATTTACTCTTCCTATAATATCGGTTTTCTGTTTGGCGGCAACAATGCTATTTCTGTGTTTCTCGGAACGACAGAATATTGCTTTAATTTTATTTGGTGCTACTGTTGGATAAACAAGTATCTCTGCACACTTTATGCGTTTGCCATCTTCCGAATCATTCCAATATTTCGCCCAAATTACATTCCACGGCAATTGGTTAAGCATTTGTACACCCCGATAAAACCGAGTCTCTCTAGCCGCAGCATTTCCATCAGAAAAAATAACATTCGCTTCTAATAAAAGTTGTGGATCAATTCCTAAAATAACAATGTCATCTTGATATTGTATTCTCTTATACAGCATTGGATTTCTTGGTGAAAAATATAGGGGAACATATTCATGCAACAGTATATTATCGACTGTTCGATCAGCCCTTCTATCTTGAACATCTGGCTCGGAGATATCTACTTGTATCAATCCTCGTCTATAGGCTTCATTATGTGATAATAATCCATTCCTAATGATGGAAGCAAGATTATTTATGTGGGTCATGTGATATAAGTATTCAATACCGTACTCTTGAAGGATGTCCATGAGGATTAATCAGAAGTTTTTGTTAACCCTTTGTCATTAGTAGTAGGTTGGGTTTCGTATCCTCAACCCAACCTACAATTTTAGGAATTAATCCGCAATTTGATAACGATTTGTTCGCTAACTGAACTCGGAACTTTCCAAGATTTAAGGTGTTGGACAATCCGCTTAATCAATATTTTGTGATTGAGCGTAGAAGCTTTTTCATCAAGTACAACCTGCTGAACCCGACCCTTTTTAACTTGCAATTCAAACACCAACTCACCTTGAGATTTAGTCGAAATTTTCAGGGTTGTTAAGTGTTGCTTTAATGACTCAGTTTCAGCCTCCTCTAATCCTGTCGTTTCTAGAATTTCGATTGAAGAATAGGTAGCAAATGAAGAATCGCTCACTGATTCTTCTACTCCCCTTTCTCTTTCTTGAGTCATAAAATTGGATGAACGATCCAAAGTAGGTGGAGAAGGTGCGCTTGGTGCGGCTGCCATCATCATACTGCCAAAGCTGGAAAAATCACTATATGTAGAAAAATCTGTCTCCTCTTGATAATCAACCTGTTCACGGGCTATTGAACGAGAAAACGACTGAGCCATCATTTTGGGTACAGGCATACTACGCGCCTCCCCAACAGTACCCCGATAACTAACACCTTCTGCCATTTCTAGGGGAACTTCAACAGAAATTGTCTCTCCGTTTGTGTCAACCCGAACGTCATCGCTAACCGCCACAAATGCGGTGTATTGCGATAACAATTGATAGGTTAAAGCGGTGTCTGTAACGGCTTCTACATTCGATTTTGTCTCGTAGCCTAACATCTGATTCGTCAGGTGTTTAATGCGCTGGCGTCCCCACAATTGGGCGATCGCCACATTTCCCGCATTTGAGAAATCAATTAAAAAGGTTTGTTCGTAGGGGTTTCCATTGGCAATTTTTCCCGTAACTTTTAAATTCCCCGCAGCAGAATCAACCTTTCGCCCAAACAAAACTAAAGGCTGTTCGGCAAATAAATCGGGGGCAATTTCGGGGTAAATTTCCGGGGTTTCTCCGTTACATTCCCACCGAATATTAATGTCAGTTAAAACGGGGTTGTTAATTTGTCGGAAGAACTTTTCAGCGACTTCTTGAGTCGGTTCATCCTGACGAACAACCCGAGAAATTCCCCGACCAATTTCGGCTATGCGGTTAATTAAAAACCGATTCACCGAACCACCTACACCAAAACTGTACAGGCGATTTCCGGGTTTTAAGTTGTCTTGAACTTCCGATAAAACAGCGTTTTCATTCCCGATATAACCGTCGGTTAACAGCACAATACTCCGCAACCGCCCGGTAACTTCGGGAAATTTTAACACTTCCCGAATTCCATTCAAGAGTCGTGTTCCGCCATTAGCTTGCAGTCGATTAACGTAGTTTACGGCGAGGGTGCGGTTTTCGGGACTGTTGGCTAACGGCGTTTCTGAAAGTTTGCGGGTTGTATGGGCAAAATCCATAATGTTAAAGGTATCATTTGGATTTAACCCGTTAATAAATCGCCGCATTAACTCCTGACATTTGAACAGAGGATCGCCCTGTTGCGAACCGGATGTATCCATCAAAAACAGAACGTCTTTGGCGACAATTTCATCGGTTTTGTACTCTATTGCGGGAATGAAATATAAAGCAAAATGTCCGCCTCGTTCGTCGGTTTGAGTTAATACCGTTGCTTGGGTATTGTCTCCAGAAACTTGATAGCGGAGAATTAAATCTTTGTTGGGAATGGTATCTTGGTTATCGAGTTTTACGGTAACAATTTCACCGTTTTCTGTGATATTAATTTGATGGGAAGTTGAACGAACTTGGGAAATCGGTAAACCCGCATTAATTTCAACAGTTACGCCGATATCTTGACCCGAACGGGTTCCGGGTGGAACAATAGGTGGGGTGATTTTAGACGCATCAGGAACTTGGTCTGTATCCCCGCTTTCATCAATGGCTTGACCGGGAATATAGCGCGGCCCAACGACCATTGGAAAGACAAATTCATAATCCCCTTTTTCAAATTTCAGGCTATCGCTATAGCGAATAATCACTTCAATTTCTTCGCCTGGTTTGATATTGGCTAAAGATTGGGTAAAGATATTATCTCGCTGCTGTTCAAGTAAGCCTGCGGTACGTCCTTGCTGTTTGGCGGTTTGGTAAATTTGTTGGGCTTCTTCCCGTTTTTTGATATTACCTTTGATAATGCGATCGCCGATTTTGATCTCCATCTGATCGACTGCGGCTTCATCCGGTAAAGGAAAAGTATAAACCGCCTCCATCGGTTGTGTTAAAGGATTTTCAAAACTTTGTTTAACTTCAACACGAGATAAATTTCCGCAAATCTGGGCGAAGACTTCGGTATGTTTGAGAGGAAAGGTTAAAGGAATATTATCAGGAGATTTTGCGGTAATTCCACCAGTAACGGGTGGGGATGCTGGCATGGGAGTAGCCCTCCAAATTGGAACAATTTATAGCGTTTTGTTAGACTTCAGATTGAAATTTCCATTTTTCGGAAGTAAATGACCCTGGTTTGAATTAAATTTTGTTAAGTTCCGAAGAATACTTAGGAATTGATATGGATTTTGAGGGTTAAGAGGTCACAGTCACCAGGGGGGACTTGCCAATCTTTGAGCGCAGTTTGAATCATTTTGATGATCGTTTTTTTATTAAGTGTAGAAGCCTGTTCATCCCATACGACTCTCCTAATGCGTTCTTTTTTAACTTGTAATTCAAACACCAACTCACCCATAAATCCGTCGGGAATTTCGAGATTTTTTAAATGATTTTTCAACGAGTCAACTCCTTCTTCATCTAATCCGGTAACATCAATCACCTCAAGGGGGCCAGTCATGGCGGAGAAAGATGAATATTTCAGCAACCAATCCCTTGTCTTTGACCAATCTGCAAAGCAGACATCAGGGGCGCTCATAAAAGATACAGGCATAAACAAAGACCTCATTTATTCACGGCTGCTAACGATAGTCGGGGTCTGAGTGACCAATAGAGACATCACAGATCCTCCCTAATTCCAATATTCACAACCTATTGTGAGATATCAAGCTAAAATCGTTATTTTTAGTAAACAAACCTGCTGAAAATGGTTAATTTTTATTACGTTTGTCTCTCTTATTTTAGCATCAATCACTGATAACAGAAGGGTTAGAACCGTCCCAACGGTCAAAGATGTTTGAAAACTGTCAACTTGATCTAGCACAATGACTAAATAGGGCATTGACTGGCGTTGGCGGAAGGACACTTATGTATATTTACACCACCCCTCGGTTTGATGAACAAGCGAGGCAACACGGCATTCAAAGTCAGGTGGCGGAACTTTTGGTCGCAATCAAGACTCAAGGGATTACTGCTGTAGAAGCTTTGTTTGAACGCAACTATCCTTATTTGAAGCGACCTGTCCGCAATTTGCGACTGGTGGGGAAGATTTTGCGAGTTGATAATTGGGAAGTGTTGTGTCTACTGGAAGTGTTCACCCGAGGGGGCAAAGAATACGAAGCGTTTCTGAGAAATCCCGAAGAATACGGTCAACTCCACCTCGAACCTGCTGTTAATTTTCAACAGTTGGATGTTAGTTTAAAAGCCCAACGAGAAGAACAACACTCCGTTACCCGTCGTCAACCGTTACCCGAGAAACTCTATCATCTTTGGCTAGAACGTCCGAGTTGGGCAAGAAATACGGCTGATATTATTATTTGTGAAAGTGAAGTTTGGGTCAACCAATTTAAGCAACGAGATATTCAACTTCAGTGGAAGACTTACCACGAAATTATTACCAATTTAGTGGGAGAAAGTAAGTTTAATAATGGAATTAGCCGTCAGGAAACCAACTGGTTAAATATTTATCTCTGTGGAAAACCCAGTGAACATCGCTATATTTTGTATAGTTTGGTGGAAACCGTTGATCTTCCCCATCGAAATGTGTTGTTTTTGTTAGCAACTTTTGATCGAGATCCCGCATTAACTGAACTTGCAGAAGTCGGTCAAGTGACTCATGTTTTTACCCCTCAAAATACCCAAACTCTGTTTTCTCAAAATGTCACTTTTGATAATTTATCTCGTTATACTCGTCGTTCATATCCCGCTTATTTGATTTTAGATGGAGACGTTTGGTTAGAACTTGAACAAGAAGCCGGGATTAATTTAGCCCTTTCGGTAGAAGAAGAAGAAATTCTACATGAACTTTCGACGACTGAACATAATACTCACTCTTTACCTGTTTTTATTAATGGACGGGCTGGAAGTGGCAAGTCAACGATGTTAGTTTATTTATTTGCGGATTATTGCGATCGCTATCAAAAATATTATCTAAAAAACAAACCTAAAAAAGATCAAAATCTTTTTAACCCTTTGTTTTTAACCTACAATGAAAAATTACTATCTAAAGCCCAAGAAGCGGTTGAAAAACTTTTAAACAATCATCATAAATATGTTCTAGATACGAATAATTATCGAGACGAAAAACCTTTAATTAACAATTGTTTTAAGTCTTTTCAACAATTTTTGCTCAATCAACTTCCGCCTGAATATACTATCCACTTTGATCCTGATAAATATATTTCTTTTTACGATTTTCGTCAACATTGTAGCCGTAGACACAGCCGTTATTCTCCAGAGTTATGCTGGCATATTATTCGCACCTTTATCAAAGGATATACCCTCACCGGACAACAAGAAGGGTATATGACTCCAGAAGATTATGAAGAAGTTCCGAGACGAGAAAGAACAATTTCTCTGGATGTTTTTAAAGCGATTTATAAACAGGTGTGGTCTTGGTATCATCAACTCACAACTCGAGAAGGATATTGGGATGATCAAGACTTAATTCGCAAGGTGTTAAATTTGCAATGTTTCGAGTCTAAATATACAGCAATTTTTTGTGATGAAGCCCAAGATTTTACCAAGTTAGAATTGCGGTTAATTATGCAGTTATCCGCCTTTTCACAATGCGATTTATATCCTCCGGTTCACAGTTTACCTTTTGCGTTTGCGGGTGATCCATTTCAAACGTTAAATCCGACTGGGTTTCGTTGGGATAGTGTTAAAGCGACTTTTTTCGATCAAGTGATTGCGGTTCTTGATCCCAGTCATCAGTTAAACTTGAACATGACTTTTTATGAACTAGAGTCCAATTATCGTTCGAGTTTATCTATTGTTAAAGTCACGAATTTAATTCATTTATGGAGACATCTTTTATTTCAAATTCAGGAACTAAAACCCCAAGCCGCTTGGCAACCTTACACCGACTCCAACGAACCCCAAAAGTTTATTTTTTGTCAACGGGGATTTTCCGCAGAAACGTTAAAACGTCATGTTGAAAATTCTCCAATTTTTATCGTTCCTTGTGAAGCGGGAGGAGAACTTCAATATGTTAAAAATGATCAATTTCTGGCGAGTTTATTTCCGCAAGTCAATGAAGAAAATCCGCCTAAAAATGTTTTAAGTGCAATTCAAGCCAAAGGGTTAGAATTTCCCTTGGTAATATTATATAAGTTTGGCGAACAGTTTTCCCAAGAATTTCAGCGTCCAATTTGGGATTATTTAGGAAATCAAGAAGATCATCCATTAGAGTTAGAATACTTTTTTAATAAACTCTATGTGGCGGCGAGTCGAGGAATGTCTGATTTAATTGTGATTGATACAGAAGCCGGAGATCATTTCTTATGGCAATATGCCACTTCTGATCAGACTCATAACCTAGAAAATTGGTTACAACAAACCGAAGATAAAAGCCTTTGGGAAAACGCGATTGGTGGATTCCGTTGGGGTGATAATTTAGGAGGATTAGATCGAGATAATCGAGAGTCTCAGGCGAAAGAATTTGCCGAAAATGGACGCAGCCAAAAAGATGCAACCTCTCTGCGACGCGCCCAACAATTTTATAGCGAATTAGGCAACTTAGAACAAGCAGATTTATGTCAAGCTTGGGCGTTAAAATTTGAGAAACAATTTCGTGCAGCCGGAATCCTCTTTTTACAACGAGGCAAACAAAAAGAAGCTTGGAATTGTTTTTGGGAAGGAACCTGCTGGCACGCTTTAATGGATTGGTATCAACAATTTCCTGAACAAAAATCTCTAGAACGTTTTCTGGCTGAATTTATGGCACAAACGCCTAAAACCCTCGACACGATTCAAACATTTACTAGCTTTTTAGAAGAAAATTTAACAAATCGGTTACTTGTAGAAAATCGCCTGGTTAAACCCTGGAAAGTCACCATACAAGAGTATAGCCGCCAAATTCGTAATTTAATGCGGGAAAAAAACTTAAAAAAAGAGAATTGGCAACGATTTGGTGATATATTAGAAGGGTTAGATGAAGCAAAATATCATGGATTACTAGAGCTAGCAGGAGATTGTTTTTATCGCGCTCAAAATTTGAGACGGGCGGTGCGGTGTTGGCGCGAAAGTGGGGCGACAAAAAAACGAGAATATAATCTCGCTGAAGCTGAATTACTGGGCTTTCCCGAAGGATTTCCTTACTTAGAAAAAGTCGGTGATTATCAACGAATTGTCAGAGAGTGGGAAAATGCAGGAAAACCGGGAACACAACAATGGTTAAAATATATTGACTGCATCGGACAAGCATTAGAAAAACAGCATCGACAGAAAGATTGGGTTGAATATTTGATTCGGACAAAACGTTGGGTTGATGCGATCACTGCGATTGAAAAATCTCCGAAACCTGAAGCCATTAAGTTTAGATTTGAGATCGTTCGACAATTAGCCCGTTCGAGTTTAACTGCCGAACAAGCGCGAGAATTTCGCAGTCGATATGTCAATCTAATCGAAAAAGTATTATCTTATTCTCAGTGGCAAAAATATCTTTCTATCGAAGAAATTGGCATCGCTTTAGAACGAGTTGGAGAATTAGTTCCCACGCTCAGATTTTACGAAAAATTTGTCAATTCTGATCAACCCCAATTCAGTCAATTTGCCCGTAAACGATGGATAGCCACGAAACTAAAACAACAAGATTACGCCAATGTTGCTGAACCAAAAAGAGCCGCAGAAATCGCCCGAGAAATTGCTCGCAAAGCCTATGATTGGGTGATAATTCCTGGGGAAATTTCAGCCGAACCGCCCCGTTTAGAAGTTCAGGGAACTTTGACACCGACACCGGGAAAAGCAGAAGAAAAACCGACTGCTGCTGCGTCTGATGCTGATGTAGGAATTGTTGGATTACCACCAGGTACAAAAATTAAACTGATTGATAGTGAAATTAAAATTTACAGTTTTAAAATTGCTCATCTAGAGGTGAAGCGAGTTCGACGGGGATTAAATCTTTGGGTATTGCTTCGAGATACTGACACCTTATCAGAGTTGCAAGTGACAATTGATCGCAAACGCAGTCGAATTAAAGTCGGAAATGTGATGATTGATGCTTTTGATGGTCATCAACTTCGTTTTAGTAGTCCAGAGAGAGACTATAAAGGAATCGTGTTCTACAGTCGTGAACAACCCCGCATCGAATTGCAAATTCGAGGAATCACTAACAAAATTTACCTTTAAAATATAAATGAAGAAGCAATCTCAACTGCAATTGCGGCATTTTTCTCTACAATTGATCTGAGATTGACAATCATTGTTTACTTACGCTAAAGGTTGATTCTGCTCATGTCCGAGTCGTTTTCCTATCAATCCATCCCCGAAATTACAGTTGAAGAGTTAGCACACCGTCTACAAGCGGAGTCAGCTAAAAACCTACAACTGGTGGACGTTCGTGAACCTCAAGAGGTAGAAATGGCACAGGTTGATGGATTTCTCAACCTACCCTTGAGCGAATTTAGCCAGTGGTCTGAACAAATTCACAGTCGCTTAGATCTCGAAAAAGAAACCCTGGTAATGTGTCATCATGGAATGCGATCAGCTCAAATGTGTCAGTGGTTGATGCGTCAGGGATTCACGAACGTCAAAAATATCGCCGGAGGAATTGATGCTTATTCCATTCTCATTGATTCTGAGGTTCCTCGGTATTAAATGAGATCCCACCGGATAAGTTTGTCCTAAACTTCTCACCTCACCCCTTCTCAGTTCCCTGACCGTGCGAAATTTGAGATTTTCAGTAACAATACAATAGGTACAAATTCTTCATTCTTTGATCAATAAATTCCTTGATTATGCTTCTTGAGCAGCGTTCACAAACAAAAACCCAATCCTTACAGCCGTCTCAGCTTAACCTGGACTATGACTTAGCCATTGTCGGTGGCGGTATTGTCGGGGTGACTCTCGCCTGTGGACTCAAAAACTCTCCTCTGAAGGTGGTTTTGATTGAACCCCAACCCAAAGCAGTCGCCATCCGTCGCCGACAAGCTTACGCCCTGACGCTGCAAACTGGACGCATTCTCCAAGGAATTGGAGTCTGGGACGAAATATTACCCAAAATTACCACATTTAATCAGATTAGTCTCAGCGACAGTGATCATCCCAATGTGGTTCACTTTCAACCTGAAGATCTCGGGACAGAGGGGTTGGGTTATGTCGGTGAACATTCGGTGATCCTAGCCGCAATGCACGATTTTCTGGACTCCTGTGAAAACGTTTCTTGGCTGTGTCCGTCTCAAGTTGTCAATGTTGATTATCAGCCAGATTTTGCCGAAATAGAGGTGGAAGCGGAGGGAAATACCCAAACTCTGCGAACTCAGTTGGTAATTGCTGCGGATGGTTCGCGATCGCCATTGCGTCAAGCGGCGGGAATTTCAACCTATGGCTGGAAATATTGGCAGTCTTGCATCGCCATGACGATCAAAACTGAAAAATCTCACAATAATGTCGCCTTTGAACGGTTTTGGCCAAGTGGCCCAATGGGGGTGTTACCTTTACCTGGAAACCGTTGTCAGGTGGTGTGGACGGCACCTCACGCCGAAGCCCAAGCCTTGAAAGATCTCGATCAAAAAGCGTTTTTAGAGTTGCTGGAATATCGCACTGGCGGGCTTTTGGGTCGTTTAGAATTGGAAAGCGATCGCTATGTGTTCCCAGTGCAATTGATGCAAAGCACCCGCTATATTCAATCTCGACTTGCTTTAGTGGGGGATGCAGCCCATTGTTGTCATCCGGTTGGTGGCCAGGGCTTAAATATGGGCGTTCGGGATGCTGGGGCGTTGGCTCAAGTTCTCCGTCAAGCGGCTCAAAACGGTGAGGATATTGGACAGCTTCGCGTTCTCAAACGATATGAAGGTTGGCGTCAAACCGAAAATTTAGTAATTTTAGGATTCACTGATTTTCTAGATCGAATGTTTTCTGGGAATTGGCGACCAAAAGTTACGATTCGTCGGTGGGGATTATGGAGTTTGCAGAAGGTTAAACCGTTGCGGTATTTAGCGTTACGCCTGATGACGGGGTTATTGGGTCGCTCAATTCATCCTCAACATTAATGTTTAGTTCTCTACTCTTTTTATCGTTTTATTGTGTTCAATAGTCGTCGAGATTTTCTCAAAAAATCAAGTTATTTGAGTACACTTTTACTGTTGGGAGGGTTTGGAGAAGATTCTCAACCTGCTCAGGTTTTAGAAACACTCAATCCAACCTCTCTACATTCATTTACCCTACAGTTAGATTGGAAATATAACGTTCAATTTGCAGGAGTGTTACTTGCAGATTATTATCAACTTTACCAAAAAGAGGGATTGAAAATCAACATTCAACCCTGGGATTTTGGTCTTGATATCTTAGATGTTGTTGCCGAAAATCCAACTGTTTTAGGGTGTGCTGAACAAGATGTAATTTTAGCCGCCCAAGCTGCCGGAAAACCCATCAAAGCCATTGCCACCATGTTTCAAACTTCGCCTTTGGGTTTGATGTCAATGCCCGGTAATAATATTACATCTTTGCATGATTTAGTGGGGAGAAAAGTGGGTATTCATGGGGATACTCAAAAAGTTATGGACTTAGTGATGGGGTTCAGTCAACTTTCGTCAGACGAGATTGAAGTTATTGATATTTCCTATGATGAAAAATACGATAAATTGTTAACGGGAGAAGTCGATGCAATCCAATGTTATCTCGTCGATGAACCGATAGGCTTTGCTTATCAAACTGGAATTGAACCCACAGTTATTCGTTTGAGTGATTATGGTTATGATGCTTACGTTCAGACAATTTTTGCTCATTCTTTTTTGTTAGAAACCCAACCAGAACAGGTAAAAGCGTTTCTCAAAGCAACCTTTCAAGGCTGGAAAATCGCCCTAGATAATATTCCCCGTGCGGCGAAAATCGTTGTCGAGAATTATGTTAACCCGAAAAGTAAATATAACAATTTAGACTACCAAACTCAGTCTTTAAAATTAATTTCAAACTATATTACTTCGGGAGAAAGTTTAGATCAACCCTTGGGCTTAATTTCACCCGAACGTTGGCAAAGCATGACAAAGCGTTTAGTTCAATATAATATTATTAAAAACGCCCCAAACCTCTCCGATTCTATCGACTTATCTCTGTGGTCAGTCTAAAGATAACTTCAATTCAAAATTGAGATCAAACTCCGAAAGAGTAAATAAATAATCCCCCATACTACTACTTAACCTGAGTACAGGGGATGCTTCTGACCTAGCTAATATTTCTGTAGTCGATCAGCTAGATTAAATTCAACCATAAACTAGAGTTGTTTCACTTCAGAAACCAACTTGGCAACCGCATCTTTAGCACTGCCAAAAAGCATCATGGTTTTTTCCTTGTAGAATAGACCATTATCCACACCTGCAAAGCCAGTATTGAGACTACGCTTAATCACAATAGTGTGTTTTGCCCGATCAACTTCTAGAATCGGCATTCCAAAAATAGGGCTTTTTTGGTCTTCCCGTGCAGCCGGGTTAACCACATCATTCGCCCCAATCACCAACGCCACATCCGTCTGTTCAAACTGAGGGTTAATGTCATCCATATCGTACAACTGAGGATAAGGAACATTCGCCTCAGCCAACAATACGTTCATGTGTCCGGGCATCCGTCCCGCTACAGGGTGAATCGCATACTTGACCTCAACACCCAAACCCTCTAACATATCGACCAATTCTTTAACCGAATGTTGGGCTTGAGCAACCGCCATCCCGTAACCGGGAACAATCACCACAGAACGAGCATAACCCAACATCATCGCCCCTTCTTCGGGGTCAATCGTACGAACAGACTTATCCGTTGTACCACCGCCACCTGCAACCGTAGCACTGGTCTCACCCGTACCAAATCCGGCAAACAAAACGTTTGTCAGCGGACGGTTCATGGCTTTACACATGATGATGGTCAGGATAATACCGGATGCACCCACCAACGCCCCTGCAATAATCAGCAGGTTATTCATCACGACAAAACCCGCCGCACTTGCCGCCAAACCCGAGAAAGAGTTCAACAGAGAGATGACAACAGGCATATCGCCGCCACCAATGGGAATCACGAACAATACCCCTAAAACGAGGGAAATGCCCACAATACCCAAAAATACGGGTAAATTGAACGGGGAGAAACAGATGTAGACACTACCCGCGAGAAACGCGATCAATAATGCAATGTTGAAGGGCTGTTGCAAAGGGAAAGTGATCGGAGAACCGCTCATAATCCCTTTGAGTTTGGCAAAAGCAATCAAAGACCCTGTAAAGGTCACACCCCCAATTAACACCCCTAATACAGCCGTAATGGTCGTTGGTAGAGGAGGCGTTTGGGCAGCAGACAAGAACCGCCAAAATTCACCAACTGCAATCATCGCCGATGCAGCACCCCCTAAACCGTTGAATAGACCCACCAGTTCCGGCATTGCGGTCATTTCAACTTTATAGGCGGTGATCGCACCAATCACTGATCCGATGACAATCCCCACAAAAATCATTTCATAGTTGAGGACTTCTTCATTGAGCAAAGTTGCAACAATGGCGATAAACATCCCCACCGCAGCCCAAAGATTTCCACGACGGGCGGTTGCAGGTGAACCCAACTTCTTCAAGCCGAAGAAAAATAGGGTAACAGCGACCAAGTAGCTTAACTGTATGCCTGTTGGCAAAAACTCGCTCATACTTTAGCCTCCTTTTTCTTGAACATTTGCAGCATTCGATCTGTTACCAAGAAACCCCCGACAACGTTAATTGTTGCCAGTACAACGGCGATTAAACCTAAAATTACAGTCACGTTCCAATCCCGTTCTCCGGCGATGATTAACGCCCCTAAAACGGCGATACCGGAAATTGCATTTGCACCCGACATCAGGGGTGTGTGCAGTGTCGGTGGAACTTTAGTAATCACTTCAAACCCGGCAAAGGTTGCCAGGACAAACACAAATAATGCGGAAATTAGGGTTTCTGCTGTCATAATCTTTCTAGAAATTAGCGGTTAGTGGTTGCGCGAAAAGCCCAAATGTTGGGTGTCAGGAGTCGTGAGGTCGTGAGGTCGTGAGGTCGTGAGGTCGTGAGGTCGTGAGGTCGTGAGGTCAGGAGTCAGAAGTTTAGAAGTCAAGAGTTTAGAATTGCCTCTTGCTAGCTTGCCTCTTGCAAGATTGCCTCTTGCCACATGACCTGTTCCCTATTCCCTATTCCCTATTCCCTATTCCCTGTTCCCTGTTCCCTGTTCCCTGTTCCCTCCTTACTGAGTCACCGTAACGCCAAGAGCATCTTTAACTCGTTGAGAGCGAATTTCACCGTTGTGAGTGACACAAGCCCCGTCAATGATGTCATCCTCAAAATTGAGCGTGAGTTCACCTTCAGGGGTGGTCATTAGCTTCAACAAAGCGTTTAGGTTCTTAGCGTATACTTCGCTGGCGTGGAGAGGCATCGAAGACGGTAAGTTAATCGGGCCGACAATAGTGACCCCATGTTTTAGCACATCTTTTCCCGCTTCGGTACATTCACAGTTACCGCCTTGAGAAGCCGCCAAATCCACCACAACTGATCCCGGCTTCATTTGAGTCACCATCTCCTCTGTCACCAACACGGGGGCTTTCCTACCCGGAACTTGAGCGGTTGTAATTACGACATCAGAAGCAGCAACATGAGTGGTGAGAACTTCACGAGTATGTTGTTTAGCCTTTTCTGAGAGTTCTTTGGCATAGCCGCCTTCGGCTACAGTGTCTTCTTCGAGGGTGACATCAACAAACTTCGCGCCTAAGCTTTGGACTTGTTCCTTAACTTCGGGACGAACGTCAAAAGCCTCAACAACAGCACCCAAACGACGAGCGGTGGCAATGGCTTGTAAACCTGCAACACCCGCCCCCATGACTAATACTTTCGCCGGACGAATGGTACCGGCCGCAGTGGTAAGCATCGGGAAATATTTCGGCAGAGTAGCAGCGGCAATCAAAACCGACTTGTAACCCGCGAGGTTTGCCTGAGAAGACAAGGCATCCATACTTTGGGCGCGACTTGTCCGAGGAATCATTTCCATACTGAAGGCGGTGACTTTACGCTCACTCAGCTTTTGGACTAAGCTTGGATTGCCCAAAGGATTTAAAAAGGCAATTAGAATGCTACCTTCGCGCAGTTTTTCAGTTTCGTGGTCTTCAAAATTGCCCACTTTGAGGACAATATCGGCATCACGCCATAGGGTGGCCGTATCGCCAATCACTTTGACCCCGACTTCTTCGTAGGTAGCATCAGAGAAAAATGCCCGTTCACCTGCTCCGGCTTCAATCCAAACTTCAATTCCTTGCTTGACGAGTCGAGCAGCTACATCGGGCACCAGGGCAACACGGCGTTCATCTACCTGAATTTCTTTTGCGATCGCTATCTTCATGTCATAAACTCTCCTTATGCAGATGTGTTTTTCAGTTAACAGTTACGCAGTTACCCGTTACCCGTTTTTCTAGCAAACAGTTAGCCAGGTTTTGTAGCTTATTGTGTTCGATTTGCGTAATGGGTGAAATTAACCTCCAATGGACACAACTCGACACCACCCTCTGAGTTGTGTCACAATAACTTCCGTTCCTTGCATCGTAAATCGGATATTGACAAAGCGTTTCGTATCTTTAACTTGTTTTTATCTAGTTCAGGGTTTTCTCATAAAATTTCACTTAATTAAAGGAGTCTGTATGCGCCGTTTTTTTTCAAGTCTTGCACTGACTGGTGTCTTACTTGGCAGCCTTCCGATCCTCAGTTTTGCTCAAGGAACACCTGGAATTACCTTGTTTGGCGGGCCTGAACAGGCGAATATGCTCAACTTCTATCTGCAAAGCGGTCAAGCAGGTCGTTGGGATCGGTATAAACTGAGAATTCCCGCCAATAAGCTGAATTTGGCGGTTGCCCTGATCTCAATTACTTATCCGGAGTATTACAAGGGCAAGTTTGACCCCGATAAGATTGAAGTGCGGATTCAAGGCGAATCGGTTCCCTTAGAAGAAGTGGTTTGGGATGCTGATAATAATTTTATCGAGATTTACCCGACTGAACCGATTCCGGCCGGTAACAAGTTGGAGATTGTCATGTCTAATGTTAAAAATCCGACTTTTGGGGGAATGTTTCATTTTAATGCCAATATCCGCACCCCCGGAGATGTTCCCCTTCTACGCTATGTGGGAACTTGGGTATTGAGTATTGACTAACGTCGATTGGGAGAACTTGACTCTATTCTATCTTCGTTGAGTCTGTGGGTTTGTGGGAAATCTCGCCAACTCTAAGTCTTTTTGAGTCGAGTTGAATGTGCTAAGATTAGCGATTGGGACTTTTTTGGAAAGCTAAAAATCAAGAACAATGGCTCAAA
>Ga0207419_1000946_pt1 | contig 23782 bp, 18 predicted proteins | sample ElkSloMetagenome_4_FD_184723 | JGI IMG/M metagenome (GOLD analysis project Ga0207419, IMG submission 184723) | Hot spring microbial communities from Elkhorn Slough, Monterey Bay, USA - MD2A (version 2) | ecosystem: Environmental > Aquatic > Marine > Intertidal zone > Estuary: Microbial mat ... | reverse complement strand
TGACCGCTTTCGTCAACGAGCCCCGGACCTGGGGCGTCCAGTACATCCGGAATTTTTAAAGCGCTGAGGGTCGCCTCGGTGGGCAGGCGACTGCGTCGCTGCGGTCACTTCAGCGAATAGACGCCGGGCGAATGCCCAGCTGACAGCAGCTCATCGGTGTCGGCACCAGAGAACGCTCGCTGGAAGAATTTTTCCAGCCTGGCGTTGCGCGAGGCGGGCTCGCCAAACGGCGAGTGGGATTTGCCGACCCACGACGCGTCGGTCAGATCAACGTAGTTGGCGATCTCGCTATCGAGGCGCTTGATGAAATGCCCCAGACGTGCCTTCTGGGCATCGCCGGTTTTCATCCGCGACAGCCTCAGGGCGTAATCGTTTTCGTTGATCGTGATCAGCACGCGCTTGTTGTGGCGGATTCGATCGACCCAGTGCGCGTGATCCTCGTTATTGGTGTCGGCCTGGCACAGCACGACGTTATCGAAGAGCAGCTGATTGCCCTCCGAGATGGTCGATTTGAGCAGGTGCTTGTAGAGATAGTTGCCCATGCTGTGGAACAGGGCGTTGACGGAAACGGTGCAGCGTTTGTCGATCAGTCGGGCAAACAGGCCGTCGCGCTTTTCAGCGTTGTTCGGGTGCTTGCGCTCGGCCTGCTCCTTCAGATCGCAGCGGATCGAGTCGGTGATCAGATGCAGGTAGTGATGCATCAGGCAAAGCGTGCGCTCCAGCGCCCCTGCCGAGGCCCGCGCATCGCGTTTGTCCGACAGGTAGCTGGCTTTGCCGTGGACCCCGCCGCCGTTGGCCGGCCAGGTGAAGGGCAGCACTTCAACGTCGTAACGCTCTTCCAGCATGAAGGCAGTGTTGAGGACATCGTGGACATTATTGTTGTAGCCGTGGACGAAGAGCAGCAGGTCACGCTTCTCGTCCTGCAGTTTCCGAAACAGCTGGCATGCGACGCGCAGACTGCAGTAGTGCTGGGCATCGGGATCGAGATCGAGGGCGAACTCATCGATGTACTCCCGGGCTTCGGCCGGGTCGCATTCGTCGGCCAGAATCTCGAGGCGAAACCCGCGACCCGAGCGCCCTGCCTTGGCGACGCGCAGCTCGTTATTGCCTTTCTGATTCGGGCGCTTTCCGAGCTTGTCAGTGCCCCGAGCGTCGCCGTCCACGTGCCGGTTCGTGATCAGAAACATGTGACTCTCCCGCCGATCCATGCCCCTTGTCCATGGCCAGTCTAGCGCAAATAGATTCAGGCGGCTTTAGCTGTTAGTCGCGAGCGGCCAGCGGCGGCCTTTCGTTCAGATATTGCAGGTAGTATCATCCGGCCCGAGGCTTGCAGAGCGGCTTGTGCCCGTCATCGTCAGCTGCCCTGCAGTCGTCCCCTCATAACGCGTATCTCGCACTGCTCTGTCCGAAGGAATCACTCCATGCCACTGCTTAGAATTCTCCTGGTCTCGGGCCTGCTGGCCTCGTGCACTAACCTGCTTGCTCAGATCGATGCAGCGCTCATCGAGGCGCTGGAGAGCGCGGACCGCGCACCGGTCATCGTCAAGTTCGATTTTTCCGATCAGGCCACCGACGGGATCAGCGGGCTGGATGATGAAAGTATCCAGGCGCGAATCAGCGCCCAGAACGCCGTCCTCGAGCGGGCCCTGGGGCGGACCGTCGAGGACCTTTCTTCCGCCGACGGAACGGGCTCGCGCCTGCGCCGGGTGTATCAGAGCGTGGCTCTGGTCTCGATGCTGCTGACCGAGGATGACATCAACGCCCTGCTTGCCGATCCGGCGGTGGCATCGGTTCAGCTCGACGAGATCGTGCCGCCGACGAGCAACGTTTCGATCCCGTTGATCGGTGCGGCAGCGCTGCACAGCGCGGGCCTGATCGGTACGGGCGTGTCAACGGCGATTCTGGACACGGGCGTGGACCACGAGCACCCGATGTTCGCCGGCCGGATCATCGATTCGGTCTGCTTTTCGAGCAATGTCACCGGCTCGTTTACCAGCACTAGCTTTTGCCCGGGCGGCGTCGAAGTCGACACGACGACCGAAGACGCGGGCGACGACTGTCCGTTCAACGGTGATTCCGAGACGGCCGTGTCCGGCTGCGGCCACGGCACGCACGTGGCCGGGATTGCCGCGGGTGGGGCCTTCGTCGATCCCGTCGGTGGTGACACGCTGATCGGCGTCGCCCCTGGCGCGGATATCGTTGCCGTCCAGGTCTTTTCCCGCTTTACCTCGAATTGCACGGATTTTGGCCTGTCCTCGCCCTGCACCCTGACCTGGGCCTCTGACCAGCTGGCGGGCCTCGACTGGCTGTTTATGAATCGCGAGGTCCTGAATCTGGCTTCAGCGAACATGAGCCTGGGGGGAGGGCGGGAAACGAGCTTCTGCAATTCGGACTCGCGTTTTGCCGTGATCGACAACCTGCGCAACGCCGGCATCGCCACGGCGATCTCGTCGGGCAACAACGGCTTCCAGGATTCCGTCGGCGCGCCGGGCTGTATCGAGCCGGCGATCACCGTCGGCGCGACCACGGATGGCGATGCGGTGGTCAACTTTTCCAACTCGGCGACCATGGTCGACCTGCTGGCCCCGGGCGTGGGGATCAATTCCGCCGCGCCTACCATCGACGACACGCTGCCGGGTCGCGCACGATCGATCAGCGGAACTTCGATGGCGGCTCCCCACGTGGCCGGGGCCTTTGCGCTGCTGAAAGCGGCGAATCCAGCCGCAAGCGTGACGGATATCGAGAATGCCCTCGAATCGACGGGCGTGCCGGTGACCGAATCGCCCTCGGGCCTGGTCAAGCCCAGGCTCCAGATCGACCTGGCCCACGCCGCGCTTGATTCCACCAGCCCCAACGTCGCGTCAATTCAGCGCTTCAATCCAACGGCGGAGCTGACGAATGCCGATGCGCTGACCTGGCGGGTCAGCTTCAGTGAGGTGGTCGCGAATCTGACGGCCGATGATTTCGAGTTGCTGGGCACGACCGCAGGCCTTGCCATCGACAACATTACCGCCGACGCCGCCGATCTCATCGCCTCAGGCGGCGATCTGGCGTCGGTCAGCGGTGAGGTGTCCCTTACCTTTTCTGCTAGTCAGGACATCGAAGACATCGTCGGCAACCCACTTCTGGACACCACGCCGACGGGCGCGGACGAGAGCTACCAGCTCGACAACACGCCGCCGGTGCTGCTGGCCATTCGACGCAGTGCGCCGGAAGCCGAGGAGACCGATGCCGATGGCCTGACCTTCGAGTTGAACTTCAGCGAGGCGGTCGATAACGTGTCCATCGATGATTTTATCGTTGTAGGCACCACGGCGACCGCTCTCCTGAACATGGTCGATGCCGAGACCTACGAGCTGCGCCTGTCCGGGGGCGACCTGCCCGATCTGACCGGCGTGGTTGGCCTGAACGTTTTCGCCGAGCAGGACATTACCGACGCGCTGGGCAATCCGATGAGTGGTGGTGAGCCGGCCATCGACGAGACCTACTCGGTCGTCAATACGGCAACGATCGGTGGCACGGTCACGGGGCTGGTCGGTACCGGTCTGATCATCCGCAATAACGCATCGGAACAGCTCTCGATCGAGAATGACGGCAGTTTCGTCTTTACGATACCGGTGACGACCGGCGAGGACTATCTGGTCGATGTCGTGGCACAGCCGAGCACGCCCAGCCAGACCTGCACGATCACCAATGAGCAGGGCCCTGTAATCGGGCCGGATATCGATGATGTGCTGGTTGCCTGCGAGACCAATCGGTACAGCGTAGGCGGCACCGTCAGCGGCCTGCTGGGCAGCGGTCTGGTATTGCGCAATCTCGGCGTGGACGACCTGGCCGTGACGACGAACGGAACTTTCGTTTTCGATACGCCGATCGAATCCGGCGAAGACTACGTAGTGTCTGTGGCGACCGATCCGACGGGTCCTGTCCAGCGCTGCTTCGTGTCCGATGGCGACGGGATGGTCGACAATTCGCCGATCGAGGACGTGACCGTCGACTGCCGCAACGTCGTTGACCTGGCAATCGCAAAGACCAGCAGTCTCGAGGTACTGGAGCCCGGAGCGCCCGTCGATTATGAAATCGCCGTGACCAACCTCAGCGCGGTGACCGTGTCGGGCGTCCGGGTGGTCGACACGCCACCGCCTGCGCTCCTCAACGTGTCCTGGGCCTGTCAGGCGCCGGCAGGGTCGGCCTGTCCGGCCGCTGGATCGGGCGAGATCGACGATCTCATCGATGTCGGTCCGGGTGATACCGTCGTGTTTACGATGGTCGCGACCACGGTCGCCGATTTCCGCGGCGTGGTGGTGAACATGGCCGAAGTGACCGCTCCCGCCGGGGTGATCGAGGACGAGGTCGGCAACAACTCGTCCAGCAGCCAGCTTGCGACGGCCGACATCTTTGGTGACCGCTTCGAGGAGTAGTCCAGGACAAGAGGACCAGGCCCAGCGGGGCCTCAGGTTCCGCAGAAGGTATTCGCGACGACCTCTTCGGGTCGCGGAGGCCTCTGAAAGGCGGCGTGTTCGGGCTGATCGTCGTAGGGTCGGGCGAAGACCTTGAGCATTTCGTGCAGGGGACTGAAATCCAGTTCCTCGACCGCGGCGTCGGCCACGCGCTGCGCCAGGTGGTTGCGCAGGATGAAGGCTGGATTGACGCGCTGCATGGCGCGCTGACGCGACTCGTGATCGCGTCCATCGGCTCCGAGCGCTTCGCGCCAGCGCTCCGCCCAGGCATCGAAGCCGGTGGGGTCATCGAACAGGGCACGGGCCCGGATGTCAGCTTCGCTCTTTTCTGTATCCAGGTGGCTCAGGGCGCGAAAGGTCAGCGTCATGTCGGCCTGACCCTCGGCCATCCGCTGGAGGAGATCGAGGGCCAGGCCCACGCCCGCCTCTGACGGCTCCAGGCCGATCTTTTGACAGAGCCGGTGATGAAATTTCTTCTCGAACGCCTCCGGTATCCGATTCAGGCGGTCATTGGCGATCTCGATGGCCCGGTTCGGGTCATCATCGAGGAGCGGCAGCAGGCATTCGGCGAGGCGCGCCAGGTTCCAGTGGGCGATGGTCGGCTGCTGGCTCCAGGCGTAGCGCCCCCTGCGATCGATGTAGCTGAAGGCCGTGTCGGGCGCGAAGGTATCGAGGAAGCCGAAGGGGCCATAGTCCAGTGTTTCTCCGGAGACCGCCATGTTGTCCGTGTTCATCACGCCATGGACGAAGCCCACGGCCATCCATTGGGCGACCAGCCTCAGGGTGCGATCGGTGATTCGATCGAAGAGCTGCACGTAGCGCTCCGGCTGGTCGGCCAGGTCCGGGTCGTGGCGGTCGATGACGAAGTCGGCGAGGGTTCGGATGTGCTCACCACCGCTGCGGGCGACGTATTCGAAGGTGCCGATACGCACGTGGCTGGCGGCTACCCGGCACATGACGCCCCCGGGTTCGGGTCGATTCCGCATCACCGTTTCACCGGTGGCGATCACCGCCAGGGCGCGAGTCGTCGGAATGCCGAGGGCCGCCATGGCTTCGGTGGCCAGGTACTCGCGCACCGCCGGCCCGATCGACGAGCGGCCATCGCCTCCGCGGGAAAAGGGCGTTCGACCGGAGCCCTTGAGCTGCAGATCGACGAGTCGACCATCGGGCGTTCGAAGCTCGCCAAGCAAGTGCGCACGGCCATCGCCGAGCTGCGGCACCCAGTTGCCGAACTGATGGCCGGCGTAGGCCTGGGCGACGGGCTGGCTGTTCGGCAGGACGCGGTTGCCGGCCAGCACCGCAAGAGCTTCCTGGCTGGTGAGCCACTCGGGGTCGATGCCGAGACTCGCGCCCAGATCGTGATTGATCGCAATGGGCCGGGCCTTGGGGACCGGCACGGGTGCCAGGGGCGCGTGGAAGGTCTCCGGGAGCTCCGCGTAGCGACGGTGAAGATCAATACTCATGACCTAGACTGTAACCAAGAGCGCGTGCCGATATCGGCGTGAGTCCATCTGGCCCCTCGGGTCCTCCATGCCTACCGAGTTGGTAAATATCCCCACTGGCTGGGCAGGCTCGCCGCTGGAAAGACCGAGCTGCAACAAAAAGGTCATTCAAAACAGAGGGATGGCGCTGCGTCAAGAAATGGACCGGAATTTGCTTACTGATCTCATCAGCTTTTGCCACAGGGATTGACTATGAACCGACAGGACGACAACGTTCATTCGCTGCATCAGGCGCCCCCTGATGGCGCTCACGATATTCCCGCCGAGCAGCTCGAGCGGATCATCGCGCGAGCCAGCGTGATTCAGAACGCGCTCGGCGCTGGCGAGACACGGCGTCTGAGCGAGGCTGAAGTCATCTCGATCGGGCAGGAAGTGGGGCTCAGCGCGGAGCACGTGAAACGCGCGCTGGCCGAATACCGCGCCGATTCCCTCGTTCCACCCGAGCCCGAAGAGCACCCGCTTATCGCCCGCCTGCTCGGACCGGGCCATGCTCGGGCCCGTCGCGTCATCGCCGGCGATCCTGTGGACTTGCACCGCCGTTTCGAGCACCACATGATCACCCGCGAACGAATGCGTGCGGTGCGATTGCGCAGTACTGAATCGGTCTGGGAGCCGGATACGAGCTGGAGCGGCAAACTCGGCCGTGCCCTCGACTTCAATAACCAGGGCCACGAGGTCGCCAAGCTCAACACCGTCAGCATCGTGACGGCCCCTGCGTCCTCGAGCGATGCCATGGTGACTCTGACCGCGGACGTTCGCGAGGAGCGCAAGGAACAGCTGATGGGCTGGGGCGTAGGCCTGGTGATGGTCGCGATTTTCGTACTCCTGCCGTATTTCACGAAAACGCCCTGGCTGTGGTTGCTCCTGGGCCCGGTGCTGATCGCCGCCAGCGCGGGCGCGGTCTGGGCGGTTCGAAGCGCCATTGATGCGAAACGTCAGCGCATCGCGCTACTCCTCGAAGGGCTGCTGGACCAGCTCGAGTTCAGGCGCTGAAAGCCGATGGGCCGACGCCGATTTCATCGCCCTGCCCCTTGTCTGCGAGGGGTCGGATGATTCTGTTTCAAGTCAAAGAAAGCAGGCTGAGAGATCGGTATGATGACGCGCTTTTGGAGGCAGCGCCTTGCGCAATTTTCGAACCGAAAGGGTACTCAGCGTCCACCACTGGAATGACAGTCTGTTCAGCATTCGTACCACGCGGGACCCGGGGCTGAGATTCCAGAGCGGTCAGTTCATCATGATCGGTCTGGAGGTGGATGGTAAGCCGCTGATGCGCGCCTATTCCTTTGCCAGCGCTTCCTGGGAGGAGGAGCTGGAGTTTTATTCGATCAAAGTGCCCGATGGCCCACTGACCTCACGCCTCCAGCACATCCAGCCCGGCGAGGAAATCCTGCTTTCGGTCAAGCCCACCGGCACGCTTTTAATCCAGGATCTGTTTCCTGGAACGCGTCTCTACCTGCTGGGGACGGGCACCGGCCTGGCACCCTTCCTCTCGATCATCAAGGACCCGGAAACTTACGAGCGCTTCGATCAGGTCATCGTGGCCCATGGCGTGCGGCGCGTTGTCGACCTGGCCTATCGAAAGCAGCTCTCCGGAGAGTTAGCGGAGCACCCGCTGCTCGGCGACATGATCCGAGGCCACCTGCTCTACTACCCGGCGGTGACCCGCGAACCTTTCGAAACCAAGGGCCGCCTGACCGACCTGATGAGCTCCGGGCAGATGATGAGCGACCTGGGCTTGCCGCCGCTGGATCCGGACAGCGATCGCGTGATGCTCTGCGGCAGCATGGCGATGATCAAGGATTTCAGGTCACTGCTCGATGCCAGGGGCTTCGAGGCCAGCGCCTCCATCGGTGAGCCAGGGCAGTATGTCTTCGAGCGGGCTTTCGTTGGTTGAGGCGAAACCGCTGACTTTCTGAAACATCCCACCACGCTGCGACGAATCAAAACCGTTCCGGCGAGGGCAACGCTCCGCTGTGAGCCCTCGGTTCATACCGCGCCCTGTTGTAAAAACTAATGATAATAGTTATCATTGCGATTGGTATTACATTCTAGTAACGAACCTGATGATGCGAGGCTTCTGTGCCCTGTGCTTCAAAGGGTTCGGACGGACAGGAACAATGTTGCACAGACACATCAAGCTATCGGTACTGACAATTGCCTGCGCGATGGCGCTGCAAGTTCAGGCCCAGGAAGACGGCGACGAGCTCGATGCGGGCACCGAACTGGTTCCGATGACCATTATTGCCTCGAAGAGCGAGCGTCCCGCAGCGGAGATCGCCGCGCCGGTCACGATCATTACCGACGAGGAGATCAGCCGGACTCTGTCGGAAAACATTTCCGATATCGTCCGCTACATCCCCGGCGTCACCGTGCCCCTTCAGGGCCAGCGCTTCGGCCTGGCGGGCTTCAATATTCGCGGTCTCGGCGGCAACCGGGTCCAGGTCTCCGTGGATGGGGTGCGCATTCCGGATGGTTTCGCGATCGGAGATTTTTCCAACGCCTCGCGGAATTTCATCGACACGGACTCGCTGAAGCAGGTCGAGATTCTCCGCGGCCCGGCCTCCAGCTTGTTCGGCTCCAGCGCCCTGGCCGGCGTCGTCGCCATTGCGACCAAGGATCCCGCGGACTGGCTGGCGGACAGGACCGGTGACCTGACGGCCCGCCTCCGCGGCGGTTATTACACGGCCGACGAGGGTTGGGTCGCATCGGGCACTGTGGCTGGGCGTTCGGGCCGCTGGTCCGGATCCATCCAGTGGGTGGAACGTGCGGGCAGCGAACTGGATAACCAGGGCTCGGTCGGCGGCACCGGCGATCAACGGACAGAACCCAACCCGCATGATTTCGACGGTCGCAACATCCTCGCCAAGCTTTTATTTGACGAAGAAGAGGATTTGCGCTGGCGGCTGACCGTGGAGCAGAACGAGACCAACAGCGAGACCGACGTTCTCAGTCTGGCCCGGACGCGCGATTTTACTCAGGCCTTCGGCTTTCCCTTCATCATCGATACGTCGTCGCTGACGGGCGATGATCGTGCCGAGCGGCAGCGCGTCAGTATCGATCTCCTGGCCCGCGATCCGAGCTGGGCGGATGTCGTCAGCTGGCAGCTCTACTACCAGACGGGAGAAACGATCCAGGACACCTTCGAGACCCGCACGACGCTTCGAGGCGGTCCGCCCGCGGTGCCCGACACGCGATTCCGCCGGGCATTCTTCGATCAAAGCATCCTCGGGACGGAGCTCACCGGTCGCTGGTCCTTCGAGACGGGAGTCGTCAGTCACGACCTCGTGGCCGGGATCGAAGTCTTCGAAACCGACACGGAACAGTTTCGCGACGGCCAGCTGACCAACCTGGTTACGGGCGAAGTCAGTAATATTCTGAGTCCGGACACGTTCCCGGTCAGGGATTTTCCCAACACGACGACGCTCGAGGCCGGTTTCTATCTGGAAAACCGCATGACCGTCAGCGAGAAGTTGAAGCTGATTCCTGGCCTGCGGATCGACTACTTCGATCTCGATCCGGATGCGGACGCCATATTCATCGAGGACAATCCCGGCTTCGAGCCCCAGTCCGTGCAGGAAACCAGCGTCACTCCTCGTCTCGGCGCCATCTATTCCCTGACCGATTCGACCGACCTCTTCGCCCAGTATGCCCGCGGTTTCCGTGCGCCACCCTATAACGACGTCAACGTCGGTTTCACCAATCTTCAGTTCGGCTACACCGCCATTCCCAACGCCGACCTCAAACCCGAGGAGTCGCAGGGCTGGGAGCTGGGCCTTCGCAGTCGCGGGCGCTGGGGCATGCTCGACGTTTCCGCCTATCACAATGACTACGATGACTTCATCGAAAACCTCGTGCCTCTGGGCGCGGATCCCCAGACCGGCCTGCTGGTCTTTCAGTCACAGAATCTGACCGACGTCAGAATACGCGGCATCGAGGCCGCTGCGACCCTCAATCTGAACAGCTGGACGGATCGGCTAAAGGACTGGCAGCTGAAGGCATCCGTGGCCTACGCCGACGGTGAAGACCAGTCCCGCGACGTTGCCTTGACCAGCATCGAGCCTTTGACTGCGGTGCTTGGTCTGCGCTGGCTGCCGAACTGGGCGCCCGTCGATCTGGAGATCGTGGCCACTGCCGTAGGCAGCCAGGATGACCTGGATGACCCCGATCTGTTCCGTGCGCCGGGCTACGTTACCCTGGACCTGCTGGCCGGCTGGCAGATCAATCCCTCGCTGAGTTTGCGCGCGGGTCTGTTCAATCTGACCGACCGCAAATACTGGGCCTGGTCGAATGTTCGTGGTCGGCTGGCCAGTAACCCGGCCCTGGATCGCTTTACCCAACCCGGTTTCAACGCAGGCGCCAGCTTGACCTGGCAGCTCTGACCCCTCGTGAATCGCGCCCCGGACTCCTGACCTCTTCTCGACGGTTTGACTCTCCTCTTAACGTTGTCCGGGGCGCGATCTTTTTGTAGGATTCCCAAATGAAATACAAACAGCTCGTATTCGCATTCCTCACCGCTGCCCTGGCCTCCGGCGCTGCCGCCTACGACGCCAGCGACGCTGACGGCGTCGACTATCTCTTTGCCTGGCCTTTCATCGAGACCTCCGCCATGGGGCCTCGCGGCGGCACGACCCGGGCACCGGTGCCCGAGCCCGTCACAACCATCAGCCCGGGGTGGCAGGCGCTGCAAGAGGAAGGCCTGAGCAAGCTCGAGCGTGACCGCCGAGCCATCCTGGCGATGGCCGGCGAGTATCGCGTCAGCTTCGATTTTCTCGAAACGGTCGGTTTCGAGCCGGGCTTCGAGCCCGCCCAACCCTACCGCTCCTGGGGAACGGAATTCGTGGAAGTCGTCACCGATGAGCCGGACTTCATCAGCCTGCAGCACGTCCTCGTGATGTTCTTCGAAAACGACGAGGGCGAGATGACCGGCCCGATGGTGACCAAGCACTGGCGTCAGGACTGGCGTTATGAGGACACAGATCTTCATGAATACAGCGGCAATAACGTCTGGACCTATCGCCAGCTCGATCAGGAAAAGATGGCGGGGGCCTGGACTCAGGCGGTCTATCAGGTCGATGACTCCCCGCGCTACGAAAATTACGGCCGCTGGTCTCATTTGCCAACCCATTCGGTGTGGGAAAGCAATCGCGCCTATCGCCCCCTGCCGCGGCGCGAGTGGAGCGTGCGCGACGACTACAACGTGCTCAGCGGCATCAACCGCCAGACCGTTCTGCCTTCAGGCTGGGTGCACGAGCAGGACAATTTGAAGTTGCGCGTCGATGAGAGCGGGGAACCGGTGTCTGATCGACCCTATCTCGCCCGGGAGATGGGCGTTAATCGCTACCAGCCCGTAGCGGATTACGATTTCGAGGCCGGGCGGGACTATTGGGATGCCACGGCCGAATTCTGGGCGCTGGTCCGGGCTGCCTGGGATCAGGTCTATGCCGAACATGATCAGTTCGAGATGATCGACGAAGTCGACGGTACGACCATGTGGATGGCCCTGTTCCAGCTCGCATCCGCTGTTCAAGCGTCGGGTGACTTCGACGCCGATGATTCACGGGTGGAAATCAACGCTATCTTCGATCGCCACGTCAAACCGGCAGAACTCGGCTGACGATTCTCAGATTATGAACCCGGTTCGATCCCTATCGAAAAAACCTTGCCTGGGCCCGTCGTCGTCTGGTATAAAGGCGGGCTCAGTCTTTAGAACAGCATCAGGAATCATCGTCATGTCTCGAGTATGTCAGGTCACCGGCAAGCGACCGATGGTTGGAAACAACGTGTCGCATGCCAACAACAGGACCAAGAAGCGGTCCCTGCCCAATCTGCACAGCCACCGATTCTGGGTCGAAAGCGAAAACCGCTGGGTCAAACTGCGCCTGTCCGCGAAGGGCCTGCGCATCATCGACAAGAACGGCATCGACCGGGTCCTCGCTGACCTGCGTGCTCGTGGCGAACGAGTTTAAGGAGAAAAATCATGGCCGGTAGCGCTCGCGACAAGATCAAGCTGGTTTCCTCTGCGGGAACCGGACACTACTACACCACCGATAAGAACAAGAAAAATACCCCGCACAAGCTGGAATTCAAGAAGTACGATCCGGTGGTTCGTAAACACGTTTCCTACAAAGAAGCCAAGATCAAATAGATCTGATTCGTCGAAATCAGTGCGTGAGAAAACCGGGCGCAGGCCCGGTTTTTTTGCGTCTAGTCGAGAGGAAATCGATCCTCGAATTCACGCGCCTGGCGCTCGCGCTTTGCCGCTTCACGGCGCTGATGGCGCGCGCGGTGTCGGCGCCGATTCCAGACTTCTGAAATTCCGAGGGAGGCGAAATAGCCGATCAGCGCCATCGGAATAGCGATCAAAGCACAGCCGAGGGCGGTGTTGACCACCCCGATCATCGCCTCATCGATGCCACCGGTGCCAACGAAGTGGGCTTTGACCCATGAGCCGAACAGCCAGTCACCGAGCTGGTAATAGGCGTAGATCATGGGAGGCAGGGTAAAGGGATTGCTGACCCAGGACATGGTGAAAGCGACTGGAAAATTGCCGCCAAGCCAGAGACAGGCAGCAAGCATCATGACGGTCTGGAATCCGACGGTGGGCGTGAACCCGATCAGCAGACCAATGCCGACTCCCCGGGCAATGGCTTCGCGCTTGAAAGTCAGGCCGCCCGAATCGTGCAGCCATCGGCGAACCTTGAGACTCCGCCCCGCCGGCCCTTCGCCAGAGGCCATCTGTCGGCGATGTCGGAGCAGAAATCTTTTTAACACCCGTATGAACCCGTTTTGCGATGACCCGCACGTCAAACCGCGCGGGCTCCCAAAAACGCCATTCTAACCAGTCTTGCTCATCGCCCGTTAGCGCCGCAAAAGCACAGACGCGACGCGAGCGGCAATTACGCAATTCACCCGGTCCGAGAAGGAATAGATAGTCGATTGGACTCTTAAAGGGCGCCTCTGACTTATTCTGCGCGGAGCGCGTTTCAGTCGGAAAAGCCGCAGATCGTGGGGTGCGACACGAGTGGCGATTGTCATCACGATCCGCACGCGATGCGGCTTTTGCGGCCGCTTGTCATAACAATCGCCAACAGAGACGGGCCTGTGCGTGCCACTCGAGGCGCTTCGGCTCTCTCATTTTGACTGACCCAACTTCGCTCGCCGAAGCCACGACGAGTGCTCCCGCAAAGACACCGACGCGCCCGCGCAGACTAAGTCGGAGGCTCCCTAGCTGGACAACGACGCCGCCAAGATCGCGACGTCGAAGGGCGAGATCAAGGCACTTTTTTTGCTTGGCGCAGCAATCCCCTCATCGCGGCTTTCCTGTCAGCGAGCGGCCCGGGCGGAGCCAGGCCCAGAAACCCAGGTCCATCGAATGGCCTCGAGCCGTCGAAACGCCTGCGCTAGCTCGAGCTCGACGGGATGGGAAAACGATCGAAAATGGCCTTGACGGCCTGATCCAGCTCTTCGGCAGCGTCACGGCGCGTCTGGTCGGTCACCCGTCCCGTTGCGGTTCCTTCCCAGATCATGCGTTCCGCCTCGGCATCGATCAGGTCGATGACCACCGTCCCTTTGGTGAACTGATCGACAGCCACCGTTTCTCGATAGTTCGGCCAGGGTCGGTAAAGGCCATAGCGATAATTCCAGAAGGTGGGTCCGAAGGCGGGCTCGACGACGTTGATGGTTTGAATCTGCTCATCGAGCTGGGCGTTGAAATTGAGCAGCAGATCGGCCTGGTCAGGGTCCTCCACGTATTGGAAATTGCGCAGCTCCATTTCGCGCCGGGTAGAAAAGACCAGCTGCTGGGAGATGATGCTGGCGTAGCCGGCGCGATCCGTCCCGAGGGGGCTGACATAGCTGAAGGTTTCATACTGCGAATAGTCGGCGTTGGGCGCCTGCAGCGTGTCGACCCTCGGGCCCGTGGCGCAAGCGGCGAGGGCAATCGCGGTAGCGCCAACGAACAGCTTTCGGATCAAGGGTTGGGTTCCGTACATCGTATGACTCCTCATGAGTTCGGATGAATGTCCCCGGCCAATAATCATCGCATTTCTGCGGTGAACGCATCGAGCGCCGTCCTCGGACAGCCCTACCGCGACTCCCGGATCAGTCGCCCAGTTGAGTAGGAAGCGGCGGTGGCTCACGCGGGATGCCGTCGCTGTAGTTCTCAAGCATGTCGAGGATTTCGTCGAGGGCGGCTTCGAGCTGGCTGTCGCGGCCCTCATTGGTCAGCAGCGGATCGAGTCGAACCTCGATATCCGGCGCCACGCCCTCGTTCTCGACCGACCAGTTGTTGTCGACATCGACAAAGCGGAAGTGCGGGACGGTCATTCTGCCTCCATCGACCAGCGATGGGTTGCGGGAAATGCCGATCAGGCCGCCCCAGGTGCGGGTGCCGAGGAGTGGGCCAATGCCGAGCTCGCGGAAGGCATAGGGCAGGTAGTCGCCGCCGGAGCCCGCATCCTGATCGATCATCATCAGCTTGGGTCCGTGCAGAGCGGCCATCGGCGTCGCCGACATCATGCCGCGGCGATAGACCCAGTTCGACAGGTGGCGCCGCGCCAGAACTTCGACGATGTAGTTGGCAGCCTGACCGCCGCCGTTCGAGCGCTCGTCGATGATCAGGCCCTGCTTATCGAGCTGAGCGTGGAACATGCGGTTGAAGAAGGTGTAGCCGGCGCCCGCCGTATTCGGCAGGTAGATATAGCCGATCCGGCCATCGGTGGCCTCGTCGACGGCACGACGGTTGTCTTCGATCCAGCCCCACAGGCGCATGGCGCCCTCGGAACGGACCGGCTCGACCACCACGTCGCGAGAATCGCCGCCGTCGGCGCGGGGGCCCACCGTGAGGCGGACCTGCTCGCCCGCGGTATTGTGCAGGTGCTCGAACAAGTTGTCTTCGGCGCTCAGGGTCCGGCCGTTGATCGCGAGGATGTATTCACCGGCCTCGACCTCATTGCCGGGCTGGGCCAGCGGCCCCTCGCTGAACGGATTCCATGACTCACCACTGTAGACGCGCGCGACCTGCCAGCGGCCGCTGTCGACGGTGAAATTGGCGCCGAGGAGGCCCACGCCCGGCCCGGATTCGCGATGGAGATCGCCGCCGCCGACACGGTTATGGCCAGCGTGCAGCTCGGCGATCATTTCGACCATCAGGGCGTTCAGGTCCTCGCGGCGACCCACGTGGGCGAGGAGCGGCCGATACTGCTCGTAGACCGCGTCCCAGTCGAGGCCGTGGAGATTGGCGGCGTAGAAGAAATCTCGCTGCATGCGCCAGCCTTCGTCAAAAATCTGGGTCCATTCTCGGCGCGGATCGATCTGTACCTCGAGGTTCGCCAGGTCCAGCGCTTCCGGATCGAGGGACTCGCCCGCTTCTGCCACCGCCAGCGAGCCGTCAGCCAATTCGATGAGCAGGTGCTTGCCGCTGCCGGCCACGTCGAAGTTCCTGAGTCCTGTCAGGACCGCTTCGGCCTCGCGCTCCTCCATGTCGAAGCGAAAAAGGCGATTGTCTTCGCCCCAGCTGCTGCCCGGCGGTTCGACGCTGGCGCCGGGCTGGGGTCCTTCGATGTAGAACAGGCTGCCGTCACGGACGACGGCCAGGCTGCGGAAGTTGCCGATGGGCCCGGGCAGGGCGACCTTGCGCTCGAACAGGCCATCGAAGTCGATGGTGGTGGATTCGGCCATCGCTTCTTCCCGGCCGTCCTCGTCGTCGTCGCCCGCCTCGTCGCTGTCGCGGCCGTCCTCGTCGTCGCTGCGCGGCGCCAGCGGTGATGGATTCTCGGCGTCCAGCACCAGGGCGTAGAGGCCGGCTCGATAGGGCCGCTCCTGGCTGGTCATGTCGAGACCGAACTGCGCCGGCCCGACGTTGGTCGAGGCGGCAAAGTAGAGGTATTTCCCGTCCGGACTGAACGCGGGCGAGGCCGCGTCGGCGAGACCATCGCTGATTCGGCTCGACTCGTCCCTGTCGAAGTCATGGATGTAGAGGTCGTGGAACCAGTTGGCTTCGACGCGGGTGTAGGCCAGATAGCGGCCGCCCGGCGCCAGGCTTACGCTGAACTGGGACTCGCGATTGTTGCGATCGATCAGCGTGCTGCGGCCCTGGTCCAGGTCAATCGAATAGAGGCCCAGCTCGTTGTCGCTGTAGACGATGCGCTCGTTGGCAGCGTCCCAGGCCAGGATCTGGTTGAAGGTCTCGCCCAGTTCGAAGCGATCGATGCCCTCGCCCATCTGATCCTCGATGACCAGGGTCTGGCCGTCCAGGGACTCTTCGATCCAGGCGACCTGTTCGCCGTCGGGTGACCACATGGCCGGGTACTCCCGAACGCCGTCGCTCAAGGAAAGATTTCGCGTCGAGCCGTACTCGACGGGGACCGTAAAGACCTCGCCTCGCGCCGTGATCAGCGCGCGCTTGCCGTTCGGTGAGAGCCGAGCACCCTGAATCGTGTCGGCGACGTTGACCCAGCGCGGTCGGGTCTGAGGCAGGTCGGGGCGCAGGGTGATCGAGAGCGCGGTGATCTCACCGCCGGCGTCGATCTTGTGGATCTGGCCGCCAGCCTCGAAGACCACCTGGCCCGCATGGCCGTTGGCGGCACGAATATCCCAGGTCCCCTGTTCGGTCATCGGGTTGATCTCGCCGCTGTTGGAGTCGAATCGGTACAGATCGAAGATCTTGTTGCTTCGGTCGGAAATGAAATAGACCGACTCTCCCATCCAGAACGGATTGATGTCGTTGACCCGATCGCCGGGGATGTCGATCAGGCGGGTGCTGTCGCTGTTGATGATCTTGACCGACGGCGATGTGCCGCCGCGGTAGCCACGCCAGCCGGCCGACCCGCCATAGAGGCCGTTGTAGGCCGGCCCGTGATCGATGTAGGCCAGGCGCTCGCCGGTCGAATTCCACTGTCCTCGAAAGAAGCGTGCCGCCATCTGGCGCTGCGGGGCACCGCCATTCAGAGGCACGTGATAGAGCTGATCGGAGCGGCCGTGGTCGGTCTCACGGTCCGATGCAAAGGCCACGGCCTGGCCATCGGCCTGCCAGCCGACGGGGATGTCATCGCCCGGATGCCAGGTCAGACGCTCCGGGTTCCCGCCTTCGATCGCGATGAGGTACACGTCCGTATTCCCCCCATAGGCCGCCGCGAAGGCAATATGCTGACCGTCAGGAGAAAAACTCGGATTGTTTTCCTCGGCAGGGTGGCTGGTCAGGCGACGGGGGTTGGCGCCGTCCGTGCCGGCGAGGTAGAGATCGCCGGCGTAGACAAAGACGAGATGCTCGTCGGAGAGGTCGGGCTGGCGGAGGAGTCGTGTCTCGGCGAGCGCCAAACCGGAAACGGTCAGCGCCAGCAGGCCCAGAGTCGAAATGCGCATGGATCAGGTCTCCAGAAGAGGTCGAAAGATTGTGGGTGTCAGTCTACGGCCCCTGCGAGCGATCTTCAGCGCTGGATCCGAGGACGACCGGCATCACGCCAACCATACGCCATCACCTCGTCGATAGCAGCGTTATTCACTGCGGCGTCGGTAACGGATCGGGTCTCAGTGCGTCGGGAGCAGGCGCTGCTGGAACAGTTGCTGGTAGTGCTCCTGACAGGCGTCTGCGACGTCGAGCGCCTGACCGGTCAGGGGCGGCGGATCGCCGGGCGCGGGACCGAAGCCTGTCGAGGCCCAGACTCGGCCGTACCAGTGCGCGGCCCAGGGGCCGTCGCTGTCGCGCGGACCCACGGGCCAGTGCAGCATCCTCGACTGGAAAGAAAGCCCGAGCGCGGTGCACAGCGCCCGCAGATGACCCTCTGGGGCTTTGAGAAACTCGCCGCTGTCGATGATCGGCGGCGGCGTGCCGGTCCACTCCGACAGCAGCTCGAACAGTCTGACCTGCTGCGGAATGCCGATCGCCTCCGGCGACACGCAGTCGCGCTTGGCCAGATAGGAGGCCACGACCGCCGCCGGGTCGCGGATGAGAAAGACGTGCTCCAGCTGGCCCAGCCAGTCGGCTTCGACCATCTCATCGAGAAGGTGATGGGTCATGTGCTTCTGATACCAGACCGATGCGGCCTCAGGAATCGGGCCGGTCAGGTCATTCACGACCGATCGCCAGTCGCAGTCCATGGCGGCGATGATGTCCTCGGCCATCGGGTGAGGCGCTCCGGTCTGACTGAGCCAGGCCCCGTAGAGCGGTTCATCGGCGACCACGCAGTCGGTTCGATTCTCGAAGGCGCGCATCATCGCCGTCGAGATATTGCGCGGCCCTGACCACATGGCGATGCGTCGCCCCTTGGCCATGTCAGCCGGCATCGGGTGCTTCGATCAGGGCCTCGTAGGCTTGCTGCAGGCGCTGAGTGATCGGTCCGCGCTCGCCCGTGCCGACCTTGCGTCCATCGATGGTGCCGACCGGGCGCAGACCCGACAGGGTGCCGGTCGTAAAAGACTCGTCGGCGGAGTAGACCTCGGTCAGGCTGAAGGTGGTCTGCTGCGCCGGAATACCCAGCTCGGCGCAGAGTTCCAGCACGTGACCACGGGTGATCCCGCCGAGGCAGTAGCGGCCGTCCGAGGTCAACACCGTGCCCTTGCGCACGATAAAGAAGTGCGTCGAGTTGCAGGTCGCGACAAAGCCGTCGGGATCGAGCATCAGGGCCTCATCGGCGCCGGCCACGTTTGCCTGGATGCAGCCAAGGATGCAGTTGAGCTTGCTGTGGCTGTTGATACGAGGATCCTGCACGTCCGGAGCGCCGCGGCGAACGTGGACGGTGAACAGCGTTTGTGCGCGGGTCAGCTGCTCGTCTGTCACCGGATGATGGCCGGGAATCACGACCAGAGTGGGCCCGGAGCCTGCCAAGCGAGGGTTCTGGTAGGGCTCCCGCCGGACGCCACGCGTCAGCATGATGCGCAGATGCGCCTCGTCGACCAGCCCGTTCCCCTCGATGGTCTCCGTCACGGCTCGCCGTAGGATTGCGTCCTCCGGGACTTCGGCCAACATCAGCGCCTGGGCGCCCTGGCGCAAGCGCTCTAGATGCGCATCGAGGAAGGCGGGTCGCCCCGCAACCACGCGCACGCCCTCCCAGACGCCGTCGCCGAGCACGAAGCCGGAATCAAAGACCGAGACCGTGGCCTGGTCCTCGGGCTTCAGCTCGCCGTTGATCCAGATGGAATAGTTCCCTGACGCCATGGTGATTTGAAGCCTCCTGGTCGAGTCAATGCGCCGCGGCTGCGGCCCCTGCCGGGCGAGTATGCCGCGCGGGCTGCTGGCGGGCAAACCCGGAGGATCGCAGAGCGAGTGCTAATGCAAGGCCTTCTTAGAGCATTTTTTCCTTCAGGCATTCTGCGGCAGGGACCCTGAACAGCGCCCCATCCCTGTCGCGCTTGAGTGCGTCAGTTTTTTGGTCTGCACCCGGTGAGCGCCTCCGTCCGCCAAGTGGAGGTGCTGTTCCGACCTGTGGCAGGACATGGAATCGAGTCGGGCGGCCTCCGAAGGTCGTCCACGAGTCACGTCGGTCAGCTGACGAGCCGCTGGAGCCGGGGCCGGATGCTCAGGAATCGGCAATAGAGCCATTCGAGCAGGCGAAGGATCGTCTGATTACGCGCGAGCAGGCCAAGCGGGCGTAGGAGCGGGATTTGCCGCCACATGGCCGCGAAGGCCGCGGCGCCCGAGTGCATCTCATCGCCCTCGCGGGCATGGAAACGCTCGAGCAGGGTCTGGCGATCCAGAGGGCAGGCCGTTTCCGGGTCCTCGACATCGACGAAATCGATACGGTTTTTCCGATCGAGACGGCGCATCAGGCCGATTTCCCGCAAACACAGCGGACAGCCGCCGTCGTAGTACACCGTGACGTCATTGCTCATAGCGATTCACACTCTTTTCAAATCTTAAGGAGAAGATCCGTTGCATTGGCCGTCAAGCCGCCGTCAGACCCCGTCAGTCCGATAAGCCCGCCTGCTCTAGGAGGGACGGGATTTTTTTCTTGAACGGAAAGAACCCCTTTTTGGCGAAGGGCCAGGCGGCGCTGTCCCATTCGCGTCGAACGCGGTGAAGCGCAATGCCCTCATCATCCAGCGCAGAGCCCAGCAGGTTCAGCGCATCGGCATTCGGCCCCACGGGTGCATAAGGGGTGATGACCGCCTCGGCGCCGGCGTCCTGGCAGGCTCGGATGACCGCGTCTGCGTCCAACTCGCTCTGCGTTGCCGTGTCCACCCCGTAGTGCGACGACGCGCGCTTCGCCGCATCATCGACAGCCTGGCCGACGAATTCCTTTGCCTTGTCTCCGAATGGCCAGGCCAGCGGTTCCTTGACGCCTTGAAAGGCCAGAGCCGCCTTGATGGGCAAGGTATCGGGGAGAAGGGATTCGGGGTTCAGATCGTCGCCGTGAATCAGCAGCAGTGCTGGCGTATCGTCGAGCTCGTCGGGTCGCGGCGTCGCCTCCAGCGCTGCTGGACTCGGTGGCTCCTGCCATTCCAGCGGCGGTGCTTCGGAGGCCAGCTCTGTCGGCCGGAATCGGCCGTCGGTAAATTTTTCGATGTTGGAGGGTCGGGCGAGGTAGGTTTTGCCGCGAGTCTGGATCCCGGCCACCCAGCGCCAGCCCATCGTATTCGAGGCCGGATCGCCGTCGAGCAGATGCCGGAGAAAGAAATCGGCGCCCAGGACCCACGGCAGTTTGAGCGTGAAGATCCAGATCGAAGCAAACCACATCCGGGCGTGGTTATGCAGATAGCCGGTCTCGACCAGCTCTTGCGCCCAGAAATCGAAGGCATCGATGCCCGTTCGGCCTGATTCGGCCTCGTCGATCGCTTTTTGCAGGCCCGAGTTGTCGGCCACCTTATCCCGAGCCTGCTTCAGCTCGTCCTGAAAATCGACCCAAACGCCGGGACGCATCTCCAGCCAGCCTTTCCAATAGGTGCGCCAGAAAACTTCTTGAATGTACTTTTCGGCGCTTGAAGCGCTGTGCTCGTTCAGAACCGACGCAACGATTTCTTTTTCCGTCACAAGGCGATGTCGAATCCAGGGCGAGAGAACGGAGACGTTATCGCGATCATCTGGACCGAAGTCGAAGTTTCGCGATGTCGCATATTTTCTTCCGGCGCTAGGAGCAAATTCCTCGAGCCGCTCAAGCCCATACTGTCGTGTTGGCGAAACCATTGCACCGTCTTTTCTTTGAGATTCGGTCTCACGCTAATGCAAGGTCGGTGTGGAGTCGGTCAAGGCGTGGCCGCACGAGGTCAGCAAGACCTTATCGATCAGGGCGGGGCGCGGGGGTGCATTCACGCTAAAGCGACGCCGCGCACACAAAGCCTTGATTTTTGATTGACTTGATGTCGATGCCCTTTCCGACAGACTCCGCCTCGCGCTCACGAGAGCGCATCCCTTATACGAATCTAGGAGTTTCAAATGTTGAACGCGAAGATCACCAGTGCCGTTGCCGCGGCCTCCCTACTGACTCTGAGTTCAGTTGCCCTGGCCGACGACCATGGTGGCGAGCAGAAAAACATTGTCGAAACCGCCGTTGACGCCGGCAACTTCACGACGCTTGTCACCGCCGTGCAGGAAGCCGGGCTTGTCGATACGCTCTCGGGTGAAGGTCCGTTTACAGTGTTCGCGCCCACCGATGCTGCCTTCGGGAAGATTCCCGCAGACGATCTCGAAGCCATCCTGGCCGACAAAGAACTACTGACCAGCATCCTGACCTATCACGTGGTCGCCGGTAAGGTCATGTCGAGCGACGTGGTCAATCTGTCATCGGCCGCAACGGTCGAGGGAAGTGAAGTGTCCATTACCGTGACCGACGATGGTGTCATGGTTGACGACGCCAACGTCGTTGCCGTGGATATCGAAACAAGCAACGGTGTCATTCATGTTATCGATACCGTCATCACTCCTTGATTGACTATCCAGTCGATTAGTGTGACATTCAGACGGCCCGCTTCGGCGGGCCGTTTTTTATTGCAAAACTCGGGCGAATAGTCCTATGCTGGCTGAAAGCTGGCCACGGATACTGCATGATGCGCCTTCGATTCCGTTCACTTATCCCCGCGCCGATGCGGCTCCTGGCACCGATGTTGTTCCTGGCGATTCAGGCCAACGCGGATGATTCGGCCCGAACGTTCCATGTCGAAATACGCGTTGTGGTCCAGACAACCGTCATTGCAACGCCCCGAATGATCGTCGCTGAAGGAGCGGAGGCGTCGGTTAGTCGAGCGAACGGCGAACCGCTGGAAGTGGCCCTGACCATTCATTCAGACGGTCGTGACCACGCGAATGTGTCGGCCGCGGTGCAAACGGAGGCGGGTTCGCTAGCGGAGGATCGGAAGCTGGTGCTTGGTGAATGGACAACGATCGCTCAGGGAGTCGTCGGCCTGGATCTGAGGATCAAGGCCGCAGAATCCCCGGCATCGGCCGGCCTCAGGGGGCGTTAACGCGGGTTTGGTCGAGCTCTTTCGACTCAGCCTGGATCCAGCGCGTCATCTTGCCTTCGAGTTCTGTCAGCGGGATGGCACCGTCTGACAGGATGTGGTCATGAAAACGCCGGAGATCGAATGCGGTGCCCAGCGCGTCTTCAGCGCGCTCGCGGAGGTCTCGAATCAGTATTTCGCCGGGCTTGTAGGCCAGGGCTTGTCCGGGCCAGGAAACGTAGCGCGTGACTTCTGTTGAGACGTTGTGCGGCGCCAGCGCGGAGTTCTCCAACAAACAGGCCTCGGCCTGTTCACGGCTCCAGCCGAAATAATGGATGCCCGTATCGACGACCAGGCGACAGGCTCGCCACATCTCGTAGCTGAGTCTGCCGAAGTGTTCGTAGGGTGTGGTGTAAATGCCCATGTCGAGCCCGAGACGCTCTGCATACAGGCCCCAGCCTTCGCCAAAAGCCGTCAGGTAAAGATTGCGTCGGAAGCGCGGCAGATCCTCCATTTCCGCGGCAAGAGCGAATTGATGATGATGCCCCGGCACGCCTTCATGCAGGGTCAGTGCCGGTAGCGCGTAGAGCGGGCGCTGGTCGAGCCGGTGGGTATTGACCATGAAGCCCCCGGCGACGCCGTTGTCCAGGTTTCCGCCCCAATAGCGACCGGTGGTGTAGGTCGGCGCGATTTCCGATGGGACCGGTCGAACGCCGTAGGGCAGCCGAGGAAGTCGGGTGAACAAGCTCGGCATGGCATCGTCGGCGCGCTTGGCGATCCAGGCGGCATGCATGATGAGCTCGCGCTCACTTTGCGCATAGAAACGCGAATCCGTCCGGAGCATGTCGACGAAGTCGGCAAACTTGCCTTCGAAGCCGGTCTCGGCAATCACCTCGTCCATCTCGCCGCGGATGCGGGCGACTTCCTCCAGGCCCAGCTGATGGATCGCTTCCGGCGTTGTGTCCAGCGTCGTGTGATAACGAACCAGCGCGCGGTAGAGCGGGCGGCCCTGCGGCAGGTCGGACAGGCTCGTGCTTGGCCGGGGCTCCTCGAGGTAGTCGTCAGTGAAAAAGGTCTGCAGCTCGGCATAGGCCGGCAGCACCGAACTCTGCAGCACGGCAATGGCCCGTGCGCGAAGCGCGTCACCCTCTGCTCGGTCAAGGGCGTCGGGAAGGTTGCGCAGGGGCGCGGTGAGGGGATGACGGTCCATTGGCAGTCCGAGGATGGCCTCGAGGCGTTGAACAGCGCCCTCGACGACGCTTGCCGGCTGGACAAACCCGTCTTCGATACCCTCCGCCATCCAGGCCGTGTTCTGCGCCAGCCACAGGGGAATGGCTTCGATTCGCTTCAGCCAGGCCTCGGCCTGAGCGGCATCGGCCACGCGCGTGCTGCGCGCGATCTGCAGCGGCAGGGACCAAAAGCCAGAGTCGCTGGTAAAAGGCATGCGCAGCT
>Ga0207419_1000943_pt1 | contig 23822 bp, 18 predicted proteins | sample ElkSloMetagenome_4_FD_184723 | JGI IMG/M metagenome (GOLD analysis project Ga0207419, IMG submission 184723) | Hot spring microbial communities from Elkhorn Slough, Monterey Bay, USA - MD2A (version 2) | ecosystem: Environmental > Aquatic > Marine > Intertidal zone > Estuary: Microbial mat ... | reverse complement strand
GACGTTGCCCGGCGACTCGGTGTCCCAATAGTCGGCGAAGCGGTCGAACTCAACGCGCACGCCTTGCTCGCGCGAGCGCACCGCGAACGGCCCGGTGCCCGACGAATGGGTCGAGGCGAAGGTGTTGCCGTGCTTGACGATGGCGTCCTTGGGTTGGCCGTTCTCGTCGGTGCCGGTGTAGAACGCCTTGTCCATGGGGAAGATGTACGTGGCCATGGTCAGGACCAGCGGATACGGCTCCTTAGTGACCAGATCGACGGTGTGGTCGTCGACCGCCACGGCCCCCACGAACGGCTCGAACAGACCCTTGAAGTCCGGGCTTGCCTTCAGGCGTTCGACGGTGAAGACCACATCCTCGGCCGTGAACGGGTTGCCGCTGTGGAACGTCACGCCCTCGCGCAGGTGGAAACGCATGGTGCGGTCGTCGATCTGCTCCCAGCTTTCGGCCAGGCGCGGCTCGTACTCCAGCTCTTTGGTGAAGCGCACCAGCGGGTCGAACACCATGTGCGACAGCTGCAGGGTGCCGCCCGAAAGCTGCTCGTGCGGATCGAGCGACACCGGGTCGGCGTCATAGGCCATGCGCAGCGTCTTGGCCTCGGCCGGCGCGGATCCGGCCAGCGGGGCACCGAAGGCCAGCCCCACGCCCATCAGCGCGACGGCGGCAGCCTTTGTGAAGTGGAACGTCATACCTGAGTCACTCCCTTGCCTATTCCGGGGGTGAAGTTTTCGGGAACGGCCGCGCGCGCCAGCCCACGCGTTGACCGGTGCGGTCTGATGGCGCCGACGGCGGTCCCTCCCCGATTCACAATCTCTCCTACACCAGGTCGTGCGCGCCGCGAAAGACGCCAATGGGCGCGGGCGACGGGAATCGTCGCCGGGGCGGTGTTTGATCGGGCCCCCAAAAGGACAGCGCCACGGCGCCTCCTGGTTCACGCGGCGCGCGTGACACGCTCAACCTTGATCGCGTCGGCTTTCTTCAAGGCCCGCGCCATATCGTAGGCGGTCTGAAGTCGGTACCAGGTTTCCGCTCCACCGCCGAAGGCCTTGTCGAGGCGGATGGCCATTTCCGGGGAGAGACCGGAATGACCGTTCAGCACATCCGAAAGCTGTTTGCGGCTGACTCCCAGCCGTCTGGCTGCTTCGGTCACGCTGATTCCGAGCGGTTCCAGGCAGTCGTGGCGCACCGACAGCCCCGGATGCGGCGGTTCTTTCATCGGCATGACAGAGCCTCCTAGTGGTAGTCGATCAGGTCAACATCGCAAACGTCGGCACCGTCGAACCGAAAAACGATGCGCCAGTTGCCCGAAACGCCGACCGACCAGACTCCGGCAAGATCGCCTTTCAGCGGGTGCAGCCGGAACCCGGGCAGATCCATATCCTCCGGCCGGGCGGCCTGATCCAGGCGCGCCAGAATGCGCTCGATCTTCCCGACGTGGCCCGCGGAGATCTTTCGCCTATCCCCCTGCTCGTAGAGCAGTTTGAGGCCCTTGTGCCGAATCCCGACGATCATGCCGCATTGTAACCCGTCACCCCTCAGTTTACAATGCGGTCTTTCGGGATGGCGGTCGGGATGGCGACGCGGCAACAATATTACATCATTTCCTATTTTTTTGGTCGGATACTTCGTGTATCCTCCTTCTGTTGGAGGCAGGTGCGCCCGACGATACCAGGGAGGGACGACCATGCGAACGATGACCGCTGATTTGCAGACTGGCCCACCGCCCCAGTGGGCCGACGTCACCGTCGACGAGTCCGGCGAATGGATCAAGAAGGCGCTCGCCGACGTCCGCCGCGCTCCCGTGTCCAGCCTCGTATACGGCAGCGTCTTCGTTGTTCTGTCGTGGGCGCTGGTGTGGCTTTTGCTGTTTGCCGATTTTGGCGCAACGCTGCTGCCACTGGCCAGCGGCTACATGCTGGTCGGGTCCATGTTCGCGGTGCCGTTGCACGTCATCAGCCGCGCCCATGAGCGGGACGAGTCCATTTCGGTGCCGGTGGCAATCCGGCGCAGCCTTGCCAGCCTGCCCGGCCTGGCGATCGTCGGTGTCGCGCTGACCCTGGTCATGCTGACCTGGATCATGCTGGCCATGCTGATCTTCGCGCTGTTCTACGGTGGCCAGCCGATGACCATGGGCTACTTCGCCGCCGAACTGCTGATCAGCCCCCAAGCGGCGTTGTTCCTGACCACGGGGTCGCTGGTCGGCGCCGTCATGGCGACGGTGGCCTTCGCCCTCGCCGCTCTGTCCATCCCGCTGCTGGTGGACAAGCCCAGCACCCAGCCCATCCACGCCATGGTGGTCAGCATCGAGGCCATCGCCCGTCAGCCCGGCGTCATGATCGGCTGGGGCGCGACCATCGCCTTCATCACCGCCGCCGGCATGATCCCGGGCTTCATCGGCCTCGCGGTCACGGTGCCGCTGGCCGGGTATGCATCCTGGCACGCCTATCGGGCGCTGCTGCCGCACGGCATCTAGGGACGGACCACCGGCTCCTGCCGTCCAGACCGGCCGCGTGACATCGCGGCCGTTTTTTTGTTTCACCGGAGGGGTCCCGGGGTCGGCCCATGACGCCCGCTCGCCCCCGTGTTCTCTTCAACCTCCCCCCTTGACCCGGACGCCGCGAGCGGCCAATCAAGCACACTTTGAAAAGGTCCGGGGGGAACACCCCGGAACCCCCGGGGGAGGAGACACATGGACCTGACCAAGCGCCCGCTGGAACACGAACTGGATCCCATCGAGACCGCCACGCGCGACCAGATCGCCGCCGTGCAGACCCGTCGCATGGCCTGGAGCCTGCGCCATGCCTACGAGCACGTGCCGCACTACCGGGCGAAATGCGACGCGGCCGGGGTCCATCCGGGCGATTTCAAGGACCTCTCCGACCTCTCCCGCTTTCCCTTCACCTCCAAGCAGGACCTGCGCGAGACCTACCCGTTCGGCAGCTTCGCCGTGCCGATGAACGAGGTGGTGCGCATCCACGCCTCCTCCGGCACCACCGGCAAGCCGACCGTGGTGGGCTACACAAAGGCCGACATCGACATGTGGGCCAGCGTGATGGCGCGCTCGCTGCGCGCCGCCGGCGGCCGCCACATGGACCGGGTTCTGGTCTCCTACGGCTACGGCCTGTTCACAGGTGGCCTGGGCGCGCACTACGGCGCGGAATCCCTGGGCGCCACCGTCATCCCCATGTCCGGCGGCCAGACGGAACGGCAGGTGCAGCTCATCAAGGACTTCGAGCCCGATATCATCATGGTGACGCCGTCGTACATGCTGGTGATCGCCGATGAGATGGAACGCCAGGGCATGGACCCGCGCGCGTGCTCGCTGCGGGCGGGCGTGTTCGGCGCCGAGCCGTGGACCAACCGGATGCGCGAGGAACTGGAGACCCGCCTGGACATCGACGCCATCGACATCTACGGCCTGTCCGAGGTGATCGGCCCGGGCGTCGCCCAGGAGTGCGTCGAGACCAAGGACGGCCTGCACATCTGGGAGGACCACTTCTATCCCGAGATCATCAACCCCGAGACCGGCGAGGTTCTGCCGGACGGCGAGCTGGGCGAGTTGGTGTTCACTAGCCTGACCAAGGAGGCCATGCCGGTCGTCCGCTATCGCACCCGCGACCTGACCCGCCTGCTGCCGGGCACGGCGCGGTCGATGCGGCGCATGGAGAAGGTCACCGGCCGCTCCGACGACATGCTGATCATTCGCGGCGTCAACGTCTTCCCGTCGCAGATCGAGGAAATGATCCTGCGCGACCACCGCCTGTCCCCGCACTACCAGCTGGAGGTGCGTCGGGAAAAGCACCTGGACGACCTGACCATCAAGGTCGAGGCCCGGCCGGGGCTGTTGGACGAAAGCGCCAGGGCCGGCGCCGCCAACGACCTGCGCCACCACATCAAGTCGTACATCGGCGTCAGCACGTCGGTGACGGTGGTCGACGACGGCGGCATCGAACGCTCGATGGGCAAGGCCAAGCGGGTGGTCGACCTGCGGCCGAAGGAGTAAAGCCACCCGGCGGGTTGCGCTTGCGGCACGAACCCGCCCTACTGGTCTTCTTGCGGCGCCGCCAGATCCACCACCCGCACCGCGTGGCCCAGGTCATCCAGGAACCGGCGCAGGTCGGCCGTGCGGATCGAGGTGGTCGCCGTGTTCACCAGCGGGTGGTAGTTGGCGACCTCGGCGGCCATCATGTCGGCGTCCAGGATCACGGTGACGCGCCGGTCGGTGTCGTTGATCAGGGCGAACGGCGTCACCGAGCCCGGTTCTACCCCCAGCACCTCCATCAACAGGTCCGGCTTGCCGAAGGACAGGCGCTTGCAGCCCAGGCGCTTGTGCAGTTGGTTGGCCGCGATCTCCCGGTCATGCGGGCAAACCACCAGGACCAGCGCGCCTTTCGCGTCCTTCATGAACAGGTTCTTGCAGTGAACCCCGGGGATCGCGTCGTAGGTGGCCTTGGCCTCCTCGACCGTGAACACGGCATCATGCTCGACCGTGGTGGTCTCGATGCCCAGGCGGTCGAAGTGGGCGAACAGCGGCGCGGTGAAGTCCGGAAGGGTCATGGCTTCGCTCTGGATTGCTTCTTTGCCGTGCGCCTCGCAATGACAGGCTCCCGCCTTTACGGCTTGCTGTCCTCGATGGCCTTGACGAACCGGGCGAACAGGTACTGGCTGTCCTGCGGGCCCGGCGAGGCCTCCGGGTGGTACTGCACCGAGAACACCGGCTTGCCCTCCACCGCCAGCCCCTCGACCGAGCCGTCGAACAGCGAGGTGTGCGTCTCCACCACCCCCGGCGGCAGGGTCGTCCGGTCAACGCCGAAGCCGTGGTTCTGGCTGGTGATCTCCACCTTGCCGGTGGTGTGATCCTTGACCGGGTGGTTGGCGCCCCGGTGGCCGATGTCCATCTTGTACGTCTTCGCCCCCAGCGCCAGCGCCAGGATCTGGTGCCCCAGGCAGATGCCGAACACCGGCTTGCCGGACTCCACCAGTTTTTGCACCACGGGCACGGCATAGGCGCCGGTGGCCGCCGGATCGCCCGGGCCGTTGGCCAGGAAGATGCCGTCCGGCTGGTGCCGCATGATGGACTCGAAATCGGTGCTGGCCGGCACCACCGTCACCCGGCAGCCGTGCGAGGCCAGCGAGCGCAGGATGTTCCGCTTGGCCCCGTAGTCCACGGCGACGACGTGGAACCGGGGCGCATCGAGCGTGCCGTACCCGTGGGCAAGGCTCCAGCGCGTCTCGTCCCAGGCGTAGGTCTGGGCACAGGTGACGTCCTTGGCCAGATCCAGCCCCTCCAGGCTGGGCCAGCCGGCGGCCCGGGCCTTCAGCCCGTCCAGGTCGAACACCCCATCCGGGGCGTGGACGATCACCCCGTTGGGCGCCCCGGCATCGCGGATGCGCCGCGTCAGGCGGCGGGTGTCCACCCCGGTCATCCCCACCAGCCCCTGGCTCTTCAGCCAGGCGTCGAGGTGCTGGATCGCGCGCCAGTTCGAGGGCTCGGTGATGTCGGCCCGCAACACACAGCCGCGCGCGGCCGGCGTCTGGGATTCGATGTCCTCGGGGTTGGCGCCGACATTGCCGATATGCGGGAAGGTAAACGTGATGATCTGGCCGGCGTAGGAGGGATCGGTCATCACCTCCTGGTATCCGCTCATACCGGTGTTGAAGACAACCTCGCCGCCGGCCTCGCCGACCGCCCCGACCCCCTGCCCCCACAGGACCGTGCCGTCGGACAGAACAAGGGCGGCGGTGGCGCCGGCGGGACCCCGCGCGGGGCCGTCGTCTTGCGCGGGAGACGTGGTCATGGGTGACTGTCCGGCTGGAGAAAACACGACGGGCGGCCCGGTGGCCCGGGTCCCGGTGGGGCGGTTGATACGGGGATCGGCGTCACCAAGTCAACACACCGCGACGCGATGCGATGCCACCCCCCCAAACGGCGAATTGACAGCCGGCGGGATTGTCCTTACGTCGGCCGAACCCATTTTCGGGCACGCACCGGGCCGCCTCGCCGGTCGCGACAATCCGACCACGTCGGGAGACCGCCTCCGTATGCTGCGTGATCGTCTCAACGAGGACCTGAAACTGGCGGTGCGCAACAAGGACCAGCGCGCCGTCAGCACCATCCGCCTGATCCTGGCGGCGCTTCGGGACCGCGACCTCTGTGCGCGCGAACGCGGCGAGTCGGTCTCCGAGCAGGAGATCCTGCAGATGATGCAGGCCATGATCAAGCAGCGCCGCGAAAGCATCGCCCTGTTCGAGCAAGGCTGCCGGATGGACCTGGCCGAGCAGGAGCAGGAGGAGCTTCAGGTGATCCAGTCGTTCCTGCCGGATCAGATGACCACCCGCGAGATCGTCTCGGCCGTCGATTCGGTGATCGGCGAAATCGCCGGCCAGGACCATCGCACCGTCGGGCTGAAGGACATGGGCCGCATCATGTCGACCTTGCGCGAGCGCTACGCCGGGCGCATGGACTTCGGCCAGGCCAGCGCCGCCGCCAAGTCTCGATTGGCCTGACACCCTCCGGGCGTTCACCCGCCCCGTTCGGTCGGGAGCCACGCCATGGCGTTGCCGAACCGGTTTCTCGAAGAGCTCAAGTCGCGCGTCCCGCTCGCCACGGTAATCGGCCGGCGCGTGCGGTTGATCCGCAACGGCCGCCAGTACAAGGCGTGCTGCCCGTTCCACAACGAAAAGACGCCCAGCTTCCACGTCTACGACGATCATTATCACTGTTACGGCTGCGGCGCCCACGGCGACGCCATATCGTTCGAGATGGCCGCCGGCGGCCTGTCGTTCATGGAGGCCGTCGAGGCCCTGGCCGCCGAGGCCGGCCTGGAGGTGCCCAAGCCCGACCCGGCCACCCGCGCACGGGAGGCCCGCGCCGCCAGCCTCGGCGAGGTGGTGGAGGCCGCTTGCGCCTTTTTCGAACAACGGCTGCGCCTGCCCGAGGGGCGCGAGGCGCTGGCGTATCTGCATCGGCGCGGCCTTGACGACGAGACCATCGGCCGGTTCCGACTTGGGTACGCGCCGCCTGGCGGCGCGGTGCGCGCGCACCTGCGGCGCGAGGGCGTCGACGACGACGTCTTGGTCGAGGCCGGGCTGCTCGGCCGGCCGGACGATGGCCGGGCGCCCTACGACATTTTCCGTGACCGCGTCATCTTCCCCATCCGCGATCGCAAGGGCACGGTGGTCTCGTTCGGCGGCCGGGTGCTGGGCGACGCCAAGCCCAAGTACCTGAACGGTCCTGAAACACCGCTGTTTCACAAGAGCCGCACGCTCTATGGCCTGTTCGAGGCGCGCGCGGCCATCCGCGAAAGCGGCGAGGTCATCGTCGCCGAAGGCTACATGGACGTCATCGCCCTGGCGGCGGCCGGCTTCACCCAGGCCGTGGCTCCGCTGGGCACGGCCCTGACCGAGGGGCAGATCGAGACGCTGTGGACCCACGCCGCCGAGCCGGTGCTGTGCTTCGACGGCGACGCGGCCGGCCAACGCGCGGCCACCCGCGCCTTGGAGCGGGCCATGCCGCTGCTCGGGCCGGGGCGCAGCCTGCGCTTCGCCTTGCTGCCGGAGGGTCTGGACCCGGACGACCTGATCCGCGATCGCGGCCCGGGCGCCATGCGGGCGGTGCTCGACGGTGCCCGGCCCACGATCGAGCTGTGCTGGCAGACGCTGCGGGCGCGCCACCGCATGGACACCCCGGAACGCCGCGCCGCGCTCGAACGCGACATCGACCGTACGGTGCAGGCCATCGAGGACCGCTCCGTGGCGCAACAGTACAAAGGCGCGCTGCGGGATCGGTTCTGGGCGGAGGTCCGGGCGGCGCGCGGGCAGACGAGCGACCGGCGCCGACCGTGGACAGCCGCACCGGGCGCGCCGCCCATCTCCGCCCGGCCGGCCGGCCCGTTGCCGGCGCTACGGTTGCAGGAGGCGGTGCTGCTGGCGACGGTTCTCAACCACCCGGCGCTGCTGGATCACACCGCCGAGCGGCTGGGCTCGCTGGATTTTTCCGATCCGCAGTTGTCGAATGTCCGCACCGCCCTGCTCTCTGTATACGATTCGCGACTCCGGGACGGGCAACCGCTTGACAGGACCGACATCCTGAACCATCTCAGGTCGGCTGGTTTGGGGGCGGTTCTCCACCGCGTTCTGGTGTCGGACGCGCGGCTGCATCCGGAATCCGTTCGGCCGGACGCCGACGCGGATGTCGCGCTACAAGGATGGGAAGAGTTGTTCGCGCTTCACGGTCGCGCCGCAATCGAGACGGACCTGCGCGCCGCGGAGGAGCGATTCGCCAACGAGATGACCGACGATGCCCTGGCCCGACTGCTCGCGCTTCGGGCGGCGCGCGATCGATTGGTGACGCCACCGGAAGCCGGGCCATCCAGCGAGAAGATTGGCGGCAACGGCCCCAGCGGGACCGACCCGTGACGGCGGAGCCGGCGGAACGGCAACATTTGGCGCGGGGCGCGCCGGCATGACAAGGGCAGGCCGACGAGTCGAATGATTTTGAGGACGCGGAAACCGGCGGAGTCCTGAGGTACGGGTCGACGATCGGGCCCGAGCGGTTCCCAGCGAAGTGGAGCGGAGTAAGGATGGCAACCAAGGCGGCGACGGCGGAAGCGCGCGACTCCACGGACGAAAGCGGCGAGGGCCCCCTTCTGGACACCCTCAATGCCGCCGTCAAGAAGATGGTGCAGCGCGGCAAGGAACGGGGCTACGTCACGTATGACGAGTTGAACCAGGCGCTGCCTCCGGAAGACGTCTCCTCGGAACAGATCGAGGACACCATGGCGATGCTCTCCGAGATGGGCGTCAACGTGGTGGATTCGGAGGAGACCGAAACCGAGACCACCGAAACGGCCGAACCCGCCGAGACCGTGGCCACCGGCAACATCAATGAAGACGAGATGGGGCGCACGGACGATCCCGTGCGCATGTACCTGCGCGAGATGGGCTCGGTCGAGCTGTTGTCCCGCGAGGGCGAAATCGCCATCGCCAAGCGCATCGAGGCCGGCCGCGAGATGATGATCGGCGGCATCTGCGAAAGCCCGCTGACCATTCGCGCGCTGCTGGCATGGCACGATGATCTGATCGCCGGACGCATGTTGCTGCGGGAAATCATCGACGTCGAACAGACCCACAGCCGCAGCACCGTTCTCTATGCCGGCTACGACGGCTGCGTCGCCCTGCGCCTGTTCGAGTGCCTCCGCGACCTCAGCCGCAAGGTCTCGGAACTGGACAGCAACGCCCGCATCATCGTCCAGCCGATGCCCCTGCGTGTGCACGACGTCGACGGCTCCGCCCTGAAAGCCGCGCGCAAGAAGCACGTCGATGTCTGCCGGCCGCAGCGCGCCCGGCCCGCCGACGCCGACAGCGCCGCCACGCCGCTGACCTGGGCCGGGTTCACGTTCTGGCCGGCCCTGGGCAACGACGACGAGGCATTTGTTCGCGCGCAGTTCGCGCTGCACCTGTCGCAGGCGGCCGAGGCAATCCCCAACGACGTTCGCGCCTATGCCGAGGCGTACGGAGAGGCCCTGCGCCTGACGGCCGACGCCCTGGGCAAAGCGTGGCTCCACGATGCGTTCCAAGCCGCTGTGGAGGACAGCCTGGGCGGTTTGGACGGCAGCGGGGAACCCCATGCCTGGCGCGCCGTGACGACCGCCCTGGCCGGCTGCCGCACGCCGTTTCCGGGGCCGGACAACACCTGGCCGGAGGCGGATGACGCGGCGGACCTGCCCGACCTGACGCTGGAAACCATTCCTGAGGCGGCGCGCGCGCTGATCGACGGCTTCCCGGCGGCCGAGGCCGGCCCGTCGGCTGAGCGCGCGCGGTTCGTCGACCTCAGCCCCAACGCCTTGATCGAAGCCATCGGCGCCGGGCAATGGGACGAGGTGTTCAGCGTCACCGGAGCCTGTTTCGGTGGCGGCCTGTTCAAGGTCCAGGATCCGACGGAATCGGCGCAGGTCGCGGAAAAGGCAACACCGGCGGAGGACGACCCGGACAGCAACGAGGACGCGGACACGGACGAGTCGCTCAATGGCGCCGAGTCCGACGACGACGGGGAGGCGGCCAATGGCAACGACGAGGGCAACCTGTCCCTCGCCGCCATGGAAGAGGAACTCAAGCCCCAGGTCATCGCCACGTTCGAGAAGATCGCGGTCACCTATGACCGCCTCAAGAAGGTGCAGGAACAACGCCTGGGCCGCCTGCAGAAGGGCGACGCCGTCGCCGCCGCGACCGAGAAGCGCTACACCAAGCTGCGCCACGAACTGATCGACCTGATGGAGGGCGTGCACCTCAACGCGGCCCGTATCGACCAGTTGGTGGAACAGCTCAACGACCAGAACCGGCGCCTGATGTCGCTGGAAGGCAAGCTGCTGCGCCTGGCCGAGCGCGCCCGCGTCAAGCGCCCGGACTTCGTCGAGGCCTACCAGGGCCGCGAACTCGACCCGACGTGGCTGGACGAGTTGCGCGAGCATCCGAACAAGCCGTGGCGCGACTTCGCCGCCCGCTTCGAGACCGACATCATCGGCCTGCGCGCGGGCATCGCCCAGGTGGCCGAGTCCTCCGGCCTGCCGATCCCCGAGTTCAAGCGCGTCGTGCAGACGGTGCAGAAGGGCGAACGCGAGGCCACCATGGCCAAGAAAGAGATGATCGAGGCCAACCTGCGCCTCGTCATCTCCATCGCCAAGAAGTACACCAACCGCGGCTTGCAATTCCTGGACCTGATCCAGGAGGGAAACATCGGCCTGATGAAGGCCGTCGACAAGTTCGAGTACCGGCGCGGCTACAAGTTCTCGACCTATGCCACATGGTGGATCCGACAGGCCATCACGCGCTCGATCGCCGACCAGGCGCGCACCATCCGCATCCCGGTGCATATGATCGAGACCATCAACAAGCTGGTGCGCACCAGTCGCCAGATGCTTCACGAGATCGGCCGCGAGCCGACGCCGGAGGAACTGGCCGAGAAGCTGCAAATGCCGCTGGAGAAGGTGCGCAAGGTCCTGAAGATCGCCAAGGAGCCGATCAGCCTCGAAACGCCCATCGGCGACGAGGAGGACAGCCACCTGGGCGACTTCATCGAGGACAAGAACGCCGTCCAGCCGCTCGACGCCGCCATCAACGCCAACCTGCGCGAGACCTGCACGCGCGTGTTGGCCAGCCTGACGCCGCGTGAGGAGCGCGTGCTGCGGATGCGCTTCGGCATCGGCATGAACACCGACCACACCCTTGAGGAGGTCGGCCAGCAGTTCAGCGTCACCCGCGAGCGCATCCGCCAGATCGAGGCCAAGGCGCTGCGCAAGCTGAAGCACCCCAGCCGGTCGCGCAAGCTGCGCAGCTTCCTGGACAGCTAGCCCCCCGCTTCTCCCCCTCTATCGCGCACTCGGCGGCGGATCCTCAGGGATCCGCCGTCGTCGTCTGTGCGCATGGCAGGGGACCGAACACAACTCTGTTGAACACCTGATGATTCGGCTACCCTTGGCAAGCACACCGTGGATAGGGGCTTTCCGGTCTCCGGCCATGCCTGGCTGGACTGGCGGGAGGCCCTGACACGGACCCCTCGTGTCGCAAGCGGAGCCGCCCATCGATGTCGAGCCCCCACCCCCTGGGTTTCCTGGCCAAGCACAGTCCCGTTCCGGACCTGAGTCCGGCGCAGCGGGAAGCCCTGGTGTTCGTGCTGTTCGGCACGCTGGGGACCCTGGCCGCCTACGTCAACGTGAACCTGCCCCACACCGACATCTTCCTGTCCGGCCGGTATGCCTTCGGCTTTATGGGGATGGTGCTGTTGCGCCACTGGTGGACGGCGCTTCTGCTGACGGCGCTGTTGGCGGCGGTCGGGGAGCACACGCTGCCTCTGAGCGTTGTGTTTCCGATCAACATGGTCCTGACCGTGCCGGCGATGGTGATCCTGCGCCTGCTGTATCATCGGGTCCTGAGCCGGATGGACAACACCGGGCTCTTCGCGCTCGTCTGGGTCGTCGCGGTTGTCCTGTACTATCAGGTCGTCATGGTGCTGGTGGGCACGATCGACGGCCTGCGCCAGGGCGCGCCGCTCGCCGACTCTGTCCTGACCTTTCTGTTAGCCCAGTCGCACCTGGTGGAGTCGGTCCTGGTGGCCGTCGTCTCCGGGGCCGGCCTGACCATGCTGCGGGCCTACGAGATCGTCGCCCGCCAACGGCGCGAGCTGGAGGTCACCCTGGCCTCGATCGGCGACGCGGTGATCGTCACCGACGCTCAGGGATGCGTCCGGCGCATCAACGCCGAAGCGGCGCGGCTGAGCGGCTGGACACCGGCCGAGGCCGAAGGCCGGTCGCTTGGCGACATCCTGCACCTGGTCAACAGCGAAACCCGCCAGCCGGTCAGTAATCCGGTGTCACGCGTGCTGGACGAGGGGATCACCGTCGGGCTGGCCAACCACACGGCGTTGCTCTCACGCGACGGCCGGGAACACCAGATCGCCGACAGCGCCGCGCCGATCCGCGACCCCTCCAACCGGGACAAGACCGCCCCGCCGCACGGCGTGGTGATGGTGTTTCGGGACGTCACCGAGGCGTACCGGATGGAGGAAGCACTCGCCCTTGAACGGCGCAACTTCGACATGGCCGTCACCGCCAGCGCTACCGGCGTTTGGGACTGGAACGTTCGGACCGGCATGGTGGTGCGCACGGGCGACTATTTCCAGTTGTTCGGCATCACGATCAAAGACTCGAAGGACGGCCCCCTGTCCGACCAAGTCGCCGCCCTGATCCACCCGGAGGACCACGCGCCGATCCCCGACAAGCTCGACCATGCCCTGAAAACGGGAGAGGAATACGAACATACCTACCGCGTGACCCACCCAGACGGCCAGACGCGCTGGCTGCGCACGCTGGGTCGCGTGACCGAGCGGGACGAGGCGGGACCGATCCGCATGGCGGGCACCACCCAGGACATCACCGACCTTCAGAACACGCTGGAGGCCCTGCGCCGCTCCAACACCGACCTGGAGCGGTTCGCCTATGTGGCCTCACACGATCTGCAGGAGCCGATCCGCAACATGGTGGCCTATTCCCAGTTGCTGGGCCGGCGCTACGAGGATCGCCTGGACGCTGACGCGCACGAGTTCCTGGGGTTCATCGTCGGCAGCGCCAAGCGGATGCAGGCCCTCGTCCTCGACCTGCTGGAATACTCACGGGTGTCCAGCCGCGCCCAGCCCTTTACCCGGGTGGCGCTCGACGCCGTGGTCGGCGACGCGATCGGCAACCTGGACCAGGCCATCAAGGATTCGGGCGCCCAGGTCACTACTGTCGGGGACCTGCCCAACGTCACCGGCGACAGGCCGCAACTGCTGTCCGTGGTCCAGAACCTGCTCGCCAACGCCATCAAGTTCCAACGCCCGGGGGTCCCGCCCGAGGTCAGCATTTCCGTCCAGCGCGGCGTCGGCGCCTGGGACCTGGTGGTGACCGACAATGGCATCGGCTTCGATCCGGCGTTCCGCGACCGCATTTTCGAGGCGTTCAAGCGGCTGCACACAAACGATTCCTATTCCGGCACCGGCATCGGGTTGGCCATCGCCAAGCGCATTGTCGAGCGCCACGGCGGCACCATCGACGCCGACAGCACGCCGGGCCAGGGCAGCCGCTTCGTGGTCACTTTGCCGGATAGCCCGCCCACGCGGCCCGAGGGCGCCGCCGAGGGCGACGGCACCGCACCGGTCCCGAATGGGGTGTCGCAAAGCCCTTGACCCCGCCGAGTGGCTCGCTAAAGTCTCGCCCCTCCCGGGAAGCCGCCGGGCACGGCCCGGGCCCGTAGCTCAATTGGTTAGAGCCGGCCGCTCATAACGGTCTGGTTGCAGGTTCGAGTCCTGCCGGGCCCACCATTTTTCTTCTGCGCGCAGGTGCCACGCCGCCCCTGCACTGCGCCCAGTAATGCTCCGAGCAATTTCCAATTGGATTTCGTCTATACGTTGCGCACACTGCTTTCCGTGCTGGTCCGGATCTGTATCGTCCGACCCGCGTTTTGGCCTGCGCGACGACCGAGCGGCTGGGAGGATTTCCCAGTAGCAGGGCTGCCTTTGGTTTTTTTTGATGACTCTTGCTGGGCAGCGCATGTCGGACAGAAGCACTGGCGCGAAACCATGGTACCTTGGAGGGTAATGTGGCTGATCTCAGCTTATGGGAAGGAATTGTAGTCGGCGGTGCAGGTGGCGCTGTTGCGGGAATTACCGTCAAGATCGTCGGATGGCTCGCTGAAATGTGGCGCCTCCGATCAGACAAGGAGCGCGTGTACAAGTGGCTTCAAGAAAACACTCAAGACGTCGACAAAAAAAGGTTTCGTTCCACTAGAGCCATCGCAAGCTGGAACAATCTGACTGAAGATCGAGTACGATACGTGTGCTCTCACGACAGACGCATTTACCTCTCGACCGGCGAGAACGAGGATATTTGGGGCATCGACGGGCGAGACTAGATGTCCGTAGTCCGTAGGGCGAATTCGCCCCGCACAGCGGGGCAATCCGCCGGGGTCGGTGTCGCGGCGCACTGCCCGCCGCTTCGCGGCAGTCGAGTGCGCCCTACGGCGTTGTTTCTTTCTCGAGCGACGCGCGAACACTCAAGATGGAAGGACAGGACTTGTCGCCGCCGCCCTCACGCCTGGCGGCGGCGTTCCTCCACCTGCATACAGAGGTCCACGGCCCAGACAAGGCGCTCGCCGAACGACGGCTTCATGGGAGGCGGTACCCGCGCACCCACCCAGATGTTCGGCTCAAGGGCGGCGGCATCCACCAGGAAGCTGGTTTCAGGCAGGGCCGGGGCCGGGTGGACCGTCTGGTACAGCACCGCATCGATGGTGGCCTGGCCGAGCAGCGCCAGCTTCTTGCGAGCCGGCACGAACGCGCGCCGCGACACGGAATCAAAGCCGTTGGCGGCCACGTCGTCGCCGATGGCCGAATAGATCAGGCGGGCGCCGTGAATGGCCGGGCGACACCCGGAGGGCAGACCGGCGACCCCCGTCGCCGCGCGCTCGTACAGGCGCTTGGCCTCGCCCAGCACGCGGGCCACGACACAAGCCAGGGCGGGCGAGTACGTCGGGTTTTGCAGCCACGCATCCGGATCAAGGCCGGCCTCTCGCATCCACTGCCGGGGCAGGTAGAGGCGGCCGTTGCGGGCGTCTTCACCGACGTCGCGGGCGATGTTGGACAACTGCATGGCCACGCCCAGGTCGCAGGCCCGGGCCAGCACCTGCGGGCGCCGCGCGCCCAGCAGCACGCTCATCATGGCACCGACGGTGGCGGCCACGCGCGCACTGTAGGCGCGCACGTCGGAGATGGTTTCATAGCGGCGCGCGCTGACGTCCCACTCAAAGCCTTCGAGCAACGCCTCGGGCAATTCCCGCGGCATGTCGTAGGCGCGCACCATGTCGGCGAAGGCGCGATCCACCGGGCTGTCCACCGGATCGCCCTGGTAGACCCGGTCAAGGCGGTCGCGAAGATGCGCCACGGCCTCCATGCAGGAGGCCTCGCACTCGTCCACCGCGTCGTCCGACAGGCGGCAGAAGGCGTACAGCGCGTAGGCCGGGTCGCGGTACGACGGCGGCAGCAGCAGCGACGCGGCGTAGAAGCTGCGCGATCCGGTGCGGATCATGGCGCGGCACTGGGTCCGGTCCTCTTCCGAGGCGAACGGGCGGTTCTCAGACCAGGGCTGAGGCATCGGGCACCACCGTATCCAGGACCCGGGCCGAGGACAGGACCCCGGGCAGACCGGCACCGGGGTGCGTCCCGGCGCCCACCAGATAGAGCCTTTGCACGTCCTCGCTCTTGTTATGAGGCCGGAACCAGGCGCTTTGCGTCAGCACGGGTTCAAGACCGAACGCCGCCCCCTTGATCGACAGCAGGTGGTGGCGGAAATGCAGCGGCGTGACCATGCGCGAGCTGATCACGTTCTGTTCGAGGTCCGGCAGGATGGTCCGGTCCAGGAAGGCGGACACTTTCTTGCGGTAATCCTCGGCGATAGTTTCCCAATCGTCGCCGCTGTCCAGGTGCGGCACCGGCGACAAAGCATAAAAGGCATCACAGCCCGCCGGCGCCATGGACGGGTCCGTGGCGGTGGGGCGATGCACATAGAGGCTGAAGTCCTCGGCCAGGTGATGGCGCTTGAAGATGTCGGTGAGCAGCCCCTTGTAACGCGGGCCGAGCAGGATGGTGTGGTGCGGCACGTCCTCGTAGCGGCGTTTGGTGCCGAAGTACCAGACGAACAGGCTCATCGAGTACCGGGCCTTGTCCAGCCGGCGGTCGGTCCAGCGCTTGCGCGCCTCGGGCGGCACCATCATGCGGTAGGTCCAGGCCGAGTCGGCGTTGGAGACGACCACGTCGGCGTCAATGACCTCGCCCGAGCTCAGGCGCACCCCCTTCGCGGCGCCGCTCTCCACCAGGATCTGTTCCACCTCGGTTTTATAGCGGAGGGTATTGCCCTGCCCCTCGATCAGCTTGGCCATGCCGGACGCCAGACGGCCGGTGCCGCCCATGGCGAAATGCACGCCGTGGGCGCGCTCCAGGTAGGCCACCAGGCTGTAGATCGACGTCACCGTGAACGGGTTGCCGCCCAGGAACAGCGGGTGGAAGCCCATGCCGATGCGGATGCGCTCGTCCTTGAAATGCTTCGACACGTGGGCATGGACCGAGCGGTCGGCGCGCAGCCGGATCAGGCCCGGGGCGATCCGCACCATATCCATCAGCGTGTTGAAGGGGATATGCCCCAGTTCCTCGAAGCCGACCCGGTAGATCTCCTGGCTTTCCTTGAGGAACCGGTCGTAGCCGGGGACATCGCCCGGGGACAGGCGGCCGATTTCGGCGCGCATGGCCTCCGCGTCGGCGCTGCAGGTCAGCCATTCACCGTCGTCGAAGCGGATCTTGTAGAACGGATTGAGCGCGCGCAGCTCGACATCGTCGGCCAGCCGCTTGCCGCACATCTCCCACAGTTCCTCGAACAGGTAGGGCGCCGTGACGATGGTTGGGCCGGCGTCGAATACGAACCCGTCCTGGCGGAACACGGTGGCGCGGCCGCCGGGGCCGTCCATGCGCTCAACCAGGGTCACGCGGTAGCCCCGCGCACCCAGGCGGATGGCCGCGGCGAGGCCACCGAACCCGGCCCCGATCACAACGGCATGGGGCACACGCCCGCCGGATGGACCGCCGCCCGAGCCATCGGCACGGCGGAGCGGCGTGGGATATGATGTCATGTCGGACTGCGTCCCGGAACTGTCAACGAAACCTGACTATACCAGTGTCAGGCGTGCTAGATCAACCATCCGCCCGCACGGCGGCTAGGGGTTCTGGCGGCAAGGCGCCGACCTCGCGGGCGATCTCCACCACCAGATCGTGAATGAGGTCCGGGCGCTCCTCGTGCGCCAGATGACCGAGCCCGGGCAGCATACGCAGACGGGCCTTCGGCGTCCGGGCGACGAACATATCGGCGTCGTGCGGGCTGACCGTGCCGTCGCGCTCGCCGACCACCAGTTCCAGGTGCGTGTCCAGGTGGGCGACCAGATCCCGCATGGCGCGCACATCCCAGTTGGCCATCATGGACAGCGCGCCGCCCACGTGGCCCGGCTCTCGGAACAGGCGGCGATACAGGTCGAGCCCGCGCGCATCAAGGGCCGAACCGGTGCTGCCGATGACCTCCGCCACCTGCGTTTCGTCGCTGGCCCGCCAGGCCAGGAAGCGCGGCATCAGGGGGTTGGCCAGGAACAGCTTGGCCGCGCCGGAATACCAGTGCCCCTGCGCCCCTTTAAACGGCATCAGGGCGCCGTTCATGCTGATGATGGCGTTGGGCGCGATGTGCCTGTCGAGCGCCATGCGGATCAGCACGGCGGCCCCGGCCGAATGGCCCAGCGCCAGCGCCGGCGACAGGTGCAAGTGTTTCAAGAGCGCGGTCACAGACCGCCCCATGCCGGGCAGGGTGAACGAACTGGCCGGCGGGTTGGCGGTGAAACCATGCCCGGGCAGGTCCGGCGCCACCACCGTGAAATGCCGCGCCAACGGCTCCAGCAGATCGCGGAAGGAATGGGTCGAGGCGGCCGTGCCGTGCAGCAGCAGCAGCACGGGACCCTGGCCGGCGAGCTGCACATGCCAGCGGAAGCCATGAGCGATCACGAAGCGGCTGTGCTCGCGATTGGGCCAGTCCTTGCCGACCGTGTCCCAGTTCGGCCGGCGCGCCCAATACACCATTGACCCGTCTCCCTGCCCTTGTCCGTCTCGTCCTCGCCCGCTGTCCCGAATCCCCAGCCTCTCCGCCAGTCATTCGTACGCGTATCGTTTGTCGGTGGATTGTCGTCCCCCAATCACTCCGCCGTCCGGGCCGCGTCGCGCGCGGCGGTGGACAGCGCCCGTGCGTCGGCCCGGGGAAGGGGCATGTAGGTGGCCCCCATGGTCTCCGCCAGGGCCTGTGCCTTCGGCGCCGGCCGCAACGACGTATCCACCAGCAGGGTGGCGACCCCGATCGCCTTGAGCGACTGGGCCGCCCCCTTGGCCTCTTCCTCTGCGCGGGCGCGGCCGCCAATGCCCTCCAGCGTGACGTTGGCGCGGCCGTCGGTCAGAATCACCACGGACGGCGTCTCGCCCCGCGTGCGCGCCACCTCGGCCATCATGTGGGCGGCCTCGATGCCGGCGGCCAGGGGCGTGCCACCGCCACCCGGGAAGCCGGCCAGCCGCTTCTTGGCCCGCGCCAGCGAGCGCGTCGGCGGCAGCAGCGTCTCCGCCCCCTTGCCCCGGAACGCAATCAACGCCACCTGGTCACGCCGCGCGTAACAGTCGGCGAGCAGCAGTTCAACCGCCCCCTTGGCCTCGCCCAGGCGAGCGATGGCCGACGAGCCGGAGGCATCCACGACGAAGATGATGGTCGCCTGCGAGCGTTTCTTGAAGCGGGTGACGCGAAAGTCGTCCTTGCGCACCAGCACGCGCGGCGGCGACCGGCCGGTGTCGGCCCACAGATTGACCTCGGCCCGGCGCAGCGGCTGCCAGGGGGCAGCCGCACGCAACGTCTCGATCAGCGCCAGACGCGCGCCACCGCGCGGATCCCCCCGCCTGGAGCCGATCGGCCGGCCCCGGGTCAGTGCCTTGCGCTGCTCGCCCGAGCGGCCAAGGATGCCGGTGCGCCGCCGCCGCTCCGCCGCCGCCATCAGGCGGGCGAGCAGGTTGGCCGGAATGGCGGCCTGCGCCGCATCGACGATGCGGTCCTCCAGCGGCTTGTCCTCGTCGTCCTGCTGGTCGCGTTCGTCTTCGCCGTCGTCGGGGGGCGGTGGTTCCTCCTCCTGCTCCTCCTCGTCCTCGGGCGGCGGAGGCGGTGGTGGCGGCATCCGGGTGGCGCGCGGCGCCAGCACCAGACGCGCGGCCAGGGTCAGGTCGTCCTGCTCGACCGTGTCGCGACGGTCGAGCGCGGCGGCGGCCCGCGCCACGCGCAGGGCAAACGTGGGCGCCCGCAGCGAAGCCACGCCCATGGCCATGGCGGCACCGCACAGGGCTTCCAGGCTCTCGTCGGAGATGGTCACCGCCGCCAGACGCTCGCGGGCGGCGATCACCTCGTCGCGGTCGTGCAAGGCCTCGCCGATGTCGCGCTGCCGCAGCCCCTCCAGCTCCATCAGGAACGCCAGCCGGTCCAGCAGGGCGTCGGGCGGGGCCTCGTCGGGACCGACCGACTCGTCAAGAGCCACCACACCGAAGCGGGTCGCCGTCAGCGCGGCGATGCCGTCGCGCTCCACCCGCACGGCGCCCTGGTCAATCACCAAGCCCACCTTGGCGGCGAAGCTCGGCGTCAGGCGCTCGGCCATGGCCAGCACGACCACCCCACCGTCCGCCTCCACCAGCACACCGCGCTCGGCCACCGGCCGGCCGGCGTGCAACGTGGCCGCCAGATCGAGTCCGCCCAGCAGGCGTTCGTCGGTGACGTGCAGGGGCACCCGGCGCAGCGGCGCCGAGTCCGGCAAGAGGTCGCGCAGCATCGCCAGCCACGCGTCGCGCGCCGGACCGGGCAGCGCCTTGATGCACACTCCGCCCAGGCCGGCCGGATCGACGGCGATCAAGGCCGCCACCAACGCCGCGTCGGTCCAGGGATCGACCCGCTGCGGTTCACGGGGATCAGGACCGGTCTCGCCCGCCGGACCGAGCCCCGCCGGGTCCGGGGCCTGCGTGCCCAGGATTTCCATGCCGCCGCTATGCCTCCGCGCCCAGAACCTCCCCGACCGCGCGCTCAACCCGCACGGTGGAGCCCGACTCGTCCAGCGGATCGCGCCGCAGGCGGTGGCGCAGGGCCATGGCGGCCACCTTGCGCACGTGACGCTCGTCCACTTCGACGTCGCCTTCCAGGGCGGCCAGGGCGCGGGCGGCGCGGATCACGGTCAACTCGCCGCGCAGGCCGTCGGTGCCCAGGGTCATGCACAGTTTGGCGACGGTGTTGAGCACATCGTCGGGAACCTCGACCTCCTGCACGCGATCGCGGGCCTCGCGGATGCGCAGCGCCTCGCCGGCCTCGCGTTGGTTCCAGGCGGCCAGGAAGCCGCGCGGGTCGCGTTCGAAGGCGTCGCGGCGCTTGACCACCTCGACGCGGGTTTCCAGGTCCTTGGGCGTGGTCACCTCGACGGCCAGACCGAAGCGGTCCAGCAGCTGCGGGCGCAACTCGCCCTCTTCCGGGTTGCCGGAGCCGACCAGCACGAACTTGGCCGGATGGCGCACGCTGAGGCCCTCGCGCTCGACCACGTTCTCGCCCGAGGCGGCCACGTCGAGCAGCAGGTCCACCAGGTGGTCCTCCAGCAGGTTCACCTCATCGATATACAGAAAGCCACGGTGGGCGCGCGCCAGCAGGCCCGGCTCGAATGCCTTCTCGCCCTGGGTCAGCGCCCGTTCCAGGTCGAGCGCGCCGACGACGCGATCCTCGGTGGCGCCCAGGGGCAGGTCGACCACGGGAACCGGCGCGTCCTCGGTCTCCATCTCCGCGCCGCCGTCAATGGCCGCGCGCACCTCGCAGGTGGTGGCGCAATAGTCCTGGTGGCTCTTCGGATCGCCATTGAAACGGCAGCCCTTGACCACACTCATCGGCGGCAGCAACGCGGCCAGCGCGCGCACCGCCGTCGACTTGCCGGTGCCGCGGTCGCCGAACACCATCACCCCGCCCACACCCTGATCGACGGCGGCGATCAGCAGGGCCATTTTCATCTCGTCCTGGCCGACAATGGCCGAGAAGGGAAACGCCAGAGCCATGGTCAGCCCCTCCCGCGCGGAGACGACAGGAAGACGGCGGGGCGGCGGCACGGTGTCAGCAGACGGACGATCATGGGCGAACGACTTTCCTTGCACGACGGGACGAACGGCTCCGCGCCGGTGCCGGGCATCGACCCTCGGCACCGGCTCGGCGCGCGCGACTATGGCCCCGGGCGGGGTGAGGGTGCAAGGGAGACGATGGCTTGTTGGCGACGCGCGGTCGCGTCAGCGGCTTGTTCGCGACGCGCGGTCGCGTCAGCGTTCGAAGTCGGCGAACGACCCTTCGTTGCCGCCGGTGGTGTCGGTGGCGGGGCCGGCGGTCTTGCCGCCACCCCCCGCTTGGTCCGGGCAGTTTTTGCCCTGGCAGCCGGACGACGGGCCGGTGACCTCCTGGCCGCTTCCCGCCAGGGCCGGGATGGTGCTCGTCATGGAAAACGCGGCGATGGCCACACCGAAGATGGCCGCCGTGCCGAGGCGTCGTGTCATGGGATGTCCTCCTCCGTTCTGGGCTCTGGTCCGTGGTTCTCCCCGACGACCATTTCCCGTATGCGCGCCGTTTTGGGCGAAATCATGATGAGCGGCGCATCGCGTGACCCTGCCCGCGATCAATCTTTGGATCAACCGAACTCCCAGTTTTCCTTTTCGATGAAGTCAGCCAAGCCCAAACAGGGAATGCCTTCCGCCAGACACACGTCGGGGATTTTCGGGCTGTTGCGCCGTCCCGGTTACTCCTCCGTGATGACGGTCAGATGTGGAGTGCACACGGCGGCAAGGGCAATTACAAAAGGATCCGCTCCCGACCGCCCTTTCACGGTATCGACCAACCGTTCGTACTTGTCCATGATGCGAATCACTTCGAGCTGGCAGGCATCATCAATCTCAACAAACAAAAGCTCCTTTCTCGCCTTACCCCACTCAAACAGCTCATCGTCTTTCTTTTCCAACTCTTTCAGAACTTCAATCGACGCCCGCAGCCGACCTTCCTCAATCAGGGCATCAAAATGCCGCCACACCATTCCGAAGTTCTTCGGTCGATAAACCCGCCGCCAAGCATGGATCAATGCGCTGCTATCGATGCTGTAAATTGGCGCGGCCATTCACTCACCTCAGCCCGAGACTTTGTTCGAGCTTTGGGATGTGTTTGGTCTTGATGCCGAGATAGCCCGCCACCTCGCCCAAGGTGATCCGATCCTGGTGATAGGTACCGAGCACCATTTGCACAAGAGGGCGCCCCACATTGCTGAGCGTTTCTTGTGGCATATTGCGGGCCATCCTGTTGTCGGCCGATCGCTCGCGTTGCCGGTCCTTAAACGCCAGGTACTCGGCGAGATACCGCGCCCGAGCTTCCCGATAGTAGCCATCTGTCGCCCGCCCCAGGGTTAACAGACGGCGAGCCACCGCCTCGCGGCTGACCCCGAACGTCCGCGCCAGATCGGCGATTTCAGCATCGGTCCAGTCGTCGCGCCGCCCAACTCGAGCCGCGACAAGCGGTTCGGAAAGCAGTCCATCTCGCGGCATCAATGCCGCCGCCGCCACAGCATTGCAGAAAATCTCCAGGGCTTGCTCTTCAGGGGGGCGAATATCATCAGTTTCAAGATCGGACACGCCGCTGACCCGCAGCATAAGATGAGCCAACTCGTGCAGCAGGCTGAACGTGCGTCGGGTGGGAGAGTCTTTTCGGTTCACGACGATGACTGGCAGGAGTTCCTCCGACAGAGCGATCCCCGACGCCTCTCCGGCCGCGAGGCGCGTCGCCTGAAACACAAGGACACCGGCGTTTTCGATCCGTTGACGCCACGCGTTGAAGGCGGTTCGGCCTTCCGCGTCCCTCCATTTTCGTTGCACATCAGCCGTGATGTCGAGTTTCGCGCGAATACGCTCCCCGACCAGTTCGGGATCTTCATTGCGCTCAGCCGTAAGCGAGAACGGTGGGACCACGTCGCCGAGATCGTCAGCCAGCTCCAGCACCAGTTCCCGTCGTTGCTGCGCATACCGAATTTCCAAAGTCAGTTCGGGAGACTGTTGGCGCGGCCCTGTTCCTGGCAAGCGCCGAAGGTCGCTGATCACTTTGAAGTCCAGGGGGACCCGCTGGAGATAAAACACCGCGAGGGGACGTTTATAGAGGTCCGCGAGCTTGCGAAGTTGCGGAATGGACGGAGCATCCTCCCCAGCTTCCCACGCAGCGAGACTGTCTACGTCCATGTGGAGCCGCCCTGCGGCCTCGGCCACGCTGAGCCCCGCACTGGTCCGGGTCCAAACCAGCACCTCCGGCTTGATCATTGCTTTGGTCCGCGCGGCCATCCCTTGGAGCCCTATTCTGCCCGCAACACACAACCTATAGCATCAGCGACGACACTGCCACGTCCGGCCAGTTCACTGCATTCGTTTAGCCCGCTCCGCCTGATCGCGTCCGTGGCGACATCAAGGCCGGATCATCGTCTGCTTCACCGTGCCACCATTTGGCACCAAAGGCAATTTTCTGCACCGACCCCACCAACAGGAAAAGGTAACCGGGGCAAAAGTCCGGGCGGTCAGGCCTGGCAGCGCGCCGCGACCAGGTCAGGCAAGTGCGGCACGGGGTTTCTGACGGCGGCGCCCAGTCGG
>Ga0207419_1000942_pt1 | contig 23835 bp, 20 predicted proteins | sample ElkSloMetagenome_4_FD_184723 | JGI IMG/M metagenome (GOLD analysis project Ga0207419, IMG submission 184723) | Hot spring microbial communities from Elkhorn Slough, Monterey Bay, USA - MD2A (version 2) | ecosystem: Environmental > Aquatic > Marine > Intertidal zone > Estuary: Microbial mat ... | reverse complement strand
TCGGTCTAGACTAAAACAGCATCTGAAAGCACTTCTTCTAACGGTGAAAAAGGCAAATCAAATGCATCCGAAACACCTTTGTAAACCACTTTTCCCCGAACTATATTAAGCCCTTTTCTCAATTCTTCGTTCTCTAAGCAAGCTCTTTTCCAGCCTTTATCAGCTAACTGAATTGCATATGGTAGTGTAGAGTTCGTTAAGGCAATTGTGGATGTACAGGGAACCGCTCCGGGCATATTGGCTACGCAGTAATGCACTACGTCGTCTACAATGAAGGCCGGGTTTTGATGCGAAGTGGGAACGCAAGTTTCCACACAGCCGCCTTGATCTACTGCAACATCTACAATTACAGTACCGGGCCGCATGAGCTTGAGCATTTCTCGTGTAATTAACTTCGGTGCTTTCGCACCTGGAATCAAAATGGCACCAATAATCAAATCGTGTGTTTGAATTAACTTTCTGATGTTATACTCGCTACTGAATTCGGTCACTACGTGATGTGGCATAATATCGTTGATGTGGCGAAGCCGCTGAAGATTAACATCCAGAATGGTAACATGTGCACCGAGACCTGCTGCCATTTTTGCCGCTTGCACCCCTACAATTCCACCTCCTAATATCAAAACCTTTCCAGGCGCAACACCCGGAACCCCACCCAGCAATACTCCGCGACCTTTATCCGGTTTTTGCAAGTAGCGTGCCCCTTCCTGAACGGCCATTCTACCGGCCACTTCCGACATCGGAACCAAAAGGGGCAATGATTTATCTTTCTGCTCAACGGTTTCATAAGCCAGACAAATGGAACCACTATCTAACATAGCACGTGTTAAAGCTTCACTCGAAGCAAAATGGAAATAAGTAAAAATTAGTTGTCCTTCACGACATCGGCTGTATTCTTCTTCTATAGGTTCCTTTACTTTCATGATCATTTCGGCGGCCGCCCATACTTCCTTGGCCGTAGGCATAATCGTTGCCCCAATCTTTCGGTAATCACTATCCGGAAAACCACTTTCGTCACCTGCATTTGTTTCTACTAGGACATTATGACCTTTACGTATAAATTCCTGGGCACCAGATGGCGTCAGTGCCACTCGGCTTTCGTTGTTTTTTATCTCTTTTGGTACACCGATTTTCATTGCTGTTTAATTATTTATTTTGTCTTACCCCCCCCTTCATGATGGGGTATAAGCCAAATAAACCGATTTTATTGAGAAGTACCCCCTTCATAAATGGGGTATTATCCACAAAAATTATTTTTTAACCCTAATATTAGAAATTTGTTTAAGCCTTCAACGGGTAAATTGAAAGATGATTTAGAAAGATGGGGGCAAATGAATGATAATTAAGGCCCGTATTGTGTTCGGGCATTTTCCAATTAGATCTTGAACGGTTTGGCGGTTATTTTCTTTCTATCTTACTCGGGAAAATACCGACATGGCCGAACAAAAAGACCTGGACTTTACCTACACTACCATCGATAAGATTTTTCGCCTGAGTATAGGCGAAACTGGTGATTACAGCGGCGCTAAATACGATGGCGACTTTTCCATGACTCTAGAAGAAGCCCAAAAGGCCAAACATAAATTTATTGCCGATAGCTTACATATCAAAGAAGGGAGCAAGGTGTTAGACATGGCCTGTGGGTGGGCGCCATTTATTTCATACATCACCCATGATCGTGGTGCAGAAGCTATTGGGTTAACGCTCTCACAAGGTCAGGCCAGGGCTTGTCAAAAGAATGGATACGACGTTAGAGTTAAAGATTGCAGGTATGTAAAGCCAGAAGATTTTGGCACTTTTGATGCGGTTACCTGCATTGGTGGAATGGAACATTTTTGCTCCATAGAAGAATGGCAAGCCGGAAAGCAGGAAGAAGTATACCGTAATTTTTTTGACACCCTTTACGATTTACTACCCGTGGGAGGCCGTTTTTACATGCAAACCATGGTCTTCAGCAAGAACATGATTCCCTTTGAAGAAATGAATATCAATGCCGAAAAGGGATCAGCTGCCCACGTGATGGCACTTATGGTTGAAGAGTTCCCGGGATCATGGCTGCCTTATGGTTACGAAATGGTGGTAAAAAGTGCATCTCCAAAGTTCAAACTCATTTCGAAAAGTAGTGGTCGATTAGACTACATTGAAACAATAGGTCAATGGAGGAAGAAATTCAGGAAATTTAATTTGAAAAAATACTGGCTCTATGCGAGTCTTCTACCTCGATATTTCAGCGATCCGGGCTTTAGACATCAGATCGAAGTATTTAAAGTGAGTCCGAATCGGGTTTGCTTTGAAAAAGAGATTATGGATCATTACCGGTTGGTGTTTGAAAAGGTGTAATGAAAGATGATCACGATAAAAAACGTTACAGATTTTGGATGATATTTTTTAATCCTTAATCGGGGCTCATACTAAGAATGGTTCATCCAGAGAAATTGAAAGCTGATTCATTAATATAGAAAATGAAGAGAGCAGTAAATGAAAATGTGAAATAAATTGATTTCACCGGATAGATTGTGAAGAACAGAAAGGAAGCCATTCGGTCCTGATCCAAATCAAAACATCTTTGTTGCTCATTTATCGAATAAGCTGGGTTTCTGATTATAAAAAGAGTAATTATATTGTAATCAGATAATAATGATTGAGACAATCCCATCTTATGATCAAGAATCTTGTGACAAGTGTGCTCTTATTAAGCTGCACTTTGGTTTATGCGCAAACCAATAAACTTCAATTTCAATATATTCCAGCCTATTCATTTACCCTGGAGCCTTCGGTAACCGTTGATACCTATCCATCAAAAACAACCGAGTACAGCCCCTTACTTACCCATTCCTTTATTGCGAAGTTTATGAAGCAAAGAGAGAATGGAAACTACTTTTCTTACGGACTTGGCTTATACACCTTCGGTGAGGAGGTTTCATATTCCGAATCGCCATCTACTTTTTTTTCAGGAAGAACAGATCAAATCAGGGGCACGTATATTGTTGTACCCCTGGAGTACACACTTGATTTTAATAAACTGGAGTACTTCATTGGTGTTCTTAGTGGTTATAGAATTAGCCAAACACGTGTGGTAGGTGATGGACCCACGGATCGTTACAACAACGAACCTTTTTTTAGACAGGTAAACTTCATAGTAGGAACGGGAATCAACTACATCTTCGAACTTTCGCAAAGCTTTGGATTCGTTACAGGACTCAGAGTAGATTACATTGCCTTAGATAGGCACCTTAATTTGGGACTGAATCTCGGATTAGAGATGAATTTGTGAAAACCGGTTGGTTAATCAATAAAAAAACCGCCCCGTTTCCGGGACGGCATTCACCAAACAAAACACGCACCTTAACTTAGGACATTAAAACCGCGTCAATAACATGTATCACTCCATTTGATTGATAAACATCGTATACTGTGATATCTGCTTTGCTCCCTTTAGCATCTGTTACTTGAATATTTCTATCGCCATTCATCATAAAAGTTAAGGTTTCACCATTTACCGTTTTTAGTGAAGCCTTTCCTCCACCTTTCTTAATGGCTTTTTTCAGGGCATCGAAATCCAATTTTCCCGGAATTACGTGATACGTTAAAACCCCTTGCAGCGCTTGTTTATTCTCAGGTTTAAGCAAAGACTCCACTGTTCCTTCGGGCAGATTCTCAAAAGCATCGTTCACTGGAGCAAAGACCGTAAAAGGACCATCTCCCTGCAATGTCTCAACCAGTCCTGCTGCTTTAACTGCCGCTACCAGAGTAGTATGGTCAGCACTGTTTACAGCGTTCTCTACTATGTTTTTCTTTGGGTACATGGCTTCTCCGCCTACTTCCACTGTTTGAGCCGTAGCAAAAGCAATAGACAATGCCAGGGCTATAATACTTGCAATCGTTTTCATAATTTTTGATTTAAGATTTGATATAGATACGCCCGGTCTGTTGCATCAGATTTCTCAAGATGAACTTTTATCAAGAATGGTTAGGATTTCTTCGAACAATCAGGGCACTTCTAGTGCAGTAAACTATCTACTCTTCCAGTAATTCAATACTTTATCGCGATACGATCTCCCAAGAGGTAAGACCTTTGAGTTTAAAGTAAGTTCAGAATGAGAAACCGCCTGAATCTTACTTAAAGGTACCATGAAAGAACGATGAATACGCAGCATGCTATCTCCAGGAAAAAGGGCCAGGCCCTCTTCCATATTCATCCTTACTTTATAGACTTTACCACCAGACAGAAAGAAGAGTAGATATTCGCGTTGGCTCTCTATGTAATTTAATTCCGAAAACCTGAATTTCTTATAGTCCCAGCCCTCTTTTACTGTGATAGTTGGATCGGCGAGCTGTTTAGATGGTTTAAAATTTCTTTCAATTCGATCAACTGTTTTAGTGAAGCGTGCTAGGGAATAGGGTTTCAAGAGGTAATCAAAGACTTCCAGACCAAAAGCTTCAAGAGCATGCTCATCATAAGCAGATGTTATCACAACTAACGGGGGATTATCCATGACACGTAAAAAATCCATTCCGGATATGCCGGGCAATTGAATATCCAGAAAAAGAACATCAACTTTCTGAGATTTCATGTAGTCTCTGGCCTTGAGGGCATTGGTAAAATGCTCTTTCAATTCAAAATTTGAAAAATGTTCCAGATAAGACTCCAGCAATCCGATAGCAGGGGCTTCATCTTCAATAGCTATGCATTTAAAAGTTCTCATTTTACGGGTATGCGAAGTTCTGTTTTAAAAATACCATTTTCATTATTTTGCATCAAAGAATAGCGCTCTTTAAAAAGAAGCTCTAATTGGCGGCTAACATTTCTCAAGCCAATACCCTTTTGGTATCCCATTTTATCCATCTGATTGTTATAGGCCGTATTCTTCACCTTCAACAGCAAGTCATCTTTATCCGCTTCAATACGAATATGAATAAAACTATCGTCGGGCTGGGCACTGACTCCGTGTTTGAAGGCATTTTCAACAAAAGCCAGAAAGATCAGTGGCGGAATGGGCGTTTCTCCATCTAGCGAAGAATCGACCGAAAAACCCACTTCTAATCGGTCGCCGTATCGAAGTTTTTCCAGAGATACGTAGTCATTGAGAACCTTCAATTCGCTCTTAAGGGGAATAAAATCACGGTTGCAATCATAAAGCATAAAGCGAAGTAACTCACTGAGCTTTAAAATAAGGTCTGATGTTTTCCCATTAGATTTTAGGCTTTCGGCATAGATACCATTCAGCGTATTGAATAAAAAATGTGGATGGACCTGCGCGCGATAAAAATTGAGTTCCGCCGTCTTCTTTTCGCCTATCAATTCTTCGCGTTTTTGACTCCATTTGCGCTTCTCAAAAAAATAATTCAAGGAACCGTAACCAGCAATACCGGCGCTGATCAAAAAGGCCTGACTGAAAAGCGCAGAAAGGCTCCAGTAATTAAAAGTGTAATCATCCTGAAAGAAAAATGGATAAACCAGTTTCCCAAAAAGCAGCCGGCTTATAAGTGCAGAACCGATTATTAGCAACAGGGTTATCCCAACTCTTATGCCCACGGGTAAAAAAGGCAAACGAACGGATCGGTTAAAGGCCAAATAGGCAATACCCAGCATAAAAGGGAGCCTTGTAAGATTGAGAAGAAGAGCTCCTACCCAGCGATCGTCATAGGATGCGGATACGGCAGTGAAGATGGAAACGAAAAGAATCCAGTAAATGATTTTACTGGAAATTCTGATGGACAGCATATTCAAAGCTACAATTCGCCGGTCAAAGTTCTACAAGATCCACTACCAATGATTCGTTTCTGCAACGAATGGACACAAAATACAGCACGGGCTTTTAGTGGCCACATATAGCTATGTAGCAAGCTTTCGTGCCGTTTAATGCACTTTTTTGGCTACCCTTCAAGCAAGGAAGAAATTTGGGGAAAACAATAACCATGAAACGACTATTTACCCTATTTCTATGCGTTCAGGTCGCATTCACCCTGGACGCCCAAATTTTTGAAATAAACCAAAACTTTCCCGAAGTAAACGGAGCTAGCCGGAGTGCCAACTGGGTGGATCTGAATCTGGATGGTAATCTGGATATTTTTATCACAAACGGCCCTTCAAGTGGGCAAAATAACGAAGCCTATCTCGGTTTTGGTAATGGGAATTTTGTTCCATATAACGCGGATGATCCGATGATGCTAGACCAAAGTCCTTCCGTCGGCGCAACTTTTGCGCATGCAAATACCTTTCCGGGGATGGATGTATTTATCGCTACATGGTACAACGAACGCAACCTTCACTATACTTGGTCGGGCGATATTTTTGAGCAGGTTGAAGTTGCTCCTCCTGCTGATGAATTCTCTTATTCTGAAACAGGTGCCTTTGGGGATGCCGATGCTGATGGTTTTCTGGAACTCTATGTTACAAACTCAGCAGGATCTGACTTGCGAAACCTCTACTACGCTCCATCACAACTTGGCGCCTTTATTCAAATATCAGACGGAGAGCAGGTACAGGACGAAGGAGCTTCGCGGGGAGTTACCTGGATTGATTACGACAATGATGGCGATGCCGATCTTTTTATTACCAATGAGGATAATGCCCCAAACAGGCTTTATCAAAATCAGGGGGATGGATCCTTTGTGTCAATCGAAAACGAAATCATTACTGTAAATGCCGGTGCCACGATGAGTGGAACCTGGGGCGATTACAACAATGACGGGTATATGGATCTGTTTATTTGCAATTACGGTTCTGACAACCAGCTTTACCGAAACAGCCCCGATGGATTTATTGAAATAACGGAGTCTGTGGTGAGTTCTGATGGTGGATACTCTTTCTCAGCCAACTGGGGCGATATTGATAATGATGGCGATTTAGATCTATTTGTTTCTAATGCCTTTGAGCCGGATAACCAGACCTTGAATAACTTTCTCTACATCAATAACGGCGATGAAACCTTCACAAAAGTAGAATCTGAAATAGTTAGCCAGAATGAAGGCTGGACCTATGGAAATGCATTTGGTGATTACGACGAAGATGGCGACATGGATTTGCTCACAGCTAATTGCTATAATGATGCTGAAGCGAATAGACTCTACCGAAATACAACTTCTGATGGAGAAGATAGCCCATCGTGGATTGAGATTCACTGTGTAGGCACCATAAGTAATCCTTTGGCTGTAGGAACACGTGTTTCAGTTTTAGCGGTAATCAATGGTGAAGAAGTATGGCAGACCCGTGAAATTTCAAGCCAGAGCAGCTATTGCGGTCAAAATATGTATCCTGTCCACTTCGGACTTGGAGATGCCGATGAAATATTGGAACTGACTCTTGACTGGCCCAGTTCTCCAACTGAGACTTATACTAACCTTGAAGTAAACCAACATTTTGGAGCGGTTGAGGGAAACGGGCCGATGGGCATAGATGAAGTGGAAGAAATTCCTGTAGTTATCTATCCTAATCCGGCTGTTAGCAAAATAAACCTCGCTTTTGAAAAAGACATATCTGCACCCATGCAACTTAAGGTTTTCGATCTTCAGGGAAAAGAAGTTCTAGACCTCGGCCAGATACAAGTCGGAGCAAATCGTCTGGAATACGATATTTCAAACTTGCCCTCCGGAACCTTTCTTTTCCGCGGTACAGGTGCCGAAACAGAATTTGTTAGAAAAATTTACATCACGAGATAGGCATGGAAAGGAAGGATAAAATTGAATCGCGAGAAATTGGCGGAAAGTTGATCTATAGACTCAAAGCAGAACTCGACGCAAGCCCAGAGATCGTTTGGAAAAAAATTTCAAGTGTAAACGAAATAAAAAGCTGGGACAGCATGATCATGGAAATAGAAGGAGAAATTAAAAACGGAGGTAGAGTTACTTTGAGAAGCTCCATCAGTCCAGAACAAAAATTTAAGCTGAAGATTTCCAATGTGGTTCCCAACCTACAAATGACTTGGAGCAGTGGAATGTATCCGCTGTTTCGAGGTGTTAGACAGTACAAACTAAACGACAAGGGTGCTAGAACAGAGTTAATTGTGGAAGAAGTTTTTGATGGCTGGCTTTTGCGCCTGATGAAGACTAAACTTCCCGATTGTCAGACTCTATTCGGCACCTATGCTCGCGATTTAAGGCGAGCGCTCTGCTAACATCAGCTACCAGTCGGCGTGAGCACCGGCTGGTAGTTTTTTGTTTATAGGAAAGCTATACACTCAATTTGTTGTTTCTCATTAAAACTAAATCATATAGTCTTTTATGAATTTTCGCGTTATATTGATTTACTATGGGAGGCTTAAATCCATTCAGCCTGGTATTGAGATTGTTCTTCATATGCACTCTAATGGGCTTATGCTCAGTACAGGGTCAAGACGTTGAGATTCTTTCCTACGAAGTAAATGCTTACGGTCAGGTGATGTTGGAAGTAGAATCATCCCCAGATAAATACTACATTTTAAAAGTGCGGCATAGCGAAGGAGAGCCGTTTTTCTTGAATACATCTATAACGCTGGGTAAAGAAGGTTCAACCATAATCACAGAGCCCCTGGACGCATATCCGGTTGAAAATTACCAGGTTATAGAGTACTCCCTTTCTAATCCTTCAGACTCAGATGAAGACGGTATAGACGATATCACTGAACTCTCAAATCTGCCCAATCAAAGTCCATTTAATTTTGCTCCTCAAATAAATGAAGACGATGGAAGTCTGGCAATCGATAGTCTCTCAACCTTTCATGCACTTTCAGTTCAGGAAGATGTAGTTCAATGGTCAGAATATCTAAATGACAAAGAATACCTTAAATACATCATCATAGATTTCGACTCTGACCACCCCCGGGTATATTTTATGAACACCAACACCTACAGCCTGCATAAGCAATTTTCAAATGAAATTGGAATTGACTTCGTAGGCGAACACATCAAAAAAGGACATATTATCTACCACCCTACCGTCGTGTCAAACAACGGCACCCTAGGCACATATTCCTTTAATTATAGCAACGCTGAAGGTTTTGATTTTGAAATCGTTCAAAGAACGCAAGAACTACTTGCAGCGAATATGCCTTTTTTAGAAAACAATATGGCATACTATGTCAATGCGGGCAATGAGTCATTGTATCAAAGTGAAATTTCGCTTTATGAAAATTCGAGGGTTTCTGTCGTTCTAGAATCAGATGTGTATGCTGGGATAGATTATTGGGGACTTAACCAAACAGAAGGGTACGGATTTTTAAGGCAGCTTGATGGTAATGAAACTCCCGGACCAAAAGATATAGTGCTCCTGGAAACTTTACCCTTTTACCTCCCGCGGGTAGCCGGGATAATTACCTCAGTCATTCAGACACCCTTATCGCATGTAAATTTGCGAGCAATCCAAAATGATATTCCCAATTCCTTCATCCGAAACCCTCTTTCCAATGATACCATAGCCGGATTGCTAAATCACTATGTGTATTACAAAGTTGAGCAGGATAAATACACCCTTAGAGAAGCCAGCGCTGACGAAGTAGATGACTGGTTTGAAAATATCAGACCTACTGAAGAACAGGAGCCACCCCTGAATTTAAACTACACTTCCATTCTTCCGCTTGATGAAATAAGCTTTGACATGTATGATGGATTTGGTGCAAAATGTACCAATGTTGCTACCATGCGTAAGTTTGGTTTTCCGGAAGAAACCATACCGAATGGATTTGGAGTTCCTTTTTATTTCTATCAGAAATACATGGAGTACAACGGGTTTTTTGATCTTGCCAGAGAATTGATAGAAAGCCAAGGGTTTGAATCAAACAGCGAAGTACGACAAGCAAATTTAGCTAAGCTGAGAAGCTGGATAGAAAATGGTTCTATGCCTGATTGGATGATGGATGAATTGGCTGCTATGCACGCCACATTTCCAGAAGGCACTTCAGTGAGATGTCGGTCAAGCACCAATAATGAAGATCTTCCGGGGTTTAGCGGCGCTGGTTTGTATGTTTCCAAGACTCAACATCCGGATGAAGGGCACATTGCAAAATCAATAAAGCAAGTATATGCCAGTCTATGGAATTTCAGAGCTTTTGAAGAAAGGGAGTTCTACCGGGTTGATCATTTTATCGCTTCCATGGGAGTTTTATGTCATCCTAATTACTCAGATGAAAAAGTGAATGGTGTGGGTGTAACCGATGATCCGGTTTATGGAACATCTGAGAATTTTTATCTCAACTCTCAATTGGGAGAAGATCTGATTACCAACCCCAGCGGGTCAAATACTGCGGAAGAAATACTTTTGAGAAATAGTCCTAATGCCGAAGAACCCTACATACTGATCCAGCGGTCAAATCTTATTCCATCGGATGAAATACTTATGGATGAAGTTCATTTAAGTGAACTGAGAGCATATATGGAAGTGATTCACGAAGAATTCGAAAAGCTCTATCAGGCTGAAGGCAATGACACATTCGCAATGGATATTGAGTATAAAATAACCAGCGAAAACGACTTAGCTATAAAGCAAGCTCGCCCCTGGGTTTCCTACAGACCAACAAGCAAGGATATCAACATTGACTTAGAATCCGGTAATTTATTTCTCTATCCTAATCCAGCTCAAAATCACGTTAATATCAGATGCAAATCATGCAACCTGAGTAGAGTTAGCATCTTTGATTTAACGGGCAGGAAGGTTTTTGACATTGCATTAGGCGTAGAAAACAGCTCAAATCTTCGCATTCCAATATTTCAAATCCCCGAAGGAATTTATGTAGTGGTGGGTTATTCTAGTCAGAGTTCATCAACATTCTCAAATAAACTCTTAAAGCTTCAGTAAACATAGACCTGTTTTGACCTGCTTTGAAAATGAGCGCTTTAAAGCGCAAATCCAAACTCTTTAAAAGTATAAATGATGAGGATAGATAATTCTTATATACAGTCTAATCTCCACGCGGTATATTTGCTTTGAACCAATCACAGAAAGTCTGTTATGCTCCAGAAAAAATTTGGAACCGCGGTCAGAAAACATTATCCCATTGCTTTAGATACCCGCGATACATCTATAAAATACCTTGGCCTTCTACAAAATGGTCACAGCATAGATGTTTCAAAAATTCTACTCGCCACATCCCTTTGCTCAGACGATATGAATATTCCTTCTACCAGCTTTTTCAGGGTAGTACTTGGCCCCTTTTTCTTAGGCGGATTGGGTGGACTACCTTTCGCAGGAATGACGGGAATGACCGCTTTTGCTCATCACATACCCGATAACGGCTCCGCTTTTATTTTCTACGGTCCGCATATCGGAATTACTCTTGACGATGAACTTGGTAAAATGTATCGCCCGCGACAGGAAGACTCCGGCTTTTGTTGTGGAGCTCTTATGCAGGCACTTTCCAGATTTAAAGATCCAGACTTCAAGCCAAGATTAAAGGAAGAAGATTACCAACAAACCATGCTGGAGCGCGAACTCTTTGAATACAGAGAAGAAATTCTGGCGGACGAGAACCCCGAGAAATGCATAACCGAAAAAGCATTCCTGAAGATTGACGAAATGGTGCATCATTATCTTTCGCAGTGCAAAAGCGAATTTAAAGTCAATAAAATTGCGCTGCTAGGAGGAATTATAATTAACACGGATTACGGTGTTGATGACTATTTTGAAGTCAGAAATTTTGAAGTGATCAGCACCAAACACTTGTAAATAGAATTTAAAGATGCGCGAAGAACCTTTTTTGAACCTACTTAAACTGTTTAGAACAACTCTTGAAGAGAACGGTGAAATAGATACTGCCATTCAAATACCTTTCGTGGGTGAAGTGGAATCCTACCGCGGTGAAACTTTTGAAAACAAACATATACAGCTTTTCAGTCTGGTAGCGCATTTACTCAATATGGTTGAAGTAAAGATTGCCGTTGAAGGCAGGCGAAAAAAAGAATCGCCTGATATGCGAGAAGTGGACGGACTATTCGCAGGAAATATTCAGCATCTGCTAGACGAGGGTTTTAGCGAAAATGACATTATTCAAGCTTTGCCAAAAATGCGAGTGGAGCCTGTTCTAACAGCACATCCCACAGAGGCTAAACGCGCTACCGTACTGGAGCATCACCGAGAAGTCTTTCTCAATTTTAAAACGCTGCTGGATAGCAATCTTTCAGACACAGAACGCAAAAGTGCGATTGCCAAGCTGAAGAGAGACCTTTACAAACTATGGCATACGGGAGAAATTTTTATTGATAAGCCCGACGTGCCGTCTGAGCGACGCAACGTTTTGCATTATTTCAGCGAAGTCTTCCCGGAAGTAATTTCGGTTCTGGACCGAAGATTAAAATATGCCTTTGAAGCAAATGGGCTCAATCCCGCTAAACTTTTCACTGAAAACGCTTTCCCCAGGTACCGTTTCGGCGATTGGGTGGGCGGAGATCGCGATGGCCACCCTTTTGTTACTGCTGAGATTACGGAAGAAACGTTGATGTTATTCAGACTCTACGCATTTGTTGTAATCCGCAGAAGGCTTCTCTATCTCATTAAGACTCTCAGCTTTCATTTGGATTTAAAGGAAGCCCCAGATGCGCTGCGCGACCGTGTAAAGGAACTTACTCACGAGCAGGGCGAAGAGGCCATAATGCGAAATAAAGGAGAAGCCTTCAGACAGTTTTTGAGTTTGATACTGAACAAACTACCCCTCAATACCGAAAGGGGTCACTCCACTACGCTTCGCGAAAATGCACACGATTACAGGCTACGCGAAGAATTGATTGACGACCTGAAAATTTTACAACGAGCCTTACTCGCCTATGGTGCTAAATCCGTAGCCAACGAAGATGTACAGGATGTAATCAGGATGGTTGAGACTTTTGGCTTCCATTTGGCTGAAGTTGATATTCGTCAGAACTCTGTTTTCCACGAGAAAGCCATTTCGCAATTGATGGATGCCGCAGCCATGGATGGAAAAGCCTATTTAAAGTGGAGCTTTGATGAGCGAAAAAAATTCATGTCGGAAGAGCTCAAAACGCTCAGACCCTTTTCCAGCCTAAATCAAAATTTGGATTCTGAAGCGAAGGCAGTGACTGAAGTTTACAGTGTTTTAGAAACCTTTATAGCTCGTTTCGGAAGTAGAGGACTTGGCTCGCTCATTGTAAGCATGACAAGAGATGTAAGCGATTTATTAGCAGTTTACATCCTGGCGCGAGAAGAAGGTCTGCTGATCAGAGAAAAGGAAGGCATCATTTGTCGTTTACCGGTCGTTCCCCTTTTGGAAACCATAGACGACCTGGAAGCAGGACCCGAAATTTTGGACGCTTTTCTTTCTCATCCTATTACCAAAAACACCATTGCCTACCAGCAGAGAATTCGAGGCGACGTCTATCCGGTTCAACAAGTTATGGTGGGATATAGCGATAGCAATAAAGATGGAGGAATCGTTGCCAGCCAGTGGGGGCTCCACCGCGGTCAGCAAGAACTAGCCGATATTGGACAAAAGCACGGAGTAACCATTCGGTTTTTTCACGGTAAAGGTGGATCTATTTCTCGCGGCGGTGGCCCAACGAAAGATTTCATCAGTGCTCTTCCACCCAATACACTGAAGGGCGATATACGTCTTACCGAGCAGGGCGAATCCATTGAACAGAAATATGCAAATCGCGTAAATGCCGTGTACAATCTGGAGCTATTGATGGCAGGTACGTTGGGAAAAAGCATGATCTCTTCGAGAATTAAAGATTCCAGGCATCCCAAGAGCGAGATCATAGAATGGATGGCTACCGAAAGTCGGAAGGTGTATTCAGAATTGATTCACACGGATAAATTCATGGAGTTTTACCGACAAGCTACACCGATTGATGCCATAGAATCTGGAAGTATTGGCTCAAGACCTTCGCGCCGGACAGGTGCCCAGTCTCTCAGCGATCTAAGAGCCATACCCTGGGTGTTTTCATGGAGTCAGTGCCGGTATAATATGACTTCATGGTATGGCTTGGGTTCAACCCTTGAAAAGCTGAAAGAAGAAAAACCCGAAGACTATGAAATGGTGAAAAAAGGAACCAAAGACGACGACTTTATTTCCTATCTCATGGGAATTATTAGGGCGGGCATTTCATTTAGCGATGAGAAAATAATGAAAGAATACGCAGGCCTGGTAAAAGATGATAAAGTGAGAAAGACCTTCTTAACCAAGTTTTCTTCAGAAAGAAATAAAACCCTTAAGCACTTATCAGAAATATACAGTGTTGAGAAGAACGACCCGATTTTTAAGCTTGAAGGCAGACGTCAAGAACTTTTAGCCCCACTCCACAAAAAGCAGATGGATCTTCTGAAAACCTGGAGAGAGCAAAAGCAATACGGGTATGGTAATAAAGAAGAAGAATTGCTCATGTCGCTATTGTTGAGCATCAACGCCATTTCGGGGGTAATGGGGTATACTGGGTAGGCATTCATTGAGGAGTAGTAAATTGAGATACGGTCCGTACATAGCAGAAATAATAAAGTACAGTCTTTAAGTTCCAAGCACCAGAAAAGTCCAAATAAAACTAAATTTGACCAATACGAATCCAAAAACAACTTTAACCTGATGAGAATAACAGCTTTCAGTCTTCTCATGATTTTCTTTCTAATGGGATGCACGAGTAACACCCATATCGAGAAAAAAATTACAACTACAGTTTCTGGCGAAATGCTTTTCAGCGGCCCTAACAGTTTGCAGGCTCCTGTTTCAAATTCGGCAAGCGCATTAGCTGAAGAACTGAATATTGATGTAGCTGATTTAAGTAGTATTGGAGTATCGGCAATAGAGATTTCTCTGGCAGACGAGCAGGCCAAGGTTGCAGAAAGTTTGCTCTTGCAGATTGTAAGCAATAATAACGAAATGACAGCTTTAGGAACACTCAGCCCTCTCAAAGGTGGCACGAGCTTTGATTTGAAGGTGGCCGAAGAAATAGACCTCCTACCCTTTATGAAGGATGAGGGTGCAACCTGGGTTCTGGATGTAAATCTTTCTGAAGATATTATGGATGAAATGCAGGCCACTGCAGATTTAACTTTAAGAATTAACCACAAAAATTAATAGCGATGAAATTTTTATTTTCTCTTTTTATAAGTGCTTTATTGATCTTGCCTTTGCAGGCTCAGGATAAAGATGAAAACAGCAGTGCAGGCGATAAACTAATTGGGGTTTGGCAGCCTAGCGATGGAAGAAGTTATCTGAAAATTGAAAAAATTGGAAACAAATATTTTGGCCGGGTAGTTTGGCTGAAAGAACCCAATGATGAAGATGGCAACCCACGGGTAGATAAAAACAATCCGGATGAATCGCTGCGAAGTACACCTCTAAAAGGCTACAGGGTTTTGAAAGACTTTGTTTACAATTCAGAAGAAAAGATTTGGGAAGACGGTACCATTTATGATCCTAAAAACGGAACCACCTACAACTGCAAGATTGAACTGAAAGAAGAAAATAAAATAGAAGTACGAGGCTATGTAGGTGCTGCAGTTTTTGGCCGTACGGATGTATGGACACGGCTGGTAAAGAAGAAAAAATAAGCGTAATTATTTATATAAAGATGAGCCTTTTGATTACGAATCAAAGGGCTTTTTTCTTTTCTCTCGTTTAATCTTCTATGGACTTACATAAGAAATTCCCACTGTAAAATATAGCGGATTGCCCAATTCATTCTCAATGTAATAAGGCGTATCATCACCAAAAAACCGCACGAAATCGCCATCTCTATCAATATCATAGCTCCAATTCATTCGGTAGCCACCTTCAGCAATTAGCCAAAAGAAACCTTTTATTGAACGCATATAGCGAGCTCCGATTCTTACTTCAGAGCGGCGCAATTCAAGGTCTTGAGCCTGGCTGTAAGCCATTGAATTTTCAGGTACGCGTGAGTCAGAAAAAGAGTTGAAATTATTGAGATGATAGGTATTACCCAGTACGTTAAAGCCAATACCAACAAGGCTTGTACTATTGAAGCGATACCGAAGGTAAGCCCGGGAAGGCAGTAAAACTTCCGCTCCCCATTTGTCATTTCTGAAGGTATTGTAGTAATAAATAATGGGCACGTAATTCAGGGCTCCACCTAAATAGGTGCGGGCCAAACCAAAGGCATACATCAAGCGGTCGTGTGGTTTAAACCCATAGAGTAAAGCGGCAGAATAACGCATGGTGTTGGCTGATTGATTCAGGTCGCCAAAGCTGTAATCTCCGTTAAACGCAATTCCCGCTTGCCCAAGGATGAAACGCTTGTCATTCAAAGGTTTGAATACGGTAATTAATGTACTCGCACTTCTCAGCGGGTTGGCCTGCAAGCTCTGTGTAAAAGGGTGATTACTCGTTCCCTCAGTGAATTGATAGTGCTGTTCGCTGTATAGCACATTAAAATTAATCAGGATATTATTGCGACTCACTACTGGAAAGTTTCCTGCAATAGCAAACTCGTGGGTGGACTGAATATCGTTCGTTTCACTTAAATCTATATTCTCGGTTCCTTCCAGAGAATTGTCTGCCGGATTACCTGCAGTAAAGCTATGCGGCCCTTGAAAGGTGTAGGTCAGACCTATTAAGGATGTAGGGCTTTGGCCCAACACCTTATTGTTGCAGAAGCTTTTTGCAGGTGGCGCCGCCAGCTCGAAATCTGAAAAATCGAATTCATCTTCAACCGTCTCAGTGGTATCTACTTGAGAATAGCCTACCAGGCTTGTTAAAAGAAATAGTAATGTAATTCTGAAAATACGCATATTCGATGAGTGACGAGTTATATAAGCAATACGAATAAACTAAAAATTAGAACTCATTCGGAGTTTTAATTTGGCATATAAGATTCAGTATTGTAAAACCAAAAAATTCATTTTAGGTTCTAGCTCATTGCTTTCATTTATATTTCGAGTATGAATAAAGGTCAGCACTCCGTTTCCGGTCCTATTCCACCTTCAGAACTTGTTCTCAACGAAAAAGGTCGGGTATACCACCTGGATTTAAGCCCGGAGCAGGTTGCCGATAAAATCATTCTGGTGGGTGACCCGAATCGTGTCTCAAAGATATCTTCTCGCTTTGATGTCATAGACCACAAAGTGAAGCACCGCGAATTTATAACCCATACGGGCAAAATAGGTGGACAAAGGATAACGGCTCTGGCTACCGGAATAGGCGTAGACAACGTAGATATTGTAATCAACGAAATAGATGCCCTGGTAAATATAGACCTGGAAAGCCGGCTACCCAGAGAGACGAAAAAGAGCTTGCAGTTTATTCGCCTGGGTACATCAGGTGCTCTTCAGAAAGATCTGGCAGTTGGCTCGGCTATTCACTCGCAATTTGCAATAGGTCTTGATGGCTTACTCCATCATTATAATTTGGATTACGATCAAATTGAAACAGACCTGAATACAGCATTTATTGAGTATACGGATTGGAATAACCCGGGCCTTCTGCCCTATTCCGTGAAGGGTTCCAGCTTTATGAACCAGTCCTTCTCATCTTTTTCAAAAAAAGCCATTACACTTACGGCAAATGGATTCTACGGGCCCCAGGGAAGAGCTATTCGACTCAGCTCGAACAATGATTTAAACCACAGAATACAGAACTTCAGATTTGAGAACCTACCGATTGCTAACTATGAAATGGAAACTTCTGCCCTTTTTGGTTTGGGGGGTGCCCTGGGCCATGATTGTACTACTATTTGCCTGGTTATAGCCAACCGGCTGCGCAACGAATTTCTCAGCAATTACAATCGCGAGATGGATGGGCTGATAGAGCAGTTGTTGCAGGCTTTTCTGGCAGATTAACAAGGTCTTGCTAATAAAATGAGCTGTGGTACCTGTTGATCAGCTAACAGGAAGGTATTTTAGTGATCGACAAAATCTCCGTTCAGGCGAATAATTTGGAAATGAATATTAACGAAATAGATGCACTAATCAACCTGATTGACGATCCGGATGAAGAGATCTATGCTCAGGTCAGGGAGAAAATTGTATCGTACGGAGAAGAAGTTATTCCGCACCTCGAGAATATTTGGGAGCTCAATAGCTTTGGCCTGGAATTTCAGCAGCGTATAGAAGATATTATTCATGTTATTCAATTTGATTCCGTTTTCGCTGCATTAGAAAGATGGGCTAAGGATGGTGGAAAAGATCTTTTTGAAGGAGCTTTATTAATTGCACGCTATCAGTATCCAGATCTGGATGAATTAGAAGCCAAGGAAAACCTTATGAAGGTCAGGCAGGATATCTGGCTTGAGCTCAACGATGATCTCACTGCTCTTGAAAAAGTCAAGGTATTCAACCACGTACTTTTCGATATTTATGGTTTTCGAGGGAATCGAAAAAACTATCACGCTGCTCAGAACTCCTACATCAACACCGTTCTGGAATCGAAAAAAGGGAATCCCCTGAGCCTTAGTCTCCTTTTTATTGTCATTGCTGATAGTCTGGGTATACCCATTTACGGAGTAAACCTTCCCAACCACTTCTTACTGGCTTATCTTGACGAATTCAATATTATGAAGTATCTGGAAGGACGTGGCAATGATGACTCCGATGATCCCGAAGTACTTTTTTATATCAATGCCTTCAGTAAAGGAACTATCGTTCACAAATCGGAAATCACCCAGTATCTGGAGCAGATTAAATTAGAAAACAAGAAGGAATTCTTCCTGCCTTGTTCCAATCTCGACATTATTCGTCGTATTCTCAATAACCTCGTACTTTCATACGATAGGCTGGGCTACCCCGAAAAGGTAAAAGAGCTCAAAAGATTGCAATTCGCGGTTTCACAAACAAACATCCCAGATAGCTAGGATAAAATTCTCGCAAGGGTTTTGAAGATGATCTTTAGGTCTTCACCAAAACTCTTTCGCTCAAGGTATTCAAGATTCATGCGAATCTTCGCCGGCATAATTTCTTCAATATAGATCTGACGCGGATCTTTACTCGTTGCTAGCAATTCGCTCTCTTTGAAGTATCTGAGTGAAGCGTAATCTGTTATTCCGGGTTTTACCGACAGTACTTTCATCTGTTCTTCTGTGTAAAGATTTACGTATTCTTCCACTTCTGGGCGGGGGCCCACCAATCGCATAGTTCCATTGAGTACATTAAACAATTGCGGAAGTTCGTCAAGTTTGTACTTGCGCAAGAAGTAGCCTGCCTTGGTAACTCTCGGATCTCTAGCGCCCACTGTAAGCATCCCCTTTTTGTCTGAATTTGGGAGCATTGTCCGAAACTTGATCAACCCAAAAGGCTTTCGGTTTAAGCCAACTCGCTTTTGAACATAAAATGCGCCGCCTTTGGAGTCAAGAATAATCCAAAGACTGATTAAAATGAAAACCGGTAACAAGACAAGAATCCCGATCAAGGCCAACAGTTGATCAAAGAGATCGCGCATTACTTTAAGACCAAATTTACTGCCTTGCAAACAGAATAAACTACTTCATTTACCTGATCATTAGTCAGGTTAAAATACAAAGGCAGAGATATTTCATTCTGATATTGATTGTAGGCGTTACCCAGGTTGCTCATATCGTGACCCAGGTTCTTGTAAGCAGTCAGCATAGGAAGGGGGATAAAATGAACATTGACCGCTATATCGTCTTCTGCAATTAAGCGAATGATTTCATCCCTCTGCTCTTCCGAAGCTCCGCTTATTCTGAGCTGATATAGGTGATAAGAGCTCTCTTTTTCGTCTGTTTGAAAGGTTGGAGTAATGGCCCATTGTTCCATGGCGAAGAGATCATTGTATAAATGACAAATTTCCTTTCTTCGGAGTATGGTTTCTGAATCGTATCTATCAAGCTCAATCAAGCCTATTGAAGCCTGAATATCAGTCATATTACATTTATAACCAGGAATTTCCACATCGTAGCGCCAGGCTCCTTTTTGTGTTTTTGCCAGAGCATCCTTAGACTGCCCGTGCAAGCTCATCACATTAAGCATTCTGTAAGCTTCTTCGTGATCAAAATCATCGGGTAAATTCAAGCAGACCGCACCCCCTTCTGCAGTTGTCAGATTCTTTACTGCATGGAACGAAAAGCCTGTACCATCAGCCACTGAGCCTAGTTTTTTTCCCTTATACGAAGCACCAAAACCATGAGCAGAATCAGCAAGAAGCATAATTCTACCCAATTTCTCCTGGAGTTCGTTTCCAGGTTTAAAAAGCTTCTTTGATTTTTGGATGATCTCCCTGATCGCATCGTAGTCACAAGGCAATCCAGCAATGTCTACCGGAATAATCACCTTAGTCTTATCTGTTATGGCAGCCTCGATTTTTGCAGGATCTATGTTAAACGCGCCTGGCAGCGTATCCACCATAACGGGTTTTGCTCCGCAATGAATCACAACATTTGCCGTAGCGCAATAAGTATAAGCAGGAATTATTACTTCATCGCCCGGCCCTATGCCATACCATCTCAAAACGAGCTCAATACCCGCTGTAGCTGAACCAAAACAAATAGTTTTCTTGGCTCCGGTGTATTTAGTAATCTCCTTTTCAAATTTCTTCGTCTTCGGACCTGTTGTAATCCATCCAGAAAGTAAGGTATCGGCCACTTCATCTACTATTTTCTGGTCCATTCTGGGCGGTGAAAAAGGAATCATGATTTGGTATTGAGTAATGTGTAGTTAGTAGTTAGTAATTAGTAATTAGTAGTTAGTATTGGAATTTTATACTGGTTTGATTGAAGGTGCGAATTTACAAATAATTAGTCCCGGCATCCCGAAGCATATTAGGCAGGAAAAAGGTTGAATCTTTACTGCGTTTCAATATTTTCATCACGCACCAGTTTGGAGTGAAAGAAGAATACCGTATTGAATAAGATATAAATCTATTCTTGGTTAGGAAGAATATCAGAAAGGCTTGAATTTAGGGATATTCAGGGCAATTGCACAGTGACTCTGCAACTTTTAATACGACTTTAATCTAGCTGGAAAAATGCGAAGGTTTAATACAGCTAGCCGCCGGAAGGTGTCTAATGCAGCTCTCGGTGATTTTTTGGATTACCTTAAAACCAACTTCTCCCTACCCAACACCTTTCCATCATCAATAACCAGAACCAGATAAACACCCGATTGGAGTCTATTCAAAGAAATCAATTGCTGAGTATTATTTAATCGCTCCGAGTGTACTTTTCTACCTAATAAATCTCTAATCTCGACTTGTGGGTTCTTTAAATGCATCTGCTTGGGATTAGAATAACTCACCCTAACTTCAGATGTAGCTGGATTTGGAAAAATCCTTAGTTCCAGCGGTAATCGTGGTGTTTCATACAAGCCTGTTGTAGAATCCGGAATAAGCTTTACCAGATTAATATGCTCTTCACCCCGAAATTTGGTGAATTGTCCACCAATCAAAAGTCCACCATCCGGTGTTTGGATCATAGCTCTTATTCCTGCCATGGTATCTGTATCTAAAACATGAAAATAGAGCGTGTCTTTGTAAAAAGGTCTATCAGCAAATTCATCCAACACATTTCCACTGCTATCAACAGCAACAATAGATGACCTGCTTAAGCCATTAACATAGTTAAAGTAACCGGCTAAAACATAACTACCGTCTTCTCTTCTTACGGCTGCCCTGTGCTCGACTGCACCAAAACTAACATTTTCGCTCAAGGATAAATCTATTTGATTAAAGCTTGGATCGATACTTCCATCTGGTAAGATTCGACGGATTTCCAGGCTATCTGATAGCACTTGATTTGAATTTGGATCGTTAGAGATTAATATCCTTCCCTGGGGGTCTATATCCAACACATACATCTGGCCTGCACTGGGTAAACCAGAGTTAAAGGTGGTGTCTACAGTTCCATCAAAGTAAAGCCTGGCCAATCGGGGAGTAAAATGTCCGTCGATATAGTCAAACCCACCATTTAAAAGAATACGTTCATCATCATATGGGTAAACTTGATTAGATCCAGTAGGAGAATTAAAAAAGTAATTAAACCCTTCTACGTGAGAAAAACTCTCATCTATTGATCCATCGGGGTGAAACCGAAATAAGTTGCTGTAACTTACCGTATCTTCTTCAATCAGCTCCCATAAACCTGCAACATATACACGGTCTAAACTATCGGCCCAGCCAGTTGGAATAATTCCAAATTGCCCCCAACCGTTCACCCCACCAAAATCCAATTCTTCTCCATTTACAGATTCCAAAGCACCTTCTAAATTTATTCGGGGCATTGAATGTTGCAATCTATACCCGTTACTTACCCTAAAAAAGTTCGAAGAGATACCACTTACCGGGCAACCACTTTCAAAAGCCTCAGGTTGCCAACTGGGAATATTTTCTCCATTTTGGTCTATCTTATTGACGCAAGGTACTTCTTCATTACCATCATCAAATTCCCCGGCTATCATATAAGTATCGTCGTAGCTTTCGTAGTATATAAAACGAACCATGCGATTATACCGATCTCCCAAATCAATCCAATTAGGATCAACAATATAATCCTGCCCGCAAAGTATTGCAGGCAGGATTAGTAATACTATAACTATTAGATTTCTCAATGTTGTATAATCATTTTTAAAAGCTCTGTAGATCCGTCATTAGAACGGATTTCGCAGAGGTATATTCCATTGGCCAGATTTTGAGTCGGAATAGTGGCTATTTGCGTATCCGTATTTTGAGTAGCACTGTACACTTCTCTTCCGTTGACATCTAATACACGTATGTTTGAGATTATTTGATCACTTTCGTTTGCAACGAATACTTGTGTAGATTGATTTGCAGGATTCGGCATCATTCCATAGTCTAACAATTCCTGAACGAGTTCTCCTTGAAAAGCGTAAAAATCTTCTATTTCTATACCGGCCGGAGCCACTGCACCATTTCCTTCTTCGCAAATATTATAGTGAAAACACAGCGCATTTTGCGACCAATGTGAAGCATATCCGCCAGCTTCATTATTGGCCATATCAATCATCCATGAAATTTCATCCTCATTCAACTCATTTATTTCTCGACCTGATGCATGCAGGTTTTCCATAAATGAATAATAATCGCTCACTGCGTCCAGTTCTTCTAATTGACGAGCAGATAAATTGAATTGCTGCTCAGCTTGGTTCAGCATTTCTATTCCTCCACCATAATCACCCGATCGGGCCATATTAAATGCCTGAGAGTAATACTGGGGTATATTGAGTAGATGCATCCTGGAATTTAAGAGATCTTCGTATGAATAGCCTGAACTGTCTGTGTAGACACTGTGTACCATTTCTTTATTTTGTTCTGCAAGCTCCATACCCATCACGTGAATGGTTAATTCCAACTGGAATCTTTCATCATTTTCAAGCATTTCTATTGTTATCTCTTCAGAAAGTGAATTTAAAATTTCATCTCCATAAATATCAGATAATAGGGAATTTACAAATTGATCACCAAAAACAACAGGATTGGTCAGGATTAATTCTTCAGCTTCATTGTAATCCAAAGAACCGGTTTGATCTAATTTTAAATTTTGAATAGGACTAACAACAGAAGTATAAATCGATATCACTCGAACGTCTGAGCTAATCGTTTGATCAGGTTTCATTTAGCTTTTAAGAAGTTTTTGATGCGTAGCCTGTCAGCACTGTTTTTGATCGAGAATAAACTGATTCTAAAACGAAATTTTCCAACGCAAAATTCAACTTTTTTGAATTCGGTATCATTTAAGTTTAAAATCTCAGAAGCTAAGTGTTATTTAGCGACTGAATCGGACGATTCGAAACTTAAACTGTTTATATGACTTTGCGATAAGCTCTATTGCTACAGAGTTCTTCCCATCAAATCAATAAATGTTCACCAAGGGAACTACATTCTCTGTCAAACTGAAAACTCAGGCTACCTGATTTTCTTCCCTTACCAGTTTGGAGTGAAAAAAGAATACGGCATTAAAAAACGCGAAGAAAACCACCCCGCTCTGGCCTTCAAG
>Ga0207419_1000941_pt1 | contig 23843 bp, 25 predicted proteins | sample ElkSloMetagenome_4_FD_184723 | JGI IMG/M metagenome (GOLD analysis project Ga0207419, IMG submission 184723) | Hot spring microbial communities from Elkhorn Slough, Monterey Bay, USA - MD2A (version 2) | ecosystem: Environmental > Aquatic > Marine > Intertidal zone > Estuary: Microbial mat ... | reverse complement strand
ACAGCCTCAAGGTCACACGCAAAATGGCCGCGTGGTCTACCGATTACATGTGCGATGTCCTGTGCGGCCACTCATAGGACGTTCAAGCGATTCCCCTGTCCTGACGGCAGTCAAGGTGGAGACGAGCCGATGTCTGACCTGACGCGACGCGTCGAGACGCTGGAAAACGATATGCGCGAGGTCAAGGGTATCTTGGCCCGGATGGAGCCCATGCTGATCCGCATGGACGAGCGCATGAATCATCTGGCCACGAAGGCCGAACTGGCCGAAAAGCCCAGCAAAACCTACATGTGGGGCGTCGTCGGCGTGATGACCGCCGCCGTGTTCGCCGCCGTCGTTCTGGGTGCCACGCTGACCTGATTTGCCGGTGCCGAGGGAGGGCCGCTGCACCGATCGTGGGGCGGAGGGTGTGATGACGGATGAAGATCATCGCGAAATCGCATATGCTTTGCTGGCAATGGCAACGGCCATTGGTAGTGTTCATATATTGGCGGCCTCTTTCATTACAGAAGGCGTTACTGCCCAAGACAAGCTAAAGTACTTTGAGGAATCGTCTAAATCTATTGCCGACATGTACGAAAGCGTTGATCGCGTGGCCAAAAAGGTCGCGGATATTAACAAGGGAGCGGAGTGATGGTGGAATCCGATCCCAACGTGCATATTCTTGATGAGTACCGCCGGACACAGGACAAGGTCCGCAGTCGGCATATGAACGCCGGGCGTAAGTCGCCCAATCATGGGGGGATGGTGGCGGAGGAAGTGGCATGAGCGAGCTTGAGCGCCGGGTCGCGAAAGTTGAATCTGTCCTGGACAGACTCGAACCTCTCATCATCCGCATCGACGAACAGTTGCGGAGCACGCTGCCGCACCTCGCCACCAAGGCCGAGATCGCGGACCTTCGCACCGAAGTCCGTGCCGGCTTGGCCGAAAAGCCCAGCAAAACCTACATGTGGGGCATTGTCGGCGTCATGACCGCCGCCGTGTTCGCCGCCGTCGTGCTGGGTGCCACGCTGACTTGATCCGCCGCCTTCGCCCCCTTGTCCCGCCGCCCGCATCGCCTATACTCCCGGCCTTTTCCAGGACTCGGGACATAAAGGCGCACGCGCATGAGCAAGACCACGGGCGACGTCAGGAAGGTGGTGCTGGCCTATTCGGGCGGGCTCGATACCTCGATCATCCTGCGCTGGCTGCAGGACACCTACGGCTGCGAGGTGGTGACCTTCACCGCCGACATCGGCCAGGGCGAGGAACTGGAGCCGGCCCGCAAGAAGGCCGAGATGATGGGGATCAAGGAGATCTACATCGACGACCTGACGGAGGAATTCGTCCGCGACTTCGTCTTCCCCATGTTCCGGGCCAACACGCTGTACGAGGGCACCTACCTGCTGGGCACCTCCATCGCCCGGCCCTTGATCGCCAAGCGCCTGGTGGAGATCGCCCGCGAGACCGGCGCCGACGCCATCAGCCACGGCGCCACCGGCAAGGGCAACGATCAGGTGCGCTTTGAGTTGACGGCCTACGCGCTGAAGCCCGACGTCAAGGTCATCGCCCCGTGGCGCGAATGGGACCTGAACAGCCGCGCCAGCCTGATCGCCTACGCCGAGGCGCACCAGATCCCCGTGCCCAAGGACAAGCGCGGCGAGGCGCCCTATTCCATGGACGCCAACCTGCTGCACATCTCGTACGAGGGCAAGGCGCTGGAGGACCCGTGGGTCGAACCCGACGACGACATGTTCCGCATGACGGTGAACCCGGAGCAGGCCCCGGATACCCCCGAGTACGTGGAGATTGAGTTCGAGCGCGGCGACGCCGTGGCCGTCAACGGCGAGCGGTTGACCCCGGGCGCGCTGCTGCGCCGCCTGAACGAGATCGGCGGCCGGCACGGCGTGGGCCGCGTCGATCTGGTCGAGAACCGCTTCGTCGGCATGAAGTCGCGCGGGGTCTATGAGACCCCGGGCGGCACGCTGCTGCTGGCGGCGCACCGGGCGGTGGAGTCGATCACGCTGGACCGCGAGGCGCTGCACCTCAAGGACGAGGTCATGCCGCGCTACGCCAAGCTGATCTATAACGGCTTCTGGTTCGCGCCGGAGCGCGAGGCGTTGCAGGCCCTGATCGACAAGACGCAGGAGCGGGTGACTGGCACCGCGCGGCTGAAGCTGTACAAGGGCAGTGCCATGGTGGTCGGCCGCAAGGCGCCGGTCAGTCTGTACAGCATGGAACACGTGACGTTCGAGGAAGACGCCGTCTATGACCAGCACGACGCCGAAGGCTTCATCAAGCTGAACGCGCTGCGGCTGCGGTTGGGGAACGCGACTAAAGGCTGACGTCAACCACCATGCTCTCGACGTCGGCGGCGCGGCGGCGCTGGCTGATCTCGATCACCAACCGGTTGACGGCGCGGTCGTTGCGCGCCGTCAGGCCGCAGGCGCGGGCGAAGGTCTCGAACGCGGCCAGATCGACGGGATAGCGTTCGACGGTGCCCACGTCCTCCCGCGCCCGCACCGGCAATCCCGCCTGTCGGCCGTGGTAGAGCACGAGGTGATCGCCCTCCAGGCGCGCCAGCACGTCCACCTTGCCCTCGCGGGTGAGTTCCCCGGCCTCGTCGAACATGTCCGTGCGGGCGTCGCGCAGGCGCACCGGCTTGCCCAGGTGGCGGTTCTCCCACAAGGCGGACCACCGCTCCAGATGGCCGTAGAAGTAGCCCACGGCCGGGTGGGCGATCACCCCCATCAGCATCGGCCGCCGGCCGTCGTTGCCGCCGATGGCGGTGAGGGTCAGGAGGGCGGGGTCCGTCGTGTCGGTCATGCGGCGGGTCCCTGTGGCCCGGTGCCAAACACGCCGGCCAGATCGGGGGCCGTCACGGCGCGGTCGAAGGCGCTGTCCAGAGCATCGGGCGGCAGCGAGTCGAGCCGGGTCGCGACGTCATCCGGCAGGGGACCGAATCGCAGCGTGAGTGTGCGCCGCAACGCCTGCCTCATGGCGCGCATTTCGCCCCGCGCCTCACCACGCGCCTCCCCCAGCTTCTCGCCTTCGGCCATCCATTCCTGTGCCGCCAGAGACACCATGCTCGCCTCCCTGTCCGGTCTGGCCCGGTCCCATCAGTCAGTGGGACACCGGGTCTTCGAAGACTGCCGCCAAGTCAGAGGCGGTCAGCGCGCGGTCCAATGTGGCCTCTAACGCCTCCCCTGGAAGCGCATCAATGCGCGCCGCCACGCTGTCCGGTAGCAAACCGAACCGGGCCGTCAGCAAGCGGCGCAAAGCTCGCTTCAGACCGAGGGCTTCGCCTTCGGCCTTGCCCTGCGCTACACCTTCGGCCATCCATTCCTGTGCCGCCAGAGACACCATGCTCGCCTCCCTGTCCGGTCTGGCCCGGCCCCATCAGTGGGACAACGGGTCCTGGAATACGGCGGCCAGATCGGGGGCCGTCACGGCGCGGTCGAACGCGCTGTCCAGAGCATCGGGCGGCAGCGAGTCGAGCCGGGTCGCGACGTCATCCGGCAGGGGACCAAATCGCAGCGTGAGTGTGCGCCGCAACGCCTGCCTCATGGCGCGCATTTCGCCCCGCGCCTCCCCACGCGCCTCCCCACGCGCCTCCCCACGCGCCTCCCCCAGCTTCTCGCCTTCGGCGCGTCCCTGGGCCATCCATTCCTGTGCCGCCAGAGACACCATGCTCGCCTCCCTGTCCGGTCTGGCCCGGGCGGCGACCGCTCTCCAGTCCTCCGCCGTCAATGTCCGGGCCACGTGGAGAATATAGCGCACCACTTGGCGTTCAAGAAGCGATCCGTCCGGCAGTTCGGCCACGATCTCGACCAGCACGTCCAGCGACGCGTCTCCGGTGCGTCCGAGGGTGGCCAGGGCGCGCAGCACCGCGCGCACGGCCGGCGCTTCGGACAGCGCGTCGGGCGGGCAGTGCCCCAGGTCCCGAACCTCATAGCGGAAATCGCGCAGCAGGTCGCGCAGATCGTCGTCCGCGTCCAGGCAGTCCACCACCGACACCGGCACGGACCACCGGCTGCGGCCATGGTACAGCACCAGCGGCACGATCGGCGGCAGCCGGCGCACCCGCGCGGCATCCTGGCCCACATGGCGATCCCAGATGCGCACCATGTAGGACAGAAGCTGCAAGGGCGTGCGCGGGTCCGGCTGGCTCTTGTGTTCCAGCAGGACGTACAGGAACGCTGGCCGGCCGTCGTCGAGAGCCACCCGGTAGAGCCGGTCGCTGGTGGTTCCCTTCAGGTGCTCGTCGATGAACGAGCCGTCCTCCAGGGTCGGCGCAGCGTCGGACAGCCGCGCCGCCAACGCCGGGGGCAACTGCTCGCGCAGGAGGGTGGCGGCGTGCCGGGGGTCGTCGAGCAGGGCGCGCAACAGCGCATCGTGCGGATTGGCGGGCGAGGACATGGCGGCAGGAGCTTCCGCAAGACCGAAGGGTCTGTCTTCCTATCGGTGAACACAGGGCGGGGGAACCCGGAATTCTGCACGGCGCGGTCCACGCTGGGCCAGGGGGAACCGCCAAAGGCGTATCGCTCGGCCGTCCCCCGCCCCATACTGGGCCGCCGTCCACCCACCACCGAGGGCCGCGCCATGAAACCGATCCACCGCATTCTCCTGACCGGGGCCGCCGGAGCCTTGGGGCGGCAGCTCCGCCCGGTCCTGCCGAAGCACTGCACGCACCTGCGCGTCACCGACATCGCGCCGCTGGATCCGCCGGCGGCGCATGAGGAGGTGATCCAGGCCGATCTGGCCGACCCCGCCCCGGTGCTGGAGATGACGCGCAACGTGGACGCCGTGGTCCACATGGCCGGCAAGGGCATGGAAGCACCCTTTGACGAGATCCTGCGCGGCCACATGCTCGGCCTTTACAACGTGTTCGAGGGCGCACGGAAGAACGGCGTGCGCCGGGTGATCTGGGCTAGTTCGATCCACGCCGTCGGCTACTACCCCTTCAGCCAGGTGCTCGACAGCCGCACGCCGCCGCGCCCCGACACCAACTATGGCGTCGCCAAGGCCTATGGGGAGGGGCTGGCGCAGTACTATTGGGACAAGTACGGCATCGAGGCCATTTCCGTGCGCATCTGTTCGTGCTTCCCGGAGCCGAAGGACCGCCGGATGCTGTCCACCTGGCTTAGCTATGCCGACCTGGAACGGCTGGTCGCCGCCGCGCTGACCTGCACGCGGCCGGACCACTCGATCCTTTTCGGCGTGTCGGCCAACGCCACGGCGCCCTACGACAACCGGTACGCCAGTCACATCGGCTTTCGGCCACAGGACAACGCCGAGGTCTTTCGTGAGCAGGTCGAGGCAGCCAACCCGCCCTATGCGCCCGACGCGCCGGAGATCGCCACGCACGGCGGAGCCTTCGCGACGTTCGGTCACTTCGACGATTGATTCGGGTGCGCCCATCCCGACACCGCCGCCAGGCCGGCCGTGCTGCCGGGGGGCAGGTGGCGGGCGGAGGCGGCGGTGATCCCGCCCAGGGCGACCACGGGCAGACCGGCCCGCCGGCTCATCAGCGCGAACCGCAGCGGGCCGAGCGTGGCCGCGCCCGGATGGCTGGCGGTGGGGAACACCGGGGACAGCACGGCCATGGAGGCGCCCTGCGCCCGCGCCCGGGCCAGGGCGCGCGGCCCGTGACAGGCGACGCTCAGGGTTCGGCGCTGTGCCCACCCCAGGGCCGGGGCCAGCACGCCGTGCCGTGCCAGTCCCTCCGGCTGGTGCAGACCGTCGGCGCCGACCGCCGCCGCCAGCCGCCAATCCCCGGCCACCAGCAGGACGATCCCGCGCGCCCGCGTCAGGCGCCGCAGTCGCCGACCCTGGGCCAACGCCTCGTCGCGCGGCAGGCCGTAGGGCCGCCAGATCAGCCCCGCCCCGCGCGGCATCCGCGCCAATGGCGGCACCGGATCGGGCAAGCGCGCCGGATCGCTCACCAGCCACGCCGCCGGCACTCGGTGGCACCGTCCCGCTTTCAGGCGGCGCGCGGCGTCTGCTAGGGTACGCGCCAATCCCGTTCCTCCCTCAACACGACCTGATCCCGAACATGACATCGCTCCCCGACATCGCCGCCAACCTCGCCGCCGTCCAGGACTCCATCGCGGCCGCCGCGCGCGAGGCCGGCCGCGACCCGGCCGAGGTGACCCTGGTGGCCGTGGCCAAGACCCACGGCGCCGACCGTGCCGAGGCCGCCCTGGCCGCCGGGCACCGCGTGTTTGGCGAGAACCGCGTGCAGGAAGCCCAGGGCAAGTGGCCGGCCCTGCGCAACCAGTATCCCGACCTCGAACTCCACTTGATCGGCCCGTTGCAGAGCAACAAGGCGGCCGAGGCCGTGACCCTGTTCGACGTCATCGAGACCGTCGACCGCCCCAAGCTGGCCGCCGCGCTGGCCAAGGAGATGAAGCGCCAGGGCCGCCGCCCGGCCTGCCTGATTCAGGTCAACACCGGCGAGGAGTCGCAAAAGGCCGGTGTGCCGCCAGCCGAGGCCGACGCCTTCATCGCCCACTGCCGCGACGAGGTCCAGCTTCCCGTGACGGGGGTGATGTGTATTCCGCCGTTTGACGACGAGCCGTCACCCCACTTCGCCCTGCTGCGCGAGATCGCGCGGCGCAACGGCCTGCCCGTGGTCTCCATGGGCATGAGCGGGGACTATGCGGTGGCCGTACAGCTCGGCGCCACCCACGTTCGGGTGGGTACGGCCATCTTCGGCGAACGGCCGTATCCGCCCAAATCCTGACCCCCGCGACCGGAGCAAACCCGTGCCGCCAAAGTCCAATCCGCTGAAGCTCAATAAGCTGCAACTGAAGACCCTGACCCTGCTGCAGGAACTGGCGCGCGACCCGTCGGTGGCCAGCACCGACGCGAAGACGGGCAACGTCCACATCGGGGTCCTGCCGCGTCCGCACGGCGACCATTTCCATGTCGGCCCCTCTGTGGTCATGTCGGCCGATGCCACCGGATTGGACAACACCGGCGTGTGGTTGGCACTGATGCGCAAGGGACTGGCCGAATTGCGGCCCGACGGCGGCGCCTGGGTCACGCCGGAAGGCCTCGCCTACGAAACCGGCCTGCGCGAGGCGATCCTGCACGGGTCCGATCATGCCAACGGATAAGACATGACCCGTTTGTTCATTCGCGTTTGATGATGGACGTGAGGCGGGACGGACAACGCAGTGCGGGGCGGGAGATAGCCTCCCGCCCCGTCTGACAGTCACGTCAAGCATTTGACGGCTGGGTCGCCGCCATCGCGGCAGAGCCGTTACGCCGCCGCAGCCTCGTCTTGCGTGTGCGTGATGGCGCTGGCACCGGTCGCGCCCGCGATCTCAATGCGGCGCGGCTTTTTCTCTTCCGGCACCTGGCGTTCCAGATGCACATGCAGCAGGCCATTCTCGATCGACGCGCCGCGCACCTTGATGTGGTCGGCCAGTTCGAACTTGCGCTCGAACGCGCGGGTGGCGATGCCGCGATGAAGGAACTGGCCGCCCTGCGGCTCGGTCCGCTCCTGGCGGCCGGAGATGATCAGCGTGCTGTCATGCACGGTGACGTCCAGGTGCTCCGGCGCGAATCCGGCCACGGCCATGGTGATCCGGTAGGCGTCGTCGGAGACCTTTTCGATGTTGTAGGGCGGATAGGCGGTGGCCTGCTCGTCGACGCGGCTGGCGGCGTCCAGCAGACGGCTGACGTTGTCAAAGCCGATGGCGAAACGATGCAGGGGGGACAGGTCGTAGGTGCGCATGATGAAGTCCTCCTTCAGAAGCGACTTGGTCACGTCCGGGCGCATCGGGTGATCGCGGCCCGGGTGTGGTGGGTTCGTGACCCTGCCCGCCGGCTCGCCGGCGAGGCCGCGCGAGAGGGTCGGGTGGGGTGTCCGGTCCCCATTCGGGCAACCGGACGCCGTCGATTTGGGGCGAGGCGAGGCCCCGCGCAAGAGGGATTTTTCGCCAGATGAATCGCCCTCGAAGGCCGGATCACCGCGCTGATCCTGGTTCGCTCTCTTGTTTGTCTCTAGGCCTCGTCTCCGGTGCCCGGCGCCCCGGGCCGATCAACGCCGCCAGCCCCCCCAGCAGCGCCGAGCCCAGCAGGTTCACCGCGTGAAAGACGATGCCGGTCACCAGGGCCGTGGCCTCGTCCAGGCCCGCGGGCATCAGCGCTAGCACCCAGGCGGCCTCGAACGTGCCGGCGTTGGCGAAGGTGTTGACCGGCAGCACCGAGGCCAGCGCCGTCGCGCTGCCGCCGGCCACGCCGCCGGCCAGCCCCACGGGCGCGGGCGTGCTGTTGGCGCATAGCCACGCCATCAGGAAGATCAGGCCCCAGGCCGCGACGGTCCACGCCAGCAACCGCGCCAGCACGCCCGGGGTCAGGGCTGCCAGCGCCTGCACCAGGGTCTCCCACACCCGCGCCAGCCGCCCCGCGCCGCCGAACGGAGTCAGGTGGCGCAGCCGCCCGGCCACCCAGGGCGCCAGCAGCAACCCGCCCAGCATCGCCGCCGCCGCGCCGCCGGCCAGGGTCACCCCGTGCGGAACCGCGTCGCGCGCCGCCGGCAGCAGGGCCAAGGCCAACACCCCGGCGGCGAGCACGATCACCAGGTCGATCATCCGCAACGCCACCAGCAGCGCCGACCCTGCCGCCAGGGGCGTGCCGGCCGCGCGGTTCAGCAACCAGACCAGCGACAGTTCGCCCAGGCGCATCGGAGCGAAGCTGGCCAGCACCGAATGCAGCGCCGCGACCCAGGTCATGGGCCACAGGCCCGGCGACGGGGACGCCGCCGATCCGCCCAGCGCGATCTGGAGTCGCCGCGCGCGGACCACCGGCAGCAGCGGATACACCGCCAGCGCGGCCAGCACCGGCAGGGGGTCGGTGGCCGCGAGCGCCGCCATTACCTGGCCCCAGGCGCCGCTGGGCAGCAGCCAGGCCACCAGGGCCGCACAGGCCACAACGGCCAACAGAAGCTGCCAGGCCAGCGCCGGCAGAAGCTTGGGCGGGCGACGGCGGGGCCGAGAAGACGTCATGACGGGGGCGGGCTCCGGACAACGGGCGTGTGACGCCTCCCTGTAGCCGAGAACGGCGCCGGATGACAGCGGCGGACGGGTCTGGCGGAGGGCGCCGCTCGGACTCCCTCTCCTGGATAGGGCTATCGTATTGACACGTCTCCGCCAGCGTTCGCGCGAGTCGACAGAGCGGCGCAAGACCCCACCCCAACCTCCCCCCGACGGGTGGAGGAGACGGCCAACGCCAACCGAACCGGAACAGATCAAACGGACGTCGTATGATCCCGCGCTCAGCGCGTCTGCCTGGTCCGTTCCCTTCGCTTAAGCTGTGCCCTTGCGTGGTCCGTTCGTCCGCATTCGATACGGGGGCGGGTCGACGCATCGAACGATAATTTCGGTATTTGCTTTTCGCACAGAATATAATAAGGAAGGCGCGATTTTGCATCGCAGCATGTCTGTGTCACGTGCGAGAATGATGCGAAAGCGAAAAGACCTCTCACGTGACGGCCGGGCGGCGTTGGACAGCTTCGGATCCCCAGGGGTTCGTTCGCGGCCACCCTGGCCTCACCCCGGTCAGGGCGCGACCCTGCCCGGCACAATGACACGTGGTCGGGGCCACACGAGGCGCCCCACCCCCCTGAACACTGCGGGATGGATCGGATGAGCACGACGTTTGAAGGTATCTCCACGGTCATGAACGGCAACGGCGCCGTGGCTCACGTGATGTCGCACGTCTGCGGCGGCGTCATCGGCTACCCCATCACGCCCTCCACCGAGATCTCGGAACTGTACGAGGACTTCCGGGCCAAGGGCGGCTGCAATGTCTGGGGGCACCATCCGTTCTTCTTCGAGCCGGAGGGCGAGCACTCGGCGCAGTCGGGCGCGCTCGGCGCGTCGCTGACGGGCGGCAAGTACATCTCCAACGCCTCGTCCAGCCAGGGCATTCTGTACGGCCTGGAGTCCCATTTCGTCACCGTGGGCAAGAAGGTGGGCGGCTTCGTGCTGCACATCGCCGCGCGCGTTGTCTCGCGCCACTCGCTGAACGTCATGGCCGGCCATGACGACGTCTATGCCCTGCTGCCGTCGGGCTACACCATCCTGTTCGGCTCCACCCCGCAGGAGGCGGCCGATCTGGCCGCCATCGCCTACAAGATCGCCGCCGATTCGCTGATCCCGGTGGCCAACGCCATGGACGGCTTCGCCACCAGCCACATGATGAGCGAAACCGTGCTGCCGCGGCCGGAGCTTCTGAAGGAGTACCTGGGCGACCCGGCCGGGCGGATGCCGGCGCCGACCGTCGCCCAGGCGCTGCTGTTCGGCGCCCGAGGCCGGGTGCATCAGCTGCGCGGCTGGATCGAGCGCCACGAGGACACCCTGGGCGAGGCGGCGGTGGCCGCTCTCAATGTCTTCCTGGCCGACAACGAAGAGGCCATCGAAACCGACAGCGACGGTGCGCTGATCGGCCAGACGCTGGCCCACGTGCCGGCCGATCTGCACGCGCGCTGGCGCCGCCTGTGGCTGAACGCCTGGGAGAAGGGCACGCGCCAGCGCGTTCCCGCCCTGGTGGACGTCAACAACCCGGGCCTGACCGGGCCGGTGCAGAACCAGCCGGACTTCCAGGCCGGCGCGGTCGACCACTTCACCCACTTCGCGTCCGAGGTGCCGCGCCTGGCCCGCGCCGCCATGGCCGCCTACAACGAGATGACCGGCCGCCAGTACGCGCCCGTGATGACCTATCGGTGCGAGGACGCCGAGACCGTGCTGATCGGCCTGGGCTCCGTCACCCAGGACGTCGAGGCGGTGGTCGACCACCTGCGCCAGCAGGGCCGCAAGGTCGGCTCGGTCTCCATCAAGCTGTTGCAGCCGTTCCCGGAGGCCGAGTTCATCGAGGCCGTGGCCGGCAAAAAGGCCATGACGGTGCTGGAACGCTCCGACATCACCGCGTTGACCAGTCTGGTGAGCCGGGCGCTGAACAAGGCGCGCGAGAACGCGGCCGGCGAGCGCTACCCGGGCATCCGGGCGATGACCGAGACGCCGCGCCTGACCACCGCCATCTTCGGCCTGGGCGGGCACGACCTGCAGCCGCGCCACCTGGTGGCCGCGTTCGACGCCATGGACGCCGGCAGCCCGTCGCCGCTGGTCTACCTGGGCTCGCAGTTCTTCTACGCCGATCCGCCGGAACGGCTGGCCGAGGCGCAGGCCAAGCTGAAGGCCGCCTATCCGGAAACCGAGCTGATGGCGCTGAAGACCGGCGCCAACCCGCACCTGCTGCCGGAGGGCGCCTTTCGCATCCGCTTCCACTCGGTCGGCGGCTACGGCACGGTGGCCACCGGCAAGCTGCTGACCGACGTGCTCTCCGGCGTGCTCGGCCTGTACTCCAAGTCGGCGCCCAAGTACGGCTCGGAGAAGAGCGGCGCGCCCACCAACTACTACATCACCCTCAGCCCCGATCCGGTGAAGATCACCAACGCCGAGATCGAGGACGTCGAGATCGTCCTGTCGCCGGACCACAAGGTCTTCTCGCACTCCAACCCGCTGCGCGGGCTGGCGCCGGGTGGGACGTTCGTCCTGCAGTCCAACCGCAGCCCTCTGGATGTCTGGCGCGAACTGCCGGCGGTCGCCCGTCGCGACATCCGCGAAAAGAAGATCAACCTGTACGTCGTCGACGCCTTCGCCGTGGCCCGGCGCCACGCGCCCTCGGCCGAGTTCGAGACCCGCATGATGGGCATTGCCTTCATCGGCGCCCTGTGCGGTCACGAGGCCCGGGCCAAGGCCGGCGGGGACGAAGCCACCTTGTTGGAACGCATCCGCCAGCAGATCACCAAGAAGTTCGGCGCCAAGGGCGAGGCCGTGGTCGAGGGCAACATGGCCGTCATCCGCGACGGCATCAGCAGCACCGTGCCCGTGCCCTATGACGAGCCGGCCTACATCGACGCCGAGCGCGCCAATGTCGAGGCGGCCACGCGGGGCGTCGAACTCTCGGCCGCGCTGTGCGGCCTGGGGTCCTCGTGCGCGCCCACGGCCATGTTCGATGCCTCGTACTTCGAGGAGATGATCGGCCGCCCGTTCCGCGAGGGCACCGTCGGCGAGGCGCCCGTCATGCCCGGCGCCGGCCTGTTCATGCCGCCGGCCAGCGGCGCCATGAAGGACAAGGGCCTGTTCCGCCGCCAGGTGCCGGAGATCGACTTCGACAAATGCACCGGCTGCCTGGAATGCTCGCTGATCTGCCCGGACGCGGCCATGCCGGCCACCCTGCACGAGGTGGGCGACCTGGTGCGCTGGGGCATCGGTGAACTGGACCCGGCCGACAAGCGCGCCGCGCTGGAAGCCCACGCCGAGGCCATCACCGCCGGCATCCACGCCGCCTTCAAGACCGCCGGCAAGGCGCCCAAGCCGTTGCACGAGGCATTCGCCGAGGCCGCGACCGAGGCGGCCGGCGCCGGTCTGTCCGCAGAGATCGAGCAGGTGGCGGGCATCCTGGCCGGCTTCCCGGTGGCCCGCACGGCGCCGTTCTACACCCAGCCGGAGCGCAAGGAGCCGGGCACCGGCGCCCTGTTCTCCATCGCCATCGACCCGTGGAAGTGCAGCGGCTGCCTGGAGTGCGTCACCGTCTGCGCGCCCGACGCCATCATCGAGCGCGCGCAGGACGACGAGATCCTGGAGACCCTGCGCGATCGCTTCGAGATCATGACCCGCCAGCCCAACACCCCGGCGCGCTTCACCGAGAACGTGTCCGGCGGGCAGGCCAAGCGCATGATCCTGGACCACGACACGTATTACTCGACCACCGGCGGTCACGGCGCCTGTCGCGGCTGTGGCGAGGCGACGGCGGTGCGCCTGTTCGTCGCCGCCAGCCATGCCAAGTTCCAGAAGGCGCGGGAAGCGCAGATGGCCGAGATCGACCGGCGTCTGACCGGGCTGACCGACAAGCTGGCGGCGCTGCCGGCCGGCGACACGGATCGACGCGCCCGCATCGAGGGCCTGATCGACACCCTGGAGGCCTACCTCTTCCGCCTGGAAAGCGGCCCAACCGGGTCCGGTCCGTCCGCCAACCTCGTGGCCAACGCGACCGGCTGTTCCAGCGTGTATTCCTCGACCTTCCCCTTCACCCAGTACCGGGACCCGTGGGTCAACAGCCTGTTCCAGGACACCCCGGCGGTGGCCAAGGGCCTGTTCGAGGGGGTGGCCGCCGACGCGGCGGTCGAGTTCAAGGCCATGCGCCTGGCCGAGCTGGAACTGGCCGACGCCTTCGACCCGGCCAAGCACGGGGCGATGTTCAACCACTTCTCGTGGGATGACTTCACCCCGGCGGAGCGGGCACAACTGCCGACCGTGATCAGCATGGGCGGCGACGGCGCCACCTATGACATTGGCTTCGGTGCCCTGTCGCGCATCCTGGCCACCGGCACCCCGGTCAAGATGGTGGTGCTGAATACCGGCGCCTATTCCAACACCGGTGGACAGGCCTCGACGGCCAGCCTGACGGCGCAGGACTCCGACCTGTCGCGCGTTGGCGCGGCCCATGCCGGCAAGGCGGACGGCCGCAAGGAACTCGGTCTCATCGCCATGATGCACCCGCGCGTCATGGTGGTGCAGACCGCCGTGGGGATGCAGGCGCACTTCCTGAAGGGCACGCTGGCGGCACTGGCCCATACCTCGTCGCCGGCGCTGATCGACATCTACACGCCGTGCCAGGGCGAGCAGGGCCTGGGCGACGCCATGGCCGCCGAGCACGCCAAGGTCGCGGTGCGCAGCCGCATCTGCCCGGTGTTCATCCATGATCCGGAGGCCGGCGACAGCATGGCCGAGCGCCTGTCGCTGGTCGGCAACCCGGACGTGGACAAGGACTGGACCACGCACGAACTGGTCTACACCGACGAAGCGGGCCAGACGCAGAAGATGGAGGTGCCGCTGACCCCGGCCGACTTCGCGCTGATCGAGGGCCGTTTCCGCCGCCAGCTCGTCGGCAAGCCGCTGACCGCCGAGGCCGCCGGGATGCCGGTGCATGAGTACATCGACCTGCCGGAGGCCGAGCGCGCGGGCGTCATCCCGTTCGTGTGGGCGGTGCGCGAGGGGGCGCTGGCGCGGTTGCCGATCTCGGCGCCGATCATCGCGCTGGTCGAGGAACGCCGCCGCTACTGGCGCCTGCTGCAGGCCCTGGCCGGGCAGGATCTGGAGCGGCTGCAGAAGGCCCACAAGGCGGAGATCGACGCCCTGAAGGCCGAGGTCGAAAGCGGCAAGGCCCTGGAACCGGCGGAGTAATCCGCCGGGCCGGGCGCGTCAGGGTCGCGCTCGCCTCAGGAGGGCGGATTCGGGGCGAAGCCCCAGTCCGCCGCGCGGCATCATGACTTGTCATGGCGAACCCTCGACGCAAGACGAGGGTGAAGAGCCCGTAGGGTGCGTCTGACCGCCGCGAACGCGGCGGGCGACGCACCGCCTCGCGGCCGTCGCGGCCATCCGGTGCGTCGTCGGCGGCTTCTCCGCCTCCAGACGCACCCTACGACGGCTGCGAACAGGATCATGACTCGTCATTGCGAACCCTCGTCGGAAGACGAGGGTGAAGCAATCCAGGGCGTAGTGCGCCAGTATTCGCCCTGGATTGCCCCAGTTTTGGTTTTTGGGCTTCGCTCCTCGCAATGACGAGCATAAGTGAAGGTGTGTGAATCGGATCGCTGTGAGACACGGATCGTCTTTCTCGTCCCGGCGCGGGCCGGTCACGCGTAGTCCATCAGGATCTGGCCGGTCTTCACGCCATCACCTTCCGCGACCCGCAGCGCCTTCACCGTGCCCGGGTGGCCGGCGACGACGTTGGTCTCCATCTTCATCGCCTCCAGCACCATGATCAGATCGTCCTGCTTCAGCTCCTGCCCGATCTTGACGGCGATGCGGTTGACCACGCCGGACAGCGGGCTGCGGCAGACTTTCTCCTCGTCCACCGGCGCGTCCTCGGCGGCGCTCGCCCCGGATGTGTCGGCCGCCGCCGGCCCAGCCGAAGAGCGCACCGTCATCGGCGGCGCGTGCGGCGGCAGGTATCCGGGCCGGGGCGCGGGCCGGTCCTCCTCCAGCACCTCGACGTCGAGGTCATAGGTCTTTCCGTCCAGGTCAATGCGCAGTTTCACGGCCGGAACTCCTGTAGGGGTCGGCGGGGCTCAGTGTCCCCGGTTAAACTGGTGCGAGGCCTGGATGGCGGCGCGCCCGTGACGCGCCCAGGCGGGGGCGCCGTCCGGGCCCGTCCCGACGCGGCGCGCCGAGCGGATGCGGACGCGCTTGCCCAGGTAGGAGGTCACGGCGGCCGCCAGCATGACCAGGGTTTCCGGATCCACCTCGGCCTCCAGGTCGTGCTCGGTGGCGCTCTGTCGGGCCTCAAGCGCCGCAAGCTGTGTCTTCAGCGCGTCGATCTCGCCGCGCATGTCATGGCGCAGACTCTCGACCGCCGCCATCACATCATCCAGGGTCGGTTTGGTCATGCCTCTCGCTCCTGCCGGCCTCGGGAGGGCGCCGGGCGTGTTGTGGGGGTCGGGCAGCTCACAGCGGGATCAGGCCGTGTTTCTTGGGCGGGCGCGTCTCGCGCTTGGTGCACAGGCTCTCCAGCGCCTGCCCCAGGGCGCGCCGGGTCTCGGCCGGCTCGATGATGTCATCCACCAGCCGTCGCCCGGCGGCGACATAGGGATTGGCGAAGGTGCCCCGATAGAGCTGGATCATTTCGGCGCGCTTGGCGGCCTGATCGTCGGCCTCGGCGATGGTCTTGCGGAAGACGATCTCGGCCGCGCCCTCGGCGCCCATGACGGCGATCTCGGCCGACGGCCAGGCCACCACCCGGTCGGCGCCCAGGGCCTTGCCGCACATGGCGAGATAGGCGCCGCCGTAGGCCTTGCGCAGGATCACCGTCAGCTTCGGCACCGTGGTGGCGGAGTAGGCGAACAGCATCTTGGCGCCGTGGCGGATGATGCCGCCGTATTCCTGCTCGACGCCGGGCAGGAATCCCGGCACGTCGACGAAGGTCACCAGTGGAATGTTGAAGGCGTTGCAGAACCGGATGAAGCGCGCCGCCTTGTCGGAGGCGTTGATGTCGAGCGCGCCCGCCATCGCCGCGGGCTGGTTGGCGACCACGCCGATGGATCGGCCCTGGAGCCGGGCGAAGCCGATGACGATGTTGGGCGCATAGCCGGCCTGGATCTCCAGCAGGTCCCCGTCATCGACACAGCGCGTGATCACGTCGCGGACATCATAGCCGGCCTTGATGTCGGCCGGCACGATATCATTGAGCGCCGGGTCGGCCTCCAGCGGCGCGTCGAAGGGCAGGCGCGGCGGATCCTCCAGGTTGTTCGGCGGCAGGAAGCTGAGCAGCCGGCGGCACTGGTAGATCGCGTCGGCGTCGTCGTCGGCCACCAGATGGACCACGCCGGACCGGGTCATGTGCGCGTCCGGCCCGCCGAGCGCCTCGGCGCTCACCGTCTCGCCGGTGACCTGCTTGATCACCTGTGGGCCGGTGATGAACATCTGCGCCTGACGGGTCTGGATGATGAAGTCCGTCAGCGCCGGGCTGTACGAGGCGCCCCCGGCGCACGGCCCGCAGATCAGCGAAATCTGCGGCACCGAACCGGACAGCATGACGTTGGTGTAGAACACCCGGCCGTAGCCGGTCAGGCTGTCGATGCCCTCCTGCACGCGGGCGCCGCCGGAATCATTGATGAACACGAACGGCGAGCCGGTCTTGAGCGACAGCTCCATCATCTCGGCGACCTTGAGGCTATGCACCTCGCCGGCGGCACCGCCGGAGACGGTGAAGTCCTGGCTGGCCAGATGCACCACCTTGCCGTCCACCCGGGCGCAGCCGGTGACCACGCCGTCGGCCGGCAGGTCCCTCTCGGCCATGCCGAGCGCCGTGGCCCGGTGTTGGGCGAACAGGCCGATCTCCTGGAAACTGTCGGGATCAACCAACTGTGCGACGCGCTCGCGCGCCGTCATCTTGCCGGCGGCGTGCTGCTTCTCGATTTGCGCCGGGCCACCGCCGCCCTGGACGCGCGCCCGGTTGGCGGCGAGGGCGGCGATTTTTTCCTCCATGCCTGCCGAGGGCGACGGGCCCTCCTGCTGCTTTGACATCAGGTGTTCCTCTCCCCTGGAGTGGTCCCTTGCGACCGGGCGGGTTCCGCCCGTTTCGGATTGCCGCACCGGTCAGGCGGCCGGGGAGACCCGGACCTGATGCTCCCGGCCGTTCAGGGTGACGACATAGGTCACGGGGTCCTTCCGCGCCTCGCCCCCGGACCCGGCAGCGGCCCCGGCGGCGGGCGCCGGGGCGTCCGTCGTGCGCGAGGCCTCCGGGTCCTTGGCCTGGGTCTTCGGCCCCTCGTGGCGGGTCTTGAAGAACTTGGTCGAGACCTGCGGGAACATGGCGTAGGTCAGCACGTCCTCGTCGCTGCCGTTGTTGCCCTCCAGGGCCTCGGTCTCGGCGCGCAGCTTGTCCCACTCCGGCGCCAACAGGTTGGCCGGACGCTCGGTGATGGCCGGCTTCTGCTGCTGCGCCTCGGCCTGCGCCAGCACCTCGGCGTTCTTCTCGCCCTGGGTGGTGCCATAGTAGCCCAGCATCAGGTCGGCGAACTCGCTGGTCATGGTCTTGTAGCGGCCGGTCAGCACGTTGAAGACGGCCTGGGTGCCGACGATCTGGCTGGACGGCGTGACCAGGGGCGGATAGCCGGAATCGGCGCGGACGCGCGGCACCTCTTCCATGACCTCCTGGACGCGGTCGCCGGCGCCCTGGCCCTTCAACTGGTTCTCCATGTTGGAGAGCATTCCGCCGGGGATCTGGCTTTCGAAGATGTCGGTGTCGATGACCGTGAAGTCGCTCATGAAGTGGCGGTAGCGCTTGCGCACCTGGGCGAAGTGATCGCGCACGGGGCGGATGCGCGCCAGGTCCAGGCGCGTCTCGTAGCCGGTGCCCTCCAGCATCTCGACCAGGGCCTCGGTCGGGTTGTGCCCGGAGCCGAGCGACAGGGAACTGACGGACGTGTCGACCACGTCGCAGCCGGCCTCGATCGCCTTCATCAGGGAAACGAAGGTCACCCCCGTGGTGGCGTGGCAATGCAGGTGGATGCGGGTGTCCTCGCCGCAGGTCTGCTTGATGCCGCGCACCAGGTCATGGGCCGGCTGGGGTTTCAGCAGCGCGGCCATGTCCTTGATGCAGATGGAGTCGGCGCCCATGTCCTTGAGCCGCTGGGCCATCTCGACGAAGGCCTCGGTCGTGTGCACCGGCGAGACCGTGTAGCAGATCGTGCCCTGCGCCTCCTTGCCGGTACGCTTGACCGCGTCGATGGCCGTCTTCAGGTTGCGCAGGTCGTTGAGGGCATCGAAGATTCGGAACACGTCCATGCCGTTCTGGGCGGCCTTCTCGCAGAAGCGCTCGACGACATGGTCCTGGTAGTGGCGGTAGCCGAGCAGGTTCTGCCCGCGCAACAACATCTGCAGGCGGGTGTTCGGCATCAGCTTGCGGAAGGTGCGCAGCCGCTCCCACGGATCCTCGTTCAGGTAGCGGATGCACGCATCATAGGTGGCGCCGCCCCAGCATTCCAGGGACCAGAACCCGGCGTTGTCCAGGTCCTCGCAGACCGGGACCATGTCCTCCATCGCCATGCGCGTGGCCATCAGGCTTTGGTGGGCATCCCGAAGGATGAGTTCGGTGACCTCGATCCGACGTCCCATCAGTCCGCTCTCCCTCGCTGCTGTCGTCCCGCCCCGGGCGCCCGGTCGCCGACGCGATCACCCGCCGCCACGGCCTGTGCGCCGCGCCCGCGCCCCGTCTGATGGCGCGATTTCGAAGTCCATATGGCCCGTGGGCCGTTGGTCACAAGACCCATGCGGAACCGGTTCGTCCGATTTTGTCGTGAAACGGCCAAGGACGCCGCCGAGGCGGCCAGTCGCGCCAAGTCGGACTTCCTGGCGACCATGAGCCACGAGGTGCGCACGCCCCTCAACGGTGTGATCGGCATGGCCGAGTTGCTGACGGAAACGAAGGTCGACGAACAGCAGCGCCGGATGGTCGAAACCATTCACCAGTCGGGCAACGCCCTGCTTTCGGTCATCACGGACATCCTCGACTTTTCGAAGATGGAGGCCGGACGCTTCGACCTGGAGACCGGTGTGTTCCCGTTGGCCGAGGTGGTGGACAGCGCCGTTCTCATCGTCGTGCCGCGCGCGCGCAAGAAGGCGCTGACCCTGACGGCGCAGGTCGCGCCAGAGGTTGCGGGGCAGTACGTTGGCGATCGCAACCGGTTGCGGCAGGTGCTGTTGAACCTGCTGAGCAACGCGGTCAAATTCACGCTGGAGGGGGCGGTCACATTGACGGTGACGCCGGCGCCGGATGCCGTCGGCCTGTGTTTCTCCGTCGAGGATACCGGGATCGGCATCCCCCCCGAAAAGCGCCCGCTTCTGTTCCAGGAATTCACCCAGCTTGATCCGTCGCCGGCGCGGCGGTTCGGCGGAACCGGCCTGGGCCTTGCGATCAGCCGGCGGCTGGTGGAGATGATGGGCGGGACCATCGACGTGGACAGCGTGCCGGGGCGGGGCAGCCGCTTCTGGTTCACGGTGCCTCTCACGCGGGCATTGGAGCTCGAGGCTGGTGACCACCCGGCGCCAGGCGCGGCGCTGGGGCCGACAGAGGCCGCGCCGCGCCCGGCCGAGTCGACCGTGGTTGTTCCGCTCAGGCCGGCCCCCGCGCCAGAACAGGGAGGCCCCCGCGTGCTGGTGGTGGACGACGAGGCCGTGAACCTGCGCGTCATCAGCGAAACCCTGCGCGACCGGTGTTTCGTCGAGACGGTCAATGACGGGCCGACGGCCCTTGCCCGCCTGGCCCGGGATCCGTTGCCGGACCTGGTGCTTCTGGACGCGATGATGCCGGGCCTTGACGGGTTCGCCGTGTGCCGCGGCATCAAGGCCGATCCCCGCACCGAGGACGTGCCGGTCATTTTCATCACCGCCATGACACAGGTGGAGACCGAGATGCGCGGGCTGGCGGCCGGGGCGGTCGATTACGTCACCAAGCCGATCTCGCCGGGCGTGCTGCTGGCCCGGGTCAACACACACTTGTCGCTGTGCGAGGCGCGCAGGGCGCTCGCCGACCGCAATCGGGACCTGGAGCACCGGGTCGAGGAGCGCACCCACCAGCTTACCACGACCCAAGACGTGACGATCCGCGCCCTGGCCTCCCTGGCGGAAACGCGCGACAACGAAACGGGCAACCACATCCGCCGCACCCAACACTACGTCCGCGTGCTGGCCGAGGCGTTGGCGGACCACCCGCGCTTCGCCGCCGTTCTGGACGACGAGACCATCGACCTTCTGTTCAAGTCCGCCCCGCTTCATGACATCGGCAAGGTGGGCATTCCCGACTCTATCCTGCTCAAGCCCGACCGTTTGACCGACGACGAGATGGAGATCATGAAGACCCACGCCGCCCTCGGGCGCGATGCCCTGCGGGCGGCGGCGAACGGCGGCGGACCGAACCAGACCGACTTCCTGCGGCTGGCCTGCGACATCGCTGGTGGTCATCACGAGAAATGGGACGGCACGGGCTACCCGGACGGCCTGTCGGGCGAGGCCATCCCCTTCGCCGCGCGCCTGATGGCCGTGGCCGATGTCTACGACGCGCTGATCAGCGCCCGCTGCTACAAGCCGGCGTTCCCGCATGAAAAGGCGGTGGCGATCATCCGCGAAGGACGTGGTACTCAGTTCGATCCCGCCGTCGCCGACGCCTTTCTGGCGCGGGCGGACAGCTTCGCCGCCATCGCCGCCCGCTACAGCGATGCGTCTGCTGCGACAGCAGACGCCGGCAATCGGCGTCGCGTCTTTGGGTCGGCGTAAGGCGGCCGCGATCACCCCAGGTTTGCCACGATCGAACCGAACCCTGGTTCGCGCCACCCTGCCCGTGATCCGTGGGGGGACCGGGCGGGCGAGGCGAGAGCCGGATCGGATGTCTCCACTCCTGGCTTGATCCAAGAGATTCATTATTGTTACGATTCCGACGTGACCGAGCCGGGAGGATCCTCATGCGCATGGTCGCCGTCATGGCGTTTGCCGCCAGCCTCGTTGCCTCCTCATCGGGGGTCGCGGACGAGGCACACCCCCTCGGGGCGCCGCGCGATGATCTGGCGCGGTTCTACGGGATCTACGGAACGCCGGGAGACGAGTTCGGGCGCGACTACCTTGTGGCGCCCGCGGAAGCGCCAATGGGGCGTGACCTGCGGATCCCGGAGGGTTACCTGATGATCGTCGCGCGCTGGGGCGACGTGGCGCCCTGGTACATGGCGGCGACGGGCGACACCCGGTTCGAGCGCCGCATGCGAGGGGACTTCGGCAGCGCCGCGGTGGTTTCATTCGAAACAGGGCCGGACGGCCGTGCCGAGGCCCTGATCCTCGAAACCAGTCCCGATGATCGCGGCCGTCTGGACCGTTTGGACGATCTCTCGGACAGCAACTGAGCGCAGGAGACTGCGGCATGGTAACGCGCCGGCTCGCCGGCCGCGTTCCCGAGGGAGCGCCCAGGATCAGCGGACGGGAAGGGCCACCATCCGTTCACTGGCCGGCAGGTACCGTCAGGCGGCGCGGCTGGCGGCGGGCTTCGACCTGACGGAACGGCAGACAGCCACGGCGCGCCTGCTGCTGGCGGGGCGCTCGACGGCCGACATCGCCGCCGACTTGGGCATCCGCCTCAACACCGCCCGCCGCCACTGTGAGGCCGTGCTGGAGAAGACCGGGGCGGGGCAGCGGCACACGCTGGCCGCTCCCACGATTGAACCTCCTCAGTCTGGCGTTCAAAAAAATGTGGAACGTGTCTGACTCGCCGCGACGGTGTTGGTCCAAATTTTTTGCGGAGCTGCGTCGTCGTCGGTCCGTTGATCTGTGCCGAGCGGGGTGGCGCGGCCCCGGGTGTCTCAAACCCCAAGCCGCGCCACCCTCGTCTCGCTGCCAAGGCTGGCGGTTTCATATGCTAGCGGGACGCCCGTCAGTGGGCGTGTTCGGGTGGTTCGAACAGGATCAACTCGACCCGTTCGGCGCCGTCCACATAGGCGTCGTGGCCGGGCGGGATTTCGAAGAAGTCGCCCGCTCGCAGGACCGTTTCGGTGTCCGTCTCGACCATGCGGACGACCAGCGTGCCCGACAGGCAGTAGCCGATGTGCCGCATTGGACAGGAGTCGGGCGAGCCGAGCAGCGGCTTCTCGTTGGTCTCCCAGGTCCAGCCTGGCTCGAACACCGCGCGCATCCCCGCGGCACCGGCGGTGAGTTTCACAATGTCGATGCCGCCGTGCTCCTTCATGTCAAGCGTTTCGTCCGGCGCGTCAAAGCGTCTGACCTCAATGGCGCCACAGTGAAGAGTGGTCGTATCCATGATGTCCGTCCTTTCAGAAACGTGGGGTGTCACTCCGGTGCGCCCTTCATTGCGTCGATCGGATCGACGACCGCGATGGACGGTGTGCATCGCGTGGTGGACAAGGCGGACCGGACTATGGGGTGGTTCATCGCTGTCCTTCATTCGGGTCGCGGTCCGGCCGCGATACGGCCGTGCGCTCACCCTGGCAGGCCGCCTTGCGCCGTCTCCAGTCCACGAACTGTACCGGGGGTTATTTTTTTTATCGCGTTCCCAGGTGCCGCAGAGGAGGCGCGTATGGGAGAGCACCGCTACAGGCAGTTCTGTCCGGTGGCCATGGCGGCGGAGGTGTTGTGCACCCGCTGGACGATGGTTCTGCTGCGCGAACTGGTGGCCGGGTCAACCCGGTTCAACGATCTGCGCCGCGGCGTGCCGCGCATGTCGCCCACGCTGCTGGCCAAGCGCCTGCGGGAACTTGAGGCGGCGGGCATCGTTGAGCGCCATCCCGCCCCGGACGATCCGGGGCACCAGGCCTACGCGTTGACCGAGGCCGGACGGGACCTGAGGCCCGTGGTCGAGGCCGTCGGGGCGTGGGGCCAGAAATGGATCGACTCCGAGCCGAGCCTCGACAACATCGACCCCGGTCTTCTGATGTGGGACATGCGGCGCAATCTCGACCCCACGCCGATGCCCGACGCCAAGACCGTGATCGCATTCCTCTACACCGACCAGCCGGACGACCGGCGCGAGTGGTGGCTGATCGTCGAGCCCGGTGCGGAGGTCGACCTGTGCTCGGTCGACCCGGGCTTCGAGGTCGATCTGTTTGTCGAGACCGACCTGCGATGCATGACGGCGATCTGGATGGGGCTGACCACCGTGTCCCGGTCGGCGGACGACGGAGAGCTGGACCTGACCGGTGACCGCGACCTGGCCCGCCGAATGCAGGACTGGCTTGGTCTCAGCCCGTTCGCGGGCGAGCGGAAACGCGTGCCATGATCACGCTCCACCGCGGCGGCCCCCACGGTTACGTTCACGGGAAACCAGAGAGGGCGATGACACGACAGGCACGGTCCTTACCCTGGGCGGCCCGTCCTCCAGTTTGGGGTCATCGAGCACGGTGTTCAGAGTCTGCAACAGGGTCTGCCCGGCGCCGTCGATCACGTCCAGGGTCGATCACGTCCAGGTAGGTGCGGCGTGTGCCCGGTTCGGCCGTGCGCAGCAGGTCGGCGGCGCCAAGCACAGCGTGAAGAGGGGTGCGGATGTCGTGGCTCGTGGTGGCCAGAAAGCGCGACATCTGCCGTTCCGCCCGCCGACGCGGACAGCCCGCCGACCTCCCGGCCCTGCGGACCTGGGCGGTGGCGGCGACGCGCAGACAGCCCGTTCCCGCCCCGGCCTGACGGTCCAGGAGGCGGAGGCGGTCCCGCGCAACGCGGATTGATGCTCTGAGAGATCATGAACAACGCCGCGAGAGTAGGTCCGGAAATCGCCTCGCGGCGGGCCGATCCTGCGGT
>Ga0207419_1000940_pt1 | contig 23847 bp, 16 predicted proteins | sample ElkSloMetagenome_4_FD_184723 | JGI IMG/M metagenome (GOLD analysis project Ga0207419, IMG submission 184723) | Hot spring microbial communities from Elkhorn Slough, Monterey Bay, USA - MD2A (version 2) | ecosystem: Environmental > Aquatic > Marine > Intertidal zone > Estuary: Microbial mat ... | reverse complement strand
ACTTTTAGCTGTGTCGCGCCACTACGCTAAAGCCCTATTTAAGGCGTGTCACGGCACTACGCCCTCGCGATTAAGCCCATCTCCCCGTGGGAGAGGGGTTTGGGGTGAGGGCAATTCGTGGTTCTTAGTAGCGTAACGCACCAAAATACAAGCATTTTAACGATGGTGACTATCGCATAATTTAAGGTGTGTCGCGCCAGTAGTGCTGCGACGTATCTTAAACGGTGGGTTACGGCGGATAGCTAGATTGCTCTTATAGCCTAGGTTTTAGCCGCCTAACCGACCCTACGCCCTCGCGATTAAGCCCATCTCCCCGTGGGAGAGGGGTTTGGGGTGAGGGCAATTCGTGGTTCTTAGTCCTCACAACAAACTCCGCGCCTTTAAACGCAGATAACGATTAACCAACGCCTCGCTGATTTGATTAGCGGGGGCATCCAGGACGAGGACTCCTTGGCGTTTGAGTTGGGCGAAAGCCACTTCGCGTTGGGCGAGGAGGTCGAGGGCGACGGCGCGACTGTAGAGGTGGTGGGCGAAAACGTGGGGTTGGTGGGGGGTGCGATCGCGGCGGAAATCGTGGTGGGCGAGGTCATCTACTTGCGGATCGCGCAGGGTGACGGCAAAGGGGAGATAGCGGGGGGTGAGGCGAGTCAGGGCAGCTAAGAGTTCAGACGAGGCGGTGGGGTCGATAATATCGGTGATCAGAACAACGAGGGCGCGGCGCTGCTGTTGGCTGACAAGGCGGCTAACGGTGCTAAAGTAATCGGGTTCGAGGAGGACGGGTTGGATGGGGGTCAGTTGTTCGATGAGGCGGGAAAGTTGATGCTGGCCGCGGGCGGGGGGAATGAGGGTGTGTATGTCTTTGTCAAAAACGGCAATGCCGACGCGATCGCCCCGATTCAGTCCAGCGAGGGCGAGGGAGAGGGTGGCATTGAGTCCCCAGTCAAAGCGTTTGATGCCTTGCACTTGGGCGGTCATGAGGCGACCGCGATCGAGGAGAATCAGCAGGGTTTGTTCTTTCTCTGGCTCTAGGACGCGCACCAAGGGGCTTAAACGGCGGGCGGTGGCTTTCCAGTCGATCAAGCGGGTATCGTCCCCTACGGCGTATTGTCGGAGTTCGCTGAACTCGGTTCCTTGACCGATGCGGCGCAGTTGGCGCAGACTGCCTGTGTTTTGAATGGCTAACTGAATGGAGAGCGATCGCAAGCTCATTAAGTCGGGATAAACGGCGGCGGTTTGCTCGGCTTGAATTTGCCAATCGTACCAAACCAAGCCCCAAGGACTGCGCTGACGCACATAAATATTGCCCCAGGTAAATTCCCCCCGTTGGTTGGGACGAAGGGTATAGATTGCGTCTTGCTGGCTTTGGGGGGCGATTTCGAGTTGGAAGCGATCGCTCGACACGGCAAATTCGAGGGGATAGCTGTCTTTGAGTTGGATTTGGGCGGCTTGGGGGTGGGGGTTGTGCAGATGCAGGACGATGGGATTGTCGCGGTTAATGGAAAGTTTGCCGAAGGGAGCGCGACTGACGGCGATCCGATTTTGGCGCTGTCTCATGCCGTCTAGGATGGCGAGGGCGAATACTAGCAAATCGTACAGTAACAAAACGCTCACGGCGATCGCGGCGGTGGCAAAAAGACTTAAAATCAGCGCGATCGCCATGCCCAAAAACAGCAAGCCATACAAGCGTCGAGCCGGAATCAAGGGAATCATCGGGGGACAGGAACTTGATTGAGTAGGGTTGAAATTGCCGCTTCGATGGGAATGCCGTCGAGTTGGGCTTCGGGGGTGAGAATGAGGCGATGGCGCAACAGAGGCAGGGCGATGGTTTTGACGTTATCTGGGGTGACGCTGGTTTGATTGAGCAGCCAGGCATGAGCTTGACTGGCTCGTAACCAAGCCACAGCCGCTCGCGGTGAAGCCCCTAGGCTGAGGTCGGGATGCTGGCGCGATCGCTGTATCAATGCCAGTATATAGTCTAATATCTTTTCGTCAATGGCAAGGCGCTGTACGGCTTGACGAATGCTGAGGATATCTGCCACGGTGGTCACGGGTTTGAGGTGACGAGAAGCAAGATGTTGACCGTACCATCCCTTTTGCACATTTAACAGCATTTGCTTTTCGGCGGCAGGGTGGGGGTAATCCACGACAATTTTAAATAAAAAGCGGTCGAGTTGGGCTTCGGGGAGGGGATAAGTGCCTTCAAATTCTAAGGGGTTTTGGGTGGCGACTGTCCAAAAGAGTTCCGGTAGGGGCAGGGTTTCGCCGTCGAAGGTGACTTGATTTTCGGCCATGGCTTCGAGGAGGGCGGCTTGGGTTTTGGGGGGAGTGCGGTTGATTTCGTCGGCTAACAGCACTTCGGTAAAAACCGGGCCTTTTTGCAGGGTAAAACTGCGGTTGTTGAGGTCAAAGATATTCGTGCCAACAATATCCGACGGCAAAATATCAGGTGTGAGTTGGATGCGGCGAAAGTCGGCTTGAATCAGTTGGGCTAAGACTTTCACTAATAGGGTTTTTCCGGTTCCCGGTACGCCTTCGATAATAACATGGCCGCCACTGAGGAGGGCGATCGCGAGTTGTTCGACAACCGGAGATTGACCGACAATGATTTTGTTTAAGGCGGGTAGCAGACGATTAAACGTTGACACTGGCTTGACTCGCGATGAGGTAAGGCAAAAGCTGAATTGCCCGTGGCTTTATCCTGCGTCGGGATGTTCTCAGCGTCGAGCGCCAAGAATTCGACTAACTTTTATACTTTATTTTAGAGTATCGCGATCGCCAATTTGCTTGAATTGTGGGTTGGGGATGAGCAGTTGAGCATTAGGGCTAAATTTTCTGGTTTTTGGAGCTGGGAGGGCAGGGGAACCGATACAATTAAGAAGATACAATCGTTCAATCAATTTTGAGGTTAACGGAGTTGAGGTTTGTGGCCTTTTTTGTTACACAATCACAGAAATTCTCTCAATCAAGTCTTGATTGATGCTGAATTTTAACTCGGCTTTTTTACTAATTTCATGATTTCTATCTCTCCTGAGAATTTTATTATTTTAGTGGTTGATGATATCAGCCATAACTTAAGTGTTATTGGTTCGGTTTTAGAAGAAGCGGGTTATGATACAACTTTTGCCGCGAGTGGCGCACAAGCTTTAGAGCGCCTCGAAAACATTTCACCCGATTTAGTTCTGCTCGATCTGATGATGCCGGGAATGAACGGATTAGAAGTTTGTCAGATTGTAAAATCTCAATCAAAATGGTCGAATTTACCCGTTATTTTTTTAACGGCAATCCCAGAAAAAGAGGCTTTATTACAAGCATTTGAGCAGGGGGCGGTGGATTATATTACCAAGCCTTTTCATCCCCCCGAATTATTAGCTCGCGTGGGCTTACATTTAGAATTAAAAAATACCCGCGATCGCCTCCATCAATCTTTACAAGAGCAAGCTCGTCTCACTACGGCTCTCGAAAAGTTGGCTCATCTCGATCCTTTGACGGAAGTCTGGAATCGTCGCTATTTTGAAGAAGTCGCTCAACGAGAGTTTACCCGATCCCAGCGTTACCAACGGTTGTTTTCTGTGTTAATGTTGGATATTGATTATTTTAAAAAAATTAACGATACTTACGGACATCTGGTAGGAGATGAAGTCTTAAAAGCTTTGGTTAAAGTAAGTTTAGATAGTCTTCGTAAAACCGATCATTTAGGTCGCTTTGGGGGGGAAGAATTTATTGCACTTTTACCAGAAACTAATCGCAATACGGCCTTAGAAATCGCCGAAAGATTACGCAAAGCGATCGCCCAAATTATTGTTCCCCATGAAACCGATCTGATTCAAATTACGGTCAGCATTGGTGTTACTACTTATCATCCGAGCGATGGCCAGTTTAAAAACATCCTGGCTCGTTCGGATAATGCTTTATACGCCGCGAAAAACCAAGGTCGTAATCGGGTTGTCGAAGGTTAGATTAGGTCGTCTTAAATCCTAACTCTTGACAACTTTATCTTGTTATATTAAACCAGATAAAATCTTATTTTTATACAGTTTCAACTCTTTTTATGTCAGACTCTCAACTTTTACCCGCCAACGAACCCATCGACCTCACCAACTGCGATCGCGAACCGATCCATATTCCCGGCTGTATCCAACCCCACGGCGTATTGTTCGCTCTGCAACCGCCGGATTTGACCATTGTGCAAGTGAGCCGCAACTGCGAACGATGGTGGTCTCAAAAAGCCGAAACTCTGCTGGGTCAAACGCTTGATGCTTTTTTTCCGCCTGCTGATGTACAACTAATTCGCCACTGTAGCCAAGAAAACCCCATCGAAGCCTTTAACCCCCTAACTTTGAGGATTCTGCCTTCTCAGCAAACCGTAGAAGCCCGTTTGTACCGTACAGAGAACTTGTTGGTGTTGGAGTTGGAACCCTGCCTGAGTGCAACTTTGAGTCATCCCTTGAGTTTTTATCCCTTGGTGAAACAGGCGATCGCGGCGATTCAGCAGGCTCCCGATTTTACCACTGCTGTCAATTGCCTCGTCCAAAAAGTACGAGCGATTACGGGTTACGATCGGGTGATGATCTATCGTTTTGAGCCAGATCGCTCTGGGGTGGTGATTGCCGAAGCCAAGCGGGATGACTGGGAATCTTATCTTCATCTTCACTATCCGGCTTCTGATATTCCCCGGCAAGCCCATCGCTTGTATTGTCAAAATTATCTGCGGCTCATTCCGGATATTCACTATCAACCCTGCGAGATTATTCCAACCCTTAACCCCGTTACCCAGGCTCCCTTAGACTTGAGTCAATCTATTTTACGCAGCGTTTCGCCTTTACATCTTGAATACTTACAAAATATGGGGGTCAGAGCCACTTTAACCATTTCTTTGCTCCATGAAGGCAAGTTATGGGGCTTGATTTGCGCTCATCACGACCAACCCAAACGCCTTGATGGTGAAACTCGCAAAGCCTGTGAATTTCTCGGTCAGTTTCTGTCGGTGGAGTTGTTTAAACAACAACAACGACACCTCAGCCAATCCCCAGGGAAAATAGCAATTATTCAACAATACCTCCAACAACATCTCAGCAGTGAAAGTGACTTTATCCAATATATATTGCAGCAAAAAGACGAAGACTTATTAGATGGTGTCGCAGCGTCGGGGTTAGCCTTGGTTTTGGGCGATCGCTTGGTGTTGATTGGTCAAACGCCCCCAGAAGCAGCACTCAGGAGTTTTTTAGCATGGTTGCGTCAGCATTCTCCTGAAACCGTATTTCACAGCCATTGTCTCAAAGAAGTGTATCCCGAAGCTGCCCAATGGCTAGATTGTGCTGCCGGGGCGCTAGGAATCGCGGTGGCGGTCAAACAAGTGGTGTATCAGTTGGTTTGGTTTCGTCCAGAGGAGTTGCAACGGGTGACTTGGGGGGGCAATCCTGAAAAACCCGTTACGGTGACGACGGCAGGAGAGGTGAGGTTGTCGCCCCGCAAGTCTTTTGCAGCTTGGCAAGAAACCGTGAGAAATCGCTCGCTACCGTGGACCGATCCAGAGATTGAAGCGGTGTCTCAACTCCGCAATACCTTACTGATAGCGGCGTTAACCTTTACGCAAGTGAGTTTAGAAGAAAAGACAAAACAGGCTAATGTGGCCAATCGCCTTAAAAGCGAGTTTTTGGCGAATATGAGCCATGAGATTCGCACGCCGATGAATGCGATTTTGGGGTTTTGCGATTTGTTGCAGGATGTGGTGGTGGAGTCTCATCAAAAGCAATACCTAGAGGCGATCGCGACCAGTGGTGAGTCGTTAATGCGCTTGATTGACGATATTTTAGATTTATCGAAGATTGAAGCCGGAAAAATAGAGTTACAATACGAAACCATATCCGTAAGCCAAATTTTGTTAGAAATCGAGCAAATATTCCGCCAAAAAGCCCAAAGTAACGGTTTAGCTTTAAAGCTAGAAATCGATTCTAGGTTTGATTGGGGGATTGAGTTTGATGAAATTCGCTTGCGGCAGATTTTATTAAACTTGGTGGGTAATGCTTTAAAGTTTACCGAACAAGGTCAGGTCACGATCGCGGCGATCGCCCAACCCTACGACGACAATCGCCAACTCTGGCTGAAAATTAGCGTTAAAGATACCGGAATTGGCATGAGTCGCGAGCAACGCCAACATATTTTTGAGGCTTTTGTGCAAAGCGAAGGCCAAAGTACGCGCAAGTATGGCGGGACGGGGTTAGGATTGGCGATTACCCGCCGTTTGACTGAGATGTTGGGGGGGTTTGTCTTTTTGCGATCGCAACCGCAACAAGGCAGCGAATTTAGCTTGATTTTCCCGGAGATCAAAGTGCTGCAACGAAAGGAATTAGCCCCGCCCCCCGCCTCCTCAACCCCCAAGTTAGGGCAGTTTGCACCCGCCAAAATTTTAGTGGTTGATGATGTTCAGTCTAATCTCGATGTGGTAGCGGGGTATTTTGACAAAACCGAACATCAGTTAATTTTGGCTCGCGATGGTTGCGAAGCGGTGGATTTGGCGATCGCCCATCGTCCCGATATTATTTTAATGGACTTGCTGATGCCCCGTCTTGATGGTGAAGCGGCCAGTCTGCAACTCAAAAAGAATCCCCAGACGCAATCGATTCCCATTGTTATTTTAACTGCTTCTATGACTCCAGAAGCGGGTCTCAACTCCCCAATCAACCACGATGCTTTTTTACGCAAACCCTTTTCTCAAGCTCAATTGGCTTTAGTGTTGCAAAAATTTCTGCCTTACCCAAACGAGTCACCCCCCGCGATCGTCACGGCGCAACCGACGGCGACGGTGGATACTTGCGATCCCGAAGTGATTGCAGCTTTAGACCCAATCCAACAAACCCTTTGGCCCCAAGTGCAGCGAACCCTAACTCGGCGCAAAGTTCAATCTTTTATTGATAGCTTACAAAGTTTGCTTGAAAATACGTCCTGTACCCCTTTAGAAAGATATGTGCAACGGTTGAACAATCAATTGATCGCTTTTGATTGGGAACATCTCCCCGAAACCGTTGATGAGTTTCCTCAACTGTGCCAAACTCTAAAAAGCCAGGACTAACTCAACTGTCTCGATGGCGGAGTCAGCGATCGCATCTGATAGGGTGATACACTAAAAAATACTCATTTTACTTCGGGATATAGTGGCGGGCAATGGAACTTTTCGACTCTCTCATTCTGGTTGTTGATGACTTAAAGCAAAATTTACAAGTGATCGGTAACTTGTTAGAAAATCAAGGCTATGATACAACCTTTGCTGTTTCGGGAAAGCAAGCTTTAGAGCAGATTAAAATTTCGCCGCCAGATTTAATTTTGCTAGATTTAATGATGCCTGAAATGAGTGGTTTAGAGGTTTGTAAAATCTTAAAGTCAGACGAGCGATGGCAAAATATTCCCGTTGTTTTCTTAACGGCTAATCGTGACCCCCAAAGTCTGGTAGAAGCTTTTAATACCGGAGCCGCAGACTACATTACCAAACCGTTTCAACCGGAAGAAGTTTTAGCCCGAATTAACAGCCAACTCACCCAAATTGCTCTGCGTCGTCAATTACAACAGCAAAACCAAGAACTACAAGCAGAAATTGCTCAACGTCATCAAACCGAGCAAGCCCTAGTCCAAGCCAAACAAGCCGCAGAAACCGCTAACCAAGCTAAAAGTACCTTTTTAGCGAATATGAGCCATGAGTTGCGATCGCCCTTGAACGCGATTTTAGGGTTTACACAGCTTTTAAGACGCGGTACAAATTTGACTTCAGTTCAGCAAGAAAATGTTAATATTGTTTATCGCAGTGGCCGACATTTATTAGATTTAATTAACGATATTTTGGATTTGTCCAAAATCGAAGCCGGACGAGTTCAACTTCATTGGGAAACCATTGATTTGCTAGAATTGTTGTCAGAAATTCGCAATATGTTGAGCCTCAGAGCCTCAGATAAAGGTTTAATCCTGCACTTTGAAATCGACCGGGATGTTCCCCGTTGTTTTGTCAGCGATCGCCTCCGTTTACGGCAAATTTTAATTAACTTGATCGGTAATGCCATTAAGTTCACGGAAAAAGGAAGTATCACCCTCGCGGTTAACTGGGTTAAAAACCAAAATAAATCCTCTCAAGCTTCAAATTGCTTGGGTTTTGTGGTGGAGGATACAGGAGTCGGCATTGCTCCCCATGAACTTTCCCTGCTTTTTCAACCCTTCAGCCAAACGACATCAGGGTTTCGCGCTGCCGAAGGAACGGGATTAGGATTAGCTATTAGCCGCAGGTATATTTATTTGCTTGGGGGAGAGATTCAGGTTGCTTCTGAACTCGGTCAAGGCACGACCTTTCAGTTTGAATTACCAATCCAAGAAGCTCGAAACCAAGCCCCAGAGCCTCAAAACGCTTTTTGCGACGCTGGGATTGCGATTCGGGGTTTAGCGCCCACTCAACCTCAATATCGCATTCTCGTGGTTGACGACCGCGTTCTCAACCGACAACTGCTCAAACAAATATTATCACCCCTAGGATTTCAGGTGAAAACCGCCCCAAATGGAGCCGAGGCGATCGCCCAATGGCAAAGTTTCCGACCCCATTTGATTTGGATGGACTTAAAAATGCCGGGGATCGACGGTTATGAAGTCACTCGTCAAATTCGACAGCAAGAAGCCCAATATTTAGCTTTAGAAGAAAAATCCAATCCCACCAAAATCATTGCTCTAACTGCCAGTGTTTTAGCCGATCAAGAACCTTTAGCGCGGGCCGCAGGCTGTGATGATTTTATGAGTAAACCCTTTGTTGATACTGAAATTTTGGCTAAGATTAAACAGCACTTACAAGTCGAATATCTCTATGATCGTGTCGATCGCCATAATTCCCCATCCCCAGAAGGGTTAAGTCTAACCTCTGACTCCTTCTCAGAAGCTTTGGCTACCCTCTCTCCCGATTGGCTCCAACATTTTCAGCAAGCAATTTTGTCTTTAGATACAGAAATAATTTTAGCCTTGATTAACGATTTACCGCCAGAACAAGCGGAATTAGCCGCTAACTTGCGCGAACAAATCGAGAATTTTAATTACGATCCTCTACTGCAAGCGATCGCCCAAATATCCCCCCTGGTTAAGATTGATGGATGACGATTTAACTTGGAAAACAACTGCGAAAATCTTGGTAGTGGATGACATTCCGGCAAATTTACGGTTGTTGGGCAACTTACTCAAAGAGCAGGGATATACCCAAGTGCGATTTGCTCCCAGTGGTAAATTGGCCATCGAAAGTGCGGGACGCTTTCAACCGGATTTAGTATTACTTGATATTATGATGCCCGATATGAATGGGTATCAAGTCTGCCGCGCTCTCAAAGCCAATCCTGAAACCCAAAATATTCCGGTGGTGTTTTTGAGCGCTTTGAGCGAGGAGGATGATAAGACAGAGGGTTTCGCTGTGGGGGGAGCCGATTATATTACCAAGCCGTTTTATACTGCCGAAGTCGCAGCGCGGGTGCGGTTGCAATTGCAAGAGCGCTTTTTACGGGAACAACTGCAAGCCCAAAACGATAAGTTACAAGCAGAAATCCGCGAGCGTCAGTTACTCGAACAACGGCTCAGCACCTCGGAAATAAAGCTCAGAGGGATGTTTGAGTCGATGCAGGACTTGGTGCTAACTATTGCCCTAGAAGACGGTCAAATCGGCGATATTGATATTTTACCGACGCGCTGGAGTTGCCAAACGGCTCCCGGAATTGACTGGGTGGGGATGATTTTAGAGCAGTTGTTCGATCCTGAAAAAAGTGCGCCTTGGGTCGATCGCATTACGCAAGCCTTAGCTCAAAACATTACCCTGAGTTGGGATTTATGTTTGCGAGCCGAAGGGGAAGAATTGTGGCTGAATGTGGATATTACCTCTTGGAGTGATACCTCTGTCATGGCAGTGGCTCGCGATATTAGCGTCCGCAAGCGCAACGAACGGCAAATTAAGCTGATTTCAGACGCTAACCAAGCGATTACCCATTCAGAGCGCTTAGAAGACGCGATCGCGACAGTTTTGGCCTTGGTGTGCGATCGCATTTTTTGGGATTATGGCGAGGCTTGGCAAGTCAACGAAGACGAAACCGCTTTGATTCATATTGCAGACTTAGCATCGAGTCGCGATCGCTTTGCCCCTTTAAATGCTTATAACCACAATCGACAGGTGCAAAGGGGGGAAGACTTACCCGGTTATATTGGGCAAGTCAAACATCCCTATTGGCTAACCCTCGGTCAATCTCCCCCCGATACGGGAAAATGGAGCGCGATCGCGACGGAATTGGGCTTAAAAACGGCCTTTGGTATGCCGATCCTCGCTGGTGATGAATTGCTGGCGATTTTGATTTTTTATAAAGCTCAAGCGACTCCCTGTCAGCCCAGTTTGATGGAATTAGTCCGGGCAGTGGCGGCACAATTGGGAGCCGACATTCAGCGCAAAAAAGCCGAAATTGCCCTACAACAGCAAATGGCGGAAACCGAGAAACTCTTACTCAATATTCTGCCCGATCCCGTCGCGGCTCGCTTAAAAGCTGGAGAAACCCCCATCGCCGATCAGTTTACCAATGTTAGTGTTTTGTTTGCAGACATCGCAGGTTTTACTGATATTGCGGCGCGATCGCAACCCCATAAACTGGTAGCCACCCTCAACACCATTTTTTCAGAGTTTGACCGTCTGGCACTACATTACGGCCTCGAAAAAATTAAAACCATCGGTGATGCTTATATGGTGGTTGGGGGACTCCCCACCCCCCGATCCGACAGCAACCGCGCGATCGCGCTGATGGCTCTAGCAATGCAACAATCCCTCGCTCGTCTCAACTCTAACTCCCCCACCCAACAATTTCAACTGCGAATTGGCATTCACGTTGGTACAGTGGTCGCGGGTATTATCGGCATGAGCAAGTTTAGTTACGATCTGTGGGGAGATACGGTAAACTTGGCCTCCCGCATGGAATCTAGCGGCATTCCCGGTAAAATTCAAGTCTCGGCTGTGACTTGCGAACACCTCAAAGATGAGTTTATCTTAGAACCACGGGGCGTTATTTCGGTTAAGGGAAAAGGCAAGATGCTCACCTATTGGTTGCTGGCTTCTAAAACTGCCCAAGAACCCCTGTTTCCAGCTTTACCCTAGGTCGCATCAAAATTAAGGCGACTTTCCTCCCCCAACTCTCGCCACTTAAAATTGAGATTAAATCCGAAAAAACAACCACGCTTCGCGAAAACCCCGGTTTATTACCTGCTTACACAGTCAAGTTAAAGCTTTTAGCTAGAAACCGGGGTTCTAAAACTTCACTAATTAAACAAAGCAGTACGGCAAAGCGTCGGTACAGTTCGTACAAATCGGAATTTAGAAGCCCTTCTCCCGTGGGAGAGGGGTTTGGGGTGAGGGCTGAGGACAAGCTAATATCAAACCCCAAACCCCCATTTCTTAACCCAAACTCACGTTAAATTAGTGGCTTTGATAATCCGAACAATTGTGGGCCTCTTGGGTCAAAACGACAGCCGGATTCACCGCACATTTGAGGTAAGGATTGTTTTTAAAATAACGGCAATTCGCGCAAGGCATTTGCTTGACCCGTTGTAGGGTAGTCAGGCGATTGCGTACATTTTTTTTAAGATTTAAACCTAAAAGAACAGTGACAATCCCCCCAATGGCCAGGAGGGAAGTCGGTAATAAAATTAAGTCACTGTTAAATTGACCATTATTATCTGGCATGGGGTTGCGAGAAATCACTCTCTCGGTCTGACTTTCGGTCGTCTGGCCTTGAGATTGAGGATTAAAAAAAGATTGAGCCTCCATAAAAAATCACCTTAAAGAACAAAATAGTAAGAAAAATTCAATTGGGAATTACTGAATTTGAATGAACGTAGAATCAATTGAGCATTTAAGATTGGGTCAATGACATCCCTTAAATCAATTCGATTAATTCCCCCTGAATACTGTTCTTATCTTGCAATGTTTTGGGTTGTCATTTGCTCTGTCATAAGAAATAAATATGTGCAAAGCACTCCTAACTAATTTAAAAGGTAATGTGTTATAAAATCAAATATCGATTACTCATATTGAAGATTACAAATTAAAAATCGCAGTTTAAGTTTCTCACAACAGCCATCAGGACGGTTCCCAGGGCGCGATCGCGATCGTCTCCTCGAATATATCTCTACCTTTAGACAGATAGCCATGATTGAGTCCCATCCCCGAAAGCGTCGGCCCCTGTAGTATGTACGCAACCGTACTGACTAAAAGCAATAAACTGTGTATTGTTCCCATATAAACGGGTCATAGAAATTGCGCTTTTTTTCGTGAATTAGCAGCAATTTCTCGCAAACTGACCATATCGGCACTCGGACAACAAATAACGTACTTTGGCCGAGTCTAACTCATTGCTACCTCTTTTCTTGACCTTGAGTTTGCAGTCGGTCATTTCTGGCAAGAGCGAAACTGCCCAAGAGAGAATCAGTTTGCGTCTAAAACTGCCCCCAGTTTTACCTTCTGTCCTCTGGGTTACTTGCCCTCTCGCGAGCAAGCCACCATAGGAGTATATTAACGTGCCAATCAACCAACTCTTGTCATCCCTACCCCCAGAAGAATACCAAACCCTAGAACCCTATCTCGAAGAAGTCCACTTACTCTTAGGACAAGTCCTATACGAACCCAGAGAAGAAATTCGCTGTGTCTACTTTCCGAATGAAGCGATGGTGTCTCTGGTTTCCATTGTCGAAAATGGAGCGACGATAGAAGTAGGAATGGTGGGTAATGATGGTATGGTTGGTGTTCCAGTTTTTCTAGAAGGCGGTTATACCACCAACTGCGCCGTTGTACAAATTGCGGGATCGGCGATGCGGATGGATGCTGCGGTATTAAAAAACTTCTTTCACCAAAGCGGTCAGTTGCAACGCATCCTACTTTTGTACACTCAAGCCCTGTTAACCCAAGTCAGTCAAACCGCCACCTGTAACCGTTTGCACTCCCTCGAATCTCGCTTGGCTCGCTGGTTACTGTCTGCCCAAGATTGCGCTCTGACCTCCGAGTTACTCCTCACCCAAGAATATATTGCCAATATGCTCGGAACGCGCCGAGCCAGCGTTACAGTAGCCGCCGGGGTGCTACAGCAAGAAGGCTGCATTCGCTATTCTCGCGGCAAAATTATGATTCTCGACCGCAATAAGCTCAAAAATGCTGCTTGCGAATGTTACACCGTTGTTAAAGATGAGTTTAACCGCCTTTTGGCTTCTAGACGAGATGAGGAAGAGACCTCAAGTTAAGTCTCATTCTGTGTCAAGCCTATGTACGGTAACGGACGGAAAAATTTTGGCTCTTGTGGGAAAATAGGCTAGTTATACTAACTTACAACCTCGACTAAAGTAAACTTTAGCCAGTTACATCCCACTCATAATACTTTAGGTGTCGCTGCTGAGTAATGGCCGCTTAGTTTAACAAAAAATAACAGATCAAAACTTCAACGTACCCCCAAACCCTGAATCAACCCATTTGAGCAAATCCATGAATATTCGGTTCGAGAATGTCCGATTGTTGATCGTGGACGATCATCAAGACTCCCAAGACTTGCTTGTTACTTTGTTTGAAGCGTATGGTGCCCAAGTCAAGGCAGTTTCGTCTGTATCAGAGGCTTTGCAGTTGTTAAATCAGTTTCGACCGCATCTTTTGATCAGCGATCTGGTTATGCCGGAGCAAGACGGCTATAGTTTAATTCGTCAGATTCGCCAACTCGAACATCAAGAAAATTTAAGACCTCTACCGGCGATCGCGCTGACGGCTGCGGCCAAACAGGAAGACTGCGATCGCGCTCTCAATGCGGGTTTTACTCACTACTTATCTAAGCCCGTTAATCTCGAAACTTTGATGGCGACGGCCAGGGAATTGATTGGAGTTCGCCAATCAGCTTAAAGGTTACCTCGATTGAATTTTCGTCCCAAAGATTTACTCTCGGTCGGCAGAATATCTCCAAAGAAAGACGAATTAAACCGTTAGTTTTGTTTGACTAAAAAATATAACTAACTTTAGTTTAAGGAGATTATATATGAGTTATAGTGCAATTAGCGAACTACCGCAACAAATCCAAGGTCAACTGCCGAACGAAGCGCAACAAATTTATATGACTGCTTTTAATAGTGCGTCCTCTGAAGGAATGCCCGAAGCCAAAGCCCAAGAAGTGGCTTGGAATTCTGTGAGTAACAGTTACGAACAAGATTCCCAAGGTAATTGGCATCATAAACCCGAAGGCGGCCCCGGTGGCACCAATACCGGAACAATGCCGGGTAATTAAAGTTTTACGGTATTTTTCTAATTCATTTTTGAATCAGTTGTCATCCATTAAAGCCCTGAACTTATAGTTTTGGGCTTTTTTTATTGGCGATCGCCCAACCAATAAGTATTCATTTTGCCCTTACCTTTGATTTTAATTTGACCCCGTTTTAGGCAATGATAATGAGCTTTGAGGGCTTCGTAAGTCGATTGAGAAATTTGAATTTTACCCGCTTGACCCTGAGATTCCATGCGACTCGCAATGTTGACCGCATCTCCCCACAAATCGTAAGTAAATTTATTCGTCCCAATCACTCCTGCAACCACAGACCCGGTATTAATGCCGATTCGCAGTTGCATTTCTAAGCCTAAACTGCCGTTGAGTTCGGCTAAAGTGCGTTGCATGGCCAAGGCTAAATCCGCGATCGCGATCGCGCCATTATCTCGTCTTTCCGGCAGTCCTCCTGCCACCAAATAAGCATCCCCAATGGTTTTGATTTTTTCTAAGCCCCGTTCCATCGTTAAACGATCGAAAGCCGAAAAAATCCGGTTGAGCATAATTACTAATTCTTGGGGTGTTTTTTGACTGGAAATTTGCGTGAAGTTCACTAAATCTGCGAACAAAATAGTCGCTGATTTATAATTCTCAGCAATATAGTTTTCTGCTAATAAACCAGAATTATCTTTAAGGTTTTCAACAATCGATTTTGGTAAAATATTTAATAATAAACTTTCAACTTTTTGCTTTTCCCGCTTCAACGCCGCATCGGTTTGTTTGCGTTGGGTAATATCATGGAAAAACACCGAAACCCCCTCGTAAGACGGGAATATACGGATTTCGAGCCAGCGATTGTGATAGCGGGTTTCAAAGGTAATACTACTTTGCTGGTTTTGGGCTTGATTGAGATGTTTTTCAAAAATGGAATTTTTAAATTCCGGTAAAATAGAACTAAATTGATGACAAAGTAAATCTTCACTTTCACGCTGAAGAATGCGACTCGCTTGAGCATTGACGTAGGTAAAACAGCGTTCTTGATTCAGGGCAAAAAAGCCATCGGTCATGTTTTCGAGTAAATCTACCACTTGGCGATCGCTGGCCCGGAGTTTGGTTTTCACTTGCTGATTGCGCTTTACTTGCCGTTCTAAGCGGGTCAAATTGATTTGTAACTCCATTTGCGCGATCGCCTGACGACTAAGGCGTTGTAGGGCTTCGAGTTGCTTCTCAGACAATTGCTGGGGTTGCGTGTCGATGGCGCACAATGTCCCAATGGGAAAGCCCTGGGGAGTCACCAAAGGCGCACCCGCATAAAAACGGATATAAGGCGGCCCCAAAACCAAAGGATTGCGGGCAAAACGCTCGTCTTGAGTCGCATCGGGAATCACCAAGACATCTTCGGGGTTGAGAATCGCATGGGCGCAAAATGAAGATTCTCTGGGGGTTTCAGAGACATCACCCAAGCCCATTTTAGATTTAAACCATTGCCGATTTGCATCGATTAAACTCACTAGGGCAATGGGCGTATTACAAATATAAGCAGCCAACGCTGTGAGGTCGTCAAAGGCTTGTTCGGGCAGAGTATCGAGGATATCATACCGTTCTAAAGCGGCGAGGCGTTCCTCCTCATTTTCGGGAAAGGCCGCCGGACAACATAATATATCAGAGGGGTTCAGGGTTGGAGAATAGCAAGATACTACCGCGTTTTTTGTCCATTGCCACAATTGACCTAGAACGCGATCGCCCCGGACTAAATGCTGCTTTTTGGCGTAAAACACAACCATCTCCTTTTGTCTCAATTCCCATTGTACAAGGGTAAGTTTTCCAAATAGGGCGATCCCCAATTCCCCAAAAAGTAGGGGAATCGCGTCAAATTCTGACGATTTCCCCAGTTCCCCTAAATTAAAGTTGTGATGCGTTGGGCCAAAAAGCCCGAAACCCTGATTTTGTTATTAGTCATTGGTTATTAGTTTTGGTAAATACAAATAACCGATAACTTCAGGAACAAATATTCCCATAATTATGCTATTTAAGTATTAATCATTTCACCACCATTGGGATGCAACACCTGACCCGTCATATAAGCCGAATCTTTAGAAGCTAAAAACACATAACTTGGCGCAATTTCGGCAGGTTGTCCGGCGCGATTTAACGCCACCTTATCGCCAAAATGTTCGACTCGTTCAGGGGGATAAGAAGACGGAATCAACGGAGTCCAAACCGGCCCAGGGGCCACCCCATTCACGCGGATTTTTTGGTCGGCCAAATTTTTAGCCAGCGATCGCGTAAACGAAACAATTGCCCCTTTACTCGCTGAATAATCGAGCAAACCACTACTCCCACGATACGCCGTGACTGAAGTGGTATTAATAATTGTACTGCCTTCTTGTAAGTGGGGTAATGCCGCTTTCACAAAAAAGAACATCGAATATACATTCGTCCGAAAGGTACTGTCGAGTTGTTCGAGACTAATATCTGCAATACTTTCTTGGGGGAAATGTTCTCCGGCATTGTTCACCACCACATCCAAGCGGCCCAATTCATCGACCACTTGTTGCACTACATTTTTACAAAACTGTTCGTCTTTAATATCGCCAGCAATTCGCAAACAACGCTTGCCTTCTTGCTGAACTTGATTTTCAGTTTCGATTGCGTCGCCGTGTTCGTTGAGATAGACAATCGCCACATCTGCGCCTTCTTTAGCATAGGCGATCGCGATCGCCCGGCCAATGCCACTATCGCCACCAGTAATCAAAGCCACCTTATCCTTGAGCTTACCACTACCTTGATATTCCAAATCCTCGGTAGTAGGCCGCGGGGCCATCTCATACTCGCGGCCTGGGGTTTCGTTTTGATGTTGGGGGGGACGTTGTTTGTTATGAGTCGTCATAATCTCTCCTTTTCCCTATACAGCAGCGACTTCACTTGCAGCAAAGGCTTTGAGCATTTCTGCGTTAAAATCTTCGATATCGCCAGGATTGCGACTGGTAATCAGGCCGCGATCGACCACCACTGACCGATCCACCCAACTAGCCCCGGCATTTCTTAAATCCGTTCGCAAAGACGGCCAGGAGGTCATTTTTCGCCCCTGTACCACGTCTGCTTCTGCCAAAGTCCAGGGCCCGTGGCAAATCGCGGCTACCGGCTTTCTCGCGTCAAAAAACGACCGCACAAACTGCACTGCGTCTTTGTTCATCCGTAACTGATCCGGGTTGAGAGTTCCACCGGGAAGCAGCAATGCGTCATAATCATCGGGATTGGCTTGGTCTAAAGCTACATCAACCGGAAATTGGTCGCCGCGATCGTAGTGATTCCAGCCTTGGACTTGTCCGGCTTGGGGTGATACCAAATGGGTTTGGGCCCCGGCTTCGTCTAAGGCTTGTCGCGGTTGGGTCATTTCCACTTGTTCAAAGCCATTTTCTAGTAAAATTGCGATTTTCTTATTGTTTAAATCTTGAGCCATTGTAAAAGAAGAATTCTCCTGAATAAAATACTATAAAGTCTTAGAATTGATTTGCTATAGATTGGTCTTTAAAATTAATCAATCTGCTCGATCAGTCTAGATCGTTTAAGCCATAATTTTCATCACTCTAGAGAGAGACCAGAAATCCCTGAGACGAATGACTTACCGCCTTGAGAAAGATTACATCTTGAGAGAGATGAAAATTTATTAATAAATTGCTAAAACCTAAGAATATCTTAGTTCAACCTATCAAATTGTAGCCCGATATTTCTACTCAACTTCACTTTGAGATTCCCCAAACTTTTTTATCTTAAACCCAATTTTTAGCAAAAATCAATCTAGACTATGACCCAAAACTATTGGTAACAAACCTCCTCCCATTCTCGATGAAAAAAATCTTCCTCATTCTAAGGAACAGACTTGGCTGCGGTAGCCATTAATAACTGGTAACTCTCTTGGAAACGTTGATTTTACTTTTTGAGGAACCGAACGCCCATATAATCTAGCTTTTAGCTTTTTCATAGAGTCTACCCTATAGCAAGAAGTTTCTGCTCCCTTTCTAGGGTAGAATCCCCACTCCCCCTTGGGCGGGGTTTCCCCGCCCCTACACGCCCACTGCCTACTGCCCCTTAGAAGCTGATAACTGAAATGACTAACGCTATTGAGTTTGCCTTATTTGCCCCCTACAATGAAAAAGCCAGCTTGGTCGGCTGTTTTTCAGATTGGCAAGAAATCGAGATGGAAAAAGACGATCGCGGCTATTTTCGCACAAAAGTTGACCTCGAAGATGGTACTTACCAATATAAATTTCAAGTCCAATCTTTGTCTTGGTTTTTTGATGAAAAAGACCGATGGGTAACCGTTGCCGATCCTTGTTCAACTGATATTGATGATGCGAGTCAAAATAGCATCATCAGAATTAAAGATGGTAGTCCAATTGTGGATACCTATGTTTGGCAACACGACGAAACCTCCCTACCCGTTAATGAAGAATTAATAATTTATGAGTTGTTTGTCGCGGGCTTTCAACCGAAAAACGGCAAACTGGAAGGGGATTTTCAAGGCGTAATTGAAAAACTCGATTATTTACAAGATTTGGGGATTAATGCCATTGAACTATTACCGATGCAAGAATATCCAGGGGATTTTCACCAAGGTTATAACCCCCGTTATTATTTCGCCGTCGAGTCGAGTTATGGCAGCAGCGAAGATTTAAAACGCTTGATTGATGAAGGTCATAAACGCGGCATTCGCTTTATTATGGATGGTATTTTTAATCATTCTGATGCTGAATGTCCCTTAACCCAAATCGATCACGATTATTGGTATCATCACGAACCCCAACATGACCCGGAAACTACTTGGGGGCCGGAATTTAATTACGAACATTACGACGAAAATCTCGACCTGAAACCCGCTTGGGGTTTTGTGGGTAAGGTGGTGCAATATTGGATACAAGAGTTTCATATTGATGGCATCCGCTTTGATGCAACCCGGCAAATTGATAACTACGATTTTCTGCATTGGATTACCCAAAAAACCCGCGAATTTGCCTCGATGAAACCCTTTTTTAATATGTCCGAACATATCCCTGAATCGGCGGATATTACGGGTTATCAAGGGCCGATGGATGCCAGTTGGCACGAATCTTTCCGACAAACCTTGATTGCCAATGTTTGTGGCGATCGCTTTGATTTAGAAGACCTTAAAGATGCCATTGATGGCCGCAGAAAAGGCTATGAAGGCACAACCAGCGTGATTAATTACCTTTCGAGTCACGATGGGGGTCACATTATGGGGGCGTTGGGCGATCGCGAAATTTTTGAAGAAAATGCCTTTAAACGGGCAAAACTGGGGGCTGTTATCTTAATGACAGCTTTGGGTATTCCTTTAATCTGGATGGGGAGTGAAATTGGCGAATATTCTAATTATCAAGATACCCCCATTGACTGGGAATTTTTAGATAATGAATTCAATCAAAATTTACTGGGTTACTACAAGGGTTTAATTCATTTACGCAAAACCAACGCAACCTTACACACAGATAATCTCGATTTCTTGTTTGAAGATACCGAAGCCAAACTCTTAAGTTATTATCGCTGGAATGACGAAGGCGATCGCTTGCTGGTGGTGGCTAACTTCTCCGATAACTTCTTAGGTGAATATACGATTCCCGATATTCCGGTAGATGGGACTTGGCACGAATGGACATTAGATTATCAAATCGAAGTACGCGATCGCCAACTAACTTTAGATATCGGCCCTTGGGAAGCACAAGTCTTTTTAGCCTAAACTAAATTAGCATAGTTATTACTTCTGAGAGAGGAAAACAAAACTTAAATTGATTTAAATAGAATACAGAAGCAATAATAAAGCCTTAAATATTTGCTTATTCTTTAAACCTTTCTTGTCTCGATCTTGTTTGAAAATAACAATATCAAGACAAGGAAAGTTTATTCCTTTATTCAATTAGCTTTTGACAATCGAACTCAAGATTTTAATTCTATTTAAACATGGGGAACGCGCTAACTTACCCAACCGAGAATTACTTGAGTTCGATTTTTCTTAAGGCTTTTGTTTGCCCAAAATTGTTACCCCATTTAAATCATGAGTTTTAATCCCTTAACCGAAAAAGGTATTCCCCTCGACCAACAACTCCGCAACTGGTCGGAACTCAACATTCAACCCTACAATAAACAAGACGTTCATCCCTATACCCGTACTCGCATCATTACCATGAACGGGATTGAAGTTGAATCTATCTTTTTCTCCCATCAATTTGCCCGTCACACCAGCGACCCCGATATTCGCAAGTATCTAGCCCAAACGCGACGCATCGAACAACAACAGCAAAAAGCTATTAATTGGCTGAGTCCCGGTGACGAATCTCCCCTCGAAACCACCATCGGTTACGAACAAGTCGCCGTAGACCTCACCGCATATTTAGCCAGAGTCGAACCCAACCCCTACCTCAAACAAGCCTTTGAATTTGGCTTACTCGAAGACTTCGACCACCTATACCGCTACGCCAATCTTCTCGACTTACTCAACGGCAAAAAAGCCGAAAAACTCACAGGCGATTTGACCGAAATTATGCCCGGTCGCGCCACCGCCGACGAACATCGTCACCCCATCGACGAAGTTCGTCAACCTAGCGATAGCAAAAAAGCCGACCCCTTCTCGCTTCTGCATACCATGACCTTAGTGGCCGCAGAACAGCAAACCATGAACTTCTACATGACCGTAGGCAATCAACCCATGCACCCCTTGGCCCGCGGCCTTTACCTGGAAATCGCGGAAATCGAGGAACAACACGTTACCCATTACGAATCCCTCCTCGACCCCACTATCTCCTGGTTCCAACGAGACGTTTTGCATCAATATAACGAGTGTTATCTCTACTACTCCTTTATGCAGCAAGAACCCGACCCGCGCATCAAGCAGTTGTGGGAGTTACACTTGAACATGGAAATCGAACAGTTACGCCTCGCTTGCGATATGTTACGCAAATATGATGGCAAAGAACCCGAAGAATTTTTGCCCTCCTCTATTTCCGAACCCGTCAAGTTTCAGGAAAATAAAGACTATATTCGCCAAGTTCTCAAAGACCAAGTGAACTTAACCGGAGACGAAATTAAGTTTGTCCCGGTGTCCGATTTACCTGAAAATCACCGTTATTTCCAATACCAAGAAACCGTGAACCAAGGCGGTGTTCCCAGTCAGCAAGTTATCGAACAACATGAGCAACAAATGGGCAATGATTACAAAATGACCACAGAAGGAAAATCGCCTTTAGTCGGTGTCTAATTCTTTAACCAATATTCTTTGGGGGCGTAATCATTGCGCTTCCAAGACTTCTTAATATCAAATCCGTTTAATTGGCGAAGCTGCATTAACCCCGGTTTTCTTACCTGCTTACACAGTCATATTAAAGTTTTCAGCTAGAAACCGAGGTTCTCGCGCCAGTGGTTGTTTTTTCCGGATTTGATATAACTTTTAGAAGCGTTACTAATATCCAATCCGCTTACTAAAATCCACTCTTACTTTAGTTTAGGTCGGCGGACTTTGCCCTCATTTAGAAAGAGTTATCAATGTAAATTCACAGTTGTACATTGTAAATTATACATTGTACATTATTTAATATTCCATTTTTTGAATGCCCATCACATCATCGTAAGCCGCGACTATGGCAAAAGTGGTTACAGGCGCGGTCACAAATAGACCCACTCCACAGAGTAAGATACCAACCAGATTAATTAACCCTAACAAAAAGATAAAGCCAAACCAAGAAAACCACTGCTTGGTCACAATCTGCCGGCTATTTTCCATTGCTTGCCAAAAGCTAAAATTTCGGTCAATAATCAAGATATATATAAAAGAATAGCCAATGGCTAAATAAATTCCTGGCAGAATACATAAAAGAAAACCGATAGCAATGAGGATGTAGCTAACAATCGTTCCTAAAACCAGTTGGCTGAAATAATTATAAGCTTTGAAAAAATCGCTAAATTCAACGGATTGATTTCTATACGCTTTGAAACAGCCGATCAAAACTCCTAAATTTAAAGGAACTAAAATAAAGCCAACAATTAAACTTATAATATCGGCCAGGGGCGAATCGAGAAATATTGGCCATAAAAAAGTATTAATACCAATCAAGATACCGTCTAAAAGCGAGAAAGCAATGAATATCCCTGGATTTTCTTTGAATTTTTCCCAACCTCTACTAATGTATTCACTGGTGTTAACGGTATAGTTGCCTTCTAGAACGTTTTGAAGATTTTTGGGACGATTATCTTGCATTTTTCTGCTTAAAGTAAAAATTTACCAATTGAAAACGAATGACTGTCTGACTGACGCTTTTCTTTAGAAATATTATTTTTTGTAAAGAAAAAGCAATAATTTTTGGATTTTAAGCCCCTTTGTATAATAGGCCAAAAGCATCGCTATTTCTGATATTTTCTGATGAAGTTGTTGTGGTATCTATATTAGCGAGATTATTGGTAAGGGATAATTCGCTAATTTAAGATACCTTTGAGTTACAACTGAAGAAGAAGCTCGATTTCTAAACCCCATGCGTTGCTCCTTCATTTTGGCTGTTGCTGTCGCGATCGCGAGTTGTGTGAGTTGTTCAAACTCAAACACCTCCCAAACGACCCCAGAAACTCCTGTGGCGATCGCCTCTCCGGTATCGTCTCCCTCCTCGTCTCCCTCCCCCCAACCCAAAACCGTCACACCAGACAATATCTACAAACAAGCCCTCGATGCGGCCCAAAGTGCGGCCACCATCGCTCAAAATGCCGTTGCACCGCAAGATTGGCTGATCGTCGGTCGTCAATGGCAAAGAGCGATCGCCCTGCTCAAATCCTTACCCGCATCCTCTCCTCAAAAAGACCAAGCCAATCAAAAAATCGCTGAATATCAACGCAACCTGACTTACGCCGAACAAGAAGCCGGCCAGAAAATTCCGCCCCTCGATGCCCCTTTAGCTGCCGTAACCCCTCCCCCTTCCCCCCCACCCGTAGCCCCACCAACCCGCCAAACCACCCAAGTCGCTGCCAAAAATCAAAACTTCTTCGTCATGGCCGGAGGCGGTTGGCCGCAAATCAACGAAATCGCCCTCGAAAAAAACGTCCTCTACTTCCAGCGTACCCTGCAAGCCCTCGGTCACAGTTTACCCAACGTGAGCCTCTATTTCGCCAATGGGAACAGTAACCAAGCCACCGTCCGCTACATCGACCCCAACAGCCGCCAAGAACTTTTCAAAGCCCCCCAAATCCCCCACCTCGACGGGGCTTCTACGGTCGAGAATTTCCGCCAAGTCATGCAAGGATTAGCCCAAAGCCCAAAGCCCACTTTCTTTTATTTCACGGGTCACGGTGCTAAAAACGACAATAATGTAGATAATAACTCTATGATTATGTGGAATAACGGTCGTATCAACGTCCAAGACTTTGCCCGTTCCCTCGACCCACTGCCGCAAAATCTCCCCTTCGTGGCGATGATGGCGCAATGTTATTCCGGGTCATTTGCCAACATGATTTATGAAGGGGGGAATCCCAACAATAATGTTGCTTTAAAGACCCGTTGCGGCTTCTTCGCAACCATCAAAACCCG
>Ga0207419_1000939_pt1 | contig 23853 bp, 21 predicted proteins | sample ElkSloMetagenome_4_FD_184723 | JGI IMG/M metagenome (GOLD analysis project Ga0207419, IMG submission 184723) | Hot spring microbial communities from Elkhorn Slough, Monterey Bay, USA - MD2A (version 2) | ecosystem: Environmental > Aquatic > Marine > Intertidal zone > Estuary: Microbial mat ... | reverse complement strand
CCGGGGCATTTGTATGGCCGCCAGCGGTGATCCGTCCCGCGCGTGGCTGTTCGAGACGGGGTGGAAGACCATGCTTTTGTCCGCGGAACAGATCGAGGCCCTGCAGGAACTGGGTCAGCGCATCGCTTCGGCGCTGCCCGACGCGGTGCGCGAGACCCACATGTCCAAGGACGAGTTGGTGGTCAGCGTCAACCGCCACGACATCGTGCAGGTGCTGACCCTGTTGCGCGACGATCCCAACTGCATGTTCAAGCAACTCGTCGACGTCTGCGGCGTCGACTGGCCGGACCAGGACGAGCGCTTCGAGGTGGTCTATAACCTGCTCAGCCTGAAGCACAACCAGCGCGTCCGCGTGCGCCTGACCACCAGCGAGGATCAGCCGGTGCCCTCGGTGGTCGAGGTGTTCAGTTCGGCCAACTGGTTCGAGCGCGAGGTCTGGGACATGTACGGCGTGGTCTTCTCCGGCCATCCCGATCTGCGCCGGCTGCTGACCGACTACGGGTTCGAGGGCCATCCGCTGCGCAAGGACTTCCCGCTGACCGGAACCATGGAAGTCCGCTACGACGATGAGCAGGCGCGGGTGGTGTACGAACCGGTGCGCCTGACCCAGGACTTCCGCAATTTCGATTTCCTGAGCCCCTGGGAAGGCGCGCTGGACCCGGCCGTGGACGCGGCGGCGCGCGCGTTGCCGGGCGACGAAAAGGCGACCGGCTAACGGGCCGGCGGGGCGAGCGACCGGGCGGCGACAGGACGAGGCAGGCGAGACCATGGCCCAGACCGAGATCAAGAGCTACAACCTCAACTTCGGCCCCCAGCACCCGGCCGCGCACGGCGTGCTGCGCCTGATCCTGGAGCTGTCCGGCGAGGTGGTGGAACGGGCCGACCCGCACGTGGGCCTGCTGCATCGCGGCACCGAAAAGCTGATCGAATACAAGACCTACCTTCAGGCCCTGCCCTACTTCGACCGGCTGGAATACGCGTGTCCGCTGAACATGGAACACGCCTATGTCCTGGCGGTCGAAAAGCTGCTGGGGACCGAGGTTCCGCCGCGCGGCAAATACATCCGCACGCTGTTCTCAGAGATCACGCGCATCATCAACCACATCATGAACACGACGTCGTTCGCGCTCGACCTGGGCGCCATGACGCCGATGCTGTGGGGCTGGGAAGAGCGCGAGCACCTGCTGGAGTTCTGCGAACGGGCCTCCGGCGCGCGGATGCACATGGCCTACTATCGTCCGGGCGGCGTGGCCAAGGACGTGCCGCCCGATCTGCTGGACGATATGTACAAATGGTGCGATGGGTTTGAGAAGTTCATGGTCGACATGGTGTCGCTGCTGGACGAGAACCGCATCTTCCGCCAGCGCACCGTCGACATCGGCATCGTCTCGCAGGAGGACGCGCTCAACTGGGGCTTCACCGGCCCCGTGCTGCGCGCCACCGGCATCCCCTGGGACCTGCGCAAGGCGCAGCCCTACGATGCCTTCGACGAGATGGAGTTCGACGTCCCCGTCGGTACGACCGGCGATTGCTTCGCCCGCTATCTGGTGCGCATGGAAGAGATGCGCCAATCCCTGCGCATCATCCGCCAGTGCATCGAGAAAATGCCCGACGGCCCGGTGAAGGCGGACGACAAGAAGGTCACGCCCCCGTCCCGGCCGGAGATGAAACGCTCGATGGAAGCCCTCATCCATCATTTCAAACTGTACACCGAGGGCTTCAAGGTGCCGCCCGGCGAGACCTATACGGCGGTTGAGGCGGCCAGCGGCGAATTCGGGGTCTACCTGGTGTCGGACGGCAGCAACCGGCCGTACCGCTGCAAAATCCGTTCCCCCTGCTACGCGCATTTGCAGGGCCTCGACCTGCTGTCGAAGGGCCACATGCTGGCCGACATCCCGGCCAATATCGGCTCCATTGACGTTGTGTTTGGCGAGATCGACCGATGACTGCCGCGAAGACCATTCCCGATCCCGACGCAGCCGATGCGCCCTTTGCCTTCACCGAGGCGAATCTGGCCGAGGCGCGCCGCATCCTTGCCAAGTACCCCGAGGGCCGGGACCGCAGCGGTGTGCTGCCGCTGCTCGATCTGGCGCAGCGCCAGCAGGGGTGGATCTCGCGCGGCGTGGTCGAGGCCGTGGCGGAGATCACCAACACGCCGCCGATCCGCGTGTGGGAGGTCGTGACCTTCTACACCATGTACAACCAGCACCCCATCGGCCGCCATCACGTGCAGATCTGCACCAACCTGCCGTGCTGGCTGCGCGGGTCGGACGAGATCATGCGGGCCGCGCGCGAGGTGTTCGGGGACGCGTTCGGCCGCACCACGGACGATGGCATCGCCACCGTCTCGGAGGTCGAGTGCCTCGGCGCCTGCGTCAACGCGCCCATGGTGCAGATCGGCGACGACTACCACGAAGACCTGGATTACGAGAGCGCCAAGGCTCTGTTCCAGGCCATCCGCCACGGCCGCCCGGTGCAGGCCGGGTCGTGGGCCGACCGCCAGTGCTCGGCGCCGTCCGGGACGCGGACCACGCTGACCACCGACCCGACCACGCCCGACGGCGGCAAATGGATCGCCGCCGACAGCCCGGCGGTCTCCGCCGGCGGCGCCGACTAGGGAGAGCGCGCCATGCTGCTGAGCGACAAGGACCGCATCTTCACCAACCTCTACGGCGTCCACGACTGGACCCTGAAGGGGGCGCTGTCGCGCGGCGACTGGGACGGCACCAAGGCCATCCTGGCCCAGGGCCACGACTGGATCATCGATCAGGTCAAGGCGTCCGGCCTGCGCGGACGCGGCGGCGCCGGGTTTTCGACCGGCCTGAAGTGGTCGTTCATGCCCAAGACGGTGGGTGAGCGACCGCATTATCTGGTGGTCAACGCCGACGAGGGCGAGCCCGGCACCTGCAAGGACCGGGACATGATGCGCAACGATCCGCACAAGCTGCTGGAAGGCTGCCTCATCGCCGGCTTCGCCATGCGCGCGCACGCGGCCTACATCTACATCCGTGGCGAGTTTTATCGCGAAGCCGAACGCCTGGAGGCGGCCATCGCCCAGGCCGAGGAGGCGGGCCTGCTGGGCGACAACGCCTGCGGCTCCGGCTGGCCGTTCCGGGTGTACGTCCACCGGGGCGCCGGCGCCTACATCTGCGGCGAGGAAACAGCGCTGATCCAGTCGCTGGAGGGCAAGAAGGGCCAGCCGCGCCTGAAGCCCCCCTTCCCCGCCGGCGTCGGCCTGTACGGCTGCCCGACCACCGTGAACAACGTCGAGAGCATCGCCGTCGTGCCCGCCATCCTGCGGCGCGGCGCCTCGTGGTTCGCCGGCATCGGCCGCGAGAACAACACCGGCACCAAGGTGTTCTGCATCTCCGGGCACGTGAACACTCCGTGCAACGTCGAAGAGGCGATGAGCATCCCGCTGCGCACACTGATCGAAAAGCACGCGGGCGGGGTGCGCGGCGGCTGGGACAACCTTATGGCGGTCATTCCGGGTGGGGCGTCGGTACCGTTGATCCCGAAACATGTCTGCGACGACGTGCTGATGGACTTTGACGCCCTGAAGGAGGTCAAGTCCGGCCTGGGCACCGCCGCCGTCATGGTCATGGACAAGTCCACCGATGTGGTGAAGGCGATCGCGCGTCTGTCGGCCTTCTACATGCACGAAAGTTGCGGTCAGTGCACGCCGTGCCGCGAGGGCGCCGGTTGGATGTCCCGGGTGATGAACCGGATGGTCAGGGGCGATGCCGAGATCGAGGAAATCGATATCCTGGAAGAGGTGACGCGCCAGATCGAGGGCCACACCATCTGCGCCCTGGGCGACGCGGCGGCGTGGCCGATCCAGGGATTGATCCGGCACTTCCGTCCGGAGCTTGAGCGTCGTATTCAGGCACGCAAGGGTGTGGCGCCGACCCCTGCGGCGGCCGAGTAGGTCCGGGTGTGACGGGGGCGAGGAAGGAAGGGACGCGGGTATGCCCAAGCTGACCATTGACGGCATCGAGGTCGAGGCCGACGCCGGAATGACCATCATGCAGGCCGCCGACATGGTGGGCATCGAGATTCCCCGATTCTGCTATCACGAGCGCCTGTCCATTGCCGGCAACTGTCGCATGTGTCTGGTGGAGGTCAAGCCCGGCCCGCCCAAGCCGGCCGCCGCCTGTGCCCTGCCCATCTCTGAGGGGATGCAGGTCTGGACTCAGTCCGATCTGGCCAAAAAGGCGCGCAAGGGGGTGATGGAGTTCCTGCTCATCAACCACCCGCTGGATTGCCCGATCTGCGACCAGGGTGGCGAGTGCGACCTGCAGGATCAGGCCATGGCCTTTGGCTCCGACCGCTCGCGGTATATCGAGCACAAACGCGCGGTCCCCGAGAAGTACCTGGGCCCCCTGGTCAAAACGTCCATGAACCGGTGCATCCACTGCACCCGCTGCGTGCGCTTCATCACCGAGGTGGCCGGGATCCCGGAACTGGGCATGATCGGGCGCGGCGAGGATTCCGAGATCACGTCGTACGTCGAAAAGGCCCTGACCAGCGAACTGTCCGGCAACATTGTCGACCTGTGCCCGGTGGGGGCGCTGACCAGCGCGCCCTACGCCTTCCACGCGCGTCCGTGGGAGTTGCGCAAGGTTCAGTCCATCGACGCGCTGGACGCGGTCGGCTCCGCCATCCGCGTGGATGTGCGTGGCAATGCCGTCATGCGGGTGCTGCCGCGCCTGAACGAGGACGTCAATGAGGAGTGGCTGGCCGATAAGTCGCGCCACGCCATCGACGGCCTGCGCTATCAGCGCCTGGATCGGCCTTATGTGCGCGAGAACGGCACGCTCCGCCCGGCTTCGTGGGAGGAGGCTTTGCGGGCCGTGGCCGGCCGCCTGCTGGCCACCGACGCCGACAAGGTCGCGGCCATCGCCGGCGACATGGCCGACGCCGAGGCCATGGTTCTGCTGAAGGACCTGATGGGCGTGATCGGCAGCCCGCACCTCGATTGCCGGCAGGACGGCGCGGCGCTCGATCCGACGGACCGCGCCGGCTATCTGTTCAACCCGACCATCCCGGGCATCGAGGACGCCGACGCGCTGCTGATCGTCGGCTCCGATCCGCGCTGGGAGGCGCCGATCCTCAACGCCCGCATCCGCAAGCGCTACCTGATGGGCAAGTTCCCGATCGGCGTGCTGGGACCGCGCACCGACCTGACCTACAAAGTGCAGGACCTGGGCAACGATCCGAAGACGCTGGAAACGCTGGCCGGTGGCAAGCACGACTTCGCCAAGGTTCTGGAGGCGGCCCAGCGGCCGCTGATCCTGGTGGGCATGGGGGCGCTGGCGCGACCCGACGGCGCCGCCGTCATGGGCTGGGTGCGGCGCATCGCCGAACGCGTCGGCGCCATTTCAGAGGATTGGAACGGTCTCGGCGTGCTGCACACCGCCGCCGCACGCGTCGGCGGCCTGGACCTGGGCTTCGTTCCCGGCGAGGGCGGCCGCGACACCAACGCCATCCTGGAGGGCGCCGAGAAGGGCGATATTCAGGTGGTCTACCTGCTGGGCGCCGACGAGATCGACACGGCCCTCCTGGGCGAGGCGTTCGTGATCTATCAGGGCCACCACGGCGACGCCGGCGCCAACCGCGCCGACGTGATCCTGCCGGGGGCCGCCTACACCGAAAAGGACGCCAGCTACGTCAACACCGAGGGCCGTCTGCAACGAACCTGGCTTGGCGTGCACCCGCCCGGCGAGGCGCGCGAGGACTGGCGGATCATCCGCGCCCTGTCGGGGGCCATGGGCAAGCCCCTGTCCCAGAACACGCTGGAAGCCGTGCGCGCGCGCCTGGCCGAGGTTTCGCCGACGTTCGCGCCGGACAACGAGGGCGCGGTCGTACCGGCGCCCGCCACGACCGGGTTCGCCCGCTTCTCGGGCCGGCTGGAGGCGACGCCGTTCGCCACGCCGATCAAGAACTACTACATGACCGATCCCATCAGCCGGGCCTCGCGCACCATGGCCGAGTGCACGGCCGTCTACATCAACGCCGCCGGCACCGGCGACAGCAAGCGGACGGGGACCGATGGCTGACTTGTGGAGCGTTTATCTCTGGCCGCTGATCATCATCGTCGCGCAGATCCTGGCGATCGTGCTGCCGTTGCTGCTGGCGGTCGCCTACCTGACCTATGCGGAACGCAAGGTCATCGGCGCCATCCAGATGCGCAAGGGGCCGAACGTGGTGGGGCCGTTCGGCCTGCTGCAGCCCATCGCCGACGGGGCCAAGCTGTTCCTGAAGGAAACGGTGATCCCCACCGGGGCCGATCGGGCGGTGTTCGTGCTGGCGCCGATGCTGACCTTCATCCTGGCGCTGATCGGCTGGGCGGTGATTCCGTTTGACGAGGGCTGGGTGCTGGCCGACATCAACGTCGGCGTGCTGTACCTGCTGGCCATCTCCGGCCTGGGCGTGTACGGCATCATCATGGCCGGCTGGGCATCGAACTCGCGCTATGCCCTGCTGGGGGGCTTGCGCTCGGCGGCGCAGATGGTCTCCTACGAAATCAGCATGGGCCTGATCATCATCTCCGTGCTGCTGTCGGCGGGCACCCTGAACCTGACGGAGATCGTCAACGCCCAACAGGGCATGTGGTACGCCCTGCCGCACTTCCCGATGTTCGTGATCTTCGTCGTCTCCATCCTGGCGGAGACAAACCGCGCGCCGTTCGACCTGCCGGAGGCCGAGGCCGAACTGGTGTCGGGCTACAACGTCGAGTACTCGGCGATGACCTTCGCCCTGTTCTTCCTGGGCGAATACGCGAACATGATCCTGATGAGCGGGATCGCCGTGGTGCTGTTCCTGGGCGGCTGGCTGCCGCCGATCGACGCCGCGCCGTTCACCTGGATCCCGGGCGTGATCTGGTTCGCGCTCAAGGTGTGCTTTATCCTGTTCATCTTCCTTTGGGCGCGGGCCACCTTCCCGCGCTACCGCTATGACCAGCTCATGCGGCTGGGATGGAAGGTGTTCCTGCCGTTGTCGCTGGCCTGGGTCGTTGCGACGGCCGGCGTGATGGTGACCTTCGACCTGCTGCCGGCCTGATCCGGAGAGGAGAGGAGTTCAAGATGTCATTCCTCGACCGCACTGCCCGGAGCGTTCTGTTGTCCGAGCTGGTCTCGGGCCTGGTCCTGACCTTCCGGTACATGCTGAAGCCGAAGTACACCATCAACTATCCGTACCAGAAGGGATACCTGAGCCCGCGCTTCCGGGGCGAGCACGCCCTGCGCCGCTATCCGAACGGGGAAGAGCGCTGCATCGCCTGCAAGCTGTGCGAGGCCATCTGCCCGGCCCAGGCCATCACCATCGAGGCGGAAGAACGAACCGACGGCAGCCGCCGCACGACTCGCTACGACATCGACATGACCAAGTGCATCTACTGCGGCTTCTGCGAGGAGGCCTGCCCGGTGGATGCCATCGTCGAGGGACCGAACTTCGAATTCGCCACCGAGACGCGCGAGGAACTGTTGTACGACAAGGACAAGCTGCTGGCCAACGGCGACCGCTGGGAGGCGGAACTGGCCAAGCGGCTGGAACTGGACGCCCCGTATCGGTAAGACCGTATCGCTAAGAACGCCACAAAACACAGGGCGACAGGGAGAGAGGAATGCACACGCCGAGCGAAACCCGGGCCATGGCCGGGCCGGGAAAGGGGGGTCGCGGATGATTCATGCCCTGACGTTCTATCTGTTCGCGGTGGTCGCGGTGGCATCCGGCCTTATGGTGGTGACCAGTCGCAACCCGGTGCACAGCGTGCTCTGGCTGATCCTGGCGTTCTTCAACGGCGCCGGGCTGTTCGTGCTGATGGGCGCCGAGTTCGTGGCCATGCTGGTCATCGTCGTCTATGTCGGCGCCGTGGCGGTGCTGTTCCTGTTCGTCGTCATGATGCTGGACATCAACCTGCTGGGCCTGCGCGAGGGGATGCTGAAGTATCTGCCCATCGGCGCCGCCCTGGGCGTGGTGCTGGTGGTGGAGATCGGGTTGCTGGCGGTCGACTGGACCTTCGCCAGCGAGGCCATGACCCTGCGCGCCGCGCCGACACCCGATGTGGCCGAGGTGAGCAACACGGAGGCGCTGGGCAACCTGCTGTACACCCAGTACGTCTACCTGTTCCAGGTGTCGGGCCTGATCCTGTTCGTGGCGATGATCGGCGCCATCGTGCTGACCCTGCGGGTCAACCCCAACGTCCGGCGTCAGGCCATTTCCCGACAGATCAGCCGGCCGAAGAGCGAGGTCGTGGCCGTGCGGCAGGTCCGCAACCGGGAGGGCATCTGACATGTGGGAGATCGGTCTCGCACATTACCTGACGGTCGCGGCGATCCTGTTCGCCACCGGCGTGTTCGGCATCTTCGCCAACAAGAAGAACGTCGTCATCATCATGATGTCGATCGAACTGATGCTGCTGGCCGTCACCATCAACATGGTGACCTTCTCGGCATATCTGCAGGACATGGTCGGGCAGATCTTCACCATGTTCATCCTGACCGTCGCGGCGGCCGAGGCAGGCATCGGTTTGGCCATTGTTGTGGTGTTCTTCCGCAACCGCGGCTCGATCGAGGTCGAGGACATCAACAGCCTGAAGGGGTAAGGCCGGACCATGACCGTTGCAGCCATTTTCCTGCCGCTCCTGGGCGCCATCGTCGTCGGCCTGTTCGGCCGCCGCCTGGGCGACACCCTGTCGCAGTGGCTGACCTGCGGGGCCATGGGCGCCAGCGCCCTGCTGTCCGTGCCGATCTTCATCGACGTGGCCCTGAACGGCAACGCGCAGACGGTGCCGTTGCTGACCTTCATCGACTCCGGCGACCTGCTGGTGAACTGGGCGCTGAAGTTCGACACCCTGTCGGCGGTCATGGTGCTGACGGTCAGTTGGGTGTCGTTCCTGGTGCATGTGTACTCCATTGGGTACATGCACCATGACCCGGGCGTGCCGCGCTTCATGGCCTATCTGTCGCTGTTCACCTTCTTCATGTTCATGCTGGTGACCGCCGACAACCTCATCCAGCTGTTCTTCGGCTGGGAGGGCGTGGGGCTGGCCTCGTATCTGCTCATCGGCTTCTGGTACGAGCGCCCGGCGGCCAACGCGGCGGCCATCAAGGCGTTCGTGGTCAACCGCGTGGGTGATTTCGGCTTTGCCCTGGGCATTTTCGGCGCGTTCGTCTTGTTCGGCACCATCAACATGGATGCCATGTTCGCCGCCGTGCCCGAGATGGCGGGGACCTCGCTGACCTTCCTGGGCGTCGAGTGGCCGGCGCTGGAGATCATCTGCGTGCTGCTGTTCCTCGGCGCCATGGGCAAGTCGGCGCAGATCGGCCTGCACACCTGGCTGCCGGACGCCATGGAAGGCCCGACTCCGGTCTCGGCGCTGATCCACGCCGCCACCATGGTCACCGCCGGCGTGTTCATGGTCGCGCGCATGTCGCCGCTGTTCGAATACGCGCCGGTGGCCATGGCCATCGTCGTGGTGGTGGGCGCGGCGACGGCGTTCTTCGCCGCCACCATCGGCTGCGTGCAGAACGACATCAAGCGGGTGATCGCCTACTCCACCTGCTCGCAGCTCGGCTACATGTTCTTCGCCCTGGGCGTGGGCGCCTATCAGGCGGCCATCTTCCACCTGATGACCCATGCCTTCTTCAAGGCGCTGCTGTTCCTGTCGGCCGGCTCGGTGATCCACGCCATGTCCGACGAGCAGGACATCCGCAACATGGGCGGGCTGTGGAAGCACATCAAGCTGACCTACCTGATGATGTGGATCGGCTCGCTGGCGCTGGCGGGCGTGCCGTGGTTCGCCGGCTACTACTCCAAGGACATGATCCTGGAGGCGGCCTTCGCCGCCGGCAGCGGCCTGGGCATGATGGCCTTTGTGCTGGGCATCGCCGCCGCCTTCATGACCGCGTTCTACTCCTGGCGGCTGCTGTTCCTGACCTTCCACGGCAAGCCGCGCGCCAACGAGACCGTGATGGCGCATGTGCATGAAAGCCCGGCGGTGATGATGGTGCCGTTGCTGGGGCTGGCCGTGGGCGCCGTGTTCTCCGGCATGGTGGCCTACAATCACTTCGTCGGCGACAAGCATCCCCAGTTCTGGGGCGAGAGCATCGCCTACAACGTCCAGGCTCAGGCGCACGAGGCCGGGGCGGCGCACGATGCTGCTTCGGCGGACGCCGACCACGCCGAGGGCGAGGCGGCCGGCGCCACGACTCACGCCGACGTGGCGCACGGAAACGACGCCGCACACGGCGACGCCCATCATGCCGACGAAAACGCCGGCGTGCTGGAACGCGCCCACCATGTGCCGGTCCTGGTCAAGCTGGCGCCGCTGATCGTGACGGCGGCGGGGATCTTCATGGCCTGGCTGTTCTACATCCTGACGCCGACGGTGCCGGGGCAACTGGCCCGCGCGTTCCCGGGCGTGCATCGCTTCCTGCTCAACAAGTGGTACTTCGACGAGTTGTACGACTGGCTGTTCGTCAAGCCGATGTTCGCCCTTGGCCGCGTGCTGTGGAAGAAGGGCGACGGCGCCATCATCGACGGCTTCGGGCCGGACGGCTTCGCGGCCGCGTCGCGGGCGGTGGCCGCGCGGCTGCGCCGGTTACAGAGCGGCTATGTCTATCACTACGCCTTTCTGATGATCATTGGCGTGGTGGTGTTCGTCTCCTGGCGCCTGGTCGGGGCCTGATGAGGGCGCGCGTCATTCAATCGGGGGCCGGGACGGCCCGAACGACAACGAACAAGGGCCGGATGGGCCCGGGGGAAAGGCCGAGGCGGCGATGATCGAAGACATGTCCCTGCTCAGCATCATCACCTTCCTGCCGCTGTTCGGCGCCGCCTGCATCATCCTGCTGGTGCGCGGAACGGATGCCGAGGTGGCGGAGAACAGCCGCTGGGTGGCGCTGTGGACGTCGGGTGTGACGTTCCTGCTGTCGCTGGGCCTGTGGATCGGTTTCGACCCAGCGCGGGCCGACTTCCAGTTCGTCGAGCGGGTGGAGTGGCTGCCCGAATACAACATCGCCTATCACATGGGCATTGACGGCATCTCGCTGTTCTTCGTGCTGCTGTCCACCTTCCTGACGCCGCTGTGCGTGCTGGCGAGCTGGGAGTCGATCAAGAGCCGCGTGCGCGAATACATGGTCGCCTTCATGGTGCTGGAGACCATGATGGTCGGCATGTTCTGCGCGCTCGATTACGTGCTGTTCTACATCTTCTTCGAGGCCGTACTGATCCCCATGTTCCTCATCATCGGGGTCTGGGGTGGGGCGCGCCGCATCTACGCCGCCTTCAAGTTCTTCCTGTATACCCTGCTGGGCTCGGTGCTCATGCTGGTGGCGCTGCTGGCCATGTACCTGCACGCCGGCACCACCGACATCCCGACGCTGATGGCCACCACCTTCCCGGCGGAATGGCAGATCTGGCTGTTCCTGGCGCTGATGGCCAGCTTCGCGGTGAAGGTGCCGATGTGGCCGGTGCATACGTGGCTGCCCGATGCCCACGTCGAGGCGCCCACCGCCGGCTCCGTCATCCTGGCCGGTGTGCTGCTGAAGATGGGCGCCTACGGCTTCCTGCGCTTTTCCGTGCCCATGCTGCCGGAGGCCTCGGCGCAGATGGCCGATGTCATCTTCGCGCTGTCGATCATCGCCGTGATCTACACGTCGTTGGTGGCGCTGGCGCAGGAGGACATGAAGAAGCTGATCGCCTATTCCTCGGTGGCGCACATGGGCTTCGTCACCGCCGGCATCTTCGCCATGACCCAACAGGCGGTCGAGGGCGCGATCTTCCAGATGCTCAGCCACGGCGTGGTGTCGGGGGCGCTGTTCCTGTGCGTCGGTGTGGTCTATGACCGGCTGCACACGCGCGAGATCGGCCGCTACGGCGGCCTGGCCAAGAACATGCCGAAGTACGCCCTGGTGTTCATGCTGTTCATGATGGCCTCGGTCGGCCTGCCGGGCACCAGCGGCTTCGTCGGCGAATTCCTGGTCATGCTGGGCGTCTTCAAGGTCAACACCGTGGTCGCCCTGCTGATCGCCACGGGCGTCATCCTGGGCGCCGTCTACATGCTCTACCTCTACCGCCGCGTGGTGTTCGGCAAGCTGGAGAAGGCCGACGTCAAGGCCATGCTCGACCTCAGCCCGCGCGAGATGGCCGTGTTCGCGCCCCTGGTTTTGGTGGTGCTGTGGATGGGCATCTATCCGTCCAGCTTCCTCGACCCGATCCACGCCAGCGTGGCCAACCTGATCACCCAGTACGAAGCCGCGCTGGCCGCCGCCGACGGTGTCTCCGTCGCGACCCGCTAGGCCCCTGCTCCGCTGACCCCCGATCCGACCCGCCGGGAGACCCGACGCCATGACCGACCTGCCCTTGATGCTGCCGGCCCTGCCGGAACTCATCCTGGCCCTGCTGGCCATGGGGCTGCTGATGTATGGCGTGTTCGCCCGTGGTGACCGCGCGACCAGCTGCACCTGGGCCGCCGTCTACGGCATGGTGGTGGCCGCCGCGATCGTGGTGTTCGGCGGCGAAGGCCGGGTGGAGGCCTTCTACGGCCAGTTCGTCATCGACGACTTCACCCGCTTCACCAAGCTGCTGGTGATCGGCGCCGCCGCCGCCGCCCTGCTGATGGCGCGGCGCTGGATGGAAAGCGAGGGCGTGCACCGGTTCGAGGTCCCGGTGCTCATTCTGCTGACCACCACCGGCATGATGCTGATGGTCTCGGCCAACGACCTGATCGCCATGTACCTGGGCCTGGAGTTGCAGTCTCTCGCCCTGTACGTCCTGGCCACGGTGCAGCGCGACAACCTGCGCGCCACCGAAGCGGGCCTGAAGTACTTCGTCTTGGGCGCGCTGGCCTCGGGTATTCTCCTCTACGGCGCCTCGCTGGTGTACGGCTTTGCCGGCACCACGAGTTTCGAGGGCATCCAGGCGGCCGTGGCCGGCGGCGACGCCCATGTCGGCGTCGTGATCGGGCTGGTGTTCGTGCTGGCCGGGCTGGCCTTCAAGATCTCGGCGGCGCCGTTCCACATGTGGACGCCGGACGTCTACGAGGGCGCGCCGACCCCGGTCACGGCGCTGTTCGCCGTCGCCCCCAAGGTGGCCGCCCTGGCGCTGATCCTGCGCGTGGTGCTGGAGCCGTTCGGCGCCCTGGCCGCCGACTGGCAGCAGGTGATCTGGATCATCGCCGTGCTGTCGATGCTGATCGGCGCCTTCGCCGCCCTGATGCAGGAGAACATCAAGCGCCTGATGGCCTACAGCTCGATCGGCCACATGGGCTACGCGCTGGTCGGTCTGGCCGCCGGCACGCCGGAGGGTGTGCGCGGCGTGCTGGTCTACCTGGCGATCTACCTGTTCATGAACCTTGGGACGTTCGCGGTGATCCTGGCCATGCGCCAGCAGGGCCGCCCGCTTGAGGGCATCAAGGACCTGGCCGGGTTGGGCCGCACGCGGCCGCTGGTGGCGGTGGCCATGGGCATCTTCATGTTCTCCATGGCCGGCATCCCGCCCCTGGCCGGGTTCTTCGGCAAGTTCTATGTGTTCATGGCGGCGGTGGACGCCGGCCTGATCTGGCTGGCGGTCATCGGTGTGCTGACCAGTGTGGTGTCCGCCTTCTACTACCTGCGCATCGTCAAGGTGATGTACTTCGACGAGCCGCTGGAAAGCCTGGACCCTGTCGCCTCGGTGACCCTGCGGGTGGTCATGGCCGCCAGCGCCAGCGTCATCCTGCTGTTCGTTCTGCCGCTCGGCTGGGTGGTGGGACAGGCCGAGGTGGCGGCCGGCGCGCTGCTGGCGGGATGACGCCGCCGACCGAGGCGCCGGCCAAGGCGCCAGACGGCGCAGTGCAGGCCAGGGCGCCAGACGGCGCGGGGCCGGCCGGCTGGCGGCTGGTCCACCGCCCGGTGGTGGACAGCACCCAGGCCGTGGCGCGCACCCTGCTGGAGGCCGGCGAAGGCAGCCCCGTGTGGCCCGACGGCGCCCTGGTCGTTCAGGCCGACGAACAGACCGGCGGGCGCGGCCGCCATGGTCGCCCCTGGACGAGCCCCCCCGGCAACCTGTATGTGACGGTGGCGCTGCCGTGCCCGGAGGGTCCGCGCGTGGGCGTGCAGATCGGCTTCCTGGGCGGCGTGGCGCTGGCCGAGGCGCTGGGGCAGTTGGGATTCGAGGACCGGGCGCGCCTGAAGTGGCCCAACGACCTGCTGCTGGACCAGGCCAAGGTGGCCGGGCTGCTGCCCGAGTCGGCCCGCGACTCCGACGACCGGACCTGGGTCCTGCTGGGGATGGGGGTCAACGTGGCGACGGCGCCGCCGCCAGACGCCGTGCTGTACCCGACCACGACGCTCAATGCGCATGGCCTGGGCGTGCTGGCGCCGGAGGACCTTCTGCCACCGCTGCTGACCCGTCTCGCCGAGGGCGTGCGGCGCTGGCGGGCCGAGGGGTTCGCCCCCGTGCGCGCGGCGTGGCGGCGGCACGGCCACGGGGTCGGCGACCCGGTGCGGGTGCGCCTGGGCGCGGAGACGGTCACCGGTGTGTTCGCGGGGCTGGCCGCCGACGGCGCGCTGATGATCCGCGACCCCGGCGGCGCCATGCGCACGATCCTCGCCGGTGATGTGTTTTTCCCGGCGCGGCAGGGAGACGCGTAGCCATGCTGCTGGCCATCGACTGCGGCAACACCAACACCGTCTTCGCGGTCTACGACGGCGACGACAAGCGGTGCGAATGGCGCGCCGCCAGCAAGTCCGGCCGCACCGCCGACGAGATGGGCGTGTGGCTGACCCAGCTCATGGCCATCAAGGGCCTGGAGCCCACGGTCATCAACGACTCGATCATCGCCTCGGTGGTGCCCTCGGCGGTGTTTGAATTGCGCGTGCTGTGCCACCGCTACTTTTCCGCCCCGCCCCTGGTGGTGGGGGAACCCGATGTGGACCTGGGGTTCGAGATCCTGGTGGACCGCCCGGAGGAGGTCGGCGCCGACCGTCTGGTGAACACGGTCGCCGCGCACCAGTCCTATCCGGGGCCGCTGATCGTGCTCGATTTCGGCACGGCGACGACGTTCGACGTGGTGGACGCGGACGGCAACTACTGCGGCGGCGTCATCGCCCCCGGCGTGAACCTCTCGCTGGAGGCCCTGCACATGGCCGCCGCCCAGTTGCCGCGGGTGGCCGTGGGTCGGCCCAAATCTGTCATCGGCAAGGGCACCGTCTCCGCCATGCGCTCGGGCATCTTCCTGGGCTACGTGTCGATGATCGAGGGATTGACCGCGCGCATCCAGCAGGAATTCGGCGAGCCCATGACGGTCGTCGCGACGGGCGGTTTGGCATCCCTCTTTACCGAGGCCACCGATGTCATTCATCATCTGGACAACGACCTGACCCTGCGGGGTCTGCGCGAGATTCATCGCCGCAACGCGGCCCGCCAGCAGCAAAGGCAAACCTGACGCACACGACACACACAAGCACACACGCAAGAAAGGACGAACCATGACAGACTCGCCCGGCACGGACGTGCCGGACGGCGTGGTCTTTGTCCCCTTGGGTGGGACCGGGGAAATCGGCATGAACCTGAACCTGTACGGGTCTCAGGGACGGTGGCTGATGGTCGACCTCGGCATCACCTTCGGCGACGAGACGACGCCGGGCATCGACGTGATGATGCCCGATCCCGCGTTCATCGAGGATAACCTGGAGGCGCTGGACGGCATCGTCCTCACCCACGCCCACGAGGATCACCTGGGGGCGGTCACGTATCTCTGGCCCTGGCTGCGCAAGCCGGTGTACGCCTCGCCGTTCGCCGCCGCCTTCCTGCGCGTCAAGCTGGAGGAAGAAGGCCTCGCCGGCGAGGTGCCGGTGCACGAGGTGCCCATCGGCGCCCCCTTCCGGGTCGGGTCCTTCAATCTGGAGTTCATCGGCACGACGCACTCGATTCCCGAGCCGAACGCGGTGGTGATCCGCACCCCGGCCGGCATCGTGCTGCACACGGCCGACTGGAAGTTCGACCCGCATCCCCTGGTCGGGCCGGCCGCCGATACGGAGGCCCTGCGCCGGCTCGGCGACGAGGGCGTGCTGGCCATGATCGGCGACAGCACGAACATCTTCACCGAAGGCCATTCCGGCTCCGAGGCCGACGTCCGCAAGACCCTGATCGAGGTGGTCGGCCGCAACACCACCGGCCAGGTGGCGGTGGCCTGCTTCGCGTCCAACGTCGCACGGATGGAAAGCGTGGCCATCGCCGCCCGCGAGAACGGCCGCCGCGCCGCGCTGGTCGGGCGCTCACTGTGGCGCATGAACGAAACGGCGCGACGGTGCGGCTATCTGGCCGACATCCCGGCCTTCCTCGGCGAGGACGAAGCGGCCGCGCTGCCGGCGGACAAGGTGCTGTACGTCTGCACCGGCAGCCAGGGCGAACCGCGCGCGGCGCTGCCGCGCATCGCCAGCGGCAGCCACCGCACGGTCGGCCTGGGCGAGGGCGACACGGTGATCTTCTCGTCCCGCGTCATCCCGGGCAACGAACGGGCCATCTTCACCATGCAGAACCGGTTGGCGGAGAAAGGGGTCGAGATCATCACCTCCCGGGATGCGCCGGTGCACGTCTCCGGCCATCCGGCGCGCGAGGAGGTCGAGGAGATGTACCGCCTGGTGCGGCCCCGGGTGGCCGTGCCCGTTCACGGCGAGGCGATGCACCTGCGCGAGCACGCGCGCGTCGCCCGGGCCTGCGGCACCCGGCATGTGGCCATCATCCAGAACGGCGACATGCTGCGCCTGGATGCCGAGCCGCCGCGCGTGATCGATGAGGTTCATACCGGCCTTCTGGCCCTGGACGGCGACCGTCTCGTCCCCATGTCCAGTCAGATGCTGCGGGACCGCCGCCGCATGATGATCAACGGGGTGGCCACGGTCACGCTGGTGCTGAACGGCAAGGGCGGGCTGGCGGCCGAACCGATGGTCAGCGCGCGCGGCCTGCTGGACCCGGAGGAGGATGGGGACGACCTCAATGCCCTGATCGGCCAGATTCGCGCGGCCGTCGATCGCCTCGACCGGCGCGCCCTGGACGATGACGGCCAGGTGGTGGACAGCGCCCGCCGCGTGGTCAGCCGCTTCTTCCGGGACAGCCAGAGCCGGCGGCCGGTGACCGATATCCATGTTGTCCGCATATGAGGCAGCCCAGACAGACCCAACGTGAGACAGGACTGAGACAGGAAAGGATCCAGAGTGATGATCGGACAGTTGAATCACGTGGCCATCGCGGTTCCCGACCTGGAGGCCGCCGCGGCCAACTACCGCGAAACCCTGGGCGCCAAGGTCTCCGACCCGGTGCCGCAGCCCGACCACGGCGTGACCGTGGTGTTCATCGAACTGCCGAACACCAAGATCGAGCTGCTGCATCCGCTGGGCGAGAAGTCGCCGATCCAGGCGTTCCTCGACAAGAACCCGTCGGGCGGCATCCACCATGTCTGCTACGAGGTCCAGGACATCCTGACCGCGCGCGACACCCTGAAGGCCCAGGGCAAGCGCGTGCTTGGCGACGGGGAGCCGAAGATCGGCGCCCACGGCAAGCCGGTGCTGTTCCTGCACCCGAAGGACTTCACCGGTACGCTGGTGGAACTAGAACAGGCGTGACCTGACGGGGGCGCGGTGTGAGCTGGTATTGCGACGTCGCCCCCGGGCACACTTGGCACGGTCCCTATCACGACACCGAGTACGGCTTTCCCGTCACGGACGAGACGGTCCTGTTCGAACGGCTGTGCCTGGAGATTTTCCAGGCCGGCCTGTCGTGGCTGCTGATCCTGAAAAAGCGCGCGGCGCTCAACGCCGCCTTCGCGGGCTTTGACGTCGACCGGGTGGCGGCCTTCGACGACGCCGACCGCGCCCGCCTGCTGGCCGACACCGGCATCATCCGCAACCGCCGCAAGATCGACGCGGTGATCGAGAACGCCCGGCGCGTCCAGGCGCTGCGGCAGTCGCATGGCGGGTTCGCCGCCTGGATCACGGCGCATCACCCGCGCGACCTGGACGAATGGGTGCGCCTTTTCAAGGCAACGTTCCGGTTCGCCGGGCCGGAGGTGGTCAACGAGTTCCTGATGAGCATTGCCGTGCTCCCCGGCGCCCATCGTCCGGACTGCCCGATCGCTGCCCGCATCGCCGCGTGCGCGCCCGTGTGGGATCGCGCCGGGTGAGTGCGGCCACACCCCGGGTTTTATCCTCACCCGCCATCCTGACAACGCGCCGCCGCGATCACACCCCAGGCCAGGGAAAAATCAGGTTCACCACCAAATTCGCGCTGACGGGATTGCTCAAGCGTCAGCATGTCCCCGCAGAAAGGCTTAACGATCGTCACCCGATACTCGGCGCCGCCCGAGCCGCCGTTTGACATCTCGACCTTATACCGCGCCACGGCCCCGCCGATGTCCCGTTGCGCCCAGCCCTCCCGCTGAGCGTGTCCAGAGTGACGCGCAACCGTGATGATGTCGGCGGAGCGCCGCGTCTCGTCACCGTGCGGGCGGATCAAGAAGCCGTCCGCTGTTTCAGAAAATGTCGCTGAGTCCGGCACAACAACCGACCAACCGTCGGAATGGGAGACGGTTGGTCCATCGGGTCGCGCGATCTCCCCCTCTCCACAGCCGTGCAAGGCAACCGCAATTGCGGCCGGCACCAGAAATCGGCTCATCGTCCGCCATTCCATAAGCGTAGCCAACGCCCATAGGATCCATCTCAGTCGTGACCCAACCCGCCTCACTCTAACCTCAGTGTCTGTCTGGAAAGCCCTTATGGGTACCACTGACGGTGCTCGTTCTGGGGACCCGCACCCCACATATTGTGGTCTTCGAGACTTTCCGGATGGGCTCTCACACATCAAAATGTCACCCTGCTGGTCTTGATATCCGTGTAGCGCCGATGCGGCGGGTTGCGCCTTTGGCGCGAACCCGCCCTACCCAATCCTGCATTTCGACAAAGGTGCCTTCACCCGATTGCCCTGCCCGCTCGCCACAGAAGGCTTCCGGGATACCCGCCAAGCCGTTATGGTCTTCGCTTGGCCCCCTGGTGATCGTTTCGTGACGATACTGTTTCCGAAACGACTCCGTTGGGCTATCACCGTCCGGGGAAATGTGTGGTCCGGCAAACGAACCACCGCCCGGCCGGGACACATCGGACCAAACAAAACGGCAGTCTCGCCGCACAACAGGGGAGGACGGTTTCATGTTCAAACGGATGACCACAGGGCTTTTGGTGGGCGGGGCGGCACTGGCCGCCACGTTCGGCGCGGCCGCAACGGCGCAAGCTCAGGACGACCCGATCCGCGTCGGCTCGTTCCTGGCGGTGACCGGCCCGGCGTCGTTCCTGGGCGACCCGGAACTCAAGACGCTGGAAATGTACATCGACCGCATCAACGGCGCGGGCGGCGTCGGCGGCCGCCAGCTCGAACTGGTGCACTACGACACCGGCGGCGACGCCAACAAGGCGCGCACCTTCGCCAAGCGCCTGCTGGAAGAGGACGAGGTCGACGTCATCCTGGGCGGGTCCACGACCGGCACCACGATGGCCGTCATTCCGCTGGTCGAGCGGGCCGAGATTCCGTTCGTCTCCTTCGCCGGCGGCGTCGTGATCATCGACCCGGTCAAGCCGTGGGTGTTCAAGACCCCCCACACCGACCGCATGGCCTGCGGCAAGATCTTCGAGGACATGCAGGCGCGCGGCATCACCAAGGTCGGCATGATCTCGGGCACCGGCGGCTTCGGCAAGTCCATGCGCGCCCAATGCCTCGACGTCGGCCCCGACTACGGCGTCGAGATCGTCGCCGACGAGACCTATGCGCCGAGCGACACTGACATGGTCGCCCAGCTCACCAAGATCAAGAACACCGAGGGCCTGGAGGCCGTGGTCAACCCGGGCTTCGGCCAGGGCCCGGCCATCGTCACCAAGAACTTCGCCCAGTTGGGATTCGAGGTGCCCCTGTACCAGTCGCACGGCGTCGCCTCGAAGAAGTTCATCGAACTGGCCGGTGACGCCGCCGAGGGGGTGCGCCTGCCCGCCGCCGCCCTGCTGGTGGCCGAGAAGCTGCCGATGGACGACCCGCAGCGGCCGATCGTGATGGGCTACAAGTCCACCTACGAAGCCGTGCACGGCGAGGGCTCGGTCTCGACCTTCGGCGGCCACGCCTATGACGGCCTGATGATGTACAAGGCGGCGGTCGAGGCCGCCGGCAGCGCCGAGCCGGCCGCCGTGCGCGACGCGCTGGAGAACATCACCGGCTTCATCGGCACCGCCGGCGAGGTCAACATGAGCGCCGACGACCACCTGGGGCTCGACCTGTCCGCGTTCCGGATGCTGGAAATCCGGGACGGCGACTGGGTCCTGGTGAACTGAGGCTTGCGATGCGCGCGCCGGTGCGGCACCGTGCCGGCGCGCGCGCCCGCTTGGCCAGCGCTGCTGGCGCGCGTTCCGGGTCGAGCTGTGAACGGATCCCTCCATGCCCCCCGCGTTCGTCGAACTTCTACAGTTCCTGTTTTCAGGCATCACCAGCGGCGCGATCTATGCCCTCGTGGCGCTTGGATTCGCCCTGATCTACAACGCCAGCCACGTCATCAACTTCGCCCAGGGCGAGTTCGTGATGCTGGGCGGCATGATCACCTGGCTCTTGCTCAGCCATGGCATCGACCTGCCGCTGGCCATCGCCGGCGCGGTGGCGGCAACGGTGGTGGTTGGCCTCGCCCTGGAGAAACTGGCGATCGAGCCGGTGCGTGACGCCAACGTGGTGACCCTGATCATCATCACCATCGGCGCCGGCATTTTCCTGCGCGGGCTGACCAGCGTCACCCTGGGCAAGGACCTGCACGCGGTGCCGGCGTTCTCCGGCAACGAGCCGCTGGAGCTGCTGGGCGCGACCATCATGCCGCAGAGCCTGTGGATTCTCGGTGTCACGGCCGCCGTCGTCTTGGCGCTGCACCTGTTCTTTCACTTCACGATCCTGGGCAAGGCGATCCTGGCCACCAGCCACAACCGGCTGGCGGCGCGGCTGATGGGCGTCAACGTCAATTTCGTGCTGCTGTTGAGCTTCGGCCTGTCGGCGCTGCTGGGGGCCGTGGCGGGCATCCTGATCGCCCCCATCACCGCCACCCACTTCGAGGTGGGCATCATGCTGGGCTTGAAGGGCTTCGCGGCCGCCATTCTGGGCGGCCTGGGCAGCGGCCTGGGCGCCATCGTCGGCGGCCTGCTGCTGGGCCTGATCGAGAGCCTGGGGGCCGGATACATCTCGTCGGACTACAAGGACGCCATGGCCTTCGTGGTCATTCTCGGCGTGCTGTTCCTGATGCCGCAGGGCCTGTTCGGCAAGCGCGGCACCGAGCGCGTGTAGGGAGCGGCGGACCATGGCGGACATCAGGCCCAGCGGCTACAGCAAGCACCGCAAGAAGCAGACCTACACGCGACGCCTGGGCACCCGGGCGACGCCAATGCAGGTGCTGATGTCGGAACGCATCGGCGGCATGGGGGCGTTGATCGTCATCATCGCCGCCCTGCCCCTGCTTCTGGCCAACAACTACCAGTACGACGTGGCCATCACCATCGGCATCAACGCCATCGTCGTGGTGGGCCTCAACCTGCTGATCGGTTACGCCGGGCAGATCAGCCTGGGGCACGCCGGGTTTTTCGCCTTGGGCGCCTATGCCTCGGCCATCCTGACGGCGCGTTACGGCCTGCACGGGGCACTGGCCATGCCACTGGGGGCGCTGGGGGTCGGCCTGCTGGCCTATATCATCGCCCGGCCCATCCTGCGCCTGTCCGGGCACTACCTGGCCATGGCAACGCTGGGCGTGGGCGTGATCATCAACATCGTCATCAGCCGCGAGGCCTGGCTGACCGGCGGCCCGGACGGCATGTACGTGCCACCGCTGGAGGTCTGGGGCGTCGAACTGTACGGCGGCCCGATTTGGTACTGGATCGTCGCCGCGTTTCTGGTGCTGGCGGTATGGATCTCGCTCAACATCATCGACAGCCCGGTCGGGCGCGCCCTGCGCGGCCTGCACGGCGCCGAGGTGGCGGCGGAGGTGGCCGGCGTCGACACCACCCGCTACAAGGTGATGGTGTTCGTGATCTCCGCCGTCATGGCGTCGGTGGCCGGCTCGCTGGCGGCGCACTTCTCGGAGTTCGTCACGCCCGAGAAAGCCAGCTTCTTCCACTCCATCCTGTTCGTGACCATGGTCGTGTTCGGCGGCATGGCCTCGACCTTCGGCGCCGTCGTGGGCGCGGCGGTGCTGACCCTGTTGCCGCAGCTTCTGGCCGATTTCGCCAGCTACGAGCACATGATCCTGGGCCTGATCATGATGGCGGTGATGATCTTCATGCCCCGGGGCCTGGTGCCCACCCTGACCGGACTGGCGCGGCGCCGGGGGGCGCGCCGATGAGTCTGTTGCGCGTGGAAAACCTGAGTATCCAGTTCGGCGGCGTGCAGGCCATCCAGGAGCTGGACTTCGAGATCTCGGAAGGCACCATCCACTCGATCATCGGCCCCAATGGGGCCGGCAAAACCACCCTGTTCAACCTCATCACCGGGCTGTACCGCCCCAGCGCCGGGGCGATCTATCTGGACGACGCACAAATCGCCGGCAAGCGCCCGCACGATCTCGCCCGCATGGGCCTGTCGCGCACCTTCCAGAACCTGCGCATCATGATGAACATGACGGCCATCGAGAACGTCATGGTCGGCCGTCACCTGCACCTGAACCGCAATCTTCTGGCCTGTATGCTGCGGCTGCCGATGATCACGCGGGCGGACAAGGCGGCCCGCAAGCGCTGTATCGAACTGATGGACCTGGTCGGCCTGGGCGGGGCGATCGACGCCGACGCCAGCGCCCTGCCCTACGGCGCCCTGAAACGCCTGGAGATCGCCCGCGCCCTGGCATCCGAGCCCCGCCTGTTGCTGCTGGACGAGCCGGCCGCCGGCCTGAACGCGCGCGAGACCAAGGAAATCGACGACGTCATCGCCACGGTGGCCCGCGCCGGCGTGACCGTGGTGCTGGTGGAGCACGACATGAAGCTGGTGATGGGCATCTCCGATCACATCCTCGTGCTCGACCACGGCCGCAAGCTGGCCGAGGGCACGCCGGACGCGGTGCGCAACAACCCGGCCGTGGTCGCCGCCTACCTGGGCCAGGTGTGAGGGAGAGGCCGCGCCATGCTGCACATCGAGGGGCTGTCCAGCCACTACGGCCGCATCCAGGCGCTGGACAGCGTCGACCTGACCATCGGCGAGGGCGAACTGGTGGCGCTGGTCGGCGCCAACGGCGCCGGCAAGACCACGCTGCTGCGCTGTCTCTCCGGCGTGCAGCCTGTCAGCGCCGGACGCATTGTGTTCGAGGGCCAGGACATCACCCGCGCGCCGTCGCATCGGCGGGTCAAGCTGGGCATCGCCCAGGTGCCGGAGGGTCGGCAGATGTTCGGCCCGCTGTCGGTCGAGGACAACCTGCGCCTCGGTGCCTACCGCCGGCGCGGCCCGAAGGTCGCCGACGACCTGGACCGCATGTACACGCGCTTCCCCATCCTGAAGGAAAAGCGCAAGCAGTCGGCCGGCACCCTGTCCGGCGGTCAGCAGCAGATGCTGGCCATCTCGCGGGCGCTGATGTCGCGGCCGCGCCTGCTGTTGCTGGACGAACCATCCATGGGGCTGGCGCCGTTGCTGGTGAGCGAGATCTTCGACACCGTCAAGTTGCTCAAGTCGCAAGGGACCACCATCTTCCTGGTGGAACAGAACGCCTACGCCGCGCTGGGCATCGCCGACCGGGGCTATGTGCTGGAGACCGGAAGCGTGGTGCTGGACGACGCCGGCCGTGCGCTGCTTGAAAACGAGCGCGTCAAGACCGCCTATCTG
>Ga0207419_1000938_pt1 | contig 23855 bp, 19 predicted proteins | sample ElkSloMetagenome_4_FD_184723 | JGI IMG/M metagenome (GOLD analysis project Ga0207419, IMG submission 184723) | Hot spring microbial communities from Elkhorn Slough, Monterey Bay, USA - MD2A (version 2) | ecosystem: Environmental > Aquatic > Marine > Intertidal zone > Estuary: Microbial mat ... | reverse complement strand
GACCTCCTTGATTGACTCATGAGCTCGACACCCATCAGTCTGTCTTGGATGGTCCGTGTGGACAACCTACTGAGAGATCACACCTAGGGAACCTCTGAATAATTGTTCAGAGGTTCCCTAGAACTCGCCGCGCAGGCCGAAGCGGAAGTTACGCCCCGGCAGCGGCGAGAAATCGCGCAGGAAAGAGGTGTGCACGCGGGCTTCGTTATCGCCGAGATTCTGGCCGGAGATATAGGCTTCCATCGGCACGGTTCCGATGTTGAAGGCGTAGGCCAGGCGCGCACTGAGCAGGTTGTAGCCGGGCGTTTCCGTTTCGAATTCGGCCACCTCATCCTGGCGGAAAACGCGCTGCCAATCGACACCAGCCCGCCACGGGCCGTTGAACCAGGCAACGCCTGCGGTCAGGCGCTCGGGCGAGATCCGTGGCAGATTGCCGCCTGCATCCAGCTCGCCGCGCACCAGGTCGAAACCGGTGGTCAGGTCGAAATCGCCGACGGCCGTGTCGCGCAGTTTCCACGTCGCCTGAGTTTCCAGGCCGTAGAGCTCCGCGTCTTCCTGATTGGCCAGGCGGACGGCAAAACCGTCGATCTCCTGACCCGTTTCAGCGAGATAGATGAAGTCGTCGACCTGCTTGTAGAACAGGTCGATATCGAAATCGAAGTTCTCGCCATGGCGGTGCAGGCCCAGATCCCAGGACAGGGTCGTCTCGCGATCCAGATTGGGATTGCCGACTTCGAAGCTGAAGGTCGCCAGGTGGGGCCCGTTCGAGAACAGCTCGGAGGCCGACGGCGCGCGCTGCGAGCGCGCAAGGCTGATCGAGGAGCGCCAGAGCTCACCCATCTGCCAGACGGCGCCGAGGCTCGCCGACCAGTTGGTGAACTCGCGCCGATCGCGATCGAATTCGAAATCGAGGTCGTGCTCGTGGTGCTCCCCGTCGTGTTCGTCATGCTGGTCATCATGATGGTCGTCGTGATGTTCGCCACCGTGATCGTGCTCGCCGTGGTCGTGATCGTCATGGCCCTGTAGATTCGCCGACACCTCGGTCTGCTCGATGCGCGCACCGAAGCTGACGTTGACGTCGCCAAAGCGCTGTTCCTGGAGAAGGAAGAGAGCAATGGCATCGGTCTCGTTGGGCGGCACGAAGGCTTCTTCACCGCCGGCGACGAAGTCTTCGTAGTCGTACTGAACGCCGAGAGCGCCCGCCCATCCTGCTAGGGGCTCGGTTCGAAGCTCGAGCCTCGCTTGATAAGTCTCGACGTCGAACTGCGTCGGCTCGTGGTCATGACCATCATCGTGGTCATGCTCCTCGCCATGCTCGTGATCCTCGTGACCGCCTTCCTCGAGCTCGATTTCTTGATGGCGATAGTCGTTGTAGCCAAGGCGGATACGTGCCCGGGTGAAGCCCGGCAGGGGATCCTGGAGCTGACCCTCGATATCCCAGCTGGTCTGCTCCATATCGATAAAGGCCATGCCCTCTTCATCACCGTGCTCGTCGTGGTCGTGCTCGTGTTCGTCGCCATGGTCATCGTGCATGCCGTGCTCGTCGTCATGCTCATCGTGATGCTCGTCGTCATGGCCGTGGTCGTGGCCGCCGTGACTGTGGGGCGCCGGAATGCCGTATTCGGTCTCAAAGCGACGCACGGACGCGCCAAGGAAGCCGCGTGAGCCGATCCAGCTGCCGCCGATCGTGCCGGACAGGGTTTCGACGAAGCTGTTATCCAGGGTGCCAGAGCCATCGCCTTCGTGGTCATGGCCCTCGTGGTCATGATCGTCGTGATCATGCTCATCGTGATGGTCGCCATGATGCGCTTCGTGGTCGTCGTGGCCGAAGTCGCGTTCCGCTGGGCCGGGGATGTCGTAGTCATCGGCGTCGCGCCAGCTGCCGTCGAGGTGCCAGGCGAAGGACCCCCCGCCGCCGTTCAGGCGCAGGGCGCCGGAGCGCTCGTCGGCCACCGTATCGCCGCGGACCTCGAAGCGCCCGGTCAGCGGCGCGTCAGGAAGCTGTTCGGGTATTCGGTTGTCGATGATGTTGACAACGCCGCCAGAGGCGTCCGAGCCGTAGAGAAGCGTTGCGGGGCCGCGCAGGATTTCGATCTGATCGGCGAGAAAGGGATCGACGGTAACGGCGTGATCGTCGCTTGGGGCCGAGGCATCGCCCGTCGACAGACCGTCCTCGAGAATTCGCACGCGAGGCCCCCCGAGGCCGCGAATGATCGGCCGCCCCGCGCCCTGTCCGTAAAAAGAGGAGTGGACGCCGGGCTGGTTGGCCAGGGTCTCGCCGAGGGTCAGGCCGCGACGATCGTCGAGAGCCTGGCCGGCGAGCACCTCGATCGGTTCGGCAGAGTCGAGTTCACTGCGCTCGATGGGCAGGGCCCTGACCGTGATGTTCTCCAGATCAGCCGGCGCGTCCTCGTTGCTCTGCGCGAGGGCAGAGACCGGCAGGCTGCCGAGCGCGGCGGAAATCGATAGGGCGAGGATGGAATAACGCATAGGGAAGCTTCAGGATTTGGGGTCAATGTTATATCATACCAATTCAGCGGCGAAGTGGGACACCACGGGAAGAAAATTTCTAGCTCGAGGGTGTGGCGGCGATCAGATAATCCGCTCCGTGGCGAAGGCCGCCCTCGCGATCGATCTCTGCCAGGGCGCGGGCACGGAGATCGTCGATGTAGCCCAGCGTCGCGCGCTTCGGCGCCGCTCGGTGGAATCGCTGCACCCGATCCCGGCACATATCCAGCTGGCTGTCGACGAAGCGCCGGCGATAGATGATGGGGTGGTGCCGCGCATGGATCACCTCAAAGCCCGCCCCTTCGATCTGCTGCAGAACCCACTCGATAGGAAACTCGCGGTAGGGCCGCTCGCCTGCGAGCAGCAGGCAGGCATCGCGCAGACACCCGATTTCGCGAACGAGTTGGCCGGCTCGGGTTGACGCCTTGAAAGGCACGTACGGTTCGACGCCGGTGACGTAGATGCGCTCGCGCACCAGCGGCCGAAGGCGCGGAAACAGCTGAGTCTGCCAGTAGGGCGCATAACCGTCGACGGCGCCTAGAAGGTAGTCGATCAGCACTGTGTCGAAGCACTCCCCCGCCAGAAAGGCTTCATCGGTCCAGTTTCCGGTAAGAATCCGGTCACACGCTCGACGCTGAGCGTGGAGCGCTCGACCCACCTCGCGAGCCATCGCTTCTGATGCGGTAACGGCGGTCCACGATGTCGTCTCGAGACGACTGATCCATTGGGCGGAGTGGAGCCCTGTCCCCGCATCGAGCACGGTGCCCCAGGGCCGCTGGCCCTGAAGCCGCTCGATGTGGCCAAACAGGCCGCGCGCTGTCTTGGTCATTTTTTCTGGTTCTTTTTAATAAAGCCGGCGAAGGATTTCATTAATCACCCCGAGTTCTTGTCCGACGATACAGGGGCGAGGGAAAATTCTACCTGGATCGATGTGCCCAGCTTTAGTTGGCTCGTGGAGAGGGCATCAGATCGGACAAAAGAAAAGCCCGCAGCGCGGGCTTTTCCAAAACGTCGAATTATTTCGCCCGTCGAGTGACAGTGCGGCTGAATTCGAAATCTGTCAGGCGACTTTTGCCTCGGCGTTGATTCCTTGTGTTGCCAGGCCCGTAAAGCGGCGATCCCCGCCGTAGGTATTGTCCAGGCAACGCTGCAGCCTCTGATGATCCGCATCCAGCTTCAGGCGGCGGGCAAACGCCGTCAGACAGCCATAACCCGCAATTGCGTAGTGGGCGAGTCGCTGATACTGCGAAATGATGACGACATCGCGGACCGCCGGATCGGTAATGTCGGCACCGAGCGCGTGGGCGTGGGCTTCCTTGACCAGCCCTTCCATACCCTTGCAGAACTCGCCCCGCGTCGTCGCATCGTGCTCTTCGAGGATCGCTTTAAGCGTCTCCATACCCTCGCGAGTCCCTTCGATACTGTCGCTGAGCGCCGACTTCAGCTCTTCCTCGCCGGCTGCCGCCATCAACTCCTCGGTAATCTTGATTGCCTGGTTGTTGGCGCTGTACAGATCCTTGAGCTGATCGATGTAGACATCTGTCAGATTCGTCAAACTCATAAAAACTCCGTTTCGGTGTGGATGAATCCTCGCTTTTAGCGATATTCCCTTACCGTACGGACCCCGAGTGAAATCGAAGTAAGAAGCTTCAGGTTCCTTGGATTGAAGGCTGACATCGGACGGGCTCGGCACCGATCACTGCATCGCGCCGCCGGCGTTGCGAAACCAGTGGCGTAGGTCCTCGAGGCCGGATTCGCTTTGCCCGGCGGGCGGCGTCAACCCCGGGCGAAACCCCAGGTCATCGCCTCGCTCGGTCACACGCTCGGCATCCACCGAGATCAGATGGACGGGGACGTCAGGACTGCTGTTTTCACCCGTGATCAGGCGGGCAGGCTGGTGATCGCCGACGACCAGGAGAATGTCTTCGGCAGCCAGATTGGCTTCAGCCCAGGTGAAGACGGCTTCTAGGCTGTAGGCAAGGGAGTTCGGATAGCGATTCCTGAGCCGGTCGACGTCGCGCAGGTAGACGAGCTGGTCGCGTTCGGGCGGAGTCCAGTCCGGCCAGGGCCGGGCCTGATCGAGTCGCTGCCAGTCCTTCAGGAGCGGCGGCCCAGCCAGCCAGGGTGCGTGCGAGCTGATCAGAAGAAGCAGATTGAACGCGGGCTGCTCATCCATCGCCCTGATTCGAGCGAAACGGTGCAGCGTGAACTGGTCGGGAATCCCGACCCACCCGGCACTGGGGCCTTGATAATCGAGGGCTGCGGCAGGGTAGATTTCCTCGAAGCCCATTTCCTTGGCCTCCGGCCAGGGGCGAACGATCGCCGGCGCGATCACGCGCGTAGCGTGGCCGGTCGCAGCAAAGTCGCCGCTGAGAAAGCCCTGGGGGGAGGCAAGGATCCGCTTGAAGGAAAGATCATTATCGATCCGCTGACCGCTCAGCAGAGTCGCGTGAGCGAGCCAGGATTGTCCTCCCCGGATCGGTGATCGCAGACGTGTGCTCATGGTTTGCAGTCCGGCAGAGGCTAGCCCTTGGGACGCGGTCAAAGCCAAGGGCGCAATCGTTTCGCGATAGGCGGTCCGAGTCCAGGCAGTCATGCCGTAGGATTCGATGAAGATGACACTGACCTCGCGCCCGGCCAGTGCGGGAAGCGCGTGCGCCTGGAGTTCGGGTGATTCGGCACGGATCGCAAGGCGGGATTGAGCCGCGATCGTGTCCTCGATTCGCCGGGTCTGATCGATCGCAAGTTCGATCAGGGCGGGCTGAAGTGCAGCGGGCGAGGCCAGGTGCAGCGCGATCGGAATCAACGGCGTACAGATCAGGGCCAGGGGCACGGCCGCGCTGACCCGAGGCAGGCGCGCCGTGGCATCGAGGAGACGTGTCGATGCCCAAAGCAACAGGCCCGTTAGCGCCGCCACCAACAGCGCGATCAGCAGGGCGACAGGGAGGCCCAGGCTGCCCGAGAGAAAGTGAAAACCCGCGCGGAGCAGGAGGGGATCGAGCGCCAGGTTCAGCGGCCGATCAAGCACGGCTCGCACCAGGGCATCGCCGCTCAGTGCCAGAAAGGAAAACGTCAGTGCCGCGGCCAGGAACCAGCGAAAGGGGCGCAGCGCCGCGAGGCCAAGGAGGAGCGGGATCAGTCCCAGCTCGGGAATCCAAGCCGTGACGGCGCTGTCGCGCCACCAAAGAGGCAGGACGAGGAGTCCGTTGATCGCAGTAAGCGCGAGGAGGCCGCTTATCCAGCGCCCGCGATCGGATCCCCGGGCGGTCGGGTCGCGCCGGTGCTTGGTCGGTGACTTGGGTCGCACGGTTTTCGGGCACACTGAACGGATGCCAACGATGCCACAGACTCGGTGAAGCGGCGCGGTTCGATACGAGGCATTCGGCTCGCGCGCCAGTGGGGCTTGCTGAAGTCCCTCTGGATCTACCGTCGGCCCGGGCGTCTGCGAGGCTTGAAGGCGCTGTACCGCCCGCTGGTGCCGCGTGGCGGGCTGGTCTTCGACGTCGGGGCCCACCTGGGCGACCGCACGCGAGCCTTTCGTCACCTCGGGGCACGCGTGATTGCTGTGGAACCGCAGGAAGGGCCTCTGAAGTGGCTCCGGCGCTTCCACGGCAGGGACGCAGGCGTGACGATCGAATCGGTGGCCCTGGGCCGCCGGCGCGGGCGCGCCGAGCTCGCGGTCAGTCCAGAACACCCCAGCGTGGCGACAATCAACGCGCAGTGGATCGCCGAGGTGAAGAATGGCCACGGCGGCTTCGATCACGTGCGCTGGAGTGAGTCGATGGCCGTCGAGGTCACGACCCTCGATGACTTGATCGAGCGCCATGGGTGCCCCGACTTCATCAAACTCGACATCGAAGGTCATGAAGCCGATGCGCTAGCTGGACTCAGTCGAGCCGTGCCCGCCTTGTCCTTCGAGTTCGTCCGCGGAACCCTGGAGCGAAGCGAGACCTGTCTGGATCGGATCGACGCTCTCGGGCCAGCGGTCTACAATGCCGTGGCCGGTGAGCGGCGAAGCTGGCGGTGGTCTGAGTGGCGGACATCAGCCGAACTCCGCGCCTGGCTGGCTGGCGGCGCCGATGGGCTGGCCTCCGGCGATATCTATGCAAGGATCGAGACTCGATGAGGATCAGCTGCGATGATGCACTGGACTGAACTGACCAGCCCGGAGCTCGGAGAGTGTGTCGACAAGAGCTGCGTCGCCGTGATGGTGCTCGGCGCGATCGAACAGCACGGTCCGCATCTGCCTCTGGCCACGGATCTGCTGATCGGCGAGGGCCTGCGCGATGCAACCCTCGAATGTCTGGCGCGTCGGCGATCGAAGGTGCGCCAATCCCTTCTGCTTCTGCCGTCTCTATCGATCGGAGCCAGTCAGGAGCATAGCGCTCTGCCGGGCACCGTCAGCTTGTCGCCGGAACTGATGGCCCAGGTGCTCGAGGCCGTCGGTCGATCGCTCGCCGCGGCCGGCGGTCAGCGTCTGGTGCTGCTGAATGCCCACGGCGGGAATCACGCAGCGATCGACAATGCAGCGCTCGCCCTTCGGCGGACTCTGGGTCTGCTCGTGGTCAAGGCCAACTACATGAAGCTGCCCCCGCCCGAGGATATCCTTAATGCGCGCGAGCTGCGCGAGGGTCTGCACGGCGGACAGGCCGAAACCTCGATGATGCTGCATCTTGCGCCTGAGCTCGTGCGCCAGGAGGCGCTGGCAGAATTTCCGATGCGCGACGGCGCCGGCGACAAGGCCAACTTATTCGGGCCTGCCGGCCGAGCGTCCTGGGCCTGGATGGCTCAGGACCTCAACCCTCAGGGCGTGGTCGGACGGGCCGACCGTGCAACGGCGGATGCGGGTGATCGCCTTGTCGCCCACTACGGCGAGCGCCTGGCTGATGTGATCGAGGAGGTCGCCGCCATGCCCTGGCCGATCAATCCCTCGTCAGCCTGACGTCAGATCTCTCTCCAGCAATTCCTCGAGCAGGTGGCCCGAGCGCTCGGCCTTGGCGCTGAGATAGCGTCGATTCTGTGGCGTGACCTGGCCGTAGAGGCGGTCGGTGCCTCGCACCTCGATGCCGCCGTTGGCGAGCGCCTCGAGCTTGGTCGGATTGTTGGTAAGGAGTCGGATGCGATTGATCTCGAGAGCCTGCAGCATGTCAACGGCCACGCCATAGCGGCGCTCGTCTTCACCGAAGCCCAGCGTCTGGTCGGCCTCCACCGTGTCCAGGCCCTCATCCTGCAGGGCGTAGGCCCGCAGCTTGTTGGCCAGACCGATGCCGCGTCCTTCTTGAGAGAGATAGAGCAGGATGCCGCCGCCCAGCTCACGAATCCGGGCGACGCCGCGGCTGAGCTGTTCGCCGCAGTCGCAGCGCAAGCTGGCAAAGAGGTCGCCGGTCAGACAGGCCGAATGCAGCCGAACGGGCACCGACTCCGGCCAATCCTGCGCCGAGCCGATGAGCACTGCGAGGTGCTCTCTCAGGCCGTCCGGTTCGCGGAACAACACGAATCGCGCCTCCTCGGCGTTGCTCAGCGGGACATCGGCCTCGCTGATGCGTTTGAGCAAGCCCTCACCGAGCTCGAGACAGGCCTCGGCCTCGGACACGGGAATCGACAGCATGCGGCCGGATTCGACCGCCGCCCCGATCGCTCCTTGGCGTGACGGGTCGACCATCGCTGTCAGCCCGGCTGGCACGAGGAGCGCTCGCCGCAGCAGGGTGAGACCGGCCTGTTCCAGGCGGCTGGCAGCCTGCAGCTGGCCAAGGGCACCAGCCTGGGCATCGCGTGATGACGCGGCGGCGAAGAGGCCTTCAACGTCCGTTGCAGCGGAGGGCTGGAGCTCGAAACTTCCGGCCTCGGTCTCCGGCCAGTCGTGGCCCATGGCCCGCAGGCGATGACCCGTGACCGTCAATACCGTTGGACTGCCCGCCATTTCGGCAAGCGCTTCGATACGGTGCTCCGCAATCGATTCGATCGGGAACACGAGGATCGAGCGCTTTCCATCGGACACGATAACGGGGACGCCCCGGCGGAGGTCGAAGAGCGCGCGTGCGACTTGATGCATGGAAACTTCGGCTTTATGTGACATGATGACGTTAATTGAGCCCAGGCTGGATCATGTGAAAGCTTTTCGCGACAGGATACTGCCGCTTGGCAGATCCGGGACCACCGATCGACGCACCCTGGCCGCGAAAAGCGAGCGCCGTTTTCCTCATGGCTGAACCGAGCGACGCTCTGTGGTCGGCGATCCTCGAACTGATCGCGGCGCCCGGCGACAGGACGTTCGCCTGGCGATCGAGCACCGGCAAGGCGAGCCTGCACCGAGATGTCGGAGCCCTTCCCGAGCTTGCGGGACCCTGGCCGGACTCGGATCAGCAGGCCTTTCGCCTTTTCAAACCCCTGCTGGGCTCGGGCAGGCTGGTTGTCGCGCAGCTCGGTCAGAGCCTGGATGGGCGGATCGCCACCGCGTCAGGGGATTCCTACTATATCAACGGCCCAGCGATGCGCGCTCATCTGCATCGATTGCGGGCCCTGGTCGATGCGGTCGTCGTCGGCGCCGGCACCGCCGTGACCGACCGTCCGGCGCTGACGGTGCGCCACTGCCCGGGCAGGAACCCGGTGCCGGTCATCATCGACCCGACGGCGAGGGTGCCGGCCGAGGGTGCCTTGTTCGATCCCGAACGGACGCCGCGCCTGATCGTTCTGCACGCCGGCGAAGCGGCTCGCCGCGACTGGCCGGGTCACGTGAGAGCGATCGGCTTGAAGGGCTCTGGGTCCCCGAGCGCCCAGGCGCTGGCGCCCGCCACCCTGCTGGATGCCTTGGGCGAGCTTGGCCTGAAGCGGGTGCTTGTCGAGGGCGGCGGCGTTACCGTGTCGCGCTTTATCGATGCCGAGGCCGTCGACCGTCTGCACCTGCTCATCGCGCCCTTGCTGATCGGCTCCGGACCCGCTGGCCTCGCTCTGCAGCCGATCGAGCGCTTGAGCGAGGCCGCTCGACGGACCATGCAGACCTACCCGCTCAAGGATGAGTTGATCGTGGATCTTGCGCTGAGTTCGTCTCAGGAGCCGGGGACTGCGCCCCGCCCCTGAATTCGCTCTGAGCGGGCCGGGCCAGCCACACGAACAGTCCAGGGGTCGCGGCTAGAAAGACGATCACGCCGTAGGTCAGGCTGACCGCCACGCCCTGTTCCGGTGGCCAGCCCAGGCTTAGCCAGAGCCCGCCGGCCATCGCTTCGCGCCAGCCCCAGCCGGCGACGGAAAAGGGGATCAACATGGCCAGCAGAACAGGCAGCGCCAGGCAAAGCAGGATCGGGGCCTCCATCGTCACGCCGATGGCCCGGGCGCCGAAAAGAAAGACTAGGGCGTAGCTCGACACGATCAGAAGGGAGCTCAGAAGCTGGGGAAGCAACGCCCTGGGGGAAAACAGCGCGAGCAGAAGATCGCTGCGGAAGCGATGCCAGTGCGGGCGCCAGTAGCGTCGCGAAACGGCCAGCAATGCCGGCAGCACGAGGACCAGGGCAAGGATCGCTCCGGTCCCCGTGTGAGTCCAGGCCGTGCCGGGCGAAGCCGTGACCTGCGTCAAGGAGAGAGAGCCTTGCCAGTGCGTCAGGGCGAGAAGACTGAGGAGGCTCAGGAGCACGACCAGCACCTGGCCGGAACCGCGTTCGATCAGTACGGCCCGCCAGGCTGCCGCCGGCGCGTCGTCCCCGTCACGGACCCCTTGCCGGGGAAGCTTGCGCTGCCGAGCCGCATGCCGCTGCGCTCGCCAGGCATCCCCGAGGACCCCACCGGGCAGGGTCTGATTGGCGAAGCTGGCGAGATAGTAGTCGCCGACGGCCTGACGCCAGGAAAGATTGAGCCCGAGGCGCGCCGCCGTGAAGCGCCAGCGCCAGGCCGACAGGAGGGTCTGGAGGACCGTGACAGCAAGGGCCAGCGCCAGCCAGACGGGCTGGAGAGCCTGGGCCTGGGCCCAGACGCTCTGCGGCTCGATCAGAACAAGAACCAGGCCGAGTACCGCTAGGCTGAAGGGCCATTTGAGCCGCTCCATCGCTGCTCGCATCGTCATCGCAGGACCGATCCTTTCGGCAGGGCCAGGAGATCCTGATGGCCGACATAGATCCCCAGACCGCCGGCGACGATCTGCTTACTGCGGTCTTTGTGCCAGGCCCCGGTCGCCGCTGTCAGGGCCTCGGCGCGCGCTTCGGACGCCGATGCCGCCCAACCATCGAGCAGCTCGATGCCAAGCGTGCGGGCCTCATTGCTTCCCGCGGGGAGCAGCCAGTCGCTTGCCTGAGTCGTCACCACAAAAGCTCCGGCCAGGCGCTCGGCCAGGACGTGCGCGGCGTCAGGACCGAGCGCGGGCGAGACGCCGAGACCCTTGGGCTGGCGCTGATGCTCGTTGAAGGCCTCGCGCATCAGCTGATCATCGGCGCGATCCCGGACTCGGCCGTCAGGATCGACAAAGCCTCGACGCCCGTCGACGCTGAGCGCGATAAGCACGGGCACCGACCATTCCTCGGCGCGCTCGACAAAACGCTCGATCCAGTCGGCCGAGACCAGGTCGAGCCAGGCCGAAGCGGTGACCAGATCCGGGCTGGACGGCGCAGCGTCGTCGATTCGATTCAGATCGGCGAGATGAGTGGTCAGGCGAAGGTCGAGCGCGCCACGGTCTGTCTCGCGGGCACGCTTGAGCAGGCCGGCGTCGTGATCGACGAGGGTCCAGTGCTGAGGCCCCTTCAATCGCGGTGCGAGATAGCGAAGATTACTGCCGGCGCCGCTGCCGAGATCCAGAACGCGAAGGCGACCGCGCTGCCGGTCCCGCCGAGCCAGCCAGTCCGTCAGCGCCTGATCAAGTGCGACAGCTCGCGAGCGGTGGTCGATCGGCTCGCGCAGGCTGAGCCAGTCGGCGGCAAAGGCGGAGGGCGCGCTCACGGGCTTGCCTCAAGGCCTGAGTCGAGGGCCTTCGAGAACTGGCGCGACGCCGTGGCCCAGTCCGCCAGGCGCAGCCGTTCGTCCGCGGCAGCCTGCGTCAGGCGCGAGCGCTCGGTTGGATCGGTGAGCCAGATCTCGAGAGCCTCGCGCAGGGCGTCAACACGGCCGGGTGCAACCCGCAGGGCGGCCGCTTCGGGAACCGTATCGGCCAGGGCGCCGCCCGTCGTCGTGATCATCGGCAGGCCGCGCACCAGCGCCTCGGTCACGACCATGCCGAACCCCTCGTACCACGATGGCAGGAGACAGACATCGGCCCAGCGGTAGGCGGCCTCAAGGCCCGAGGTGTCGGCCTCGCCGAGGCGACGCACGCGGTCCTCGAGGTCAAGATCGGCAATCTTCGCGTCGAGGGCGCGGACGAAAGCGGGCGCTCGCGCTTCGCTGCCAACGAAACGCAGGCACCATCGCAAGTGTTTCAGATCGGCGAGCGCGTCGAGGAGGAGGTCCTGGCCCTTGCGAGGACTCAGGCTCGCCACGCACAGGAGCCTCGGTGAGTCTTCAGGGGAGGCGCCGGCCAGCCGCTGTTGAACACGCGGGGCCAGCGGGGCTGCATCCACGCCAGGCTCGACGACATGAACCGGCTGGCCTGCCACCAGGCCCAGCTCAGCCAGGCGTCGCCGGGTGAAGGCGCTGGTGACGATGACCGCCCTGCAGTGGGCCAGGGCGGAGCGTTCCGAGGCCAGCAGCCGCCGCGCTTCGGTCGGGTCCAGGCCGGTTTCGTCGGCCAGGGGATGGTGCACGAGGCCGATCAGGATTAGTCGCTCGCGATGAGTGGCCACGGCCTCCGGCACGGCGCCGAGCGCGAGCCCGTCGATGACCACCCGCTGGCCGCTCTCGATGGCGCTGAGGGCGGCCTCCATCGCCTGCCGGGCCGCGTCGTCTGCATCCGGGAAGCGACCTTCCAGTCCGACGACCGTCACGGACCATCCGAGCCCGCGCAGCCCGTCCACGATTCTTGCATCGTAGATATAGCCACCGGTGCGCTGGTCCGGGCTACCCGGAACGATCAGCGTGAGGGCCTTGTTTTCGACCGGGCGCATCGACCGCTTCGCCCCTAGAGCGCGCGCCGAAAGCTGGCCCGGGCCCGATCCGATTCCCACAGCTCGACGTGCACCGCCTCGAGCCCGCCCGCGTGCTTTCCGAGTCGACCAGCCTGGATCGCTTCAGCCAGCCGATCGGCGACGACGCGAGCCATGAACTCGGTGGTGGTGTTCTGACCCTTGAATTCCGGCAGCTCATCGAGGTTTCGATAGTTGTAGTCAGCCAGGATCTCTTGCAGCGCTTCGCCGGCCCTGCCGATGTCGACGACCAGGCCGTCCGGGTCGAGCTCCGCGCGCTGAAACTGCGCATCGACCAGATAAGTGGCGCCGTGAAGGCCCTGGGCCGGGCCGAAGATTTCGCCTTGAAAGCTGTGGGCGATCATCATTTGATCGCGAACGGTCAGGGTGTACATGCGGTGTCCTTGAGATAAAGTGTGGTCGAAGCGTTGGCCGTTGGACCCGAGAGCTAGCGTGGATAGGTCACGCGGTGACAGAGCGTATCGCTCGATGGGTCACTGAGCCGTGGCATCAGGCGTGGCAGGTCATCGAGCGGGCTCTCACCGGAGATGAGCCCATCCAGCGCGGAGTCGCTCAGCAGCGCGACGGCTTTGTCCAGTCGGCGAGGATAGTCCCATCGAGGGCGTCGATCGGCGGGAAGCTGGCCGACCTGGCTGGAAACGAGGCGCAGGCGCTTCGAGTGAAAGGCCTCGCCAAGCGGCACGCGCGGCGATCGCTCGCCGTACCAGCTCATCTCGACGACGCGCGCCTCGGCGGCGGCGAGCGCCAGGGCCGTATCAAGTCCGCGGCTACTGGCGCTGGTGTGAAAAACGACGTCCCGGTCGCCGTGCGCTTCGTCTGGCAGGGCAAAGTCCACCCCCAGCGCATGAGCCACGTCCCGACGCGTCGGGTTGATGTCGATCACCGTGACATCGGTGCCCGGCATGCGGCCGGCCAGGAAGGCGATAAGCAGGCCGACCACGCCACCGCCGACCACGCTGATTCGGTCGCCGGCGCTGGCCCGGCTGTCCCAGAGACCGTTCAAGGCCGTCTCCATATTCGCCGCCAGGATGGCACGCTCCGGCGGCAGGTCCGGGGGCAGGGCGACCACGGCGCTGTCCGGCACGGTGTAGTGGCTCTGATGCGGATAGAGGCAGAAGACATCCCGTCCGAGGAGCGACGCGGTGCCGGCGATCACGCGGCCGACGCTGGCATACCCATATTTCAGGGGTCCGGGGAAATCACCCTCCTGAAAAGGCGCGCGCATCCGCTCGAACTCGCTGATCGGGACGCGGCCGTGAAAAACCAGCGACTCCGTGCCCCGCGAGACGGCGCTGAAGCGTGCCTGCACGCAAACCTCGCCCTCGCCAGGGGCCGGGACCGTCTGATCGCGCAGCTCGCTGCGTCCGGGCTCGATAAGCCAGAAGGCGCGAGCCTGAGTGGTGGGTTCGGCTTGTGTTGACATGCGACCGGCATTATCGGTGTTGATCGTTCATCGAGTGTAACGAGTTCCTTTCATGCGCCGAATTGCGAACATGGCTGCCATCGAGCTCCTTTTCGGAGGGCTATTGCTCGTTGCTGGGCTCGCCATAACGACGCGGCTGATGCCTGCAGCGGAGGCCGGATCGGGACTGAGTCTGGCCGTGTACCTCGCCCTGGCGCTGCTGGTCTGGCGAGGCTGGCGCTCGAATCGTCCCCTGGGCTGGCCGAATCGCATTACCCTGCTGCGCGGGCTGCTGCTGGCCTGGCTCGCGGTCTGGCTGATGGTTCCGGCCTGGGCGGGCCGCGGTGCCTGGACGATTGTTGTGGTCGTGCTCGGAAACCTCGTCCTCGACGGGGTCGATGGCTATCTCGCTCGACGCCTTGGGCAGGCTTCCAGCTTCGGTGCCCGCTTCGACATGGAGGTCGACGCCGCGCTGATGCTGCTGCTGTGTCTGCTGATCGCACAGGCCGACTTAGCGGGGCCGTGGGTGCTGCTCATCGGCCTGCTGCGCTATATCTTTCTGGGTATCACGACGACCTGGCCTGATCTGAATAGGCCCCTGCCCGATCGAATGCGCAGAAAGGTGATCTGCGTGTGGCAGGTCAGCAGCCTGATACTGGCCTTCATTCCTGGACTGCCAGGATTTCTGATCGAAGCCCTGCTGGCGCTGGCGCTCGTGCTGCTGGTCTGGTCTTTCGCCGTCGATCTGGCCTGGCTCATTCGTCATCGCCCCGGTCATAATGCCCGACAGCTCAAACGGACTTGAGGATTTCAGTTATGAAAATCACTGCCATGAAAATCATTGCCATCAAGATCATCGCCCCCTTTCTACTTGGCCTCCTCGTCTTCGCTCCCGGCTCACGCGTCGTGGCGGAAAGCCGGAGTTTTGTCCTCGATAGCGATCACCTCTCGATCGCCTTTCTCGTGGATCACATCGGATACCAGCGCCAAATCGGTCAGTTCCTTGAAGCCAACGGGTCCTTCGTCTATGACCCTGAGACCAATGACTTGAGCAGCGGCGAAGTCATAGTGACTGCCGACAGCGTGTTCACCAACCACGATCGCCGCGATCGACATCTGCGCAACGACGACTTTCTCAACGTCAGCGACTATCCAGACATTCGCTACGTCATCACTGGCCACCAGGGGGGAGAGGGTGATCAGCATCGCGTCGAGGGCGAACTGACGCTCCTTGGCCGCACCCGACCGGTCACTTTGAACGTCACCCTGAACAAGGCCGCTGACTATCCTTTCGGCCACGAAAATTTCACCCTCGGCTTATCGGCCCGGACCACGATTCGGCGGAGCGAGTGGGGCATGGACTACGGCCTATCGGGCGATCTGGTGGGCGATGAGGTCGAACTCTGGTTTGAGTTCGAAGCGATTGCCGAGGATTGAGCCCGGGTCGACGTCTCGGAAAAGGGACCCTGGAACAAGGCCTCAGAGGAAAGGCTTGGCCCGAAAAATCCCGAGTGTCGCTGCACGCTCGGACGGTTTATATAAGAAGGAGTTGATGCTGGCAGCAATTTGCTAATTCCCCGGCCCTATGTCATTGTCCGTTAAGGCAGTGTCATCAGCAGGGGGGCGGCGGTCCATGCAGCGAATCAGCAAGCGACCTGGCCCCAACGACCTGCACCGGATCCACTGCCACCTGGGGGAGGGAGCAGGCCATGGAAAAAGCGCAGCATCCAAGCACTGACCAATCGTCTCCGCTGAATCTGGCGAGGGACCGTCGATTGGCATACGGTCTGCGCTCGGCCATTGGCCTGAACCTGGTCCTTGCGGGCCTGCTGGCCGTGACTCACCACGAGCGCGTGCCGGATTCGATACTGGTTGGCTGGTGTTTGGCGCTGCTGCTGACGTCCCTGCTTCGCGCCGCTCTGTGGTGGTGGGGGCCGGAGCGGCCGTTTTCCCATTCAGGCCTGAACTGGCGAGCGCGCTATGGCGCTGCGACCGGTGCGGTGGCGATTGTCTGGGCTAGCGGCGCCTGGGTGCTCTTCGTCCCCGATTCCCCGCAGCACCAGACGATGCTGGCGCTGGCCATGGTCGGCGCGGGCACGGGCGCGCTGATTCAGAACATGCCGTCGTGGCCGATCGTCTGGTTCTATTCCGCTGCCCTGATGCTGCCCCTGATCCTGCGCTTTTCACTCGCCGATGCGGAGATTTCGAACGCCATCGCTCTGCTGCTGGGACTCTTTCTGGTCTCGGTGATGGGCTTCAGCCGCCGGTTGGCCGCGCTATTTGAAAGTCAGGTGCAGCTTCAGTCAGAGCAGGCCGAGCAGGCGGCGGCAGAGCGTCGACAGCAGATCCAGTTCAAACGCCTGATCGAATCCACCCGCGCCGTGCTGTGGGAAGCGGCACCTGATGATCATCGGTTTACTTATATCAGCCCCGAAGTCGAACGGCTGCTCGGTTACCCCGCCGACGAATGGCTGGCATCGCCGAGCTTCTGGGCGGATCGAATCCATCCGAGCGACGCCCGATGGGTCATCGACTTTTCCAGGCAAAAAATCGAAGGACTTGAGGAACACAGCTTCGACTATCGCATGATTAGGGCTGACGGTGAGCTTGTGTGGATTCGCAACGTCGTCAACGTGGTCGTCGAGGAGGGCCGCGCGGTCAAGCTTGGGGGCGTGATGATCGACATCACCGAGCTCAAGGAAACCGGCAGAAGCCTCGAATATGTCCACGGGCTTCAAGGCCTGATGGTCGAGATCTCGCGAGCTTTGATTCGCCGTATCGATGACGACCTCGATCTGTTGCTCGACGAAATCCTGGCGCGCATCGGGCGCTGCTGTCAAACCGATCGGGCGTATTTCATTCGCTTCAATGAAGATCTGAGTCGCTTCACGAACACGCACGAATGGACGGCCGAGGGTATTCGACCGGAGATAGAAAATATCGTCAGGGTCCCCTCGCAAAGTATGCCTAGGCTCATCGAAGCCATCAAGGCACACCAGGATGTCACGATTCCGGACGTCGACGCCCTGTCAGACGAGTGGCAAGCCGAGCGCAAGGAGCTTCAGTCACAGCAGATCAAGTCGATGATCGTGGTTCCCGTCTTTTCCGGGCAGCAGCTGATCGGAATGGTTGGTTTTGATGCGGTTCGCAACCATCGAGTGTTCGCCCATGAAGAGGTCGCACTCCTTCGTATTCTGGGCGATTTGCTGGGTGAATCGCTGGCCCGGGCACGCGTTAATCGCGACCTCAGAGAAATCGAGTCCCAGCGCCGAAGCGCGGAAGCGCTGGCGAACATGGGCGTGTGGCGCTGGAATGTGAGTGACGATTCACTCGAGCTGAGCGATGAGTCTGCCGGCATACTCGGTGCTTCGGGAGGCCATTATCCGCGCTCCGATGCCCTCGAGTGGGTGCACCCGCAGGATCGCGAGCACGTCGACCGGGGCTTCCGACGGGCCGCTCGGGCCGGTGAGCCGCTCGAGCTGGAGTGTCGACTTTTGCAGCCCGAGAGCGAAGAAATCGTGTGGCTACGCGTGCATGCCGAGCATGCGCAAACTGATGACGGGCAGTCCCTCTACAAAGGCTATCTGCAGGACATCAGCAAACGAAAGCAGGCCGAAGAGGATCTTTTCCAACAGGCCCATTTCGATCGCTTGACCGGCCTTCCGAACTGGGTGCTGCTGACCGAGCGTCTGATGCGCGCCCTGAGCAGTCTCGATGACAGCGATGGGCGGCTGGCAGTGCTGGTCCTCGACCTTGATCATTTCAAGAAGGTCAATGAATCGCTGGGACACGATGTGGGCGATCAGGTGCTGATCGACGCGGCCCATCGCCTTGTGGCCCTGGTCGGTGAGCGCGATACGGTGGCTCGCTCCGGCGGTGATGAATTTCTCCTTCTTCTCGATGGCTATAAAGCGCAGGACTATCCGCAGCGGATCGCTGCTCGGATCATCGATGCCTTCCGCGAGCCGTTTCCGGCACAGGGCCGGAATCTGGTCCTTACCGCAAGCATTGGGCTAGCAACGGCGCCGCGAGACGGCGATACGACGCGCGAGCTGATCCGGAATGCCGACACGGCGATGTATCGCGCCAAGTCGCAGGGGCGGGATGGTGTGATGTCCTTCGACCCGCTGATGCACGAAACCGTGAGTCGTCAGCTGCGCCTGGAGGAAGCGCTGCGCGGCGCGCTCGGACGCGGTGAAATCGCCATCCAGTACCAGCCTGTCGTGCGGCTGTCGGACCGACAGATCGCAGGCTTCGAAGCGCTCATGCGCTGGAGTCATCCAGACCTTGGCCCGATCAGCCCGTCGGAATTCATTCCCCTTGCCGAGGAGATCGGTCTGATCGACGGGCTTTATGACTTCCTGCTCTCAGGCATGACGATCGACCTCGCGCGCTGGCGAAGCTATCGGCAGCCGTCCTTGACCGTGTCGTTGAACGTCTCGCCACGCCAGTTCCGCAACGCTCGATTTGCGCCGGAGCTGATCAGCCGATTGAAGCAATCAGGGCTGCCTCCCTCGGTCATCAATATCGAAATTACCGAAGGAGTCCTGTTGTCCGGTATCGACTCGGTACCGAGGGCCCTGAAGGAGCTGCTTGACCAAGGTGTCGGAATTTCGATGGATGATTTCGGCACCGGTTATTCATCGCTCAGTTACCTGCGCGATTACCCCTTCACCACGGTCAAGATCGATCAGCGTTTCGTCGCCGATGTCGGTCATGACCCGCGCTCACTGCAGCTCGTCGAGTCGATTCTTGGCATGTGCGACGCGCTCAATATCGACGTCGTCGCCGAGGGCGTGGAGACCGAAGAACAGGCCGCGGCGCTGCTTGAGCACGGCTGCGGCTTTGGTCAGGGCTTTCTGTTCAGTCCTGCGGTCTCGGCTGATGTCGTTGACGACTGGCTGCTGCAAGGCACGACGCCTGAAACCTTCAGCGTGAAGGCTCCGACACCTCGGCAGCAAAGTCGCGCCTGATCAGTCGCCCGGATCCCGGCGCAATCGCGATGCGACGGCGGTGACGCCCTTCCAGTCCTCGAGGTCCAGCTCGGGCCGAGCTTCGCGATAGGCCGCATAAAGCTCGACGCCCCTCGGGTCTTCGAGCACATCGACCGCGACGTCCTGATCACGCAAGTGGCCTTCGTTCCCGGAGGCGTTACTGACATCACCGATCACAACGCGCTTGAAGCCACGCGCAATGATGAGCGCCGTGCAGACGTCGCAGGGACTCAGGGAGGTGAACAGGGTGGTCTGGCTGAAGTCGATTCGTCCCGCGTCGCGAATGGCGGCCGTTTCCCCATGGTTGTAGGGATGGGACTCCTGGACCAAGGTATTGTGACCCTTCCCCACGATCCACCCCGATGCGTTATCGACGACTACCGCGCCGATCGGACAGCCGCCCTCGCTCAGGCTTTTTTCTGCCAGCAGAACGGCAATCCGCATTCGATCGCGGTCGTCAAGACGACGCGCGAAGTCATCCGTCATCAAGGCCTCGAGACTTCGCGTCGGCATGTGGGCGATGGCGGTCAACGCAGCCTCGGTCACGGGCACGTTGTCGCCCAGCAGTCGGTGAGCAGAATCTTCAATCGTCATCAATGGACTCGGGGGCGATCTGTGTGGCTGACGCTGCCAGACCCAGCATCGTGTCTTGAACTAATTCAGCCCAGGGATGGGTCTCTGGCAGATCGGGATCGAGTCGACGGCGGTTGCTCTGTAGATTGGCTTCGCGCTCCAGCCAAAGCGCCTTGGCGCGCGGATGTTCGTTGAGCCATGAAGCCAGCTGGATGATGATGATCGACTCGCCGCCGTCAAGCAGGTCTAGAGCGCGCGCGCTGGACATCGAATAGTAGTAATGGTCGTTGCGCAATTTGATCAGGCGTCGGAAGATGCCGTCTTCATGGTCGTTCAAGGACTCTCCGGTGTTGCCCCGTGACCAGATATCGGCATGCTCGATGAAGGCCTGATCAACCTCGATTTCATTGGCGTGGAGGTTGGTCCAGAGTTCAGCGCGAGCGATGGCGTCGGACTGACGGAGCTGGAGTCCGATGAAAATCAGAGAGGCCACGATCGAGGCCAGACCGACGAATTCGGCAATCGTTTTCCAGGGCATTGATCGACGCGTCTCGCTCGCCATGGATTCCTTCTCGGCAGTCAATCGCAGGCATTGCCAAGGGTCTCAGAACCATGGCCAGACTGCAATCTCGTCCGATAATTTTCACGGTCAAATTGCTATTACCGCGGTTTACCTCTAGAGTCATCGGCTGTCCTGCATCATTCAACGCTGCTGTTGGGCGATCGGGCTGCCGGTCTCTCCGAAGGAGCCGCAAGGACATCTGGATGAGTCAAGAGAAACCACGGAGTGTTGGGATGAAGATTGGTGCACCGAAGGAGACGGCACCGGGTGAGGCACGCGTCGCGCTGACCCCGGAGAGTGCCGGCCGACTGCAGAAGCTGGGCTACGACTGCCTGATCGAGGCAGGGGCCGGCTCGGCAGCATCGTTCACCGACCAGGCCTACGAGGAAGCGGGCGTGACGGTGGTGGAGTCGGCCTCCGAGCTCTGGAAGCAGGCCGATGTCATCGTCAAGGTGCGCGAGCCGTCGGAGGAAGAAATCGAGCGCGCGCCCGATGGCAAGACGCTGATCGGGTTTGTCTGGCCAGCGGCCCACGAAGCGTTGCTCGGCAAAATGAAGGCCAAGGGTATGACCGTGCTGGCCATGGACATGGTCCCTCGCATCAGCCGCGCGCAGAAGATGGATGCGCTGTCGTCGATGGCAAATATCGCCGGCTACCGTGCCGTGGTCGAGGCGAGCAACAATTTCGGTCGCTTCTTCATGGGCCAGATGACCGCAGCCGGAAAAGTGCCGCCGGCGCGCGTGCTGGTGGTTGGCGCCGGCGTCGCCGGTCTGGCCGCCATCGGCACTTCCGTATCCCTCGGCGCCATCACCCTGGCCTTCGATGTCCGGCCGGAGGTTGCCGAGCAGATCGAATCGATGGGGGCAGAATTCGTTTTTCTCGACTTCGAGGAGGCCTCCAAAGACGGCGCCGAGACCGGGGGCTATGCTGCCCCGTCGAGTCCCGAGTTCCGGGAAAAGCAGCTGGAAAAATTCCGCGAGCTGGCGCCTGAAGTCGATATCGTCATCACCACCGCGCTGATTCCGGGTCGTCCGGCGCCCGAACTCTGGACCGACGACATGGTCGAGGCGATGAAGCCCGGTTCGGTGATCATCGATCTGGCCGCAGAGCGGGGCGGGAACTGCTCCCTGACTCGCGCCGACGAAAGACTCGTCACCGACAACGGTGTGACGATCATCGGCTACACGGACTTTCCGAGCCGAATGGCAACCCAGTCGTCGAATCTCTACGCGACCAATATCCGTCACATGGTCGATGACCTGACGCCGGACAAGGACGGCAAGCCGGTCATCGATATGGAGGATGACGTGATCCGCGGGGCGCTGGTCACCCACGAGGGCGACATCACCTGGCCACCCCCGCCGCCGAAGGTCAAAGCGATCGCCGCGGCCACGCCGAAGAAGAAAGAGCCAGAGGAGAGTGCGGAAGACAAGGCCGCCCGCGAGATGGCCGAAATGAAGCGCTCGCTCAACCGGACGGGGCTGATGCTCGGCATCGGAAGCGCGCTGATCCTGGCTCTCGGCACCGTTGCACCGCCCAGCTTCATGCAGCACTTCATCGTTTTCGTGCTCGCCGTATTCGTCGGCTTCCACGTGATCTGGGGCGTCGCCCATTCGCTGCACACGCCGCTGATGGCGATCACCAACGCGATCTCGTCGATCATCATCGTCGGGGCCTTGCTGCAGATCGTCTCCGGCAGTTTCCTGGTCATGCTGCTGGCCGCTCTCTCGGTGCTGATGGCCTCCGTAAACATCTTCGGGGGATTCCTCGTCACACGCCGCATGCTGGCCATGTTCCAGCGCTCTTGAGGGGTCGATAATGAACGAAGGATTGATTAATGAGGGTTTGATCGGCGCCGCCTACGTGGTGGCCGCCGTTCTTTTTATCCTCGCCCTGGGCGGTCTGTCGAATCAGGAAAAGGCCAAGCGCGCGATCTGGTACGGCATCGTTGGCATGGCGCTCGCCGTCGGGGCCACGATCGCTGCTACGAGCACGGCAGCAGGCATCGGGCAGTACGTCCTGATTGGTCTGATGGTGGTGGCCGGCGGCATCGGTGGCTGGATCGTCGCCAAACGTGTCCAGATGACCCAGATGCCCGAGCTGGTGGCTGGGTTCCACAGCCTGGTGGGACTCGCTGCGGTTTTCATCGGTGTCAATGCGCACCTGGAGATGACGCGGGCACTTGCCGCAAAGGCGGCCGGAACCGCTGGCGAGCTGGCCGGCTTCGCGGCCACGATCGCCAAGAAGACGCCCGTCGAGATCTCCATTCTCAAGGTCGAGCTGTTCCTGGGCATCCTGATCGGCGCGATCACTTTTACCGGCTCAATCATCGCCTACGGCAAGCTGGCCGGGAAGCTGAGTTCGGCGGCCATGACGCTGCCCGGTCGCCATGCGCTCAATCTGTTCGCGCTAATCGCCTGTCTGGTTCTGGGTTATCTCTACCTGGGCGGCGCCGGTCTCTGGACGATGCTGCTGGTCGCCATCATCGCTGGCGCGATCGGCTGCCACCTGATCCTGGCCATCGGTGGTGCCGATATGCCCGTCGTGGTTTCGATGCTCAATTCCTATTCCGGCTGGGCGGCTGCGGCGATCGGGTTTACGCTCGGAAACGATCTCCTTATCGTGGTCGGTGCGCTGGTCGGCTCCTCGGGCGCCATCCTGAGCTACATCATGTGCAAAGGCATGAATCGTTCGTTCATTTCCGTCATCCTCGGTGGCTGGGGTGGTGAGAGCCAATCGGCGGCATCCGTCGAGGGCGAGATGATCGAAGCCCAGGCTGATGCCGTCGCCCAGGCCGTGTCCGACGCGGACAGCGTCATCATTGTCCCGGGCTATGGCATGGCCGTCGCGCAGGCGCAGGCTGCGGTATCTGAGCTGACCAAGAAGCTGCGCAGTCAAGGCAAGAGCGTTCGCTTTGCTATTCATCCGGTCGCGGGCCGCCTGCCCGGCCACATGAACGTGCTGCTCGCTGAAGCCAAGGTGCCCTACGACATCGTGCTGGAGATGGAGGAGATCAACGACGACTTCCCGAGCACGGACGTCGTCATCATCATCGGCGCCAACGATATCGTGAACCCCGCAGCCCAGGACGATCCGGGCAGCCCGATCGCCGGCATGCCGGTGCTCGAGGTCTGGAAATCGCGCCAGGTTTTCGTCTGCAAGCGCGGCCGCGGGACCGGCTATTCCGGGATCGAAAATCCGCTGTTTTTCAAGGACAACACCCGCATGTTCTACGGCGACGCGAAAGCGTCAATGGATGCCCTGCTGCGCGAGTTGTAGAGACGGCCCGTATCGCCCGGAAAAAATCGTTCAGACAAAAAAACGCCGAGCGAAAAGCTCGGCGTTTTTTTTTCTAATACGTGCCGGATTGATCAGTCGATGACCATGTCCAGACGCACCAGATGCACATTGTTTGCGACGATTTCCCGGCCTTCCAGCCAGTCGCTGTCAACTCGACCGAGCACGCTGACCCAGTCACCTGTGCGGAGTCGAATGACGCCCTCGTCATCGATCGGATTACTGGCAAGCTCTTCAACTTCAACGGTGAAGTCGCCAACACCCGTATGAATGCGAAATTCATCATCGTCGACGGAAACATGGGTCACGTTGCCTGCGACTTCGATATAGCCGCTCAAATCGCGGCCGGAAACCATGCCGTATTTTTCAACATAACCGTCGTCAAGAACGAAGGTGGCACCGAGCTTTTCAATATAGAGAGCGTTGGCCACGAGTTCCTTTCCTTCAAAAAGGTCGTCATCGAC
>Ga0207419_1000937_pt1 | contig 23861 bp, 21 predicted proteins | sample ElkSloMetagenome_4_FD_184723 | JGI IMG/M metagenome (GOLD analysis project Ga0207419, IMG submission 184723) | Hot spring microbial communities from Elkhorn Slough, Monterey Bay, USA - MD2A (version 2) | ecosystem: Environmental > Aquatic > Marine > Intertidal zone > Estuary: Microbial mat ... | reverse complement strand
CTGCAGCTTTTTCAGGCATAACCACGAGATCATTCTCCTACGCCCTCAAGTCTAAACGTGTGGGGGGCAGCTGTCTCATGATCGTTGGCACAGAGGGCAGAGCGAACAGAACAGAACGGAACCGATGTCGGGACGGGGGGACTTCGTCCCAGTCGTACCAACGGACAGAAGCAGCGACCCCTCTTCCTGGGCCGGGCGTCGTGCCGACCCAGGAGATCCCTCGGCTCGCTTTCGCTCGCTCGGGATGACGTACTCCTTTGTTTTTCTTAGCAAAGGCTCGTCATCCCGAAGCGTCCGTTAGGACGCGAGGGATCTCCCAAGGTGGTGTGCCGACGGTCCGGAAAACGTGTCACGATTTCCGTCGCTTGGTATTAAAACGCCTTCAGGCCGTCCATGTCGATGGCCGCGAAGTACGCTTCCATGTCCTCCGTCGGCGCCGTGCCGCTCATCTGGATCAGGATGCGGTTGTTGACCATCGTCTGCAATTCACCGTCGTTGGTGATCACCACCTTCTGGCCGTTGATGCGGCGCACCGTGCCCATCGACCCCATGACGGCGGTGTTGGTGAACATGCCGGCCATGGCCGTGACCATGGGATTGTCGGCCAGCATCTCGATATTGATCCGCTTGTCGCCCTGCGTGTAGGCGGCGCTGGCGGACAGCCCGCCGCCCATCATGGCCGCGCCCATGGCCTGCGTTTCGCCGTCCTCGCGCTCCCAGCCGGGCAGGGGATCGGGCAGGAATCCGGCCAGGCCCTCGGCCTTCAACTGCGACAACAGTTGCGACGCGAAATCCAGTTCCTCCTTGGCCAGGGCGATGTCGCCGGCCTGATAGGCCTCCAGCGCCGCCCGCAGGGAGTCCTCGATGTCGTCGGCGCGGGCGGTGCCCGGCTGAGCCAGGGACAGCGCCGATGCGACGGCGGCGATCGCCAGGGCGGAAGCGAAGCGTGGCATGGTGGGCGTCCTTCCTTGGTGGGGAGTGGAAGCGGCCCGCGCCGTCGCGCGTGCCGGTGAGGACCTGACTTCGGGAACAGTCCCCCGCCGGTCCCCCGCCGTCAAGCCGCTCGCTCGCGTCGATCGCCGGGCCGGGGGCCTCGGGTTTCTGTTGCGGCCCCGCCAAGCCGTTCTTATATAGCGCCCAATTCGCCAGCGCCCGCCGGGGCGGGCCGCTTGATCCCCTGGACCCCCCTCCGGGAATCGCCGCGGTGCCTGATGGGGCCGCCGCGCTTCGCCAATATGGAGACTGAACGTATGAGCAAGGTAATCGGTATCGACCTCGGGACCACCAACTCCTGCGTCGCGGTGATGGACGGCAAGGATGCCCGCGTCATCGAGAACGCCGAGGGCGCGCGCACGACGCCGTCGATGGTCGCGTTCTCCGACAGCGGCGAGCGTCTGGTCGGCCAGCCGGCCAAGCGCCAGGCGGTCACCAACCCCGAGAACACGCTGTTCGCCATCAAGCGCCTGATCGGCCGCCGCTACAGCGATCCCACGGTTGAGAAGGACAAGGGCCTCGTCCCCTACAAGATCGTCAAGGGCGACAACGGCGACGCCTGGGTCCAGGCCCAGGGCGAGGACTACGCCCCCAGCCAGGTGTCCGCGTTCATCCTGGGCAAGATGAAGGAAACGGCCGAGGCGCACCTGGGCGAGACCGTCACCCAGGCGGTGATCACCGTGCCGGCTTACTTCAACGACAGCCAGCGCCAGGCCACCAAGGACGCCGGCAAGATCGCCGGCCTGGAGGTGCTGCGCATCATCAACGAGCCGACGGCCGCCGCGTTGGCCTATGGTCTGGACAAGAAGCACTCCGGCACCATCGCCGTCTACGACCTGGGCGGCGGCACCTTCGACGTCTCCATCCTGGAGATCGGCGACGGCGTGTTCGAGGTGAAGTCCACCAACGGCGATACCTTCCTGGGCGGCGAGGACTTCGACGCCCGCGTCATCGAATACCTGGCCACCGAGTTCAAGAAGGAGCAGGGCATCGACCTGCGCCAGGACCGGCTCGCCCTGCAGCGCCTGAAGGAAGCCGCCGAGAAGGCCAAGATCGAGCTGTCCTCGTCCATGCAGACCGAGGTCAACCTGCCGTTCATCTCGGCCGACCAGAGCGGGCCGAAGCACCTGAACATCAAGCTGACCCGCGCCAAGCTGGAAGCGTTGGTCGACGACCTGGTGCAGCGCACGGTCGAGCCCTGCCGCAAGGCCCTGGCCGACGCCGGCCTGAAGTCCTCCGAGATCGACGAGGTGATCCTGGTCGGCGGCATGACGCGGATGCCCAAGGTGCAGCAGGTCGTGAAGGACTTCTTCGGCCGCGATCCGCACAAGGGCGTGAACCCCGATGAGGTGGTGGCCATCGGCGCCGCCATTCAGGGCGGCGTGCTGAAGGGCGACGTCAAGGATGTGCTGCTGCTGGACGTCACCCCGCTGTCGCTGGGCATCGAGACCCTGGGCGGCGTGTTCACGCGCCTGATCGACCGCAACACGACCATCCCGACCCGCAAGAGCCAGGTGTTCTCGACCGCCGAGGACAACCAGAACGCCGTGACCATCCGCGTCTTCCAGGGTGAGCGCGAAATGGCCGCCGACAACAAGCTGCTCGGCCAGTTCGACCTGGTGGGCATTCCGCCGGCGCCGCGCGGCGTGCCGCAGGTCGAGGTCACCTTCGACATCGACCCCAACGGCATCGTCAACGTCTCGGCCAAGGACAAGGCGACCGGCAAGGAACAGACCATCCGTATCCAGGCGTCCGGCGGCCTGTCCGACGAGGATATCGAGCGCATGGTGCGCGAGGCCGAACAGAACGCCGAGGCCGACAAGAAGCGCCGCGAACTGGTCGACGCGCACAACCAGGCGGACGGCCTGATCCACACCACCGAGAAGACCCTGGCCGAGAGCGGCGAGTCCATCCCGGCCGAGGACAAGGCCAAGATCGAAAGCGACATCGCCGCCCTGCGCGAGGCCATGAACGGCGAGGACCTGGACGACATCAAGGCCAAGACCGAGGCCCTGGCCCAGTCGTCCATGAAGCTCGGCGAGGCCATGTACAAGGCCCAGCAGGACGCCGCGAACGCCGCCGGGACGGGTGCCGCCGGTGGTGGTGACGCCGGGGTCGACACCAGCAAGGCGGACGACGGCGTCGTCGATGCCGACTTCGAGGAAGTGGACGACAGCAAGAAGAACCAGTAGGCCCGGCCTGCTCCGGCGAACCGGGCCGTCATCGGGACAGCGCATGTCCGGTGGCGGCCCGTTCGCGTGATTGAGGGAGACGACGCCGGCTCATGGCCGGACAACGCAGCCATCATCGCCGGAAGGGCCAGACGGAATGAGTAAGCGGGACTACTACGACGTTCTCGGCGTCGGCAAGTCGGCCAGCGCCGACGAGATGAAGAAGGCCTATCGCAAACTGGCCATGAAATACCATCCGGACCGCAACCCGGATGACAAGACCGCCGAGCAGAAGTTCAAGGAGCTGAACGAGGCCTACGAGGTCCTCAAGGACGACCAGAAGCGCGCCGCGTATGACCGCTTCGGCCATGCCGCGTTCGAGGGCGGTGGCCCCGGCGGGGGCGGCGGTTTCCACGGCTTCGGCGGCGCCGGCGGCTTTTCCGACATTTTCGAGGAAATGTTCGGCGAGTTCATGGGCGGCGGCCGGCGCGGCGGCGGCGCTGGCGGCCGGTCGAGCACGCGTGGCGCCGACCTGCGCTACAACATGGAGGTGACGCTGGAGGAGGCCTTCAGCGGCAAGAAGTCCAGCGTGCACGTGCCCACCTCCGTCACCTGCGAGACCTGCGACGGCAGCGGCGCCAAGCCCGGCACGCAGCCGAAGACCTGCGGCACCTGCGGTGGAGCGGGTCGGGTGCGTGCCCAGCAGGGCTTTTTCACCATCGAGCGCACCTGTCCCACCTGTAACGGGCAGGGCAAGGTGATCAGCGACCCGTGCACCGCCTGCGGTGGCGCCGGGCGCGTGCGCCGGGACAAGACCCTGGAGGTCACCATTCCGGCCGGCGTCGAGGACGGCACGCGCATCCGCCTCGCCGGCGAGGGCGAGGCCGGGCTGCGCGGCGGCCCGCCCGGCGATCTGTACATCTTCCTGTCGGTGGCGCCGCACCGCCTGTTCCAGCGCGAGGGCGCCAACATCCAGTGCCGCGTGCCGATCCCCATGACCACGGCGGCGCTGGGCGGCGCGATCGAGGTGCCGTCCATCGACGGCAGCCGCGCCAAGGTGACCATCCCCGCCGGCACCCAGACCGGCACCCAGTTCCGCCTGCGCGGCAAGGGCATGAGCGTGCTGCGGTCCTCCGCGCGCGGCGACATGTTCATCCAGGCCGTCGTGGAGACGCCGGTGAACATGACCAAGCGGCAAAAGGAGCTGCTGGAAGAGTTCGCCAAGGCCGAGGGCGATGATTCCTCCAGCCCGGAAAGCCACGGCTTCTTCAAGAAGGTCAAGGAGTTCTTCGAGGATTTGACGGACTGATCCGGCCGGACGGACTTGACTCTCAGGGGGGTGACCAATGCGGCGCGCGTCACAATCGGTGAAGGTGACCGTTCGACATGGGGACGGCGTGCCCCAAAACGTCAAGGATCAGGCGGAGCAGATGGGCGGCACCGCCTGCGGCCTGTGTGCCGACACGTGGCTGTTCGAGACGCGAGAGGATGCCGTGCGCTTCTCCGTCTTCGCGCGGGACGCGGGGTGCTCGCTCGAATACTGATACGCAATCCGTTTGATCCGTTCCGGTTCGGAGGGTGCCGCCTGTCTTCTCCCCCTATCCTAGTCACACTTCTTTCCCCACCAAGCTGGGGTTGACGGCCCCGGCGGAAAGTGATCCGTCATTGCGAACCCTCGTCCCAAGACCTATCCGATTCACACATTTTTTCTTCAGATCGTCATTGCGAGGAGCGTAGCGACGAAGCAATCCAGGGCGAATTTTCGTGGCCTCCGCTCTTGATTTCTTCACCCCCGTCTTGCGACGAGGGTTCGCAATGACGAGTCACGTCGTCGCGCGAGCGAAGAGCAGCCGCTTCGGCGGAAAGAAGTGTTAACATGAAAGGTCGCGAGACGAGGGTGAAGTTATCCAGAGCCTGAAACTCCGCTCTGGAGTGCCCCAGTTTTGGTTTCTGGGCTTCGCCGCTCGCAGTTTGGGGTCTTGTGCGGGCCTCTGGCCCCGGGTTCCATCTCGGCGTTGGGATTCCCCTTCACCCGATTGCCCTGGGTTGCCCACGCGACATGCAATTCTGTAGTGTCCAAATATAGCAAACGCATCTTTTTCAAGCGGCCTTCCCGACATGCGGCGTTGTCTTCCTGGCAGCCTGTCAGGTGAGACGAACGCTGCGGCCAAACGCAAATTTCGGATGTGGTCTCGGTGCCGACGCGGACGAGAAAGGCGGGGTGTCAGGGGGGATTGCGGTTGAGCCCGCCGGGCCGCTCGCCCTACACTCGGTCGGTTCGCAAAAGCCGCATTCACCCGAGGGGCACTGGATTGGGTCCATGGAAAAACTGCTGCCGATCGGCGCGCTCGTCTTCTTTCTCACCCACATGATCCCGTTGCAGCCGATCAACCGCCGCCGCCTGGTCGGTTGGCTCGGCCAACGGGGATACAAGACTGCCATCAGCGTTTTCGCGGTCATCGGCCTGGGCCTGATGATCGCCGGCTTCACCCTGACGCCGCGCATGGACGCCATCCAGATGCCGGCATGGGGGGTCTATCTGCCGGCGATCGTGATGCCGCTCGCGTTCATCCTGGTGCTGGCGGCCTACCTGCCCACCAACATCCGCCGCTATACGTGGCATCCGATGCTTATCGGCGTGATGCTGTGGGCCATCTCGCACGTGCTGGCGAGCCCGTATTCGGCCTCGGCGTTGTTCTTCGGCTGCTTCGGGCTGTACGGCATGTTCGGCCTGATGCTGTCGATCCTGCGCGGCAAGCCGGAAACCCTGCCACCGCCGCAGCCGATCAGGAAGGACCTGATCGTGGTCGGCCTGGGGCTGGCGGCCTATGTCCTGATGATCGCCAGCCACCATATGCTGTTCGGGGTCAGCGCCCTGCCGTGGATCTTCGGCGGGTCGGCGGCGGAGGTTGCGCCGCCGGGGTAATCGCGCCGCGGCACAGGGGGGCCGGCGGAGATGTTCGATGGGCTCGGGATCGTCTTTCTGCTGGGTCTGGTGCTGCTGCTCGGGCCGCCCGTCCTGGCCATCTTGGCGTTCGTCCGCACCGACACCCTGAGGCGCGAGATGCGCGCCCTGCGCGCGCGTCTGGAGACCATCGAGGCGGGCGACCGCGCAGACGCCGCACCGGAAGCCGCGCCGCCAGCATCGGAAACGGCACCTTCGGAGGCTGAGCCCGCGCCGGAACCGGCTGAAGCCGCACCGGTGGAATCCGCCGAACCTGCCTCCACTGCCCCCGAACCGCCTGCCACGCCACCCCCAGCACCCGCCGGCGGAGACACGCGCCGTTTGGAACGCGGGTTGACCGACCGCTGGCTGATCTGGATCGGCGGTGTCGCGCTGGCCCTGGGTGGGGCCTTCCTCGTCAAGTACTCGATCGACCAGGGTTGGATCACGCCGGTCCTGCGCTGTGCCCTGGGCGGCTTGCTGGGCGTGGGTCTGCTGGTCCTGGCCGAGCGCGCGCGCCGCCGCGCCGCGCCGGACGACGCCGGGCGGGCAGGGCGCCGCGCCGCCGCCGCTTTGGCGGCCGCCGGCCTGTCCAGCCTGTTCGCCAGCCTGTACGCCGCGCACGCCCTGTACGGCCTGATCGGGCCGGCGGTGGCCTTCCCGGCCCTTGGCGCGGTGTCGCTGACCGGAGTCCTGCTGGCGCTGTGGCACGGCCCGTTCGTCGCCGGCCTCGGTCTCGTCGGCGGGTACGCCGTGCCGCTGCTGGTGGAGTCGGATGGCCCGGCCCCGCTGGCCCTGTTCGGCTACCTGCTGGCGCTGACCCTGGCTGCGGCGCTGCTGCCGCGCTGGCGACCGTGGCCGTGGTTGGGCGGACTGGCGCTGGCCGGAAACGGGGTCTGGGTGCTGGTCTATATGATCGCGGCGTTCCGGCCCGGCGACGAGGGTGTACTGGCCGTGTTCCTGCTGGCGGTGACGGCCGTTGTCTCCGCCGCCCGCGTGGGCGTGCCCATCCCGGCGTTGCCGAGCCTGTCGATTCCCCTGACCGACCGGGTCACGCGCGGCCTGACCGAGGCGGCGTGGAGTCTTGGGGCCGCGTTGCTCGCCCTCCTGACCCTGGACAGCGAACAGGCGCCGGCCACGCTGGCGGCGCTGATGGTCTTGACCGCCGGCGGGCTGGGGCTGGGATGGCGCGACGGGCGCTTGGTCATGCCCCGTCTGGCGCCGGTGCTGGCGGGCTTGCTGGTCCTGGCCGGCTGGGACCTGGTGGTCACGCCGGCCGACCGCCCCGGCGCGCTGGTCAACCCACCGCTGCCGGACAGCGCCCGGGCCTTCCTGGCCTTTGCCTTGGCCCAGGGCGTCCTGGTGGCGCTGGGCGGGTGGTGGGTGTCACGGCGGACGCAACGGGCGATGGGCTGGGCCGGGCTGGCCACGGCGACGCCGCTGCTGATCCTGGCCGTGACCTATTGGCGCCTGGGCGGGATCGGCATTGATCTGGGCTGGGCCGGGCTGGCGCTGGCCCTGGGCGCGCTGGCCCTGCTGGCGGCGTGGCGGGCGGCGCCGGATCGCCCGGGCGCGCTCGGCGCCCACGCCGTCGGCGTGCTGGCGGCGGTGGCCCTGGCCGCCACCTTCGTCCTCGAGCAGGCGTGGCTGACGGTGGCGCTGGCCCTGACTTTGCCGGCCACGGCGTGGGTCGAGGCCCGCCTTGGCGCGACGCACGTTCCCGGCCTGCGCGGTGCCGCGCTGGTGATGGCCGGGGTGGTGCTGGCCCGCCTGCTGCTCAATCCGTATGTGCTGGACTATCCCCTGGGCGAGACCGCCGTCGCCAACTGGCTGCTGTACGGCTATGGCCTGCCGGCGCTGGCCTTCGCCCTGGCCGCGCGCTGGTTCCTGCAAAGGCGCGACGGCCTGCTGGTGCAGGTTCTGGAGGCCGGGGCGCTGGCGTTTTCGGTGCTGCTGGTGTCGCTGGAGGTGCGCCACCTGATGGCGGGGCCGGACCTGATGGGCGCGCCGCTCGCGTTGGCCGAGATCGCGGTGCAGATCAACGTCTGGCTTGGCGCCGCAGTCGTTCTGCGGCTGTGGCGGCGCGGGGACGGGCGCGCCGACCGGCGCGTGCTCCGCTGGGGCGAGATGCTGCTGGGCCTTGTGGGAAGCCTGACCCTGCTCGTGGGGCCGGTGTTGTGGGCCAATCCGCTGTGGACCGGCGTGCCGGTCGGCCCGGCCCTGGTATGGAATCTGGTGCTGCCCTTGTACGGCACGCCAGCGGGCCTGCTGGGCCTGTGGGCGTGGTGGGCGCCGCCGGGATCGCGCGTGCGGCGCTGGGCGGCGCCAGCGGCGTCGGCCTTGCTGGCGGTGTGGCTGGGATTGTCCGTGCGTCAGGCCTTCACCGGCCCGGTGCTGGACGGCCCACTGACCGGCGAGGCGGAGCTGTACGCCTACTCGGTGCTGGGGTTGCTGTTCGGGCTGGGCGTGCTGGTGATCGGCGCCCGCCTGGGCCAGGACGTGACCCGGCGGGCCGGGCTGGCGATCCTGCTGGCGGTGACGCTGAAGGCGTTCCTGATCGACATGGCCGGGCTGACCGGGCTGTGGCGGGCGCTGTCGTTCCTCGGCCTGGGCGGTGCCCTGATCGGCATCGGCGCCCTGACCCGGGCGCTGGAGCGGCGGCGGTCGGCCCCGGCACCGGGGGATTAAGGCCCTTTGGGACCGGCTTCGCGGTCCAGGTGGTCGCGCAGGACCCCCGTAGGGTGCGTCCGCGCTGAAGGCGCGACGCACCGACCGGCCATGCCGTGGTGCGTTGCCCGCCGCGCCCCCAAGGGCGCGGCGGTCGAACGCACCCTACGACTGTTGAGTGCCGGTCTTGCAGGCCTGCTCCGCGCACAGCGCCAGGTAATCGTCGACGGCCTCCTCGAACGCCTGTCGCAGGCTGGCGGCGTCGGTGCCCTCATAGGTCACGAGGTCGCGGATCGACTCCAGCCGGCCGTGAAACACGCCGTCCTCGGCGCTGTAGCCGACCGAGCCGACATAACCCTTGTAGGCGAGGCCATCGTGATCCAGCACGGCGGTCATATCAGGCCCTCCTCGGTCAAGACGCGCGCCACGGCGTCGATGACATACTGTGGCGCCGAAGGGCAGATACGGCTCTCGCAAGCGGCCCAATCCGCCGTTCGTGGCGCCGTCGCGGCGGCTAACCCGTCGGTTCCACCCCCACCGCTCCCCCCGGCCGCGCCCGCATGTGGGCGCTGACCCGGTGTTCGATGAAGCGGAGCGCGCGCACCAGGACGAACGTGATGATCATATAGATCAGCCCGGCCATCAGGAACGTTTCCAGCGGCATGTAGTTGCGGGCGATGACCGTGCGCGCCATGCCGGTCAGGTCCAGCAGGGTGATGGTGCTGGCCAGGGCGCTGCCCTTGAGCATCAGGATCAGTTCGTTGCCGTAGGCGGGCAGGCCGATGCGCGCCGCGCGCGGCAGCACGATGCGCAGCGTGGTGGTCGCGCGGCTCATGCCCAGGGCGCGGGCGGCCTCGACCTCGCCGTGCGGCACGGCCTGGATGGCGCCGCGCAGGATCTCGGCGATGTAGGCGCCTGTGTGGAGGGCGAAGGTGATGATGGCGCACCAGTACGGATCGCTCAGCACCGGCCACAGGATCGGGCTTTCGCGCACGAATTCGAACTGCGACAGGCCGTAATAGACCAGGAACAGCTGCACCAGCAGCGGCGTGCCGCGAAAGAAGAAGATGTAGGCGAACGGCAGCGCCTTGACCGCGATGCTGCGCGAGGCGCGGGCGATGCCCAGCGGAATCGCCAGCAGCAGCCCGAAAAAGCCGGAGATGAACAGCAACTGGAGCGTCAGCCAGGCGCCCTCCAGCAGCTTCGGCAGGGCGGCGATCATCACGTCGACGTTCATGATGCCTTCACCCCCGGCATTCCCCGGTTGGCGCGCCGCTCCAGCCACGCCAGCGCGGCCATCGACACGATGGTCAGCCCCAGATAGAGGACGGCGGCGGCCAGGTAGAAGGTGAACGGCTCCTTCGTGGCGCCGACCGCGAACTGCGCCTTGCGCATGATCTCCTCAAGGCCGATGACCGAGACCAACGCCGTGTCCTTCATCAGCACCAGGAACAGGTTGCCCAGGCCGGGCAGGGCGATGCGCCAGCCCTGCGGCAGCACGATGCGGAAGAAGATGGCCACTCGCCCCATGCCCAGCGCCCGCGCGGCCTCGCTCTGGCCCGGCGGGACGGCCTGGAACGCGCCCCGGAACACCTCCGACGCATAGCCGCCGAAGGTCAGGGCCAGGGCCACCGAGCCGGCGACGAAGGGACTGAGTTCGATATAGTCCGTGTAGCCGAACGGCCGCAGCATGGCCATCAGCGCCACGGAGGCACCGAAGTAGATCAACAGCACGACCAGCAGCTCAGGAATGCCGCGAATGATGGTGGTGTAGGCGTGCGCGATCCAGCGGATCGGGGCCAGCGGCGCCGACATGGCGGCCGCTCCCGCCAGCCCCAGCACCAGGCCGATGCCCAGCGCCGACAGCGCCAGGCGCACCGTCATCCAGAGTCCCAGCAAAAGCTGGTCGGCGAAACCATGCAGGTCGGGCACGGGTGGGGGGATCCTCAGCGTCTGACGCGATCCGTCGTCATGGACTCAGGCTGTAGGGTGCGTCCGCGCCCCGGCCCGTGGCGCTTGGATCACGGGCCAATCTCCTGGCTCAGGCCGTTTCCCGAGGGAAATGGCCGGGGCGCGACGCACCGGCAACCATCGCGGTGGTGCGCCGCCGAGCGCTTCGCGCTCGTTCAGGCGCACCCTACGCCTGTGGATCAATAAATGCTGAACGGGAAGTACTTGGCGTTGATCTCGGCGTAGGTGCCATCCTCGACGATGGCGTCGATGGCGGCGTTGAAGTCCGCGACCAGATCCTCGTTGCCTTTGCGCACGGCGATGGCGATCAGGTCGTTCTCGAACACCGGCTCGCCCTTGAACTCGAAGTCGGCGCCGGCGTCGGACTCCAGCCACTCGTAGTTCACCAGCATGTCGGCGATGATGGCGTCGATGCGGCCGGCGGCCAGATCAAGGTAGGCGTTTTCCTGGGTGTCGTAGAGCTTCAGTTCGGCGTCCGGCATGTTCTCCTCGACCCACTGGGCGGAGATGGTGGCGCGCTGCGCGCCCACGGTCTTGTCGGCCATGCCCTCGGCCGAGATGTCCAGATCGACGTCCTTCGGCGCGATGAACTGCAGCTTGTTGGTCCAGTACTTGTTGGTGAAGTCGACGGCCTGCTTGCGCTCCTCGGTCACCGACATGGAGGCGACAATGGCGTCGTACTTGCCGGCCAGCAGGCCCGGGATGATGCCGTCCCAGTCCTGAATGACGAAGGTGCACTCGCGCTCCATCTCCTCGCACAGCGCCTTGGCGACGTCGATGTCGAAGCCGTGCAGGTTGCCGTCCTCGTCGACCATGTTGAACGGAGGATAGGCGCCCTCGGTGCCGATGCGCAGCGGGTCTTCCGCCTGAGCGGCGCCGGTGGAGACGACCGTCATGGTGGCGACGGCAAGGGCGAGGGCGGTGGTACGCAGTCCGATCATGGGGGGCCTCATGTGATGGTGGTGTGAAGGGAGGGGGCCGGCCTCAATGCAGATGCCGGGACAGGAACTTGCGCAGGCGCTCGGAGGCGGGGTTGGAGAACAGGTCGCGCGGCGCGCCGTCCTCCTCCACCCGGCCGTCGTGCAGGAACAGGGCGCGCGTGGACACATCGCGGGCGAAGCCGATCTCATGGGTGACGATCAGCATGGTGCGCCCCTCCTCGGCCAGCGCCTCGATGACCGCCAGCACCTCGCCGACCAGTTCGGGGTCGAGCGCCGAGGTGGGTTCGTCGAACAGGATGACGTCGGGGTCCATGGCCAGGGCGCGGGCGATGGCCACGCGCTGCTGCTGGCCGCCGGACAGGTGGGCGGGATAGTAGTCGCGCCGCTCGGCCAAGCCGACCTTTTCGAGCAGGGCCTCGGCCTTTTCGATGGCCTCGGCGCGGCCCAGGCCGCGCACGCGCCGGGGAGCCTCGATAAGGTTATTCAGAACGGTCATGTGCGGCCACAGATTGAATTGCTGGAACACCATGCCGAGCCGCGTGCGCAGCCGCACAAGCTGGCCGTGGCTGGCCGGGCGCAACATGCCGGCGGCGTCGCGGCGGGTGCGGATTTCCTCGCCGTGGACGTGGATGCGCCCGGCCGAGGGCGTTTCCAGGAAGTTCAGGCAGCGCAGGAAGGTGCTTTTCCCGGATCCGCTGGAGCCGAGGATGGCCACGACATCGCCGGTGCGCGCCTCCAGCGAGATGCCGCGAAGCACCTCGATGTCGCCGAAACGCTTGTGCATGTCCTCGACCGCCAGGACGGTCTCGGGCGCGGTGGTGTCGGATGGCAAGGCGGCGGCCCCCCGGCCGGACGGAATCGAACGGCGGAGCGGTTCATTCCGCCCCGTCACGGTCGAGTCATAGCCCTGTCACGGCCGTTCTGGCAATATCGGAGGCAAGGGGCGGCGTCCGTGCCTACACTTTGACCGCGTGGTCGGCGAAGCCTTCCAGCGCGGCGGCCATCTGGGCGTTTGGACGGGTTCACAATGACGGCCCGTGCCAACGGTCCTCGAAATTGGCCGTTGACGTCCGTGGCCGGCCCGTTCCCCCACCTGGCCATCCCAAGCAGAACGTCGTGGGTGGCAGGGAGGGGGAGCGGGCTGGTTCCACACGGCGGATAAGCCTTACTCATCCGCCGCCGCTATCACAGGTCCGCCTGGGCCGCGATCCCCGGCTCGGTGGGGGCTTGCGTCCCCCGTCGGCTCGCGCGAACACTCGCGGACACACATGTCGATCAGATCGAGAGGCCGAGCGGCGGGACCGCTCCGGTGTCACCCCGCCGGCGCGTCCGGGTCCGCCCCCTCGCCCTTACCGGCACTCTTGGCACCGCCCGTCTTGCGCCGCGTGGTCTTGGAGCCGCCGTCGGTGGACGGCGACAGCTCCTCCACCCGTGCCTCCAACTCCTGCACGCGGGCGGCCAGCCCTTCGGCCTCCAGCCGCGCCTCGGCGGCCATCTCGCGGACCGCCTCGAAGTCCTCGCGGGTCACCAGATCGAGCTCGTGCGCGACGCGCTCGACGCGCTGGCGCACCATCTCCTCGATCTCGCCACGCACCCCGCCCAGCGCGCCCAGGGCGCCCCCGGCGAGCCGGCTCATGTCGTCCAGAATCCTGGGACCACCGTTGGTCATGGTCGCGTCTCCCCTGGTTCACAAAAATGAAGGGCTTCCCCCACCGGAAGCCCGCCTATGCCCAGAGTATGGGTAACGTTCGGCCCCTTGACAACCGTGGGCGCGAACGGGCTTTGTCCCGATATGTATATCGTCACCGGCGGCGCCGGCTTCATCGGATCGAACATCGTCGCGGGCCTGGAGGCGGCCGGCGTGGGACCGGTCGTCATTTGCGACCGCCTGCGCGACGGCGCCAAGTGGCGCAACATCGCCAAGCGCACGGTCAACGACATCGTTCGGCCCGAGGACCTGATGCCCTGGCTGGAACGGCACCGGGGCGTGGTCAAGGCCATCATTCACATGGGCGCCATCTCGGCCACGACCGAGACCGACGTGGATCTCATCCTGGCCACCAACTTCCGCCTGTCGGTCGCCTTGTGGGACTGGTGCGCGCAAACCCACACGCGGCTGATCTATGCCAGTTCGGCGGCCACCTACGGCGACGGCTCGGCTGGGTTCGACGACACGTTCTCGGCCGACGCGTTGGCGCGGCTGCGGCCGCTGAACCCCTACGGCTGGTCCAAGCACCTGTTCGACAGGCGAGTGCGGGAGGACCTCGACGGCGGCCATCACGCGCCGCCGCAGTGGGTGGGGCTGAAGTTCTTCAACGTGTACGGCCCCAATGAATACCACAAGGCGGGGCAGATGAGCGTGGTCGCCCAGGTGCATCCGGTGGCCCGGCGGGGCGAGGCCTTCCCGCTGTTCCGCTCGCACCGGCCGGACGTGCCCGACGGCGGCCAGTCGCGTGACTTCATCTGGGTCGACGATGTGGTCGACGTGGTGCTGTGGCTGCTGTCCAGGCCCACGGTCAGCGGGCTGTACAACCTGGGCACCGGGCAGGCGCGCAGCTTTCTCGATCTGGCCTCTGCGGTGTACCGGGCGTTGGGGCAGGAACCGGCGATCGCTTGGCGCGACACACCGGAGGCCATCCGCGACAAGTACCAGTACTTCACCCAGGCCGAGATGGGCCGCCAGCGCGCGGCCGGCTACGAGCGGCCGTTCACGCCGCTGGAACAGGGCGTGGAGCGCTACGTTCAGGATTTCCTGAACAACGAGGCCGATCCGTACCGGTGACCCGGCCGGCCGAAGAATGAACCCAGTTCATGCGTCGGCCGGTACTATACGTCGGCAAGATACGACGCGGTGTCCAGCAGCATCTCCCGGAACAGCCCCAGCAGATGCTGGTCCAGGTGATTGGGTCCCATGTCGCGCATGATGGCGAGCGCCTTGTCAGGGGGATGTGGCGGCTTGTAGATGCGCTCGTCCGTCAACGCGCCGAACACGTCGACAATCGCCGACATGCGCGCCAGTTCGTTCAACTCGGCAGCCTTCAGGCCGCGCGGGTAACCGGTGCCGTCCATTTTTTCGTGGTGTTGCGCCGCGATGGTCACGACACCCCGGGGGACATCTTCAATGCAATCGATGACCTCAAGGCCCCGGTCCACGTGGGTCTTCATGATGGTCCATTCATCATCCGTCAGCTTGCCCGGCTTGTTCAGGACCTGATGGGGAATGGCGACCTTGCCGAGGTCGTGGATCAGCCCGCCCGTGGACAGCGTCAAAAGGTCGTCGTCGCGCAAGCCGAGTTCATGGCCGAAGTGCGACAGGAAAACGGCGATTCGAAACGAATGAACGTATGTGTAGTTGTCGTGCCCCTTTACACCGGACAGGACGTCGGAGAGCTTGTTGTTGCAGACGGCCGTCACCAGTGGGCCGCAGCTGTCCTTGATGTGGTCGTATTGGACGGGTTCGCCGCTGAGGATCTGGTCCGGGAGCGCGCGAAACAGCTCGACGGTCTGGACCAGGGCGCGCCGTTCATTGTCCCCCAGGGTGGCCCACCGATCCTCGATCGGCTGGGAAATGCTTTTCGTGATCAGGTCGAACAGGGCGTGGTTTGAGACGGGCTTGACCAGGAACGGTATCTTCTCCCGGCGGCACGACTCGGCAAAAAAGGACGCGGGATCGCGTGTCATGCCGATGAAGCCGATGGCGCGATTCCCCAGGGTTGCCTTCAGATGCTGAATGGCCGCCAGGCCGCCGTCCGGCGGCGCGGATTCAGCGACCATGATCAGGGAGGGAAGGTCGGCCTTCGCGGCGGCCTTGGCCGTGACCGTGTCGGAAAACGTCTTGACGCGGTATTGGGCGCCCAGTGCCCTGGCCAGATCGGTTTGGTGTCGGGCCAATGGGTCGACCACGAAGATCGTTTTTAGGAGTGTCTGGGTATCATCCCCGGGCAGACCCCGACCGTTGCCGCCGCGCGCCCTATTGGCCTCGGGTCGGTCGCCACACACCTCTTGCTCGCGCACGAACCGCGCGAACGCCTGCCGAGTCGCCGCCATATCGGGGAATACCTGCTTCCGCGATCATACGATCGATTGCAACTGAATAATCGCGGAGCGTATAAATGGGGCGAAGGTCCGTCAAGCTTTCCGAGCGTATGCGAACGTCATCGCGCGTGTAGTAGATGGAACGCCGACTGCGGGCCATATCTCGTGCCGGAGCCGAAACAGCAGCCCCCACGCCGTCAGGCAATCCGGGACGATGCGTCGCGCTTGGCAGACTCGATCAAGGCGGGCTCTCTCTATGGCCGCAACCAGGCGCGCAGGGCCGTCGACACCGCCGCCGGCTGCTCCAGTGGCGACAGGTGGCCGCAGTCGGGGATCACCTCCAGGCTGGCGTTGGGCAGGCCGTCCCGCATTTCCTCGTGCATCTCGGGCGGCGTCAAGGCGTCGTCCGCGCCGCACAGCACCAGGGTCTGGCAGGTGATCGCGGCCAGGGACTCGCGCCGGTCGGGCCGGCCCATGATGGCCGTCTGCTGGCGGATGAAGCCCTCCGGCCCGACGCCGTCGGCCATGCCGAACACCGTCTGGGCGATGGCCTCGTCCTTCGCGTGCTCGGGTGTCACCAGCATCGGCAGCAGGGCGGGTGCGACCTCGGCGAAGCGCCCGTCGCGCGCCCAGCCGATCAATTCGCGCCGGCGTTCGCTTTGTTCGGGACGGTCGGCGCGGGCGTTGGTGTCCAGCAGCGCGAGGCGCTCCACCCGGTCCGGCGCCCGCAGCGCCACCGCCAACGCCACATAGCCCCCCATGGACAGCCCGGCCAGCGCGAAGCGCGGCGGCGCCTCGGCCAGCACGCGGTCGGCCAGGGCGTCGATCGACTCGTCGCGGGTGAGGTCGGCCACCTGGGGATCGGCGATGTCGCTCAACGCGTCCACCTGGGCGGCCCACAGCGCGGGGGTGTTCAGCAAGCCGGGCAGCAGGACCAGCGGCGTGCGGGGATCGGTCATCGATGGCCCTCCATTGCGGGGTTACTTCACCAGACTGCTGACGTCCCTGAAGCGCGGGTTGCTCTTGTCGCCCAACCACTCGAACAGCACCATCTCGGTGGTGACGATCGAACAGCCGGCATCGCGGGCGCGGTCCAGGGCGACGCGTTCGCTCTCCGGCCGCCGGGATCCGACCGCGTCAGCGACCATGAAGACCTCGAAGTCCACCGCGCGCAGGCCCAGCGCCGTCTGCAGGACGCAGACATGCGCCTCGGTGCCGCACAGAACGATCTGCGTGCGGCCGATGCCGGACAAGGCGTGCCGGAAGTGCCCTTCGCCCATGGCACCGAAGGCGGTCTTCTCGATGACCGAACCCTCGGGCAGCAACTCGCGCAGGTCGATCATGGTCGGGCCGAGGCCCTTCGGGTACTGCTCGGTGCACAGCACCGGCACGTCCAGCAGCGCGGCGCCCCGCAGCAGGCGGGCGCCGTTGTACAGCACCCGGCGCGGGTCATCCATGACCGGGCAGAGGCGTTCCTGCACGTCGACCACGACAAGGACGGATTGGGCGGCGCTCATGAGCATGGCGGTGACCTATTGGAGCGAAGGTGCGGATGCTTCCGCACCTAATGCATGGCCGCCGGGGGCGCAAGGCTGGCGTCCTGTGCCGCGCCATGCGACAACGCCCGCCATCCGTTGCCACCACCCGAGACCTCGCCATGTCCGCCGCCATGTCCACCGTCCGTGTCCGTTTCGCCCCCAGCCCCACCGGCCGTCTGCACGTCGGCAACGTGCGCACCGCCCTGGTCAACTGGCTGCTGGCCCGCCGGGCCGGCGGGGTCTTCGTGCTGCGCTTCGACGACACCGACACCGAGCGCTCGCGCCCCGAATACGTGGAGGCCATCCGCGAGGACCTGCGCTGGCTCGGCCTGACCTGGGACGAGGAGGCGTTCCAGTCCGCCCGCGCCGACCGCCACGCCGAGGTGGTCGAGCGCCTGAAGGCCGAGGGGCGGCTGTATGCCTGCTACGAGACCCCCGAGGAGCTGGAATACAAGCGCCGCCGCCAGCGAGCGCTGGGCCGGCCGCCGATCTACGACCGCGACGGGCTGACCCTGACCGACGAAGCGCGCGCCAAGCTGGAGGCCGAGGGCCGCCGCCCGCACTGGCGCCTGAAGCTGGAGCACGAGGACATCCGCTGGGACGATCTGGTGCGCGGCCCATGCCACTACGACGCCGCCCACCTGTCCGACCCGGTGCTGGTGCGCGAGGACGGCACGCTGCTCTATACCCTGCCCTCGGTGGTGGACGACATCGACATGGGCATCACGCATGTGGTGCGCGGTGAGGATCACGTGGTCAACACGGCGGTGCAGATCCAGGTGTGCCGGCTGCTGGGCGGCGAGCCCCCGGCCCACGCCCATCTGTCGCTGCTGACCGACGCCGGCGGCGGCGGCCTGTCCAAGCGGCTGGGCAGCCTGTCGGTGGCCGACCTGCGGGACGACGGTTTGGAGCCGATGGCCATCAACGCCTTGCTGGCGCGCCTGGGCACGTCGGACGACATCCAGCCCGTGGCCGACATGGCGGCGCTGGCCGACGGCTTTGACCTGACGCACTTCGGCCGGGCGGCGCCCAAGTTCGATCCGGCCGACCTGTCGCGCCTGAACGCCCGGCTGCTGCACGACATGCCCTACGAGGCCGCGCGGGACCGCCTGAAGGCCCTTCGCGCGGACGGCGGCGCCGTGTTCTGGGAGGCCGTGCGCGGCAACCTGGAGCGCTTCGCCGACGTATCCGAATGGCACGCGGTGGCCTTCGGCGACGTGGTGCCGCGCGCCCGCGCCGAGGACGCGGGCTTCCTGCGCGCGGCCCTGGAGGCGCTGCCGGAGGAGCCGTGGGACGCCCAGACCTGGGGCGCCTGGACCGGCGCGCTGAAGGCCGCCACCGGGCGCAAGGGCAAGGGGCTGTTCATGCCGCTACGCTTGGCGCTGACCGGGCTCGACCACGGGCCGGAGCTGGCGGCGCTGCTGCCGCTGATCGGGCGGGCGCGGGCGGCCGACCGGCTGAGCCGCGCCGCTGTTGCCGCCGAGGCGGCGGCACGATAAGACCATCCCCACGTTGCCAGACCAGCGAGCCCGCCATGCCGCCGACCCTGCTCCTGCACGACACCATGACCCGGGGCAAGACCCCGTTCGAGCCCATCGATCCGGCGCATGTGCGGATGTACGTCTGCGGCCCGACGGTCTACGACCGCGCCCACATCGGCAACGCCCGGCCGGTTCTGGTGTTCGACGTTCTGTTCCGGCTGTTGCAGCGGCTCTACCCGCGCGTGAGTTACGTGCGCAACATCACCGACGTCGACGACAAGATCAACGCGCGCGCGAAGGAGAGTGGCCGTTCCATCGGCGAGATCACGGCCGAGACCACGCGCCAGTTCCACGAGGACATGGGGGCGCTGAACGCCCTGCCGCCCACGGTGGAGCCGCGCGCCACCGAGCACATCGCGCAGATGATCGCCATGATCGACGCGCTGGTGGCGGCCGGTCACGCCTATGTCGCCGACGGCCACGTGCTGTTCGCCGTCTCCAGCATGGCGGATTACGGCCGGCTGTCGGGCCGTTCGCGCGACGAGATGATCGCCGGCGCCCGCGTCGAGGTGGCGCCCTACAAGCGCGACCCGGCCGATTTCGTGCTGTGGAAGCCGTCGAGCGACGACCTGCCGGGCTGGGACAGCCCCTGGGGACGCGGCCGCCCCGGCTGGCATATCGAATGCTCGGCCATGAGCGCCCAGCACCTGGGATCCAGCTTCGACATCCACGGCGGCGGCCAGGATCTCATCTTCCCGCATCATGAGAACGAAATCGCGCAAAGCACCTGCGCGCACGGCCCCGGCTCCTTCGCCCGCTACTGGATGCACAACGGCTATCTGATGGTCGAGGGCGAGAAGATGTCCAAGTCCCTGGGCAACTTCTTCACCGTGCGCGAGCTGCTGGACCAGGCGCCGGGCGAGGCCATCCGCCTGTGTATGCTGTCGACGCACTACCACCAGCCGCTGGACTGGACGGCCGAGGGCCTGAAGGGCGCCCGAGCGGCGCTGGACCGGCTGTACACCGCCCTGCGCGGCGCGGCGGACCTCGCGCGGGCCGACGACGCGGCGCCCCCGGCCGCGCTGGTCGAGGCCTTGTGCGACGACCTCAACACGCCGCGCGCCATCGCCGTGCTGCACGAGACCGCGTCGGCCCTGAACAAGTCCGCCGATCCGACCGAACGGGCGCGGCTGAAGGGCGAACTGCTGGCCGGCGGCGCGCTGCTGGGGGTGCTGGCGCAGGACCCGGAGGCGTGGTTCCAGGGCGCGCCCGGCGCCGGGGACGGCCCGACGGCGGAGGAGATCGAAACCCTGATCGCCGAGCGCAAGGCCGCCCGAAAGGCCAAGGACTTCGCCCGCGCCGACGCCATCCGCGACGACCTGGCGGCACAGGGGATTGTGCTGGAGGACGGCCCCCAGGGCACGACCTGGAAGCGGGGGTGACCGGCCCGCTGGCGCGCGAAAGGCGGCCTTGCCGGCGCGGGCGCGGCCTGCTGACGCGGGAGAGCCCGAGGCTCGCTTCGCTCGCGCGGGATCTCCAACGAGGCGGTGCCACCCTGACGGCGACGACCGTTCGCGCTACCCCGCCTTGCGCACGGCGGGCTGCTCCTCCCGCGCCGCCGCGTCCCGCGCCGCCTGTTCGGCCCGCAAGCGGTCGGTGGCGATGTAGTCGCGGGTAAACGGCACTGTGCCCAGGGTCTTCGCCAGTTGCGCCTGGAACACGACCTGGCGCTCGAACCGAAACACCACCTCGCAGCCGGTCAGGTAGAATTCCCACATCCGATAGAAACGCTCGTCGTACAGGGCGTTGACCACATGCTCCCGGTGCGCCGCGAACCGCTCGCGCCACGCCCGCAGGGTTTCGGCGTAGTGCACGCGCAGCACCTCCAGGTCCGTCAGGACCAGGTCGGATTGCTCTACGGCGCCGACCATCTCCGACAGCGCCGGCGTGTAGCCGCCCGGGAAAATGTACTTGCGAATAAAGGCATTCGTGCCGCCGGGCCGCTCGGCGCGGCCGATGGTATGCAGCAGGAACACGCCGTCGGGCTTCAGAAGCTCGCGCGCCTTGTTGAAGTACTCGGCGTAGTGGTTGACGCCCACGTGCTCGAACATGCCGACCGAGACGATGCGGTCGAACGGCTCCTTCGCCTGGCGATAGTCCTCCTGCCGGAACTGGACCAAGTCGTCCAGGCCGGCCTCGGCGGCGCGCTTCCGGGCGACGCGCAGCTGTTCGGTCGACAGGGTGATGCCAGTGACGCGCACCCCGTGCTCGCGCGCCAGGTGCAGCGCCAACCCACCCCAGCCGCAGCCGATGTCCAGCACCGACTGGCCCTCGCGCAGCAGCAGCTTGGCGGCGATATGGCGCTTCTTGGCCAGTTGGGCCGCCTCCAGGTCTTCGACGCCCGGCGGCCAGTAGGCGCAGGAATATTGCTGATCGGCGTCCAGGAACAGGCGGTACAGCTCGCCCGACAGGTCATAGTGGTGGGCGACGTTCTTCTCGGCGCGCGGCACCGGGTTGTACTGGAACAGCCAGCGCAGGCCCCGGTTCACGGCCCAGTGCAGCCGGAAGAACGGTGACTGCCGGCTATAGCGGTTCAGATTGTGGACCATCATGCCCAGCACGTCGTACAGGCTGCCCTCCTCAACGAGCAGCGTGCCGTCCATGTAGCACTCACCGATGGTCATTTCCGGCCCGGCCAGGAACTTGCGCAGGAACTTCGGGTCGGTGATGCGGATCGTCGCCGGGCCCGGCACCGGCCCGGTGCCCATGTCGGGGATTGGGCCTTCACCAAAGGTGCTGCGCCGCCCGGCGTGGTCGATGATGGTCAGGGACCCGTCCCGCAGGGTCCGTTTCAGAATCGGGTTGAGAATCATGGCCAGCCTCGTCCGCTTGCGGCCGGCCAGTCCCACGACGAATCCCGTTGCGCGCGCCACCCGTCCCGCGCTCCGCCCCACCGGGCCGTCGCACGAACTGGTCGGTCCTCCCCTCCTCGCCCACCCCGGATGACTCCCCCCGAGCCGGTTTGTGGGCTTTGACCCTATGACAATAGTTAGTTTCGGCGCCGACATCAACGCGGTGCCCGGAAACGCGCGGCCATCCGCGCCCGAACGGTGGACGCCGACGGGCGGGACGCGGCTGTCGGGCGGCCGGAGTCGCCCGGGTTCGGCTGGAGCACCGCCAAGGGCGGTGCTACAGTACCGCCGGGCGGCGTCGCAGGGAGAGAGCCGAGCATGATGGAGACGTCCATTCTGGTGATCACGCTGGTCGTCCTGGCCCTCGTGTTCATCGTCCTGAGCGTGAAGATCGTACCGCAAGGGTGGGAATACACGGTCGAGCGCTTCGGCCAGTACGTCAGGACCCTGGGACCCGGTCTGCACCTGATCACGCCGTTCGTCGAGGTGGTCGGCCAGAAGCTGAACATGATGGAGCAGGTGCTCGACGTCCCCGAGCAGGAGGTCATCACGCGCGACAACGCCATGGTGACCGTGGACGGCGTGGTCTTCTACCAGATCCTGGATGCGCCCAAGGCGGCCTACGAGGTGCGCCAACTTGAAATCGCCATCCTCAACCTGACCATGACCAACCTGCGCACGGTCATGGGCAGCATGGACCTCGACGAGCTATTGTCGCAGCGCGACAAGATCAATGCTCAACTGCTGACCGTCGTGGATCTGGCGACCAATCCGTGGGGCGTGAAGGTCACGCGCATCGAGATCAAGGACATCTCGCCACCGCGCGACCTGGTGGAATCGATGGGCCGGCAGATGAAGGCCGAGCGCGACAAGCGCGCCTCGATCCTGGTGGCCGAGGGCCAGAAGCAGGCGACCATTTTGGAGGCCGAGGGGCGGCGCGAGGCGGCGTGGCGTGACGCCGAGGCACGCGAGCGGCTGGCCGAGGCCGAAGCGCGCGCCACCACCCTGGTCAGCGAGGCCATCGGCGCCGGCGGCATGGGGGCGGTCAACTATTTCGTCGCCCAGAAGTACGTCGAGGCGTTGCAGAGCCTGGCCGTGGCGCCGAACCAGAAGGTGCTGATGCTGCCCATGGAGACGACGGGCGTGCTGGGCTCGCTGGCCGGCATCGCCGAGATCGCCAAGGAGGCGTTGCGCCCGGATCCGTCCGGCGGGAACGGGGGCGGCGGCGATGACGGCGGCGGGACCCGCCGCCCGACGGCGCCCACGGCGGCACCGTCGCCGCCCGGCACCGGGGCCGCGACGGCGTCGGTCCTGCCCACCTCCATGATGCCGTCGGTGCCGACCGTGCCGGATGGGCCATGGGCGCCGCCAACGTCGTGACGAGACCGGCGGCGCCGGCCCTGACAGGGAGTGGAGAAATGGACATCGCCTGGCCGACCGCGTTGGTCTTCTGGCACTGGTGGATCCTGGCGGGGATCCTGCTGGTGCTGGAACTGCTGGCGCCGGGGATCTTTTTCCTGTGGGTCGGTCTGGCGGCCGGCGTGACAGGACTGGTCCTGTTCGTCGCGCCGAACCTGGCCTGGGAAGGACAGGCCCTGCTGTTCGCCCTGCTGGCGCTGGCGTCGACCTATGCCGGCCGGCGCATCTGGCGCCCCGGCGCCGTGCCGACCGACCACCCGATGCTGAACCGGCGGGCGCACCGCCATGTGGGCCGCGTTGTTGTCCTTACCACGCCATTGCAAGACGCCGGGACGGGCCGCGTGCGGGTCGACGACAGCGAGTGGACGGCGGTGGGCGAGACGGATGGCCTGTCGGCGCCCGCCGGGACCTCGATGCGGGTGGTGGCGCTGCGCGACGGGATGCTGGTGATCGCGCCCACGCAGGACACGACGGACGCACCCGGCCCGGCCTCCGCCGATCCCGCGACGGGGACCACGGTGTCCGGGTGAACACGCCAGACCCCACCCCAACCCTCCCCATTTTATGGGGCTATCCGATTCACACATCTTTACTTCCTCTTGTCGTTGCGAGGAGCGTCGCGACGAAGCAATCCAGGGCGGATACTTGCGTTTTCTGCTCTGGATTGCTTCACCCTCGTCTAGCGACGAGGGTTCGCAATGACGAGGCATGGTCCTGTTCGCAGCCGTCGTAGGGTGCGTCTGGAGGCGGCGACGCCGCCGACGACGCACCAGGTGGCCGCGAAGGCCG
>Ga0207419_1000935_pt1 | contig 23908 bp, 19 predicted proteins | sample ElkSloMetagenome_4_FD_184723 | JGI IMG/M metagenome (GOLD analysis project Ga0207419, IMG submission 184723) | Hot spring microbial communities from Elkhorn Slough, Monterey Bay, USA - MD2A (version 2) | ecosystem: Environmental > Aquatic > Marine > Intertidal zone > Estuary: Microbial mat ... | reverse complement strand
TGTTGCATCCGCCGATAGGAACCTGCCTGCTGGTCGCTTTCCGACAGGATCGGGTTCTGAGCCCCCGGCCACGAGACGCGCACGTCCGGATCATCCCAGCGACATCCAAGCTCGTCCTCTGCCGCCCAGTAATGAGAGACGCCGACAAGATACATGGCCGGTTGGTGCGGGAACCAGAAGCCGTGCGCAACGCCTGGTGGGATACTCACAATGACGGGCTCTTCGGCACGCAGGGTAAGGCCGCAGGCCCGCCCGTGCGACGCTGACCATGGCCGGACGTCCTGCAAGCCTAGAAAGAGTTCGCCCGTGATCAGGGTCAAGTAGTCATGATGGATACCATGCACGTGCAACGCGCGCATGGTGTTCACGCCGCTGTGAGTGATATTCCACTGCCGGGCGATGGGTAGCCCTTCGAACCAGGTTCCACGATAGCCCTCCATCAGCCAGCCGCGTTGGTCGTCGTGGCGCTGGAGCGGATGGAGCAGAACATCATCGGGGAGTGCGCACTGGGTCGAATGCGGCATGCTGCTTGTCTTCCTATCGTTTCGGTATCCGGCGGTTCAGCCGGGGCTGGCGGTCGAAAGCGACCGGTCGGTGCGGCATGTGCCAACGGGTGGGATGCGGGGCACCCGGATCGGGGGAGACTCCCCCTTCACTCGTTGTGCGAATTGTAACGGAGAACGAGACGGAAGTGCAGGACGACGAGCGCTGGGGGCGGTTCTTTCGTGCGCAGGCCGCCGCCGGGGTCACCTTCGGCTTCTTCGCCGGTGCCGAGCCGGCGCTGGTGCAGGAGCGCCTGGTGCGTGCCGCCGAGCATATTCCGCGCGGCAGCATCAACAGCAACGCCACCATCCGCATCCGGCCCGACCTTCCGTACTCGATCCAGATCTCGGTCTGGGGCGACGAGGGGCACACGGCGGAGTTTCGCGGCGGCAACGTCTTCTGGAAGGCGATCCGTAATTTCGCCGGCGACCCGCGGGTGCGCTTCGTCTTCACCATCAACCCCTGGACCCTGGACCCTGGACCAGTTGCCGGGCGTCGTGCGTCCCCTGGAGGATCAGGGCGCGCGCGTCATGTGTAAGTACTTCTCTCGCGAAGCGCCCCGCGACAGCTTGCCGTTCGCCGTCCTGACCACCCAGCCGCGGCGCGACAGCAGCAGTTCGCCGAGCGCGACTTGCAACTCGGCGTAGACGCGGCGGCGGATCTCGCGCTCGATGCGCGGGTGATCGGCTTCGCTGATGCCGGGTGCGAGGTCGCAGGCGAGCACGATGCGCTCGCTCCCCAGGTGCTCGTCGGGCACGCCGAACGCGGCGCTGCGTCCAGGGCGCACCTCGGGCAGGGCCTCGGCGATGGCCTCGATGTCCTGCGGATGGATGCCATGACCGGCGTGCTTGATCAGGTCGTCGCGGCGGCCGAAGACATAGAGCTGGCCGTCGGCCAGGTAACCGCTGTCGCCGGTGTGATACCAGCCATCCGCGCGCAACATCCGCGCGGTCAGATCCGGGTGGCCGTGGTAGCCGCTGAATAAGCTCGGCGTGCGGATCTCGATGGCACCAACCGCGCGCTTGCCCAGCGGCTGGCCGTCGGCGGCGACGATACGCACCTCGGTGCCCGGCAGCGGCGGTCCACTGCTGACGATGGGCCGGCTGCGCGGATCGGCGCGTTCAAGCGGCTCCGCCCGGCCATGGCGGATCAGCGCAGCCATGTTCACCCAGTCTACGGTGACCCGGCGCCCCGGTCGGGCAACGCTGACGCTTAGCGTGTTCTCGGCCATGCCATAGCCGGCCAGGATGGCGTCCTCACGCAGCCCGTAGCGGGCAATCCGCTCATAGAACGCCTGCTGGCAGTCGTAGAGCACCGGCTCGCCGCCGGCAATCCAGCAGCGCAGGGAGCCGAGATCGATGCCGTCCAAATCCTGGTCGCGAACGTTGTGCACCGCATGCAGATAGGCGGCGTTGGACGACCAGGTCAACGTGGCCCGGTGCCGGTGGATGGCGGCGAAGAAGGCGGCCGGGTGGCGCACCCACTTCAGCGGCGACATCAGCACCACTGGCGAGCCATGCAGCAGCGGCACCACGAGTCCGGCGAAGAGGCCGAAATCGTGATAGAGCGGCAACCAGTTGATGGAGATGTCGGCGTCGTGCAGGGACAGGGCTTCGGCAAAACCGACACAGAAGCGCAGGACCGCGCCATGGGACAGCATCACGCCCTTGCTGCGCCCGGTGGTGCCGCTGGTGAACTGCATGTAAGCGATGTCGGCATCGCCGACGCCGACAAGCTCGGGCGGCGGTGCCGATGCGGGCAGCGAGCGTACATCGAGCAGAGGGCAGTCACGGCCGGCCACGCGGGTCTCCCACGCGCCGATCTCACCATCGGCTAGCACCGCGCGGGCACCGCTGGCCTCCGCCAGCGCCCGCAGCTGCGCATCCAGCCCTTTGGGCCTCGGATAGGGGAACAGCGACGGCGTGGCCCCGAGCAGCAAGGTGCCCCAGAACGCGAACACCTGCGCTGGCGAGGCCGGCAGCGCGATCAGCACCAGGTCGCCGCGGCCGATGCCGTGCTTGGCCAGCAGCGCGGCGAAGCGAGCGGACTCGGACAGCAAGTGAGAGAAGCTGAAGCATTGATCCTGGTCGTTGTCGCCGACGAAGATCAGCGCGTCGGCGTCCGGCCGCTCGGCGACCCGCGCGAGGAAGCGCTCGGCAAGCGTCGGCGTCGGCGCGCTCATCCCGCGCCCTGCGCGTGCTCGCGGCGCACCCGTTGCGCCATATCCGCGACACTGTCCAGGTGTTCCGGCGTCAGTTCCGTGTCCGGCACCACCACGTCGAACTCCCGTTCCAGAAACACCGCGATCTCCACCAGCGCGTGGGAGTCGATCAGCCCGCCAGTGATCAGCGGCTCGTCGTCGGTGAGTGGAAAGTCGGGGTTGCGCAGGATGTCGTTGAGGATGAAGGCGCGGATGGGCGCTTCGATGTCGTCGGTTTGGTTCGTCACGGCCGTGTGCCCGGATAGCCTGGCTGCGACATCCTGAACTTGATGCAGTGATGCAACGTCATCAATGCATACCCCATCGTGAGGCGAGTTCCGGTCTGGTGGTGCATCTGTTACCAGATCTCGTCAATGCGGATGCGCACGCCAGGCAACAGCACGGGCGCCACGACTTCGGTTCGCTCAGGCCGCATCGTCAGCCTGTATTCGTTGGAACCCGGTTCTCGATACATCTCCAGGCGCCGATGCTTAAGGTCGATGAGCCAGACCTCGGGGACGCCGTGAGCGGCGTACAGGGGTACCTTGACCTCACGGTCGTAGCGCAGCGAGGTATCGCAGATCTCGATCACCAGCAGGGTATCCTCCGGCGTTGGGTTCGCTCCCTCGTAGAAGTCGCCGCGAGGCCGCAGTAGCATCAGGTCCGGCTGGGGCTCTGAATGCGGCGACAGAGTCAGGGGGTCCTGTACCGCGACCAGTGCGGACTCACCTGCGCGCAAGCTCAGCAGCCGGTTCAGTCGCTTATTCTTGCCGGCATGGTCTGGCTTGATGGGTGGCATTGCGCGCAACTCTCCTTCGATGAGCTCGACCCGGTCGTCTTCCCTGAAGATGCCCGCGTCGATCATTTGATGGTAGGCATCCAGCCCGAGGCGAAAGATATGGCGCGCTTTCGAGAGGGCTGGCTGAGCTTCGGCAGCGGACATCGTGGAAACTCCAGTCGATGGGAAAAGCATGAACAAGGCGGAGATTTCAGCAGAGTTCAAGGGAGATATTAAGATCGGTTCCCGGCTTTCTACCATGCCGTCCTGTCTTCAGCAAAGCGGAGGACGCAACAAACGCGATCGGGGGCGAGGGTCAAAGGCGCGGGGGTCTCACAGGGAATACCACCAAGCCGCTTCATGTCGAGCGCAAGGAACCGAAAACCGTATCGACGAGCACGAGCCGAGAATGACATTTCAATAACCGCTGCGCTGCTCCGATCAGAACCCTTGATAGATGAATGGCTCCGCGGTCTGCATGCGCGTGAACAGGAAGATCGCCAGCAGCGCGAAGGCCGTCAGCCCCACGCGCGCGGGTTCGGGCCAGCTCAGGAAGGCTAGCTCGTCCTTGCCGCGCAGTTGCACCCAATCCAGCCACACCGGCGGCAGCATCAGCAGTGCGACGCGCCATTCCGGCCCGATGGGCAGCGCCCAGGCCGTCGGGCTCAGCAGCGTCTGCCAGGCGGCCAGGGCTTGTGGTACCGGCGCCAGGAACAGCGGCACGGCGATCATCAAGGTCGTGAAGGTCAAAGCCCAGCCAGCGATGGGTTGCCACCAGGGCCGTTGAGCCGCTGGCAAAATCGGGCGGTTCATGGTAATCAACCGCTCGGCGACCTGATACAGGCCCATCAGCAGCCCCCAAACCAAAAAGCTCCAGCCAACCCCGTGCCACCAGCCGCTCGCGACCATGGTCAGCACCGGCGGCAGGAGCAGGTTGGCGGGATGCGTGCGGCCGGGCCAGCGCCGCAGCAGGGCACGGCTGACGGGAAAGTAGATGTAGTCCCGCAGCCAGAACGACAGCGTCATGTGCCAGCGGCTCCAGAAGGCCGCGTAGTTGGTTGCGAACAGCGGCTGGGCGAAGTTGCGGCTGAGCTCGATGCCGAACAGCCGGCTCACTCCGCGGGCGATGGCGGTGTAGCCGGCGAAGTCGTTGTAGAGCCCGACGGCGAAGACCGCGAGCCAGATAAGGAGCATGCGCGCGCCGAGGCTGCCCGGGTCCTCGGTCAATGCCTCCGGCACCGCGCCGAGCAGGGTGTCGGCGATGACCAGTTTGCGCACCAGGCCGATCAGGATCAGCGTGAAGGCGGCCTTGATGGCATCGGCGTCCACTGCTGACGGCCGTGCCAGCTGCTTCAGGAAGGGCTCGGCCCGTTCGATGGGGCCTGCCGTGAGCTTCGGAAACCAGGCCAGGTAGAGCGCGAAGTCCACCGGTCGTTTGCAGGCCGGCACCTGCCCGCGGTAGACGTCCACCAGATAGGCGAGGGCCTGCAACGCGTAGAAGGATAGGCCGACCGGGATCAGGATTGGCAGCACGCCGTGCTCGCCGGTCCAGCCCAACCGGGCCAGCAGCGCGAGCAACTCGGGGACGAAGAAGTCCGCATAGCGGAACGCGGCCAGGACCGCGAGGTTGGCGCCGATGCCAAGCCAAAGCAGCAGCGGGCGTGGTCGCCCGTTGCCGTCGCGCAGCCGGGGCGCCAGCGCGTAATTGAACGCCGTGACACCGAGCAGCAGCCCGACGAAGCCCGGTGACCAGCTGGCGTAGAAGGCGTAAGACGCCGCCAGCAGCGAGGCGTTGCGTCGACGCACCGGCACCAGTTGGGCGCCGAGCAGGACCAGTGCGCAGAAGCCCGCGAATCCGAGTGTATCGATGTTCATGCCCGGGCTAGCTCCCGTCGTCCTCGGCGACGGATGGGGCGGGGATACGCCTCTGCGCCACTGCCTCGCCAAGGGCGGTGCCGAGCCAGCGGCTGAAAAGGGCGGCGCCACGGTCGTTGAGGTGGCGGAAGTCCTTCCAACCCTGCGCCGGGACGAGATCGAGATGACTGCTGCGCAGCAGCGGCAATCCGGTGGCCGCGACACGATCCAAGGTAGCGAGGTAGCCGTTGGGGCCACCTAGCTCTTGCGCCCATAGCCGCGGATGGATCGGCATCTCCACAAGCATCACCGGCGGCATCGACGGTTTGGCCGCTAACGCGTTCAGGGCATCGAGCGATGCTGGCAATGGTCGCATTCGGCGCAGATTGGCGAGCGTGCGTGTCAGTTCGCGCCGGCCTGAGGCGTCGTCCTGGGCAGCGGGCACAGCCACCTTTGGCATGAATCCCGTCGACTCCAGCTCCGACAATCGTCCCGACAGCCGTCGGTCCAGCGCGGGTTGCAGCAGCCAGATGCGCAGGCGCAGGAAATGGCGCACGAGCCGGACGTGTTGGATCAGCCAGCCATTGAGGGACGGCTCCCCTGACATCTGTCCCAGCCAGGGGTTGGCGTCGATGAGCTTGCCGAAGCGCCCGCGCCCCGACCGGAATTCGGACAGCACTAGCAGCCGCGGCCGGTAATGCTCGACCAGGCCGGGGATCAGCCGCAGCGCCACCGATAGGCGCAGCCCCTCGACACCGAGGTTGAAGCAACGCAACGGGTGGCCGGAGACTGCCTCGAAGCTTGCCGAGACGAGGTTGGGATCCACGGCCCGGTTGACGGTGGACGGGCCGATGAAGAGGCAGTCGATCGACCCATGCCGTCGCAGATAGCGCTCCAGGTACTCGACTTTGAAATCCAGGATCTCGGAGCCAGCGCCGATCGATGGCACGGGCAGGCGCTCGATCACCGGCCCACTACGCAACAGCATCTCCGTCGCGGCCACGCCCAGCACCAGCACGCCCAGCACGCGGAGCAGGAAGGGCGACCAGACCGCGAACAAGGCGCGCAGTGTTGCCGCCGCGGCCCGCGCGCGTTCGCGCACCCGAGGCTCGGCGATGTCAGACATCGGCCAGCGGCTCCGCGGGCTGGTCCGGCTGGTTCCGGTCGTCCACACGGGCCTGCCAGACGGCGGCGATGATCCACGCGGCCTCCTCCGCGGTGAGTCCGGAATACGGCTTTGGCGAGGTCCTGACCTGCTGCGCGTCGAACAGTCGGGCCTCCTCCGCTGTCCACCAGCGCTCGGCCAGCCGACGGTTGGATGCGCGATACCGATCCAGCACCCGCTGCTGCAACTCCGGGGTCAGCAGCCCCTCGTCGGTGCGCGGCGGCAAACGCCGGGCGGCGTCCGCGATGATGCGCACCAGGCGCTTGCGATCGGGCAGCGCATCAGGGGATAGGTGGCGCAGGAGGTCTATCGCCTGCAATGGCAAGGATGGGTTGCGCTCCACGCTGTCAAAGCGCGGCGCCGGTATTTCGGGATCGATCTGCGCGAAGAAGTCCTCGATGATGTTCCGCCCGGCCCAGGCTGCCTCGACGAAGGGCCGTACGATCATGCGTCCCTTCCCGATGTATTCTTCCCAATCCTGCATACGGCAGTCATATTCGAGGCCCGGCTTGTCACTCCGCGTCTCGACCCACGCCGCGAAATTGGCGGCGACGCTCGTCCAGCCCGCCTTGACGATCTGGTTGTAGCTGGATTTCAGAAAGCTGTCTTGGCGCCGCACATAGGCGATGACCGTGACCTGATGGAAGGCGTTCAGCAGTACCGACAGGGCCCGGCGGTCGTCGTCTCCTCGCAGCCGCCAGAGCATCTCGCTGGAGAGGAGTACGCGCGGCTGGCCCGCGGTCTCCTCAAGCAGCGCGTCGCGCAGCGCCTCAATGGATCGCTCGGAATGGAACAGGGGGTTCGGTGAGCGATTGCCGGTCAGTGCGGAGGCGAGCCGATGATGGCCCGGCAACGACCGACCGTTAGGGAGCATCGGCCGGCCGGTCTCGGGATAGTCGATGCCGCGGGCGCGTAGCAGGTGGCGATTGCGGGCGCAGCAACCCTGGATGAAGGTGGTCGCGGTCTTGTTGATGCCGATGTGTAGAAAGAGGTGTTGCATGGCGTGACTGCCACTGCTCAAGAGCGCTCGCGCTGCGTGTCGCAGACGGCGCGGAAGCGGCGATGGAACGCCTGCCTCGGCCCCGGCGGGGTCGGCACGAACCCGTCCGCCGAGGCCGGCACCGCCGGCAGGTCGATGCCCAGGTGGGCCGCAATGCGCGAGACGGCCCCAGGCATGGCGCCGATGATGTCCTCGTACACCAGCGGCAGGGGCTCAATGCCCACGGCGGCGAACAGGCTGCGCCAGTTGGCGTCCTGCAGCGCGGTGCCGCTCATGAGCCTGGCGATGGCTTCGGCGTCGAAGGATATAGGGCTGCGCTCATGGCGACCGACCTCCGTGCCGTCGGCCCGGGTGTGCCAATGGCCCGAGGTCTTGGCAATGTACAGCGAGATGGCCTGGGCCAGCAGGTCGCGACGGGTCAGGTGGATGAACTGGGTCTCAGCGAACATGTCTTGAAACAGGCCGTTGGCGATCAACGGGCACAGATCCCAGAAGGTGGCCGTGATGCCAAAGCAGCCGTTGTCGGTGGCCGTTTTGGCCTTCGCATAGCGAAGGAAGTCCCAGATGTTCCGGGCCCCTGAGCGGTTGAGATGGTTGTTGATGAATCCGCGCGGGTTCAGGCATTCGCGCGGGTCACCAAGTACGCCGCTGCGCGCAAGGTGGTAGCGCAGCGCCGTGCTGCCGCTGCGCGCGGTCATGGCGATGACGTAGGTGGGGCGGGCAATGGCCGCCGGGTCGCCAGGCGGCTCGAAGCCGAGCGGGTGGTTGATCGCGAGGACCCCAGGAGGAATGCGCAATACAGTCTGCAACAGCTCGGTTGCTTGCATGGTGCCGTCCATCAGGCTTGCTCCGGTCGCAATCCGCGCCCGGCAATCGGGTAGAGGATCCCATGCGCCTGGAGCCAGGACGCATGCCGGGCGCAAAACCATTGGATACTGGTCGTGGCAGTCTTCGGCATGCCGATATGCAGAAATAGGTGTTGCACGGCAGTTAGGTGGCAATCGGTAAGACCATAGAGTCTGATCCGTCAGCTTGCTTCAGCCGGGGGGCGTCGATTCCCGACGGGAAGGCGCGGGCGCGCCGGTGCAGTCTGCCGAGACAGACCGGCTCCTGGTCCCGCAGCAGTTCCCATGGGCGGCCGTAGAGCGCGGCGTGCTCCTGCTGGAATCCGTCCCAGGGACTCGCCTCCGGCGCCGCGTTGGTGGCGACCCCGCCGTGGATCTGGTGAAAACTGCCTTCACCGAGCAGACGCACCGGCGTCAAGCCTGGATGCTGCATGGCCCGGTTGTAGAAGTCCAGGCTGCACAGTCCGCCGCCTGGGGAGCGGAAGCCCGGGTGCAGGCCGCCCATCTCCAGAAAGGTCTCGCGTGGCAGCGCGTAACAGTTGCTCTCCTGCAGGTCGGAGAACCAGCCGCCCTCGCTGGATACCGCCAGCGCCGCGATGTCGAACAACCGGTAACCGTCGGCCCGCCAGCCGCTGCGCCCCAGCAGCCGATCCTCGGTCGCTCGATCATAGCCCTCCAGCATGGTCCGGCCCTGGGGGCCGGGCCCCAGATGAAATCCGAGCGTATGCGCGAAGGCGTTGGGATACAGCCGAAATGCATCGCGCATGCCGTTGATGACGCCGGGCGACAGGATGCGCGCGCCGTCGATGTGGACTGCGACGCAGCGGCCCCGCGCCGCGCGCACCGCGTCGTTGATGGCGGCGACCGGCGAGACCGCATCGGTGTCGATCCGCCGTAACTGGAACTCTGGACCAAAGCCCCGAACCATCGCCGGGTCCAGCGGCATCGGCGAGCCGTGATCGAGTGCGATGACCTCGTAGTCCGGGTATCGGCTGTCCCGCTGGTAGGTGCGGATCAACGAGTATAGGGTGCGCGGCGCCTCGCGCTGCATGGCGTGGAAGACCACGACGAACGACAGCCAGGGGTGCGTGGACGCGGACATCGGGCGCGGCGGCTCAGCCGGCGAGGCTCGCCGGCCCCCCGCGCGGCACGGCGGGGGGATATTGCGCGCTATACGCATTGAGCACGGCGTCCACTTCGCCCTCCATGCGGCTCATGCCGTTGTCGATCCAAACCGCGCGATTGCAGAGTCGGCGCACCACCTGCGGGCTGTGCGTGACCAGCACCACCGTGCGGTCGGAGGCCAGACGGTCCTCGATCAGCTGAGTGGATTTGGCCTGGAAGCCGGCATCGCCGACGCCCAGCGCCTCGTCGATGAGCAGGATGTCCGGCTCCAGCCGAGCGCTGACCGCAAAGCCCAGGCGTGCACGCATGCCGGCGGAGTAGGTCGACAGGGGTTGATCGATGTGCTCGCCCAGCTCGGCGAAGGCGATGATGTCTGCCATTTGGGCGCGGATCTCGGCCCGGTCGAAGCCGAGCAGCAGCGCGCTCAGCACGATGTTGTCGCGGCCGGTCAGCTCGCCGTCGAAGCCCACCTGGCGCGCCAGCAGGGCGGCCTTGAGGCCTCGATCGCGGAGCGCTCCCCGGTCCGGGCGGATGATGCTGGCGAGCAGTTTCAGCAGTGTGCTCTTGCCGGCGCCGTTGCGGCCGATCACGGCCAGGGATTCGCCGTGGTACAGGTCGAAGCTCACATCCGCAAGCGCCGTGTAGCTGGAGCGCCGTCCGAGCAGGCTCGGGCGGCGATAGGTGACGCCGACGTTGCGCAGGGACAGGATCGGCTCGCGGTCGTGGTCGAAGGTCTGCATCAGTGGGTTAGTCAGCGGCTCAACAGGCGTGGATAGTCATATTCGAAACGCGCGATGACCAGCCGACCGGCGGCAAGCAGCAGCAGGCCGATCGCGGCCACGACAAGCAGCCAGCCCCAGTCCGGCCACTCCCCGCGCAGCAGGATCGAGCGATAGGCTTCGATCAGGTTCACCACCGGGTTGAGCTGATACAGGTCCCGGTACTGATCGGGCACGCGGCTCGGCGGGAACAGGATGCCGGAGACGAAGAAACCGAGTCGGAAGGTCACCTCCGCCAGATACTTGAGGTCCGGCAGCAACGGCATTAGCCCTGCGAGTAGAAACGCGACGCCGGCGATCAGCAGCAGCTGCACGAGCATGACAGCCGGCAGTGCCAGATAGGCGAGACTCGGCGCATAGCCGAGCGACCATAGCGCAACCAGCAACAACAGGAACACGATCCCGAACTTGACCGTATCGACGACGATCTTTACCACCGGAAAGTAGATCTTCGGCACCTGGATCAGGTTCATCAGATAGCCGTTGCCGTAGATGGAGCCCATGCCGTGCAGCGCGCTGCGCTCCAGCCATTGCCAAACGACGATGCCGGTGAGCAAAAAGGGCGCGAAATCCGGCCCGCCACGCAGCATCAGCACGCCGAAGATCAGGTAGTAAACGGACATGGACAGGACCGGGTCCAGCACCCACCAGAAGATGCTAAGGAAATAGCGCGACGCCTCGGAGCGCAGCTCCGCGTAGGCCTTGAACGCAACGGCAGTGGTGAATTGCAGGGTGTTCATGCCGGAGCGGCTCCGGAAAGCCGCGAGGCGGGGTAGCGTGGCGGCGGCAGGGAGATGAAGTGGAAGCGGTGCTGCAACAACAAGGCGGGTTCACACTCCGGATGGGTTCGCGGAAAGCCTGCGACGACGGCTCACCGCGGTGCTCGTTGTTCAGGGTCGGCGCGGCTACATCGATGAGTCGTGTATGGCCTTGCCAGCAAAAGACGCAAGGATAGCATCCAGCATCCGCTCGGCGCTAACCTCTGACACCAGCGTGGCTCTGTGATAGGCACGCAGACGCTCCGCCGGAGCGCCCAGGTCGAACGCGATGATGGGCAGCCCGAGCGCCATCAGTTCGGCGGTGACCAAAGAGTAGGTCTCAGGCCAGATGGACGGCAGCAGCACGCAGTCCGGGTGATGGCGAGCGAGCAACGCGGGCAGGTCGTCGCGACGATAGGCCCCGGTGACGCGCAGCCGGCGCGAACGGATGGGACGCTCCAGGGCGCCGATGACGGTCACCCGCAGCGGCAGCTGGCGCGCGTCGATGAGCCGGACCAGTTCGGCGACGATGTCCGCGCCCTTCAGATACGAGATCTGGCCAACGATGGCCACCTGTTTTTCCTTGCTCGTCGCCCGGGACCTCGAGCGTGGCGCCGTTGCGGCGGAGAACGGCGTTGGCTCATGCGGCTGCATCCGGATCTGCTCCGGCGATAGGCTCGGATAGGCCCTGCGCAGCAGGCGGCCCGAGTCCCGGCAGAAGGTGATCACCGTGCTCCGTGCCAGCAGCTCCCGCCAGACCAGTCGCCAGGGCGTCAACGCCGTTCGTGGGCTCCGCTTCATGAACGGGAGCGTATTCCGCGCCATGCAGCCCTCGCAGACGGAAAGCACCGGCACACCGCAATGGCGCCCGGTGTGGTCCAGCAGGGGGAACGACGGGCAGATGCAGAAATAATCGTGCACAGGTACCCTGACCGTGAGCCCATGCCGGCGCGCGGACAACGCCAGGATGGCGACCAGATCGAGCGGGTTTGGGTAGGAAACGCAGTTGTTCAGCGTCAGGGCGTGGATGTACCCGCTGTCGAGCAGCGCCAGCAGCGAGCCCAGGCTTTCGGTGACGAAGCGCCGGATGCCCCCTGGCGTATGCAATGTCCAGAGGTAGGCGGCGGCGGACTCGTGGTATTGCAGCAGCAAGGCCGGCTGGCCCTGGCCGGCGGCCTCGGCGAGTAGTGCGTCGCGATAGATCTTGGAGCCGCCGCCGAGCTGGTGATCCACCAGCAACAGCACGTCAGTACGGAGGGCAGCCACCGCCTTGATGAGCCCGCCGCGCTGAGCCGGCCCGAGCCCATCGCCGCCAATCCCGAGCCGGCGCCGCGCATCCTGAACAAACCCGCGCAGGTCGCCGTGGAGCAGCCTCGCCATGGCCGCTGCGGCGGTCATGCCGAGGCTGTGGGCAGGGCTCAAAGGCTCGGGCAGTGATGCGGGCAGCCGCAGCGGCGCTGCCACGCAGCGTGTTCCGTCAGCGGAGGTCGCTACCGGATGCAGCACGGTAGCCGAGGTCGGAACGCCGGCGCTGAGCACGAAGCCGTTAGCGGATGGGGACCCGTTGCCTGGGCCGAGGTCGAGTTCAGGGAAGGCAAAGCCATAGCGGGCGGGTACGGACGCGCCCGAGGAATCGTCGACGAAGTGGAGACGGTTCATGTCCGCGTCGGCGCAGCGGCCCCAGGCCGTGATGCGGTCACCGCGGCGTTCGATGCCAGCGACCTCGAGCTCAAACGCTAGCTGTTGGGGCATGCGGCCTCAGCCGCCGCGCAGCCGGCGATAGAACCTTTTTAGCTGCAAGTCCGGGCGTAGCCGCTCGATTTTGCGTTGCAGTTCCTGAAAACGCCGCTCCGCACTCTCGGCTGTGACCTCGTGTCGATCTCTCTCGGCGCTCAACTGGTCTCGCTCAGCATAGAGCGCGCGGAGCTTTGCCTCCCGCACGTCCACCGCCGTCTGCAGCGCCTTGCGTTCCGCCGCCTGCCGGGCTGCCTCCGTCCGGGCGGCATCGCGCTCGGCATAGAGCGTGCGCAGGATCGCGTCGCGGCCATCGATCACCTGCTGCTTGGCCGCGAGTTCGGCTTCCAGGCGTTGGGCGCGTTCGCGCTCGTCGAGCCAGTGACGTGCCTGCACGGACCAGAGGTAGGCGAATTCCAGGTCCGGAAACCCTGCCAGCAACGCAGCGTGCGCCCCGGCGCCCAGAGGCCCGGACAGGCCGGAGAAAGACGACCACAACGCATCGATGAAGCCGAGCCGTGGATGCCGAGCCGCGACCAGCGTATCGCCACGGTGATGGGTCAACCTTGGGTCGATAAAGTCGCGCGCGAACCCGGCCAGCCGCGCGGAGTCAAGGTCAAGATCATGGGCCATCGCCAACGCCGTCAGCGCGGCGGCGGGGTCGTCGAGTAGTGCCGCTTGTTGCAGGCAGCAATTGTTCCGACCCCGACTGTTGCGCAGTGCCTGGTAGCTGTAGGACAGCCACAACAATAGGGCCTGCTCCGCGTCGTCGCCGATCGGCTCGACCAGCGCCGCTGCTCCTGGGCGCAGAGCGCGGGCGGCAAAGGAGGCGGCGATCGCAGTCGGATGGCGAAACAGGTGCAGATGCAGGATCTCGGCACCGGGCCGCGCAGCCTCGATGACCTGGTGCCAGAACGGCAGTGTCAGACACAGACGCGGGTCTTTGATCGCAATGGGGCCGGGGCCAAACTGGGTGGCGAGGATCTCGCCGGCCTCGGCACGCTGCGCCGCGTAGCGCTCGGCGCCATAATCGATGCGCCTGCCGTAGGCGAGGCTCGACCAGTGATAGCCGTCCATGGCGAGCAGCTGTTCGTTCAGCGCGACGATGTCGGGGTTCTCGAAGTAGCCCTTGTCGTTGTCGCCGGGCCTGGGAGGCATCAGGTTGGGGCCTAGGTCGATACCTAACGCGGGCAGACCCGCGGTCAACATCGAGGTGCCGGAGCGGTGCATACCAAGCACCAGGATGATCATGGCGTCGCGGGCCGGCATCAGCGCGGCGTCCTGGATTGGGATGGGGATGCGGCAGGCGGCAGCCAAGCCGGGATCGGCAGCCCGTTCAGCTCCAGAGCGAACCGATAAATCGCCGTCTCCAGTGGCCGTTGCGCCAGGAACGACTCGCGCAGATCCTGGGGGACCGCATCGGCGCGCTCGGTCGCGTTCAGCCGCGGCAGGCGCTCCGGCGACGGCTTGCCCAGCTTGCGCGCGATGTGTTCCAGCGACACCTCGGCCGCTTCACTGACGCCGATATGGATGAAACGCTCCGTCAGGACGGCGCGGTGATTGTCCAGGCTCAGCCCCTCTGCCAGGAAGGCACCGGGCATATCTCCTGGCGGTCGTTGCAGCCAGTCCGCGAGCCCGACCCTGGCGATAGCGGTCTTGCGGTTCGCCCAGCGCTCCGCGTTGGCGTTGATGTAGAAGTAGGTCGAGACGGCGCGCTCGAACGGGTCGCGCACAAAGGTGATGCGTTGTCGCGCCGAAGAATAGTAGTCCTCCAGGCCGGCGCCGCGCTTGCGGTTGAAATGCCCGAAGACGCAGAGCCCAGGGAGGTAGCCGCCGGTGGCTGGCTCCCGCAGCCTGTGGCGCGCTGGCGGGGTCTCTGTCTGCTCGTCGAAGTAGTGATACAGCAATCCGTCACCGAACCAATCATAGAACTGCCGTCGAATGCTGGTGCCCGCCGTTTTCGGGATGTGGATAAAGAACAGCGGCTCGGCGGGGTCGTAGTGAGCTGTGCGCGTCGACCTGTTCCGCCCTGACACTACATTCCGTTCGGCATCGAGTGGCGGCTCGTCGCGCAGCGCGCGGTGGAAGTCGAGCAGCGCATTGAGGGTCTCGGCGGCATCGGGAGTGCCGATCAGCTTGGCGCGATGATAGCGTGCCAAGCGCTCGGCGGGTGCGCCCAGGCGGAATGCCGCGATGGGCAGTTGCATGGCCATCAACTCCTGCACGACGAAGGAAAAGGTCTCCGGCCAGATGGAGGGGAACAGGAACAGATTCGCGCCGCCGTCGCGGATCAGCCGCGGCAGATCCTTGCGTTGATAGGGACCCAGAACGTGCAGGTGCTCGGCGGTGACGGCATGGTCCAGCTCTCCGAACAGTGTGATCTGGACAGCGAGACCGCGGCGCTCGATCTCGGCCACCAGGTCGGCGACCAACTCGGCGCCCTTCAGGTAGGTGATGTGGCCGACGATGCCGATGTGCAGCGGTGCCCGTGGATCGACGGGCACGGGCGGCAGGGCGGGGCCGGCTTGGTCGTGGGGCCGCGGCCTGATGTTGTGCTCGGGAAGCTCCGGAAACGCCCGCCGCAACAGTGCCGCGGATGCCTCCGAGAAGGTGCTGATTTCGTCGCAGTGCGCCAGCAGCGCGGCCCAGGATCGGCGCCACTCCGGGATCGGCCGCCGCGGTACGAGCTGCATGAAGGGGTGGTCGTTCTCGGCGATGCAGTGCGCGCATTCCTCGGCGTCCGGCAGATCGCAGAACCGTCCGTGCCTGCCGATCAGCGCATAGGACGGGCAGAGCGGGAAGTAGTCGTGCAATGCGAAGCTCAAACGGATCTGACCGAGCGAGACCGCATCGACCAGCATGCGGTTCAGACCCAGAGGATCATCGAAACCGACAGTGTTGTTCAGCATGACGGCGTGCAGCCTCGGCGTGGCCAGCAGCGCCGGGAGCCGACTCAGGTCGTCGCTCTCGAAGGCTCGTTGCAACTCGGCCGCGCGCAGCCGCCAGTGGTAGCACAGTGTGCTCAGGTCGATGGTCAGCAGCAGCATCGCCTCGCCGTGCCGCAGGCGCTCGTCGATCAATCGGTCACGCGCGGCGTTGGCGCCGCCGCCCATGGCGTGGTCGATTACCAGGGTCAGCGGTGTCTCGCCCGCGCTGACCGCGGTGAGCAGGGCGTCCGGCGGCGGGCTGGGGCGCCGCAGCAAGCGCTGCCCCCAGGTCGCGGTTTCGGCCATCAGGCGCCGGAACTGGCGGGTTCTGACATAGGCATGGGCGCGATGAAAAAGCCGGCCGGATGCCTGACGCGGGGACAGGTCGCCGCCGAGGCTCTCGCAGCTGTGCAGCAGGTGACGCTCGCCTGCCGCGTCCACCGCGTAGAAGCTGGCGCCGCGGACCTGCTCCGGCAGCCATCCAAGTAGCAGCCAGCCGCTGGCTCGTGCCCAGCGCAACGCAGGGTGGTGCGCGGCCACATCGTCGCGCGTCAGCGGATACTGCGCACGCAGTGGCCGATCCGCGCCCACCAGGTGCAACTCCACCCCCGCTAACGGGCCATCCGGGTGCAGGCACCAGCCCCAGGCGACGAGACGGCCGCGCGAGACCCGGACCCGATCGATGGAGAACAGCATGGGCTGCGTGTCGTCTGCTGTCATCGATGGCTCTTCGGCAATGGGATAGGATGCACCCTGATCAAGAGCCTTGTGGTCGGCGTTTGGTCGGGCGGATGCAAGGTGGTGGCCGCGGCGCGCGATTTCCGCCCGCGGGCTGCGGCTGTTTAAGATGCCGAGATCATATCGTCGGCAACCGGGTGCTGGCCAGACGTAGCCGATGCATTCGCTGCCGTCGAGTCGCAAATCGATACGGCCGAGGCGGCGGCGGGCCGACCCGATATCATCCGGCGCTGACCTGCCCAAACGTCCGCCGCTCCGGGTAGCCGAATAGCCGGCAGTAGTCGCTCCCATAGAGCGCACGGGCGAGCGATTCGGGGATCTCGAGCTGGGTCAAGGTATCGCGCGCCAGTGCGAACTGGCGCTTGTCCGACGAAAGATTGGTCCGCGGCAATGTCAGCGACGGCAAGCCGACGAATCGAGCAACCGCGGGCAGTGCCACGTGCAGATCCTCGTAGCGGATCACCAGTGCATCGCAGCAGGCGCTCTCGAAGCGCAGCGCCCCTTGCGCCACAGTTTGCGGTTCCTGTGCGAACACGTCGATTCCGGTCGGCTCCGCGAACAGGCGCTGGAACCAGAGGATGGGCTTGAAGAGGTTACGGGCGTTGGGGAGCAACGCCTCCTGGTGCGCGTCGCTCAGGGCCGGCTTCAGGATGCCCGCGATGTCGGCGTGGGTGCGCATGTTCGGGGGTAGTCGCAGCCGAGCCAAGGTTGCAAGCATCGCGTGATGGGCCTCAAGGATACAGGCAGAGTCGTCGCGGTGATCGTCGGCAGCGCGGCCGCAGAAGGCACGCAGTGCCGGCATGTAGCCATCGAAATTTTGGATGAACTCGGCAAGGTACCAATTCAGCGGCTCGCGCGTGAGGCTGATCAGCTTGATCTTGTCTGCCCCTTCGCTGGCTTGCTCGACGGCCTGGCGCGCGCGCAGCAGATGCCGGGTGAGGCGGGTGTTGAGTTCGAGCTGGCCCTGCAGGTGATGCGCGAAGTGGTCGGCCAGCGCGGGATTCAGCAGGCGTTGCAGGATCGCCGTCAGCGCCGCGTTGCCGAGGAAATGGGTCTGCGCGGCGGCGATGCCGGCGTCATTCAGCGCGGCGCAAAGCGCCGATGAGGCGACCTTGCCCATCTGGTAGATCAGCACCGGACGGTCGGCCCCGGCATTCATTTAACGTAACCCCTGGGCCAGACGCCGGGTGATATAGGCCGCCGTCGGCAGGAAGGTCTTCGGGCTCAACAGCCGCTTGAGCCACCATTTGCAACCGTGGCTGAGTTCGAACGAGTCCGCGGGCGCGTCTGGTCTGCAATGGCCGCCGTCGTCCAGCAGGGTTGGGTATTCGATGACCCCCTGGGTCTTCAGCCAGTGCAGATAGCCGCCAGCGTCGGCGCCCGCGAAGGGGTCCGCGAACGCGCCCTGAAGGTCTTTGCGCTTGCGGAAGATGACCCGGTGGCAGGGTTGGATCGGCTCGCCGTCGGCGTAGCGGCCAAAGGCCCAGGCCGAATGCTCGGCGCGGTGGTCCCGGTCCGACTCGACGGCTCCCTTGTACCAGCCGATCAGGTCCGCCATGGCCTTGTTGCCTGGGGCGTTCTTGTGCGCCATGGTCTGATGGTCGCCGCTGTCGAAGCCGGTGAAGTGATAAAAACCGAGCGGCTCGCCGTCCACGCGGATGCCGTCGGCGACGCTGCCCTCGACCCGGCGTGTGGTGACATTCCAGGTTGCGAGATTATGGCGTGACGACTTGAGGATGCCGACGCCGTCGAAAAACACCGGTGCGAAGTCAATCCAGCGCTGATCGGTGAACAGGCCCGCGCAGATGTCCGCGCGGCAGAAGTGATAGGTCCGCTCCGCCCACCACGCCGCGAAGCGACGGCCCTCATCGGTGTTGCGCACACCGATGAAGCCTAGGTTGTAGATGCCGTGCTTGAGGCTGCAGATCTCGTTGTCGATGATGGCCGCGATGGTCTGCTCCGGCCGCGTCTGGTGCGGCGTCAGCACGAGATTCTCCGCGTCCAAGCGCTCCAGGATGTCGTCCAGGTTGGAGAACAGGACCATGTCCGGGTCGAAGTAGAGCACCGAGTCGACGTCCTCAGACGCCAAAAGATGTTTGATAAAGAATGGCTTGATGGCCGTTGCCAGCTCGACGATGCTGTGCTGAAACGCCCAGCGGTGGGCGTCGGGGATACCCAGGCGCCTGAGGTCCATCACCTCGTCGAAGGGTTCCGCGTCCAGGTCCAGCCAGTCCGGCACCGCGTCCGGCAGCGCCAGTACCAGCCGTGCATCCGGATGGAAGCGCCGGAGCGAGCGAAACAGCAGCCGTGCCTTGGGTAGGTAGTTGGCGGCGGCGCTGGTGAAGAAGACGCGTCGAGGTGCCATTGGCATCGCCGCTCAGAAGAAGGGCCAGATTTCGGCACCGAGCAGCTGTGGCCTAAACCCCAGCCGGGTGTTCTCGCGATGTCTCGTAAGCGTCCGTGCGCATCCCGACAAGTCGGCGTTTGCCTGCAAAAAGCGCTTCGTTCCCTCAAGATACGCCCCGTGGTGGGCGCGCGTCGTCAGAAACAGTTTGTTGTAACAGTGCGCAAAGGGCACAAGATCAACCGTCGGCTGTTCTCGGAACAGACTTAGCAATGCCTCGGTGACCTCCGGCGTTCCGTGGTTGAAAAAATCGTCCAGTGCGATGACGCCGCCGGAAGAAAGCAGCGGTACGCAGTTGCTCAAGTCTCGCGAGACAACTTCGAGCGTATGCCCCCCGTCAATGCTGATCAGCCTTGCGCTGCCGCCGACGAGTTCTTGCATGCTTGCTGTTGACAACGCTGTGCTGTCAGCGGTGATTATCTTAAGGCGTCGCGAATCACCGCACACGGACGCTAGATTGTCGTGGACCTCCTGCTCGTTCGCATTGGTGTCGCGGGAACCTATGAACGCGTCGATGCCAACGACCTGCGCCTCTTCCTGCCGTGACGCGTGGTAGAGAACTGCCAGGTACTTGCCCTTGAACACACCGATCTCGAGCACGGCGCCCTGGACGCCCAGCGTGCGCTGTTCGGCGGCAAGCGCCGTCGTGTAGAGGGCCGCCATTGGTGCAAGCCATCCTGGTATTGGTTCGAGATCGATGCCGAGGCGACTTCGTATCTGCTGGTTCTCGTCCAACGGTGTTGTCCCCATCATGGTTTGGCGGAATAGAATGGTTGCGGCTTTTGGGCTGATTTGGAGACCATGCCTAACAGGGCGCTTGCGTCCCGGGCATTAGCCGGTGCAATGCGTCCAGATCAGCTGAATCCAGACAGGCTGTTGTTCCGGATATAAATTGCTCCAGTCGCTCGCTGAAGAATGCCTCAAGCTCCGCGGTAAGGGCGGCCCCACCGGGGCTTGCCAAGATGAGCGCGACGTCCTTGGACAGCGACTCGCGCAGGGTTGTCGACTGCGCTGAATTGGGGTGAGACTGTTGTATCGCTGCGTCAATGCTGATCAGCGTGCCGACGAGTGCACTGGTAATCAACGGGTCCTGGCTCGTATTCAATCTCAACTCTTTGCGGTACTTTCTCGGGATGCTGATGCCGAGCAATTCCTCAAGCAGGACGGCCGGATAAGGACCTTGCGCACGCATCTCATCTAGAGAGAAAAACATGCTGCCTTCCTCTTCCAGTCTGCGCAGAATATTCAGAAGATAGCGCGCATAGCCGCACTGCTGATCCCACCTATAGGAGCCTGTGTTGTTCAACATCTGCTTGATATAGGAGCGGTAGTAGCCTCTAAACTCTCTCGTTATGCAAACCAACTCCACGTCGTCGAAAGTTTCGCGTGCCCAAGAGAGAAACCTCGTGGTCGCCGAAAATACGGGCTGTCGCGATTGCGAGAAACAGACGTTTAGCTGCTCCTGGGAAATGAACAGCGTATGGGCTCCGCTGCGCGTCGCGATTTGTGACTGCGCCGATAGCCAGGCAATCGCCTTCGAGTCTTTCGCCGCTTGCAAGTGCTCGAACAGGGCGTAATGATGATGGAAATGGGGATGCCAAGGCGGATAACAGATGCCTTGCTGGGCCAACATGCCGGAATGCTTGGCGCAGAAACCTTGCAATGACGTTGATCCGCATTTTCCAAGTCCGACATGTAACAGCAGTTTCAAATCGATCTCCAGCGCCCGTTGATGAGCGCGAAAAGTGTTGGACACGCGTCTCGCGGAGAAGCCTCGCTCCTTCTCCGTAATTGTGGCCGGCGCCGCCAATATTGCGAGAGAACCTTGGCTAAAATGCGCATGCTTTTGCGCACGGGTGCGGTATCCTCGGTATACGCGCGTCGATCCGTGCTGGCAGATCGAGCCGCAGGCCGCGTGCGGATGGTGTCATGACCGGCTGCTCCTAGGCGATGCGGCCTGTCATCGTGCCTGCGCTAGCTGCCGCAGTAACGCCTCGGCCTGCGATCGCTCCGGGAAACTGCGTGTCTGCAGCCGCAACAGTATCCGCCGTGCGCGGGCGGAATCGCCGCTGGCGGCGAGCGCCTTAGCGTAGCGGAAGGCGGTGCCGGGAGCCGGTGAATTGGCGTGGGCGCGGCCGAGTAGGTCGCGCGCCTGCTCGGCGTCTCCTAGCGCCAGCAGTACCATGCCCATGGTGTCGAGGTAGGCTGGGTCGTCGGGGCGCAAGGCCTGTGCACGTTCGGCGTAGGCAAGCGCCTCGCGCGGGTTCTGCTCGGCCAGCAGCCTGGCGAGGCTGTTTAGCGCCACCGGATCATCGTTCCGCAGCTCGATGATCGCCCGGTACTGTTCGATCGCGGCCCGTTGCTCGCCACCGGACGTTTGAAGTCGCGCCATCAGGAAGCGCGGCTCGATCTGCTCGGGGTGTTGGTCGACCCACTCCTGCAGTACCCGAACAGCCTGGCGATTGCGCCCGGCGGCATCCAGCGCACCAGCCAGCTTCATCCTGTATATCTCTTGCTCCGGGTAAGTTCGCCGCAGCGCCTCGAATGTGCCGATGGCCGCCGCGAAATCGCGTCGCGCGAGCGCATGCTCGGCGTTGACGGCACGAACGGCGGCATGGTCCGGAGCCACGCGACGCAGTTCTGTCAGGAACTCCTCGCGCTGGTCGGAGTTCGGCAGGCGTGCGACGATGCTTCCCAGGCGGTTCGCAGCCAGCGTGCCGCCTCGGTCGAGCTGCAAGCCGTCGGCCAAATGGACCTGGGTGGCGCGCATGTCTCCTGTCGCGGCGCTGACATCCGCCTGACGATAGCGCACTTGCGCCGAGTTGGGCTGTTGCTCCGCCAACCGCGCCAGTGTCACCTTGGCCAGGTCGGGATGGCCCGCGGCAAACTCGGTCTGCGCACGCAGCGCGAGCTGTTGCGGGGCCGCAGCTTGGGCGGCGGGTGCTCGACGCAGGGTGTCCAGCGCGGCTTCGGCTCGCCCGGCTCCGAGTTCGGCGTTCGCGAGTGCGATGCGCAGCTCCAGGTTGTCCGGCGCCGCCTCGAGCCTCTGGGTGAGCGCTTCTATAAATGCTGCATCTCCGGCGCCCGAGCGGGACGCCATGTCTTGCGCGTCGGTTTCCGCCTGTCGACGCGCAAGCGCCGCAAGTGCCAGCGCGGCTTCGGTCTGGCCCGGCTCCTGGGCGAGCAATTCTTGCAGCAGCGCGCGTGCCGCGCCGGTGCGATCGGCCATTATCTCAAGCGCGGCTTGGGCCAGCACCGCCGATGTCATCTGTGCGATGTCGTCGCCGGCGAGCTCCCGTGAGCGCTCGAAGGCGGCCCGCGCGCCGTCGATGTCGCCTTGCTGAGACAGCAGGGTGGCCGTGAGCATATGCGCGGATGCAGACTGGGGATAGGCCTTAAGTATGGCGTTTGCCACCGCGGAGGCCTGCTCCGACTTGCCCGCTAGCAACAGCGCCCGGATAAGCAGCGTGCGCGGTCGGTCTGCCTCCCGGTCTCCCTTAACCAGGGGACGCAGGGTCTTGACGGCAAGATCGGGTTCGCCGCGGCGCATCAGCATTTCGGCATAGGCCATTTGCGCGGACGGGCTCTCCGGATACCTGCGCGCGGCGCGCTCCGTCAATGCAGCCGCTTCCTCTGTCTTGCGTTGCTGCACGAGCGCCGCGCGCAAGGCTTCGAGTATGGGAAGGCTGGCGTCGCTGGCGGCTGAGAATGGGCGAAGCAGCGCTTCCGCGCCCGCCGCGTCATGATTGGCGATGCGAATACGTGCCAGCAGCAGCGCCACGTCGGCGTTGTCCGGGTAGCGCGCGTTGAGCCGCGCCAAGTGGTCCTCAGCTTGAGCGTTGCGGCCCAGGCGGTACAGCGACAGTGCCACGTAGAACGCGCCGTCGGGGTCCTCGGGTGCGGTCTCTAGGTAGCGCTCTAAATTGATCAACGCCCTCTCGGCCTTGTTCTCCCTCAGCAGCAGACGGCCTTGCAAATAGAAGCGCCCAGGGAATCGCTTGTCGATCGACGTCAGTGCCTCGACGTCTTTCCAGGCGCGGATTGCGTGCTCCGTCTCCAACAGCGCGAGACCGCGTCGGTAGTGCAGTCGTCGGTGTTTCGGCGCTGCTTTTAGAGCCTTGTCGTAGGCGGCCACCGCCGCATCGAAGTTCTTGTTGTGGTATTCAATGTCTCCCAATGTGCGCCAGGCATCGGCGTTCTCGGGGGCCGATGTCGTGGCTTGCTCAACGAACCTGCGCGCTTGTGCCGCGTCTCCGGCTTTACTCGCGAGCTGTGCCAGGCCCAACAGCGGCTCGACCGCTCCGGCATCGACCGCGCGCGCCTGCTTGAAGGCCGCGCGTGCCGCCCCGGGGTCATCAGTGGCGAGCAACATTTTGCCGCGCAGAAACAGCAGCCGAGCGCGCATCGCGGCGGGCAGGTCAGCGGTCGGCTCAGTCAGTTGCAATGCGCGCTCGTACTTGTCCTGCGCCAGCAATGCCTCGATCAGGAGCGGCAGCGCGTCCGCTTCAGCGGCGCCAAGCCGAATTGCCCGTTCAAGCTGGAACTCGGCGGCCGTGGCATCGCCGCTTTGCAGTTGGATTTGCCCGAGCAGCATACGCGCCGCGGGATCATCCGGCGACTGTTGCAACAGCAGCTTCAGACGCCTCGTTGCGCTGCGAGCATCTCCGGAGGCCCAGTCCTTGGCGGCGTCGTCGATAGGGGCCGCGGATGCGGCAAGCGCCCAGATCAGCAGGTAGAGCAACGACAAGGCAGGCAGTGAGAGCGCGAGAGATCGTGGGCTTGAAGGCATGGGGTCGGGAGGCGTAGCTGAAGAGGAGTGCTGGGATGATGACCTGATCGATTGTGGGCTCCGAGGCCGCACGTCAAGCCCCCGGCCGCCTCGGGACATTGCCCTTGCCGCACGCCGAAGGCCCGGCCGTGCCGCGCAGGCCGTCGAGCCAGACCCCGCCGAGGGCGCGGATCGGCATCGGGTCGCGCAGACGAATGGCGCGCAGCGCGGCCCGCGCAGCTAGGTAGACAAGGCGCCCGAGCAGCAACTGGTAGCGCTGCCGGGTGGAT
>Ga0207419_1000933_pt1 | contig 23931 bp, 18 predicted proteins | sample ElkSloMetagenome_4_FD_184723 | JGI IMG/M metagenome (GOLD analysis project Ga0207419, IMG submission 184723) | Hot spring microbial communities from Elkhorn Slough, Monterey Bay, USA - MD2A (version 2) | ecosystem: Environmental > Aquatic > Marine > Intertidal zone > Estuary: Microbial mat ... | reverse complement strand
TTGGCTGATGCACCAGAGACCCTTGCACAAGGATCATGGCGGGCTCTGGGAATTTCCCGGAGGCAAGGTCGAAGATAATGAAAAACCTGCGGAATCTCTCGTGAGGGAATTGCGCGAGGAGCTGGGGATCACGCTGCGGGCCGCCGATCTCGAACCGGCAGCTTTCGCCGAAGAGAGCGAGGTCACGGGGGGCGTGCCGATTGTCATTTTACTTTACATCGTTCGCGTGTGGAAAGGCGAACCGCGTGCGCTCGAAGGGGGCAGAATCGACTGGTTCGACCCCGAGGGAATCGCCCGCCTGGCCAAGCCGCCGCTCGATTCCGAGCTCGCGGGCCGCCTTTTTGTCGACCGGGCCGCGGCGACTTTGCCATGATATTATCGTCGCGAGGGGATTGCCAAGCCGCGCCGGGACCCCTATGTGCCGCCCCCTAGCGCGCACCCGTAGCTCAGCTGGATAGAGCACCAGACTACGAATCTGGGGGTCAGAGGTTCGAATCCTTTCGGGTGCGCCAACACAGCCCGCTCCTCGCCAAGAGGGGCGGGCTGTGTTGGTTCTGCCCGGGAAGATACCGGCCTTGTTCGGGCCGAAGGTGACGCAGCCGCCGGAGACGACGAGCGAGCGGGGCGAACCTTGCTTCAGGCAGCTCTCGACGCGGCAGGCGGGGTGCCGGCGGGCGCTTCGCGGAAGAATTCCAGCAGATTTGCCGCCACCCGCGTTCCTTCGGGAAAGGGATTCGCCCCGGCTCCCGCTCCGGCCCGGCCAAGGAAGGCCAGCCCGCATTCGCTAGCGCAGGCGTGGTCGCTCATCGCGTCTCCCACGAACGGGCAGGCCGCGGGGGCGTGACCTTCGGCAGCGAGGATTTCGCGCACGATGTCGCGCAGCCGCGCGGACCATTCAGCGATTTCGGGTTCTGACAGTCTGATCCCGAACAGTTCTTCATTCGACAAGGCTCGCTCGGCCTCCTAAGCCCAGGGGGCATTTTTCGCGGATGCGCGAAGAGCCGCGGCGGACCGGGACAACCACGCCGAGATCGCAAGGGCAGGCGCGGCAGCAATCGCGCGCGGCGGCAGGGATCGTCCGGGCGACGGCAATCGCCTGCCGGGTCGGCAGGCCGATCAGTCCCCGGCAGCATCCTCTAGCGCGTGCATGTCCTCGTCGGAAAAGCCGAAATGGTGGCCGGCCTCGTGGATCACGACATGGCGCACCAGCGCCTCGAACGCGACGCCGGTTTCCTCCATCTCGCGCAGCAGGGGCTGGCGGAAGAGGCTGATCGCGGGCGGCATGTGCGGCACGTCCCACAACGATTGTTCGGGCAGCGGCACGCCTTCGTAGAGGCCGGTCAGCTTCCAGCGACTTGCGATCCCGACCGAGGCGAGCTGTTCGGCGCTGGCGAATTCCTCGATTCGCAGCACCACCTCGGCAAGATGCGTGCGGAATTCGTCCGGCAGCCCAGCGATGGTTCTGATCGCGGCGCGCTCGAATTCGTCGGGTGAGGGAACTGTCGGGGCCAAAGTGTGTTCTTACCAACCTATGTCAATATTGGGCGGTGCATTCCGTCCTATCCTGCCTATATATGGACCCCGGATGGGGATTAAGCCGCAGCGCCGGAAATTTTTTCGAGCCCCGCCGGGCTCCCTCGGCCCCTCGCGGGGGCTCGCCCGTCCTGTTACCGCACAGGCCCAGCCAGCCGGCCGAACTGCATCCGCATCGGGCCGGCAACCGTAATCACCTTGGTTTCTTGCACTGGAAAGACGTCCACCCATGAACTGTCTCGATCACGACTCCGACGATTTCGATCCCGACAACCCGCTGAACAAGCCCGACGTGCCCGAAGACGTTCAGGACGCGATCCGCACGCTGATTCGCTGGGCTGGCGACGATCCGGAACGAGAGGGCCTGGTCGACACGCCCAAGCGCGTGGGCCGGGCCTGGCTTGAATATTGCCGCGGCTATGGCGAGGACCCGGCGATCCACCTTTCCCGCGTGTTCGAAGAAGTGGGCGGTTATGACGAAATCGTGCTGCTCAAGGATATTCCTTTTCAGTCGGCCTGCGAACATCATATGGCCCCTATCACCGGCAAGGCGCATATCGCCTACCTGCCGGACAGGCGGGTGGTGGGCATTTCCAAGCTCGCCCGCGTGCTGCACGGCTTTGCGAGCCGCCTGCAGGTCCAGGAACGCCTCACTGCAGAGGTTGCGCAGTGCATCTGGGACAATCTCGAACCGCAGGGCGTTGCCGTGGTGATCGAGGCGCAGCACGGCTGCATGACAGGGCGCGGGGTAAAGACCCACGGGGTCGAGATGGTGACGAGCCGGATGCTCGGATGCTTCCTCGAAGACCCGCGCAGCCGCAAGGAAGTGATGAGCCTGATGGGCTACTGACCGGGCGCAGGTCCAAACGAAATCGGGGCGGGCCGCCACTGGCGGTCCGCCCCGTTCCGTTTCTTGCGATTCCGAAGGTCGGATTACATCCCGTCGACGCTCTTCGAGACGAGGATGTTGACCGCAACGCGGCGGTTCTGCGCGCGGCCTTCTTCGGTGCTGTTGTCGGCGGCCGGATCGGCGGTCGCCATCCCGGTCGGGGTCAGCATCCGCCACGGTTCCCACTTGCACTGCTGCTGAAGGAAGTTGGTCACGCGGCCCGCCCGCTTCTCGCTCAGCTCCTGGTTGATCTCATAGGAGCCGGTCGTATCGGTGTAGCCGACGACGAGCAGCAGGGCGTTGTCCATTTCCTGCGCCTGCTGTGCGAACTGGCACAGATCGTTGCGGGCGGTTCCGGACAGGTTGTACTTGCCGGTGTCGAAATAGACGTTGGTCGTGCCCTTGACGTTGTACTGGTCGATGTTCGCGACCCGCCCGCGCAAAGCCTCGGCGACGGCAGCGTTCTCCTCGATCGCGGCGCCCTGTTCGGCGAATTGCTGGCGCGTGCCGGCATCGATCATGGAGGCCGTGCGCAGGTCGCGCGATTTCAGGTCGATGTCGCTGGCAAGCAGGCGCTGGCCCCACTGGACCGTGTCGACCTTGACCGGCAGGCCGCGCAGCAGCGCGTCCGGCCCGAGCCGGTCCTTGTCGAGGCCGAGAAACCCGCCCGAAGACTTGATCGTCGTGCCCGCGCCGACCGAAATGATCGTCTCGCTGCCGTTGGTGCTCGTCACCTGGATCGCGGAACCGTTGCGGGCAGTGATGACGCCTTCGATCTGCGGTCCTTCGGGCAGGCCCTCGAGATCGCTCGGCGGCGAGCCGTATACGGTGGCGAGCGTGCCCTCTTCGTTTCGCTGGGGCATTTCCTCCTGGGCGAATGCACCCGATGCGGGCACCAGCGCGGCCGCCCCTGCAAAGAGCGCGAGCCTGGCCCGCTTCGAAATGACACTCATGACTTTCCTCCTTCGTTCGGCGCGCCTTTCCCCTGCCACTTTCCCCGCGAAAGGAAAAGGGGGCGGGGTTTCTCGCGCCTTTCAAGACATGCGGCCTCTTGCGCCGCGTTCGACAATGGCTCGCCCCGTTGGTCGCAGCAAGCTTGCTGGCAGATGAATCCCCTGCCTTCCCGCCCCTCGGCGTGGGGCGATGCGGGCCGCACTTGCGGCAAGACGATGCAGGCGGTGCATTAACAAGAGGATTTGCGATGGACTCAAAACCGTCCTAGCAAGGTGTCGGGTTCGATCCGCAATTGCACTGAGGGAGTTTGCCACATGGTTCGAGACGTGACTTTCCGCGGCATCGCCGTCGCCGCCTTTGCCGTTGCTCTTGCAGGGTGCGGTGGCGAAGCGCCCGGAGCCGAAGCCGGCCTGACCAACCCGGTGATCGAAGAGCGGCACGACAATTTCGAGGGGATCGGCGATGCCTTCAAGGCAATCCGCGGTCAGCTCGAACAGGAAAGTCCCGATTTCTCGGTGATCCAGGCGAATGCCGAGGACATCAACCAGCGCGCCGGCAACATCGAGCAGCATTTCGTCGAGGAAACCGCGCGCGAGGCCGGCTACGACACCGAGGCGCTTGCCGCGATCTGGCAGAAGCCGGAGGAATTCGCCTCGGCTACGCAGAAGCTGATCGACACCAGCGCCGCTCTCGTCGAGGCGGCGGGCGGCGGCGATCCGGCCGCTGTCGGCGCGGCGGTAAAGGAAATGGGCGGGTCGTGCAAAAACTGCCACGACCAGTTCCGCTACGACGACGAAGCCTGATCCGATGAGCGAGCCCGCTGACGCGGGAGCGGGAGGCACGCACCGGGCGATGGTGTGGGATCCGGTCGTGCGCCTGTCGCACTGGAGCTTCGTCGTGCTGATCCCGGCGATGTGGTGGACGGCGGAGAATTCCGAATGGGGCTGGCACAGGCGGCTCGGCCTCGTCCTGCTCGGCATCCTCACGCTGCGTCTCTTGTGGGGCTTTGTCGGCCCGCGCACCGCACGTTTCGGGGATTTCCTGCGCGCGCCCGGCACGGTGCTCGCCTATTTTCGCGGCAAGCTGGGCGGCGAGGGGCAGTGGGTCGGGCACAATCCGGCCGGCGGATACAGCACGCTCGCGCTGCTGCTGGTGATGCTGGCGCAGGTTTCGATGGGGCTGTTCGCGGGCGATCCCTTCGACGGGATGACCGGGCCGCTGCGACCGCTCGTAGGCGTGATGACCGCCGATACGATCACAGAGACGCACGAGACGTTCTTTTACGTCGTCCTTGCCTTCGTCGTGCTCCATATCGCCGCGATCGTCTTTTACGAGGCGGTGAAGAAGGACCGCCTTGTCGGTGCGATGGTGACGGGTCGGCGCGCCGTTCCCGCCGGGGCCGAGGGGATCGGGGCATTGCCGTGGGGAAGGGCGCTTGCAGCCTTACTGTTCGCGGGAGGATTCGCCTACTGGATCGCGCAGGGCGCGCCCCCGCTGACGTGACATGCGAAAAGGGGCGCTTTCCCGGCCGGGAAGCGCCCCTTTCGTATTCCTGGAGCCGCGATCAGAGCTGGCCGAGCATGTATTCCGCGCTCGAGACCTTGAAATCGCCCGGAGCCTCGATGTTGAGCTGTTCGACGACGCCGTCATTGATGACCATCGAGAAGCGCTGCCCGCGCTTGCCCATGCCGTAGCCCGAACCGTCCATGGTGAGGCCCAGCGCCTCGACGAAATCGGCATTGCCGTCGGCGAGCATAGTGATGTCGTCCGAACCGCCCGACTTGTTCCAGGCATCCATGACGAAGGCATCGTTGACCGCGGTGCCGACGATTTCGTCGATGCCCTTGGCCTTGAGGTCGCCGGCCTTGTCGACGAAGCCCGGCAGGTGCTTGGCCGAACAGGTCGGGGTGAAGGCGCCGGGGACGGAGAACAGCGCGACCTTCTTGCCCGCGAAATATTCGCCAGCCTGGACCTGCTGCGGGCCGTCGGCGGTCGCCTTGACCAGCGTCACGTCGGGAACCTTGTCGCCTACCGAAATCGTCATGGAAGTACTCCCTTTCCTCATGGATGGATTGCGCGAGTGGTATAGCGGCTTGGGCAACGCTGCCAACCACCGCAATCGCGCGAAAGGCTGTTGGCGGGCGGCCGGTCCGTCATCGCCCATTCGCGCATTTTCACATATAAAGATAACTTTATATTGCCCCCGCGCGCGTCGGTCGCTATGGGCGCAGGCAAGACAGCGGGGTGCATGCACTTCGTCAACTTACGTCTGTCCCAAGGAGACCGCTTCATGGCCACCGCCACCGCAACGCCGACCACCGAATACAAGATCAAGGACATCGCCCTCGCCCAGTATGGCCGCGACGAGATCGCGATTGCCGAAACCGAAATGCCCGGCCTCATGGCCCTGCGCGAGGAATATGGCAGCGCCAAGCCGCTCAAGGGTGCGCGCATCACCGGCAGCCTGCACATGACGATCCAGACCGCGGTGCTGATCGAGACCCTGATCGAACTCGGTGCCGAAGTGCGCTGGGCGACCTGCAACATCTTTTCGACCCAGGACCACGCCGCTGCCGCCATGGCCGATCGCGGCATTCCGGTCTTCGCCATCAAGGGCGAGAGCCTGGCCGATTACTGGGACTATGTCGGCCGGATCTTCGACTGGGCGAGCGAAGGCGATCCCGACCTTACCGCCAACATGATCCTCGACGATGGCGGCGATGCCACCATGTTCGCGCTTTGGGGCGCGCGGCTCGAAGCGGGCGAGGAGATGCCGTCGCCCGCCAATGCCGAGGAAATCGAGATGCAGCGTGCGCTCAAGGCCTTCGTCAAGGCGAAGCCGGGCTATCTCACCAAGACCGTCAAGACCGTGAAGGGCGTCTCCGAAGAGACGACGACGGGCGTTATGCGGCTCTACCAGATCGCCAAGCAGGGCAAGCTTCCCTTCCCGGCGATCAACGTGAATGACAGCGTCACCAAGTCGAAGTTCGACAACCTTTATGGCTGCAAGGAATCGCTGGTCGACGCGATCCGCCGCGCGACCGACGTCATGCTTGCGGGCAAGGTCGCCTGCGTCGCTGGCTACGGCGATGTCGGCAAGGGTTCGGCAGCGTCGCTGCGCGACGGCGGCGCGCGCGTGATGGTGACCGAGATTGACCCGATCTGCGCCCTGCAGGCGGCGATGGACGGTTTCGAAGTGGTCTCGATGGAAGAGGCGACCAAGCGGGCCGACATCTTCGTCACCGCCACCGGCAATGAAGACGTCATCACCGGCGAGCACATGAAGGCGATGAAGCACATGGCGATCGTGTGCAATATTGGCCACTTCGACAGCGAGATCCAGATTTCCGCGCTCGACAATTACGAGTGGAAGGAGATCAAGGAAGGCACCGACATGGTGACCAAGCCCGACGGCAAGAGCCTGCTTGTCCTCGCCAAGGGCCGCCTCGTCAATCTCGGCTGCGCCACCGGCCACCCGAGCTTCGTGATGAGCGCGAGCTTCACCAACCAGACGCTCGCCCAGATCGAGCTGTTCACGAAGTCCGACGAATACGAGAACGACGTCTACGTCCTGCCCAAGCATCTCGACGAGAAGGTCGCCGCGCTGCATCTCGAAAAGCTGGGCGTCGAACTGACCAAGCTTTCGCAGAAGCAGGCCGACTATATCGGCGTGCCGGCCGAAGGCCCGTTCAAGCCGGACCACTACCGCTACTGATCGCGCTATTGCGAATCCGATACGAAAAGCCTCCGAGCAGCGATGCCCGGGGGCTTTTTCGTGCCTGTTGCGTGCCGTGCCAGTTGCATCGTGCGCTGCCCCCGCATAGCTGGCAGCAATGGAACTCACTCCGCTTGCCCTGGTGCTGATCGGATTGCTGCTCGCCGCATGGACGGTGGGCGCGGCGGTCGTGGTACTCCGCGCGAGCGCGAAGACGAAGCGCACTGCGGCGCTCCAGAAATCGCTCAGGCGGATGCAGCACCTGCTCGACGTGGCGCCGGCGATGCCGCTCCTGGTGCGGGTCGATGGGCGGATCGAGGCGCCCGAACGGCTAGCGCGATGGCTGGGTCTCGAAAAGATGCCGGGCTATCTGAGCGAACTGGCAGCGATCACCGATGCGGGCGAAACGCGCGGCCTTGCGTCCAGACAGCTCGATGCGCTGACGGAGAAGATCCGCATCACCCAGAAGAGCGCGACGCCGTTCCAGCTTGCGCTGAACCCCCCGGGATCGGGTCGCAGCCTCGCATTTCAGGGTGCGCTAGCCGATCCGCAGGTATCGCCGGGCGGAGCGGCGCTGGTGTGGGTATTCGATTTCACCGAGAGCGATGCCGAACTCGCCCGCCTGCGCGCGGCGGCGAACCGAGCCGAGGCCGATTTTGCCGCGCTGGTCGGCCTGATCGAGGCCGCGCCCATGCCGATGTGGTTCCGCGCGAGCGACATGAAGCTGCGGCTCGTAAACCACGCCTATGTCGAGGCGGTCGGCGCGCCGGGCGCGGAACAGGTGGTCTCCGGCCAGGCCGAACTGCTCGAGCCGGACGACAGCGGACGCAGCCCGGCCGACCTCGCCCGCTTCGCGCTCGAAAAGCAGGAAAAGAACGAACGCATCGTCACCGCTACGATCCATGGCGAGCGCCGCTCGCTGAAAGTGAGCGACCTGCCGCTCGGCCAGGAAGGCGTCGCGGGCTATGCCATCGACATCGAGGAACAGCAGCAGGTCGAGCGCGGTTTCCGGGCCTATCGCGAGGCCCAGCGCGCGATGCTCGACCAGCTTTCGGTCGGGGTCGCGCAGTTCGACGGCGAAGAACGGCTCGTTTCAGCCAACCTTCCGTTTGCACGGTTGTTCGGGCTCGGCGCGGAGGCGATTTCGGAACGGATCGCCTTCGAGCGCTTCCTCGCCGATGCGCGCGAACGCGGGCGCACGCCCGAAGTGCGCGACTTTCCCGAATGGCGACGCGAACACGTCGCCTGGTTCGGCCTGTCCGAAGCGCAGGAGGAGGCATGGCCGCTTCCCGGCGGGACCCATCTTCGCATCGTCGGCCAGCCCATGCCCGATGGCGGGCTCGTCTTCATCGCCGAGGACCGCACCGAACAGCTCGCCCTGTCGGCCACGCGCGATACGCTGCTGCGCACCCGCACCGCGACGCTCGACAGCCTGTTCGAGGCGCTGGCGATCTTCGCCCCCGATGGTTCGGTGCAGCTGTGGAACCGCAGCTTTGCAGGAACATGGGGCCTGACGAGCGAATTTCTCGACACCCATCCCGGCGCGCAGGAACTGCTCGATGCGATCGCCGAGAATCTCGTGCGTCCTTCCGAGGCGAAGCAGATCGGCGCGGTGGTGCGCGCGGCCACGCTCGACCGGCGTGGGCAGGGTGGACGAACCGAGCTGAAGGACGGACGCACGCTGCGCTTTGCCGGGGTTCCGCTGCCCGACGGGAACGGGCTTCTGACCGTGCTCGACATCACCGATTCGCAGAAGGCCGAACAGGCGCTGCGCGAACGCGCGAGCGCGCTCGAGGAAGCGGATGCGGTCAAGGCCCGCTTCCTCGCCAATATGAGCTACGAATTCCGCACTCCTCTGACGACGATCGGCGGCTATGCCGAAATGCTGAAGAGCGGTGCAGCGGGCGAGGAGCTGAGCGGGACGGCGGGCGAATATGTCGATGCCATCCTCGCCGCGGTCGAACGCCTGACCGAGCAGGTCGAGAACGTGCTCGACCTGTCGCAATCGGAAGCCGGTCTGTTGCCGATCACGAAGGAAGAGGTCGACCTGCTGGCGCTCCTGACGGAAGTCGTGCGCGAGCGCGAGCAGGCGATCATCGGCGCCGGGCTGAGCCTCGATCTAAAGGGACGGCGCGGACGCGAGGTTATGGCGGACCGCCGCCAGCTCGCGCGGGCAGTGGGCAACCTGCTCGACAATTCCATCGCCGCCACGCCCGCAGGCGGGCGGATCCTGATCGAGATACCAAAGCCAGGCGAAGGCGATGACTGGACCGCAGCGATCGTGCTCAAGGACACCGGCAGCGGCATGAGCAAGGCCGATCTGGACCGCGCCATGGAAGGCCTAAAGAAAGGCGGGGACGGCGCGATCGAGAAGCGCAGCGGACTGGGTCTGCCGCTCGCCCGGCAATTGGTCGAGGCGCATGGCGGCACGCTCGTGATCGAGAGCAGGGAGGGCGCGGGAACGACCGCGACGATCCGCCTGCCATGAGCGCCGAGGAGCAGCGCATCGACCTGCCCGACCTTGCCGCGATGGAGGCGTTCGGGCAACGCATCGCGCGAAGGCTGCGGCCGGGCGACGTGGTCGCGCTGTCGGGGGGGCTCGGTGCGGGCAAGACGACGCTGGCGCGCGCGATCCTGGCGGCGCTCGGCCACCAGGGCGAGGTGCCTTCGCCGACCTTCACCATCGTCGAAACCTATGACGCACCGCCGCTGTCGGTGCCGGTCGCGCACGCCGATTTCTACCGGCTCGACGACCCCTGCGAGCTCGCCGAGATCGGCCTCGACGACTATCGCGACGGCGCCGCGCTGATCGCCGAATGGCCCGATCACGCCGGCGGCTTCGGACATGAGCCGGCCTGCATCGAGATAAGGCTCGCCGCGCGCACGAAAGATGCGGAAGAGGGGCGGATCGCGATTGTGAAAGCTGGGCCTGATTGGCTAGGACGCATGCCATGACGGCGCTTCCCGACGGGCTGCACGACTTCCTGCGCGAGGCAGGCTGGAGCGATGCGGCGATCTACCCTCTTCCCGGCGATGCGTCATTCCGGCGCTATTTCCGCCTGCGCGCGGGCGATCGTGGGGCGATGCTGATGCACGCGCCGCCCCCGCACGAGGATCCGGTGCCGTTCCTCGATGTCGCGGGCTGGCTCACTGCGAACGGGCTTCGCGCGCCCGCGATCCACCATGCCGACGCAGGGGCGGGCTGGGTCCTGCTCGAGGATTTCGGCGATGACCGGATGCGTGACTGGCTCGACGTCCGACCCGGCGATGAACGTGCGGCCTATGAGAGTGCGGTCGATGCGCTGGTGGAACTCCATCGCCTGCCGCCGGGTCCTTTTGCGCCCTATGACATGGAAGCCTATCTGCGTGAGGTGCGGCTTTTCACCGAATGGTATGCGCCGGCCGTCGGTCTCGATGTGGACTTTGCCGGGCACGACGCTGCCTGGCGCGAGGCGCTCGCACCGTTGCTTGAGCGGCAGGAGCCTGGCGTGACGGTGCTGCGCGATTACCACGCGGAGAACATCATGCTGCTCGGCCATCCGGCGGAGCGTGCACCGCAGGGGCTGATCGATTTCCAGGACGCCCTTGTCGGCCACCCGGCCTACGATCTCGTGTCGCTGCTTCAGGATGCGCGCCGCGAAGTCCCGACCGCGCTCGAGGCCGCAATGCTCGACCGTTACGCCGAGGCCACCGGGGCCGGCGACGATTTCCGCGCCGATTACGCCCGTCTCGGGGCGCAGCGCAATGCCAAGATCGTCGGCATCTTCACCCGGCTTCACAAGCGCGATGGCAAGCCGCGCTACCTCTCCATGATCCCGCGCGTCTGGGAAGCGATGGAGCGCGATCTCGCCCATCCGGCGCTCGCCCCGGTTGCGAGCTGGTTCGATGCCAACGTACCCGAGCCGCTACGCCGCGCGCATGGGGGAGAGATCGCTTGAGCCTTTCGGGAGGCCCGCTCGCCAGCGACACCGCGATGGTCCTTGCCGCCGGGCTGGGCAAGAGGATGCGCCCGCTCACCGCCTCGCAGCCCAAACCGCTGGTGCGGGTCGCGGGCAAGGCACTGATCGACCACGCGCTCGACCGGCTCGACGATGCAGGCATCGCGCGCGCGGTGGTCAATGTCCATTACCTTGCCGATGCGCTCGAGGCGCATGTTCTCGAACGCGGGTCACCCAAAGTGACGATCTCGGACGAGCGTGACCTGCTTCTGGAAACGGGTGGCGGGCTGGTGCGGGCGCAGGGTAACCTGCCGGACCCGTTCTTTTGCCTCAACGCGGACAATATCTGGCTCGACGGGCCGAAGAACGCCTTTGCCGACCTGTCGGCGCGCTGGGACCCGGAAGCGATGGATGCGCTGCTCCTTCTGGTCCCGCATGTCCGGGCGGCCAATTTCAGCGGGCCGGGTGATTTCTACATGGACGCGGGCGGTCTCCTCTCGCGCCGCCGGACGGGCCGCATCGCGCCCTTCATCTATACCGGCATCCAGCTCGTCTCCCACCGCCTGCTTCGCGAGGCGCCGGAGGGGCCGTTCTCGACCAATATTCTCTGGAACCGCGCGATCGAGGAGGGGCGGCTGTTCGGCATCTCCTTTACCGGCCAGTGGTTCGAGGTCGGCACGCCGCAGGCGATCGCGCCGACCGAAGCCGCGCTTTCGGGGGTCTGAGCGCGGGATGGGAGAGAGGCCCGGTCCTGAGGTCTATTCGATCGCCGCGCATCGCGGTTTCGCGGACGCGCTCGTCGCGGGACTGGTGCCGCGTTATCGCGAGCCGGATGTCGGCCTGGCCCGACTGACCCTGCTGGTCCCTTCGAGCCGCGCTGCACGCACCATTTCCGAGGCCTTCATCCGCCATGCCGGCCAATCCGGCGAAGCGGGCCTGCTGATGCCGCGCATGGTGACCGTGGGCGATCTCGACCTCGACGAGGCGCTCGGCGCGCTGCTCGACCCGCTGGGGGCGGCCGACATACCGCCAGCGGTCGAGCCGGGCCGCCGCTGGCTCGAACTCGCCGCGCTGATCGATGAGGAGCGCGCCGCCATGGGCGAGTCGCCGCTCCCCGGAGTGGCGCGGCTCCGGCTGGCGCAGGACATGGCGCGGACGATGGACCGCTTGCTGGTCGAGGCGAAGGAGCCGGAGGATCTGCTGGGCGAACCCGTAAGAGACCTCCTCGGCGACCTCGCCGTGCACTGGCAGGCTTCGCTGCGGCTCTTCGCGCGGGTTCAGGCGCGCTGGCGCATCCGGCTTGACGAACTGGGGGCGGTCGATGCGGCGACGCGGCGCAATCTCCTGTTCGAACGCGCTGCGCGGCGGTGGCGCGACGAGCCGCCCGCGACGCCGATCGTCGCCGCCGGTGTCACCAGCGCGGCGCCGGCGCTTGCGCGGATGCTGCGGACCATTGCGGACCTGCCCAACGGGGCGGTTGTCCTGCCCGATCTTGACCTCGCCATGGATGAGGCAGCATGGGAAGAACTCGGCCGTGCCGGGGCCGCGCCAGAGCCCGGCGGCGAGGTCTTCGCGCATGGCGATGCGCTGACCCATCCGCAATATCACCTCAAGCTGCTGCTTGAACGGATGGGCATAGCCAGGGCCGAGGTTCGCCCGTGGCACCGGCGCGGAATGGCTGCTGCCGAGCCCGAGCGCAGCCGCGCGATCAGCTCGCTTTTCCTTCCGCCCAGGGCGAGCAGGGCGTGGATCGGGCTTGCGCCCGAGCAACGGCGCCTGTCCGGCGTGCGGCTGATGACACTCGCCACGAGCGAGGAGGAGGCACAGGCGGTCGCGCTGCTGGTGCGCGAGGCGCTGGAGCAGCCGGAGCGGCGGATCGCCGTGGTCGCCGCCGACCGGGCGCTTGCAAGGCGCGTCGTTCAGCATCTCGCACGCTGGAATATCGCCGCCGATGACAGCGCGGGCCGCCCACTTGCGCTGACCGCTGCGGGACGCATGTTCGGCCTTCTCGCGGTGCTGATGAGTGAGGGACCCGCCCCGCTCGCGCTGATCGCGGCGTTCGCCCATCCGCTCGTGCGTGCCGATACCCCTGAAATGCGCGCGGCATGGCTCGGCTCGCTGCGCCGTTTCGACCACCGCCTGCGGGGAAAATCGCCGTCGCCGAAACTTGCCGCGCTGGGGAGCCTGGCGCACAGGGCGGACGAGGGCGAATGGTGGGACGAGGCCGCACGCCTTGTCGCGCCGCTGTTCGAACCGCTCGAAAGCGGTGATGAGGCGCGCCCCCTCGCCGACATGCTCGATCGTCTTGCCGAGGTCGCCGAGAGCCTGTGCGGGCTCAGGGTATGGGCGAACGAGGACGGGCGGGCGCTTGCCGACATGGTCGAGCGATTGCGGCTCGATGCGCGCGCCTGCGGCACGTTCCTGCCTCCGCGCGACATGGCAAAGGTCGTGCGCGACTGCATGGACGAAATCGCCGTGCGCCCGCCCTATGGAGGCCATCCGCGCATTTCCATCTACGGCCTGCTCGAAGCGCGCATGGCCCGCGCCGATCTGGTCATCTGCGCGGGCCTCAACGAAGGCACGTGGCCGCAGCCGCCTGCGCCCGATCCGCTGCTTGCCCCCGGTGTGCTGCGTGCGCTGGGTGTGCCTGGGGCCGAGTTTCGCATCGGCCTTGCCGCGCATGACCTGGCAGGCGCCATGGGAGCGCCGCAGGTCGTGCTGAGCCGGGCGCAGCGCGATTCCGAAGGGCCGACGCTGCCCTCCCGTTTCTGGCTGAGAGCAGAGGCGCTGCTGGGCGAGAAACTGGCCGAGCGCCACCGCGAGACGCGCATCCCTGCGCTGCTCGGCCGGTTCGACCGCGCGCCGGAGCCTGTTCCGCCTGCGGCAAGGCCCGAACCGCGTCCGACGGCCGAACAGCGCAAGGTGGCGATCAGCGCGACCTCGCTCGACCGGCTGCTGGGCGACCCATACCAGTTCTACGCCAAGGAGATCCTGCGCCTGTCGCGGCTCGATGCGCTCAGCGCCGATCCGTTCGACGACCCGGCGCTGCGCGGCACGCTGGTCCACGCCATTCTCGAGGCATGGCATGGCGAGCGCGCGGCGCGCCCGGACCTCCCGCTCGTGCCCTTCGCCAAGGCGCGGCTTGAGAGGGAAGCGGTCCACCCGCTTTTCCGGGGGCTTTGGCAGCCGCGCATCCTTGAAGCTCTCGCCTGGTTCGAGCAACGCATCGCGCAGGACTCGGCCGAGGGGCGCGAGATCGTCGCCTGGGAGGCGAAGGGCAGCATGAACGTGAGCGGCGTCGAGGTGCGCGGGCGGGCCGACCGCATCGACCGGATGCCGGACGGGACTTTGGCCATCATCGACTACAAGACCGGAACGCCGCCCAGCGCCAAGCAGGTCGAGAAGGGGTTCGCGCTGCAGATGGGCGTCCTCGGCCTGATCGCGCGCGATGGCGAATTCACGATCGGCGACCGGCTCATCCACGGTGAGGCTAGCCGGTTCGAATACTGGTCGCTCGGCCGGGATTCGGGCCGTGGCAAGGATGGAACTCCCGCCTTCGGCTATGTCGTCCAGCCGATGAAGACCGAAGGCAAGCGCAGCGGCCTATTGCCCGAGAACTTCCTGCCGCATCACGAGGACAGGCTCGCCGAAGCGATCGGCAGCTATATCCGGGGAAACGAGCCCTTCCGGGCGCGTGAGAACCCCGATTATCCCGGCTATGACGAATTCGACCAGCTGATGCGACTGGAAGAATGGATCGTGACGCTCGGGCCCGGCAAGACGGGAGGCGCTGCATGAGCGGCAAGGTCTTTGCGCTCAGGGGAAACCAGCGCGAGGCGGTCGATCCCGAGGACAATGTCTGGCTTTCCGCATCGGCGGGGACAGGCAAGACCCAGGTCCTGTCCGCGCGCGTGCTGCGCCTGCTGCTGCGCGAGGAGGTCGATCCGGGACAGATCCTGTGCCTCACCTTCACCAAGGCGGGTGCGGCGGAAATGGCGAACCGGATCAATTCCGTGCTCGCGCGCTGGGTGCGCCTCGACCCGACCGCTCTCGGGAAGGAACTCGGCCATCTCGGCGCGGACATCGACCCGGAGACGCAGGCCCGCGCGCGGACCCTGTTCGCGAGCGTGCTCGATTGCCCGGGCGGGGGGCTGAGGATCGACACGATCCACGCCTTCTCGCAATGGCTGATCGCGAATTTCCCTCAGGAAGCCGGCCTCCAGCCGGGCGCACAGCCGATGGACGATCGCACCCGCGAACTGCTCGCCCGCGACGTGCTGACCGACATGATCGAGGAAGCGCGAAGCAGCCGGGATGATCGCCTGACCGGCGCGATCGCCGATTTCGTCACCCGCAAGGATCCCGGTGCGCTGCGGGGATGGCTGCTGCGCTGCGCCGGAGCGGCCGAATTGTGGGAAGGGCCGGGAAGGTGGCAGCCTCCCTTTGCCGAACGGATCCGCAGCCTGCTCGAGATCCCGGCCGATGCGGATGAGGCATGGGCGAGCGAGGTGCTGCATCCCGATACCTTCCCGGACCATCATCTATCGGCGATGCTGCCGGTCATGCAGCAATGGAATGCGAAGAACGGGCGCGATTGCGCCGAGTTCATCCCACGCTGGCTGTCCTGTCCGCCCGCCGCGCGCGCGGAGCTGGTTTCCTGCTTCTACGACACGGTCCTTAAGAAGGACGGTGAGCCGCGCCTGATGAAAGTGCCCACCAAGCAGGACCCGCTGATCCCCGAGCGCCAGCAGGAGATCGCCGCAGCTCTCTCGCTCTACACCGAACGGTGCGCGCTGCTCGGTCTTGCCGCGCTGCTTGAGGATGCGCTGACAATCGGGCGGGCCTTCGCGCTTAAATGGAGCAAAGCCAAGGAACGCGAGGGCCTGCTCGAATTCGACGACCTCATCCGCAAGGCCGCCGCGCTGCTGTCGGGTTCGCTTTCGGCCGACTGGATCCGCTACAAGCTCGACCGGCGCTTCGACCACATCCTGATCGACGAGGCGCAGGACACGAACAAGGCGCAATGGGACATCATCGATGCGCTGATCGACGATTTCTTCTCGGGCGAAGGCGCGCATGGCGACCGGCTGCGCACGATCTTCACGGTGGGCGATTACAAGCAGGCGATCTTCGGGTTCCAGGGCACGAGCCCGGAGAATTTCGCGCGCGCCAAGGAACGGGTTCGCGCGAGGATCGAGGCGGCGAGAACGAATATCGAGGGCATGCGGACCAATCGCCGCGCGCCGCGCTTTCGCGATCTCGATCTCGGCCAGTCCTATCGCACGTCACGCCCGGTGCTCGATTTCGTCAATTCCGCGATCCTCACGCTCGGGCATGGAGCCTTCGGGCTCGACACCGCGCCGGGGGATCATGTGGGCGCGGATCGGCCGGGGCTCGTGACACTGTGGCAGCCGGTGCGTGCGGTCGATGCGGCGGGCGAGACGCCGGAGGATGCGAGCGAGGATGAAGGGGCCGAGGACAAGAACTGGCTCCCGCGCCACGACACGCTGCTGGCCGAGAAGATCGCGCTCCAGGTCGAACGCTGGGTCAAGGGTGGGGAGCCCTTTGTGCTCGCGAAGGGGGACGCGCCGCGCCATGCGGGGCCGGGCGATGTCATGGTGCTGGTGCGCAAGCGCAAGGATCTCGCCGCGCAGATCGTCGCCAAGCTTTATGCCTGCGGCGTGCCGGTGGCTGGCGTCGACCGGTTGCGTCTGGGCGAGCCGCTGGCGGTGCGAGACCTCCTCGCTGCGCTGCGTTTTGCCGCGCAGCCGCGCGACGACCTGTCGCTCGCCTGCATGCTCGTCTCGCCGCTGATCGGGTGGAGCCAGGACGACCTTCTCGCTTTCGCGGTGCGTGAACGGGGCGTGCGGCTGTGGGACCATCTGCGCAGACATGGCGACCCGTTCGTCGCGGAGAGCGCCGAGCGGCTGCGCGATCTCCTTGCGCTGGCCGATTACCAGACTCCGCAGGCGCTCATGTCCTGGCTGCTGACCGGCCCGTGGCGGGGGCGCGAAAAGCTGGTTGCGCGGCTAGGGCGTGAGGCGAATGATCCGATTGACGAACTGCTCAACGCCGCCTTCGCCTATGAGAGCGCGCATGTGCCGAGCCTTGCAGGCTTTCTCGAATGGTTCGACGCGGGAGCGACCGATCTTAAACGGGATTCAGGCGAAGGGACCGGCCAGGTGCGAGTGATGACGGTCCATGGCTCCAAGGGCCTGCAGGCGCCGATCGTGATCCTGGCCGATGCGACCGGCGAGCCCGGTAAGGGCGGCGAGATCGAACTGGAGGACATGCCGCTCGGCGAGCCGACCGGGCGAATGGTGCCGGTGCCCGGTCTGAGCAAGGACCAGCTGTGCGGACGTGTTGCCGAGGCGGCCGAGAACAGCCGGAGCGCCGAGATGCAGGAGCACTGGCGGCTGCTTTACGTGGCAATGACTCGGGCGGAAGAGGCGCTCTTCATCGGCGGGTCGCTGGGGCCGAAACAGGTCGAGAAGGGACCGCCCGAGGACAGCTGGTATTTCCGGCTCGCCCCGCTTTTCACTCGCGACGATCAGCCGGACGATATCTGGGGCGCCCGGCGCGAGATCGGCTACCGGGCCGAACCGCTGGTGCCGGACGGCGACGTCGCTGTCGGCGGGACATCGGAGCCGCTGCCTGAATGGGCGATGACCCCGGTCGGTCCCGAACCACGCCCGCCGCGCCCGCTCGCGCCCAGCGGTGCGGGCGAGGAACGGGGCGCCGACCCGCCGCTTTCGGCCGGATCGGGCGACGGGGCCGCGCACGCTGCGCGGCGCGGCATCCTGATCCATCGACTGCTCGAACGCCTGCCCGATATCGCGCCCGACGCCCGCGAGGCGGTGGCCGCACGCTGGCTCGAGAGGCAGGCGCACGACCTGCACGGAGCCGCGCGTGAGGAAATGGCGGCGCAGGCGCTCGCGGTTCTCGCCGAACCCGAATTCGCCGCGATCTTCGCGCCCGGCGCGCTTGCCGAGGTCCCGCTTGCAGCGACGATCGGAGGGATCGTCGTCGCCGGGACCGCCGACCGGCTGCTGGTCGAGCAGGACTGCGTGACCGTGGTCGATTTCAAGACGACCCGCCGCCCGCCCGCGCGGTTTGAAGAAGTGCCTGCCGCCACCCTGCGCCAGATGGCCGCCTATGCGGCCGCGCTCGAGGCGATCTATCCGGGCCGCGAGGTGCGCGCCGCATTGCTCTACACTCACGCCCCGGTCCTGATCAAAGTGCCCGGCGAAACGCTCGCCAGCCACAAGCGGGGATTGGGCGAGGCGCAGGAAAGCTATCCGCGCGAAGGCCCGATGCATATTGAGTGAGCGCGGATTGACCCTAGTTTGGTTGAGAAGATACAGCCCCCCTCGAAGGAGACGAATTATGGCCACCGTCAATGTGACCGATGAAAGCTGGAAATCCGACGTGCTCGAAAGCGACAAGCCCGTTCTGGTCGATTTCTGGGCCGATTGGTGCGGTCCGTGCAAGATGATCGCCCCGGCGCTTGAGGAAATCAGCGATGAACTCGGCGAAAAGGTGACGATCGCCAAGATGGACATCATGGCCAATACCGGCGTGCCAACCGAGATGGGCGTCCAGGGCATTCCCTTCCTCGTCCTGTTCAAGGACGGCAAGCCCGCCGCGCATCTTCAGGGCGCGCGTCCAAAAAGCCAGCTCAAGCAGTGGCTTGAAGGCGAACTCTGATATCCCGCGCGAGCTTTCCGCATAGGCGGAAGCTCGCGCGTTCTCAGCCCGTGACGCGGGCGATGAATTCATCCCAGATCGCAGGGCTCGACGCGCCGACAAGGCCGGGCTTTCCCGCGCCGTCGTCGACCCGGTATTCGCTTCCGTCGAGCCGAGCTGCCCTTCCACCAGCTTCGTTCAGCCAGAGCACGCCCGCGGCATGGTCCCACGGATAGGTGCGCTTGAAGGTCGAAACGTCGTTTTGCCCCAGCACGAGGCGCGGATATTGCTCGGCCGCGCAGCGCGGGATGTCGACAAGGGTGTAATGGGCGGCGAGCTTCGCATCGAGAACCGCGGCCTCTTCGGGAGTCAGGAACATGCGGCTGACCGCGGTGACCGGCGGGTTTTCCCCGGTTGTGCGCGCGCTCACTGTCTCTCCGTTGATCTTCGCGCCTTCACCGGCACGGACATGGCACAGGCGGTCGAGATTGGGGTCGTAGATCCACCCCGCGACCGCGCGCCCGGCATCAGCCAGCGCGACGATGATGCCGAAGGGTTCCTTGCCTTCGGTGAAGTTCGCTGTCCCATCGAGCGGGTCGATGATCCAGCACTGGTCCGAAAGGTTCCCTAGCACGCCCGCATCCGCGTGGACCGCCTCCTCTCCCACCACCGCGACCCCGGGGGCGAGACGGGTGAGCGCTTCGGTAAGGAAGTCCTCCACTTCGCGGTCGACCACGGTGACGGGATCGTCCTCGCCCTTCATCTCGACGTCGCCCTCCGCCAATGCGCGGAAGCGGGGCAGTATTGACCGTTCCGCGGCAAAGCGCAGCAGGTCGCGGATCTCGGCGTCGAGAGCGGTCAATTCACTCATGAACGGTAATCCGCATTGATCGAGATGTAGCAGTGTGTGAGGTCGCAGGTCCAAACCGTGGCGCGGCCTTCTCCGATGCCGAGGTCGACGGCGAGATCGATGTCGCGTCCCTTGAGGTGTTCGGCCACCGGGGCCTCGTCGTAATCCTCGGCCGGATTGCCCTCGCGCGCGGTCCAGATGCCACCGAACGCGATCGAGAGCCGGTCGCGGTCCGCCGGTTCGCCCGCCTTGCCGACCGCCATCACGACCCGGCCCCAGTTCGCGTCCTCGCCCGCGATCGCGGTCTTGACCAGCGGCGAATTGGCGATGGCGAGCCCGATGCGGCGCGCGCTTTCATTGCTGGCAGCGCCCGCCACGCGCACGGTGATGAATTTCGACGCGCCTTCCCCGTCCCGCACGACGAGATGGGCGAGGCGGCGGCAGACATCTGCCAGTGCCGCGGCGAAGGCATCTGCGCCGGGGCTGTTCCAGTCCTCGATCCGGCGATTGCCCGCCTTGCCCGTTGCGAATACCAGGACCGTATCGCTGGTCGAGGTGTCGCCGTCGACTGTGATGCAGGAAAACGTCTCGGCATTGGCGCGTTCCAGCGCCTCCTGCAGGAAACCGGGCGCAACGTCCGCGTCAGTGAAGACATAGCCGAGCATGGTCGCCATGTCGGGCGCGATCATCCCCGACCCCTTGACGATGCCGCAAAGATCGACATGCGTTTCGCCGAGCATAGCACTTGCATGTGCACCCTTGGGGAAAGTGTCGGTGGTGGAGATCGCCTGCGCCGCGTCCTCCCAACCGCATTCCTTCGCCTCCAGCGCCGCTTCGATCCCGGCGCGCGCCTTCTCCTTGGGCAGCGGCACGCCGATCACACCGGTGGATGAGACAAGCACCTGCGATGGCGTGCAGCCCAGCGCCTCGGCGACCTGGGACTGGATCGCCTCGACCGCCTCGCGCCCTCGATATCCGGTGAAGGCATTGGAATTGCCTGCATTGACGATCAAGGCCCGTGCCGCGCCCGCGTCGACCTGCGCCCGGCCGAGTTCCACCTCGCTCGAGGCGCAGGCGCTTTTCGTGAAGACACCCGCGAGGCTGGTCCCCGGGGCGAATTCGGCAAAGGTGAGATCGGCCCGGTCCCAGTCCTTGTATCGCGCGTGTGCGGCGCGCAGACGCACCCCGGAAATTGCGGGCATGTCGGGGAAGGGAAGGGCAAGGGGCGAGGAATCGAGGTCCATGAGACGCGCGCTTAACTCCCGCCAGCACGCGAGTAAACGGCGCAATATTGCGCTGTGATTGAGCTTGCGAGGTGGACGTATGCGGCAAAAGTGCCTATCTGCGCGGGCGATGACGCGTCATATTCTCGCCCTACTGGCCCTGCTTTCGGGCCTTGCTGCGCTTAGTGGCACGGCGCATGCGTCGTCGGCCGGCCCGCTTGCGGCCTGCAATATCGGCGCTTCCGCCGAGGCGGCAGAAAGCCGCGCCCATCTTCCCGCAAAGCGCCTCGATGCGCCCGACAAGGCCGCACGGCGCTGCCGTGAGACCCGGCGGACCGCGCCCGTGCCGCGCCCGCGCGTGCTGCGCATGCCGGTCCTGATGGGGGTCGAGCGCGCGCTCGAATAGGCTTCCGGCCACAGTTACGCCTGCCCGCGCGGCAGGCACCCGCGCGTCCGTAGATGGCGCGAACCCTTCCCCGATATTCTCCGGTCCCGCGCCATGGGACCGATGCCAAACGCAGGTTTCGATCCATGTTGAACACCCTCATGAAGTCCGTCTTCGGTTCGTCGAACGACCGCTATGTCAAATCGCTCGGCAAGATCGTGAATGAAATCAACGCGCTCGAAGGGCGGATCAATTCGCTCTCCGACGAAGAGCTGAAGGCCCAGACGCCCAAGCTGCGCGAGATGCTGGATAAGGGCGCGAGCCTCGACGACATCCTGCCCGAAGCTTTCGCAACCGTGCGCGAAGCTTCGTTCCGTGTCCTCGGCATGCGCCATTTCGACGTGCAGATGATCGGCGGCATCGTTCTCCACCGCGGGGAGATCGCCGAGATGCGAACCGGCGAGGGCAAGACGCTGGTCGCCACGCTGGCGGTCTATCTCAACGCGCTAGAGGGCAAGGGCGTCCATGTCGTAACGGTCAACGATTACCTTGCCCGGCGCGACGCGGAATGGATGGGGCAGCTCTATGGCTGGCTCGGCCTCAGCGTCGGCGTGATCGTTCCCAACATGGACGAATATTCGAAGCGAGAAGCCTATAACGCCGACATCACCTACGGGACGAACAATGAGTTCGGCTTTGATTACCTGCGCGACAACATGAAGCATGATCGCGGATCGATGGTGCAGCGCCCGTTCAATTACGCGATCGTCGACGAGGTGGATTCGATCCTGATCGACGAGGCTCGCACGCCGCTCATCATCTCCGGCCCGACCGAGGACAAGTCCGATCTTTATGTCGCGCTCGACGAGGTGGCGAAGCAGATCCCGAAGGACTGGCTCGACATCGACGAGAAGACCAAGCGCGTCCAGCTGACCGAAGACGGGATCGACGAGGTCGAGAAGATTCTCGTCGAAAAGGAACTGCTCGAAACCGAAAACCTCTACGATGTCGAGAACACGCAGGTCGTCCACCATCTCGATCAGGCGCTGGTCGCGAATTTCGCCCGCCAGCGCGACACCGACTACATCGTCAAGGACGACAAGGTCGTCATCATCGATGAATTCACCGGCCGCATGATGGAAGGCCGACGCTGGTCGAACGGCCTGCACCAGGCGGTCGAGGCCAAGGAAGGCGTCAAGATCGAGCCGGAAAACCAGACCATGGCCTCGATCACCTTCCAGAACTACTTCCGGATGTACCCCAAGCTGTCCGGCATGACCGGGACCGCGGCCACCGAGGCGGCGGAATTCTGGGACATCTACAAGGTCAACGTCGTCGAGATCCCGACCAACAAGCCGGTCCAGCGGATCGACGAGGAGGACGAGTTCTACAAGAACACGATCGACAAGTTCCAGGCCATCGCCAAGGCGATCCAGGAAAAGAACGCCATCGGCCAGCCGATCCTGGTCGGCACGGTCTCGATCGAGAAGTCCGAACTCCTCTCGCAGTTCCTCGACAAGGAAGGCGTGAAACACGAGGTGCTGAACGCCCGCCAGCACGAGCGCGAGGCGGGGATCGTTGCGCAGGCCGGGCGGCTCGGTGCGGTAACCATCGCGACCAACATGGCCGGACGCGGGACCGACATCCAGCTTGGCGGCAATCTCGAATTCCGGATCAATGACGAACTCGGCGACATGCCCGAGGGCCCCGAACGCGACGAGGCGATCGAGCGGATCAAGCGCGAACTCGAGGAGGAAAAGCAGAAGGTGCTCGAAGCCGGCGGACTGTTCGTGCTCGGCACCGAACGGCATGAATCGCGCCGGATCGACAACCAGCTGCGCGGCCGCTCTGGCCGTCAGGGCGACCCGGGCCTGTCGCGCTTCTACCTCTGCCTCGAAGACGACCTCCTGCGCATCTTCGGCCCCGACACCCTGTTCGCCAAGATGATGAATTCGAACCTCCAGGACGGCGAGGCGATCGGCTCCAAATGGCTGTCGAAGGCGATCGAGACCGCGCAGAAGAAGGTCGAGGCGCGCAATTACGACGCGCGCAAGAACGTCGTCCAGTACGACGACGTGATGAACGACCAGCGCAAGGTCATCTATGAACAGCGCGCCGAGATCATGGATGCCGAAGCGGTCGACGATGTTGTCGTCGACATGCGCCACGACACGATCAACGCGGTCGTCTCGGGTGCCTGCCCGCCCGGTTCCTATCCCGAACAATGGGACATCGCCGGGCTCATGGAGCGCATCGACGAGGTCTTCGGGATCGAGGTCCCGCTCGATGATTGGCTTGAGGAGGACCAGGTCGAACCCGAACTGATTGAGGAACGGCTGCGCGAGCGGACCGATGCGATCATGGACGAGAAGATCGCCCGTTTCGAGGAAGCCGACTGGCGCCGCGCGGAGAAGGAAATCCTGCTGCGCCAGCTCGACCACCACTGGAAGGACCACCTCGCGACGCTCGACGCGCTCAGGCAGGTCATCTGGATGCGCGGCATCGCGCAGAAGCAGCCGATCAACGAATACAAGCAGGAAGCTTTCGGCCTGTTCGAGACCATGCTCGACAAGCTGCGCGAGGATGTGACCAAGTTCCTGTTCAAGAACGAATTCCGCCCTGCACAGCCTGCGCCGGTGAGCCTGCCTGACCTGCCCGATTTCCTAACCGGCCATATCGACCCGCTGACCGGGCTCGACAATTCGGACGATGATGACGGGTCGGAGGAGCGTCCGGAACTGTTTGGCTCGCTCGCCGG
>Ga0207419_1000929_pt1 | contig 24012 bp, 22 predicted proteins | sample ElkSloMetagenome_4_FD_184723 | JGI IMG/M metagenome (GOLD analysis project Ga0207419, IMG submission 184723) | Hot spring microbial communities from Elkhorn Slough, Monterey Bay, USA - MD2A (version 2) | ecosystem: Environmental > Aquatic > Marine > Intertidal zone > Estuary: Microbial mat ... | reverse complement strand
CAGAGAAATCAAAAAAACAGAATTAAGTCACGAGATAACAGAATTAGTCGATTTTCATTTTTGTTCCAAAACGATATCGCAGTTAAAACCTGACTTTGACTCTAGAATCTGTTTTTATTGCCAGGTTACAACCAAAAATCGAGAGGTCATGCAAAAGGTAGGTTACGAGCTAGTGACTCTCAAAATAGGTGGTGATGTGATTGTTGTAATAATCCCTTAACAGACCTTCCCCCATAACCTGACAAACTCAAGACACCAATGGCTAGTGAGGGCTGTCAGGGTTGCGTAGCACCGTAGGCTTGACCTTGACAGATAGAGCGACATTGGTAGGCTTAAGAGTTCAGGTTGGGGGGGTAAGTAGTAGAAACAGAGTGAAGTATAGATTTGACAGGATTACAGTTATATGCTCGTTGATTTACTAGGCAATCTAGGCAGTTAACTACATTCTTGCTAAATTTGAATTTGGATAGATTTTAGATAGAAGCCAGTAGGCTAGTCGGAGATGAGAGTGCTGCAAGTGCCGTATTTACGCCGTTAGGCGAAATCGGAGCGGCGGGATTTGAACCCACGACCCCCACTACCCCAAAGTGGTGCGCTACCAAGCTGCGCTACGCCCCGAACATATTCACTTAGTATAGCATGATGAACACAGATTAGTAAACAGATAATATTTTTGTTGTCTGAATGACTGCGGGGACAACTTCAGCCGGCCAACTTCCTTCTCCTCGTCGCCCGGTATTGAGAATAAACTGCAAATTGTAATCATCAGGATAACCTTCAACCTGCATCCAAATCAACTCACTTTCGGCTTCACAGGTAATTTTTTCTTCATCCATCAACTCACTCGTCATCTGAGTCATCGTGTCAGCCAGTTGGGTAAGCAGACGACAAAAATCATTCAACTCCGCCTCGGTTAACTCGATCGCCCAATCATCACCGCCCACTAACCCCTGATATTCTGTAGCGTTAGGATTCCAACCCAGACGCCAACCTACTCCCGTTTTGAGAATCTGATTCACAACCTTACTGTTTTAGAGTTGCAATAATTCGGCATCTCCAGGTTGAGGGAGGGGAGGTAAGGGCGAACTTCCATTTTTGGGTGAGGTTTGAGTAGTTTCTTCTGATGAACCGTCGGGGGAATCTGACGCATTCTCCGAAGAGTTTGGATCAAAGGAATTAACAAGTGTATCGACTAACTCCTGTCTTTGGCTGCGGTTAAAGGTTCTCACAGTTTCGCGATCGCCATCACGGGGATTTTTTTGCAATGAATCAGCCCCTGGATATTGAGATTCTAACATTGCTTCATTAACACCCAAATAATCAGCTAATGTTAGCTTCCAATCAAATCGAGATAAGGGAGAACGTCCTTTGACATAAACATGATAGCGAATTAATCGCCCAATTAATGTATCCTCTGCGGCGACTTCTCCGTTTTCTAAGGAAACATAATTATTTTCTTTGGGGAGATCGGGTAATTGTTGATAAACTTGTTGCCAAACATCTCGAATTCTAACAACGCGAGTTGGGGGTTGTTGGGCGATCGCCGCAGGAGTTGTTAACCCACTGATTCTAGCTAGTCCCTGAAATGGACTTGATTCTATCCCACTAGCAAACACCGTTATAACACTAAAACCTAACGCCAAGAGTACAGAACGATACCATCGCTGATCACATTGAATAATCGCCATTCTCAATTTATGCTTAAGCATTTTGATTCAGGACTAGCTAAATTTTATCTGAATTGATCGTAATCCGTCAGTTCTATCTTCAAATGAATCAACTAACGATCTACAATAATCTCCGGTTGAGTGAGTTCATCAGACATTTCAATAATCGCCCGCAACACGGGCTTCATAATATTCTCGTCTATACTGTCAAAATCTTCATAGCGACAGCGTTTGGCTCGGTTGGCGACTTGTACGGTGATGCGATAACGGTTAGAAGCTGCACTAACTAAATCAGCCGCCCGACAAGTAATTTCGGTAGAATCGATGGTAGAACGTTTTTGCATACAGTTAGTTTACTCTGAGTTAATCATCATACTACTATATCCTAACGAACAACTTGGGGGATTTGATCTCGACTAGCTCAATCCCCTTTTTCGAGAAACGAATCCCTCTGAAACTCCTGATTAATTTAATATTGCACTGGTAAGTGTTAAATTTTTGTAATAGACTGTTGATCAATTCTGTTGTATATAGCTCTCTGAAGTAGATCAGTTAAACCCGAATCTAATATTACCTATGCCAGCATCAGTCGCTTGGAGTTCCCAATCATCGGTTATTCGCTTACCCCAAGTCCATCGTCATTCTCTGAGGCTTGTTGCTTTGGGCGATAGTCTAGTTTATGGCTATGGTGATCCTGAAGGTGGAGGTTGGGTTGAACGACTACGACGACAATGGATGTCACCGGGTAGTCCGGGTCATGTGGTTTATAATTTAGGAGTTCGAGGAAATCGAGTCGTACAGGTTCGCGATCGCCTAGAACATGAATTTCGTCATCGCGGTGAACTGAGAAACCGGGTTCCTGATGTGATTATTTTATCGGTTGGTGTGAATGACTGCGCGAGAATTCAATCTCCCCAAGGACGCAATTACACTGATTTTGAACAATTTCAAACGGTAATCAATAGTTTACTCGATAGCGCTCAAAATCTTTGTCCGGTTTTGTTTGTGGGAATGGTTCCGGTTGATGAAATGAAAATGCCATTTCAAGATTGTTTGTATTACAATCACGAAAACCAATATCTCTACAAAGAAGCGACTCGTTTAGCGTGTTTAGAGCGAAATATTCCCTATCTTGATATTTTTGAACATTGGCTAAAACAAGGTGAAACTTGGTGGAAATCGCGTTTGAGTGTAGATGGTTTACACCCAAACACAATGGGTTATCAAAGCTTACTCCATGATGTACTGAATTGGGAACCAATTATTCAAATGGATCGATCTCATCATTCCCAGTTAATTTAAGTTGGATGATCTCATTCGAGAACATTTTGCTTTAATAATGTCCTGGAGGCGGATAGTATTGTATGGGAACTCTCTCGTCAGAAGATGTCGAAGATTGAGTTTCTCTAGAAGTCTCGTTGCTTTTTTGTTCAGAGGCGAAACCGGGTTGAACAAACGCTAGGGTGAGAAGCATGGTGAATACTAGAATGGATTTAGCTTTATTCATTTGTCTCTACTCCTTTTTTTTAATCGTATTCTGTCTGAACATCTTTGAAGATACAAAATTTTCAGGGGTAGAGACTTCCCCCATTCAGGTGATTTTTTCCGAATATTGATTGTTCTCTTTAATGCTTAAGGTTTATTTGTTTCGTCTGAAACCGATTGTTTTTCCTGATAAAAACGACAATTGTCACAAGGGCCAGAAGGATTCACCGCACAACGAACATAGGACGAACGTGCATTATACTGGCAAGAAAGATCACCAATTAAATAACCCACTCCCTCGATATATTGGGCATCGGGAGGTAAGTCGGGTCTACGCCAGTGGGTAACAGCAACACCCGTTCCGACTGTTGAAATCTGACTAATCGTGCGGGTTTCTATTTGTCGTCGAAACCACCAATAAATAAATGCTGGACTGATGCCAATAATCAGAATAAATAGAGAAATAAACACAACACTACTTAATCAAAAGTATCAGGTTTTAGAGCTATTTTCCAAAGAAACAGTCGAATTCTGAAGGCTGAAAAAATAACCAACGAGATAAAGAGAACCACACAAAACAACGTCATTGGAGGATGCAGTCGGATCAAGCGCCGCCTCTAAACCGACAATCAAATCAGGATAAGCTTGAGAACACGCTAAACTCGGACAAACGCTACGACTCAAAACTGCTAATTGTTCCGGTTCGGCGCTACTATGTTCGGGGACAGGAACTAAATACAACCGATCTCCAGAACGTAGCAAAGCCTCAAAGATATCTGCATGATCTTTTGTTGATAACATTCCCATTACCCAAGTAATCGGTTGTCGGGGGTTGACATCTTCGGCAGATTGAACGTCTATACTATCAACGTATTGACGCAAAACTTGAGCAGCGGCTGGATTATGAGCGCCATCAACTAACAATCGGCGATCGCGCCAACTTGTCCATTGTAACCGCCCCAACCAGCGAGTGTTTGTCATTCCCTGCCAAATTGCTGCGGGGGAAATCTGCCATCCTTGCTGTTGTAATAATTTGATCGTCGCGATCGCAATGGCTGAATTAATCAGTTGAACCTGTCCCAACAACGGTAAAGGATATTCAATCTCTTGATAAATTGCAGTTGTTAACCCGTCTGATGTTTTTTGGTGAGTTGGAGTCGCTGCTTCTACCCAAACCGCCGGACAATTTAATTGATCAATACGCTGTTCTACAACGGCTTTTGCTTCTGGGGGAAGTTGACCGATTACAGCCGGACATCTGGCTTTGAGAACTCCTGCTTTTTCTGTGGCGATATGAGCCAGAGTTGGGCCTAGACGTTGCCAATGTTCGCGGCTAATTGAAACGATAGCACTGACTAAAGGGCGATCGCAAACATTTGTCGCATCCAGTCGTCCTCCTAAACCGACTTCAATCACCGCAATATCCACCTGTTGCTGGGCGAAATAAAGCCATGCTGCGGCGGTAATCACCTCAAACTGAGTCGGAGAGGGTTGACTGGGATTAATCGCCGCTTCAACTTCTAAAAGCACTCCTTCGAGATCGCTTCGAGAAATAGGCTGTTCATTGATACAGATCCGTTCTGTCCAGTCTACCAAATGAGGGGAAGTATAGCGTCCGACTCGATAGCCTGCCTGAGTCAAAATCGAGGAAAGATAAGCACAAACAGAACCTTTACCGTTGGTTCCCGCAACGTGAATGATGGGAACCTGATGATGAGGATTACCCAAACAGGCGAGTAAGGTTTGAATTCGTTCTAAGCCGAGATGTACCCCAAAGCGTTGAAAGCGTTGTAAAATCAGGTCTACAGTCACGATTAATGATTAATGAGTGAGTCGGGATTTAATTGAATCATTATTGATTGGAACTCGGGGGATCTTCAGGTTCAGCAGAGAGCTTTTCCGAAAGCGATCGCAAGGAAGCTCGGGGAATATAGGGCCAGCCTCCATAGGTTTCGATTTCTTTCAGTAAAGCATAAAGAGCCTGACGATTATCAGGTAAAGCATCTCGAAACCAGCCCTCTCGAATTTCTCGATGCAAGAGTTCTAAGGTGCGAAGTATCGCCAACAGTGCGACGGTATTCCCCTGAACTTCTTGGCTCAAGTCGCGAATCGTCAGCGAGAGTGATTCTAACTGAGACTTAAAGGGTTCTGATTCAAAGTCGATTTCGTGTTCCATGATTCGGTACAGGTTGCTCAATTCTTTCTCAATTCTCGGGTTTTTGGGGAAGATCTGGCCAGCTTGATCGGCTTGTCGGTAATTTTCTAGGAGTCTAAAGCCCTAAGCAAATCAACTTAAGTAGTTTAGCTTAGGTTGTTATAAATTCATACTCTAAGCAACAAAAAAAGTCACAAGCCATGTACAATTCTCTATTGGGCGATCATTGAAAGTCCCGATTGCACAAGCGATAAAGTCTGTGATCAGATTTCCCGTTGTTCGGGAAAAATTGCAAAAACCAGACCAGAAGTGTTCTAGCTTAAAAATACAGATCCTTCTACTGTGGGTGAGAGTGTCAATTGTGATCTCAGAAGTTAATGGCAACGGTGACAGATCACTCAATATATGTCACATATTGATTGGGGATATAGAGGTTAAAAATGAAATATCGTGCTTTAGTTGCTACACTTTTAGCGTTGTGCTTGAGTGTATTAACGGCTTGCTCGTCAGGGCCAGAAACAAAAAATCCAGAGTTACTGACCTATGATGATATCGTTAACACAGGTTTAGCAGTCAACTGTCCGAGTTTACCAGAAACAGCTCGGGGTTCGATAGCACTGGATTCTAGCACTTCTTATGAAATTTCGGGTTTATGTTTGCAACCGACGACTTATTTTGTCAAGGAAGAACCCACTAGCAAGCGCAAAGAAGCGGAATTTGTTCCGGGTCGATTGTTAACTCGATTTACTTATAGTCTTGATCAAGTCGGTGGCTCGTTAAAGTTTGATAAAAACGGTGTTCTCACCTTTCAAGAAAAATACGGCATTGATTTTCAGCCGATTACGGTTCAGCTTCCCGGTGGCGAACAAGTTCCTTTCTTGTTTACGATTAAAGGATTAGTCGCTCAAAGTCAAGCGGGTTTATCGAGCATTAATACGTCTACTGATCTAGAAGGAGTATTTAATGTTCCTTCCTATCGGGGTTCTACTTTCCTAGATCCTAAAGGTAGAGGTTTAGCGACAGGTTATGATAACGCTGTGGCTCTCCCTGCAACCGCAGATGGGGAAGATTTCGCCGAAGCAAATATTAAGCTTGCAGATACCCAAGTTGATGCAGGTAAGATTTCTCTACAAGTGTCTAAGGTGGATGGAGAGACCGGAGAAATTGCCGGAGTTTTTGAAAGCGAACAACCTTCAGATTCAGATTTAGGCGCGAAAGAGGCTGTTGAAGTAAAAATTCGCGGTTTATTTTATGCTCGTGTAGAACCGACTACCTAATCGGATAGAGCGATTAGTGGGGTTGAACAGCTTCTTTTTCCCCAATCCGAGGGGTTTGCTGTTCAATCGACAAATCAGATTCAAGCTGGGGAGGGACGACAAGTTGTCCCTCTTTTTTGTCGCAGTTCTCAGCTTTTAATGATTCACTGAGTTGATGTTCAGCTATCTGTTCACTTCCACTTCATTGACGTGATAATTAAATAAACTTTGCTTAAAGTTAGAGTTTTATAAACGGCTTTCACCGTAATTTAAGCGTTGAGATTATGAATTTTATCGGTCAAATCCTAGCTGATGTTCATGTGTTAAAATTGAGTTAATCCTTGTCTCTGACGAAGTTTTGGTTTATACTTGACATTGGAGGAATCAATGAGGACTCCATTTATCGACAGTTGTATATAAACACTGTTATACCTACGTGAATTTATGGAAATTTTCTAATCTTTAGAAAGTTGATATCCGTAAATTTACGGACATTAAAAAAACAATAATTCACCAATCAGTTTGATCACAAGACTGAAATCATCTGGAAACTTTACCAGAAGCCTGCTCTACCAACGAGAGGACTACCTATGTTAGCCAAAGCCACCAACACCATCAAGTGCGAAACTCTAGAACTACTGCGTGACTATCAGTGTTCTCACTCAAAAGAACTCCGTAATCAGCTTGTACAGCTTAATATCGGACTTGTTCGCAAAGAAGTCCACCACTGGGTTAATCAATGTACCGAAAACTATGATGACCTACTACAAGTCGGCTGTATTGGTTTAATTCGGGCGATTGAACGATTTGACTTGTCTAAGGGTCATGCGTTTAGTTCATTTGCGATTCCGTATATTCGCGGAGAAATCCAACATTACCTCAGAGATAAGAGTCTTCCGCTTCGAGTTCCCCGCCATTGGTTGACACTCCAACGACAGGGAATGAAACTGGCTCAAGAACTCCAAGTTAAACTGAAGCGACAGCCCACTGATACAGAAATCGCTGAAGGGTTGAATATCTCAGAAACGGAATGGAGTCAAGTCAAACTCGCAGGTTATAATCGTTCCCTTTTGAGTTTGGATGCTCCTGTCCAAGATGAAAACGAAGGCACCACCTGTCTCGGAGAACTGGTTCCCGATAACCGCTACCGTAGCTTTCAACTCGCCCAAGAAGATCAAATTCGCTTACAACAAGGGTTATCAAAGTTAGAAGAAGGAACTCGGAAAGTTCTAGAGTTTGTCTTCCTTTACGATTTAACTCAAAAAGAAACCGCCGAACGCTTAGGAATTAGTGCGGTTACGGTTTCTCGTCGCGTCAAAAAGGGCCTCAATCTACTTCAGAGAATTATGACAGGTTCAGAAGACGAATAATTTATCGGGTGTGTCAGACTCTTAACGTTACCGTTAAAATTAGTGGTCTGATGCACCTAACCCGATTCTTGTATCAATGTTTTTTCAGTCTGAGATCAGAAATTGAATAACTGATAGCGACTTGACGTTAGAAATTAAAGAAATTTATCGCAATATGGCTAACAATGAGTTTGAGTTTTCCAAACACGCTGTACAGTCATTATATTAAAAGCTAAACATACAAAAACAGTATTTTTACGGAGAAAAATCTTGTAGCTTGATACTTAAATATTTCTAAAAGTTCAGTAATTCTTCTCTTGACTATCAAATGTTTAAAGTTTAATCTTGATAGTAGAAGTAGCAATTAAGTTGATGTCATTTGCTACTTCATTAGTTGTGGGAGTTACTACGAAATGAGTGTTTCAGCTTTTGATGGTTTAGACGATAATAGTTTCTTTGATAGAGTTAAAGCCAAGTTTACTGAAAAAGCACCCGATTTATCTAAGACTTTAAACATTGCTATTATTGGCAAAGTTAGCTCGGGAAAAAGTTCTTTAATCAATGCTTTATTACAGCACAGCCGAAGACAAGGTTTAGAAATGGCAAAAGTGGGAGCAATTTCAGGAGTTACAAAAGATTTAACCATCTTAAAACTTGATGAAAAAGTCTGTCTGATTGATTCACCAGGACTTGATGATATCCGTGCGGAAAATAGTAAAGTCACTCGAAATTTCCTCAAGCATATTGATGTAGGAGTTTTTGTCGTCACAGGATCATCAGATGCTTCTCAGAAAAAAAATCTAGATGATTTGAGAAAACATTGTGATTCAATTTTTGTAGTTCTCAACAAGATTGATGAATGGGATGACCTCGATTCAACAGTTCTTGATGAGGTAATAAATCAGTGGAAAAATGACTTAAAAGTAGATAAAATATATCCAACTTGTGCAAAAGGTTATGATCCTAAAAGTCGTCTCCCCAAAATGGATATTAGAGGCGTTTATCAGCTTCGTAAGGATATTGAGGAGTTCCTCGAAAAAAAGGGAAAGGACTTATTGCTCGCAAGACACATGGCTGAGAAAAAGTCTTATGCTGTTGGAATCATTGCTGGGGCTTTAGTAGCAGTCGCGGCTGAAGCATTTATTCCGGGTAGTGCGGTTTATATAACAGCAACGCAGGCAGTAGCTATTGGATCTTTGTATTATCTATATAAGGGTCAGATTCTCCCTAAAACGGCAGCTATTGCAATTCTTCCTACATTTTTGTCTCAGACTGTGGGTTCCAATTTGTTTTTGGTTGTTAAGTCCTTTCTTCCCCCAACAGGAATTGTTGATGCCGCAGCAGCAGGTGTAGCAGTTGTTATTACTCTGGCTATGTTAGCAACTGTTAATTCTATACTTTCTGAGGGTGGTAAACTTGAACAAGAAGAACTGTTACAGTCAAAATTCAAAACCTATCATAAGCAGGCTAAAACACTTTTTAAGGATTTGGCATTAACCGATATAAATGATTTCCAGAGTTTGACAGGAATAGTTACCAAATTTCTTTCTTAATTTTTGCAGAATCACATTAGAATACTGTGTTGCGTCAGAACATTAACCTTCGGGTTAAACCAATCGTTTGCTTGTCTAACGCACCCTAACTCTACTTTTTTGAGAAAGATCGCGATCAATTTGCAACCAATCCCCTATTGTTGATATAGTTGTAGGTTGTGCCTGTCTGAAATAAAAGACGATCGCGTTATCGTTGCAGAAAACAATTTTACAGGCTGACCCGTATAATGTTAACGCTTATAGAGATTACTGAACAATGGCACTTACAATCGAATGTCAAAAACGAGCCGAAGGCACTAAGCCCAAAGCCTTGCGTCGTGAGGGTTTAATTCCGGCTGTCTTGTATGGTCATCAGGGAACGGAGTCTATTGAACTCACCCTTGATCAAAAAAAGGCAATTCAGTTAATGCAGACTGCGACAGTCAACAAAACCGTGATCGAACTCAGCATTCCTCATCTATCCTGGAATGGTAAAACGGTACTCCATGAAGTTCAGGCTCATCCTTGGAAACCCTTACCCTATCACTTTAGCTTTTTTGCAGTAAAGGCTGAATAAGATTCAAACTCTCCCCCTAACCCTATGTCCTAGAAAGCGAGGGGGAAGTAGTTGATTATCCCGCAATTACGGTTTTCAGTTGATCAACTGGAGATTTCGGTAAACGGGGGCCATGAATTTGCACGACTAACGAACCGAAATAATTTCCCCAACGGGCGGCTTGTTGTAATGTTAAACCATTGGTTAGTCCGTAGAGAACTCCACCCGCAAACGCATCTCCTGCACCGACAGTATCAACAGGTTTAACCGGAAATCCCGCAACTGGGGTGATTTGTCCCTTTTCAACCACGAGACAGCCTTTGTCACCATCGGTAATAAAAGCTAAATCGACAATTTTACCCAGTTTGCTGGCACAATCTTCTAAAGACTCACTTTGACAGAAGTGACGCACTTCATCGGCATTACAAAAGACCACATCACAATATTCTGATGTTAACTTGTGAAAATCGTCAGTAAAGCGATCTAATAAAAACCCATCCGAGAAAGTAAACGCAACCTTGACGCCATGACGTTTAGACTGTTCCATTGTTTCAATACAGGCTTTACGAGGATCGGCTGCATCCCAAAGATAACCTTCAACGTAGCTATATTGACACTGACTCAAATGTTCGAGATTAATATCACTAACCGATAACTGCGTTGCAACACCCAGGTTTGTACACATGGTTCGTTCAGCGTCAGGAGTTGTCAACACTAAACAAGTTCCAGTGGGGTTATCTGGGTGAAGATGAGGAGCAACTTCAAACCCAATCCCTAACGCCGCCATATCCTGACGGTAAAATTCGCCATTGGTGTCTTCAGCCACTTTTCCAGTATAGTAGCCTGTTCCTCCACTTTGGGCGATCGCAATCATCGTATTCGCCGCAGACCCTCCACAGCGCAATTCTAGAGATTGATTTTCCAACTCTTGTAATAATTTACCCTGGTTTTGGACATCCATCAAGGTCATTGCACCTCGATTTAGACTATGGTTTTGGATAAAATTATCATCAACTAATGCCAAAATATCGAGTAAGGCATTTCCTACACCAAAAACACCTTTGGGCTTTGAAGCTTGATTATTTTCGCTCATGCGATCTTCTGGGTTGAGAATTGAACATCGTCACCCATCATATCAAATCATGAGAACAAGGTTAGTTAAAGATTGAGATACAGTATCAATTTAGATCTCAACTCAATTACAAATGACCAATTCTCCCTTGTGAATATGACTCATTCTTCCCTTATGATTTTAATTCAGCAGATGTTAAAACCGTGATTTGATCCTCATCTGGTTTCTGTTGATGACTTTATTTAAACAAGGAAAAATAATGGATCAGAGGAAAAGTGTATAAACTTTTAATTGTCTCATCGGGATGTACTAGGGGACAACTCATGGGAGGAAGTTAGTCTACACTCTCGTTTAGAGCCTCAGATTTATAAATATTTATAAAAGAGGCTCATTGAGAGCCATAAATTTGGAGTATGATATCTAAGATTTTTAACTTTTTAAAAAGTTGAGCAAAAAAGGGGTATTAATTATGTCAAGTCGATCCGATTTTGATTATTATTTTGCTTGTGGAAGTAGAGAACGGGTTTCAATCAATTCTCAACCCGGGATTTTATTGATTGGGGGAGCAGAAGGGAACAAATCAGGTGAACATGAAGCGAGTCAATGGTTTTTAGAAAGAGCAAAAGGGGGGAAATACTTAGTGCTTCGGGTTGGTAAAATAGGGAGTCAAGCTGACTGGATTTGTCGTCATTATCGAGATTGGATTCATTCGGCGGCTGAACTTTCGATTAATAGTCGGGAAGCAGCAAATGACTCAGAAGTTGTCGAATACATTAAAGAAGCCGATGCTCTGTTCATAGCCGGGGGAGATCAAAATAAATATAAAGAATATTGGGAAGGAACCGAAACCGAGAACGCTCTTAATTATTTGATTAATGAAAAGAAAATTCCCGTCGCGGGTACGAGTGCTGGAATGGCTATTCTAGGAGACTATTATTATGCTCCTGAACATCAGGGGGTGATCAGTTCAGAAATTCTCAATGATCCTTTTCACTATAATACTCAAAGTATTCATCGAAGTAACTTTATTCAAGTTCCTTATCTAAAACGGGTGATTACTGATACTCATTTGGATCGGATTAATTCGGTTAATCCTGAAACGAGATATGGAAGATTATTAGGCTTACTCGCCAAGGTGATTTATGAGGATAACAGTCAACTCGATCATTATGCTATTGGCGTAGAAGAAGGAGCTTTTTTGGCAATTGATGAAAAAGGCATTGCTAAAGTTTTTGGAAATGGAACACATATTGGACAAGATGCTTACTTTTTACAAACAAATGGAGGTTTACCGGAACAAATGGAACCGGGCTGGCCAATGATTTGGAATAACTCAGGAAAGGCTGTAAAAGTTTATCGAATTTCTGGTGATCCAGAAGGAAGTGGTTCTTTTGATTTGAATGATTGGTCTACTGCTAGCGGTGGACATTGGGAATATTGGTACACAATCGGTGGGAAGTCTGGATTAAGAAAAGAACTGTTCTAATTCCGCAGATTAAGTGGCTATAGCAATCCTAAATGATGCGTGAAAAATCTATAAACAGATAAAAAGTCTGAAATGATTTTACCTCTTGGCTTTTACAAGCAAATATTCTACACAACCGCAATCGGATTGCTATATGACTCATCTATCGAATAAATCCCAAAATAACCTCTATAAAGAAAGTTTTTATTTAGAATTCAAAAAAACGGCTCAATAGTTAAAGGAAAATTAATTTAATTTTAAGGCTGAATTCTGAGATTTAAGATAGAGATTTTTGATCAAACTGTAAACAGCTATCAACAAAAACTTATTCAATTTATTTAAAGAAGAGTTATGATTTGGCAACCGCCAAACTTGTGATCGATACAGGTTCTATAACTTGGGTATAAACTTCGTTTTGAACGGAAGGAAATGCTTTAGAATAATCTCAGACTTACTCTACTGATCACTATTGGTTTGTTGGTTTCTCCAAATTTGTGGAGCAACTCCATGATGCTTACGAAACTGTCGAGAAAAGTGACAAGAGCTTTGATAGCCAATCCTGCGAGCAATTTGTTCTACAGTATAGCTGGTTTCTTGGAGTAGAGAACGTGCGGCTTTCATTCGTCGCTCAATAATCCAGCGATTCACTGTTTTTCCAGTTAAAGATCCCACTTGGCTGGTTAAATAAGCCGGTGAATAGCCTGCATACTCAGCGACTTCAGCTAAGGTAATGGATCGCCAATAGTTGGCTTCAATAAAGTTAAAGACCTTGTTAAGTGATTCTTCAAAAGGACAATTAAAAGCTGTTGTTTCTTCTAAGTTAACCTCTTCTGAGTCCTCGACTTTTTGTGATTCACTGCTAGTTGGAGTATTACTAAATTTCAGAGCATACCCCTCCTCTAAAATAGAGCGCTTTTTAATCTGTGAGACGACCGCTTCGATTAGATCTTGAATTTTAAAAGGCTTTGTTATGTAGTCATCTGCACCAAGCACCATCGCCTGCCTAATATTATCTTTCTCCCATTTACCCGTCACAAAAATAAATGGAATAATTGCAGTTTCAGGACATTCTCGCAGAGAGTTTAAAACACCATAACCATCTAGTTCTGGCATAATGATGTCGCAGATAATGACTTCAGGCAAATATTTACGAGCAAGCTCAAGCCCAATCACACCATTTTCTGCTTCAATGGGACAAAATCCTTCAGCTTCCAAACTATTAACAAATAGCTGTCGAGCATGATATTCGTCTTCAACAATTAAAACCTTTGCAGAAGATACACTTTTAGAAGATGCACTTATTTTTGCTGGGATGGTTGTCATGGGTTCAGGTAAGTTACTTAATAATAACAGCAGTCTATTCGACTTATTTTTAGTCAAAAAAAGACAGATGTTTGCACCTGAAAGTATGGGCTTAATTCTGTCAAAGGCCATTCAAATTAAGCGGCTTTCAGTTGAATAGATTAATAATTGTTGGTTTCTGAAGTAATTTACTTCAAAACTATCGATCAAAATCAATCCTTAATTATTGTAACGCTTTACCCATAAATTAGTCAACGCTAGAAAAAATAATCACAATTGTGTATAGTAGCCAGAGTTAAGAACAGCTTAAGATATAGGCGAACATAGATTTGGATTTAAGATTTACTGAATTTATGATTTGATCACCAAAAAAATTCAAATATTTAATTTTATTTTAACAAACTAGGAGTGACAAAAGTTTCTGAAATGGTGAGGGTTATTACCCCTTATATTCAGATCAATTCTATAACGTTTCTCAGATCCATGAGGTACAGATTTGTCCTCTTACCTTTTGCAAGAGCGCCTAAGATTGCAAAGTTGCTCTATACCCGAACTTCCTTCAACGCGGGGAACCCGCGCAACGGAGTTCGCGCTCTACGCAGGCGTGACCGCGATCGCCGCACTTTGCGCTTTTGCCTATGGCCTAAAGCATAAAGTTTTGTACCTCACAAGGCGCGAGAACTGCTATAGTATTCTTTTCAAGCCTATATATATGTGTCAAGAATTCAGTTAACAATTCTGTCTACTGGTCTAGACCATTGTATAGATTCTTGTTCACAATCAACCTCAAGCGGTTCAACTTTGGAGGCCGCCAAAAATACACTCAGGCTTTCGATCATATGATCAGTCTCTTGTCGGGAGTGAGGCATTACCGTCTGAAAAGTTTGATGAGCAGTTTCAAAAGCACTTTTGAGACATTCGAGATCATGACAGCTTGCAGCAGAAGCAAGTTGAGCATAAGTTGTAGACAATCGCTGTAAAATGCTACGACTCTGCTCGGAACCGATCATAATTTCTAGAGAAAGAGAACTACTTTGGGCAAAAAAACGACTAACCGTCGCGATCGCCAACCGATACAGAGGACTAGACAACTCCAAACTCCGAGCAACATCAACATCCTCAGTCGCCAAAAACACCCCCAACCCAAACGTCATAAAGTGACGAATCCCCTGAACCGTCGCCATCATTCGATCATGCTCGTCAGCCTCACTGGTTCTCAGCTTACCACCATTGCGTTCAATCAACTTCAACAGCCAATCAAAAGCGCTCACCTTTCGACCCGGACAAACCACAACATTCTGAGATAAAAAAGAACGAGTCCCCGGGCCAAACATCGGATGTAGTCCCATTACCGGGCCAGAATGATGAGTCAGCATTGCCTCCAAAATGGGTGCTTTAATACTAATAATGTCCGTCAAAGCTGTCGTCTGTCTGAGGTAAGGTACCGCCTTTTCAATCACACTCACCGCCTGATCAGTCGGTACACAAACCATCACCAGATCAGCATTTCCCAAAAACACCTCGGCATCTTGCCAATCATCGCGACCCATAATCCGCACCCGATGTCCAGCATCAATTAGTTGATCGGCAAAAAACAGACCCATCTTACCCGTACCGCCAATCAGCGTCACCCGTTTAGGCGAATCCGTTTTAGGGAAATCCGTTGAAGACGTTAACTCATCAGACTGAGTAATTGTAGCTGCGGCTGCCGCACTGGTTAATAAACTCCGCCAAACAAACTCCGGTACACCCGCACGCGCTAACTCCGTTTTGAGCGTTGTAGAATCAATCTCATCGGTTGAGTCAGCCATTGCCGCGATCCGTTCTCCGAGCAACTTGACAAGCTGACGGTCAATTTCTGCTAACTTTGCCGTAGATTTTGAACAAAACACAATTCTGTCCTCATCGCTAAGTTGAAATATACTCCAGGGAATATAAAAAAGAGAGTTGGGAAAAGTGTTCAGTCAATAGGAAGTATTCAGCAAAGATTTTAGTTTTCAGTTCTCACTTTTTTTAGAGAATTCTGACCTGGTAAACTCCTGAACTTCTATCAGCTAATCACAATCTCCCAACTCCTAAAGTCCTAAACTTGTAAACTCCTAAACTCCTCAAAGCCCAATTAAACCAGAGCCGGAACTCGTTGAGGCAGAAGTTCAGCGGCCAACGCATCAAACTGATTTGGGGTCATAGATTGCGGCCCATCAGAGAGTGCTTTCGCCGGATTGGGATGAACCTCAATCATCAACGCATCGGTACCTGCCGCCACCGAAGCTTTCGCCATCGGAGGAACAAACTCAGACTTACCCGTACCATGACTGGGGTCAATCATAATCGGCAAATGAGTCAGAGTTCGCAACACGGGAATAACCGATAAATCAAGAGTATTGCGGGTATATTGGCGATCAAAAGTCCGAATCCCCCGTTCACACAAAATTACATTTGGGTTGCCCTCCGACAACACATATTCAGCCGCCATCAGCCAATCTTTCACCGTCGCCGAAATCCCCCGCTTCAATAATACGGGCTTATCTTGAGCGCCCACTTTTTTAAGTAAAGCGAAGTTTTGCATATTGCGGGCGCCCACTTGCAGCACATCCGCAACCTCAGCAACCGCCTCTAAATCTGCCGTATCCATGACTTCGGTAATAATGCCCAACCCAGTGGCAGAACGAGCCGCATCCAGCATCTCTAAAGCACTTTCACCGTGACCTTGGAAAGAATAGGGAGAAGTCCTGGGTTTATAAGCGCCTCCCCGCAAAAACTTAGCACCTGCGGCTTTCACCCGTTTGGCGGTTTCGACAATCATTTCTTCATTTTCCACCGAACAAGGCCCGGCCACAATCACCAACGGATGATTTTTACCAAAATCAACATCACCATTGGGTGTAGACACTTTTACCGTACTGGCTTGCCCATGACGAAACCCTAGACTTGCCCGTTTAAAAGGTTCTTCAATGCGTAAAACCTGTTCAATCCAGGGATTCATATTTTGGATTTGGTCTTTATGAAGCAAAGCCGTTTCACCAATCAAACCCAAAACGGTTTTATGCTGACCGACACTTTTTTCAACTTTAACGTTCCACTGTTCAGACAGGGCTTCGCTAATGATTTCAACTTCAGAACTGGGGATACCGGGTTTGAGAATAACGATCATAATTTACTCCTGTTTGTGATTTGTGATTTGTACTTGTTTGCTAGTCGTTTTGTGGTCAATCAAACGGTCAACTTTCCTGTAAAAATTGACTGAGTTCTTCTAACTTTTTCCAAGCTTGTCCGCTCGCTAAAATCTCTTTAGCGGTAGCCACACCTTTTGAGATGCTTTCGGCGTAGGACACAGATTCACCCACATAAAGCGCCATCGCCGCATTTAGGGCTACCACATCCTGTTGGGCTTGTGTACCTTTGCCTTGCAATACTGCTTTGAGAATCTCAGCATTCGTATTGACATCGCCGCCCTTGAGGGCTGCTGTCGGGACAGTAGCAATGCCAGAATCAGTCGGGGAAATAACAGTAAGATTGACCGTGTGTTCGCTGTTCGCGCCGTTTGGGGTTTTGCTGACAAAAGCGGCATCGGTGAGATCAGCCAAACCCACTTCGTCGAGTCCTTCGCGTCCGTGAACCACAACCGCCCGACGGATATTAAGCTGAGTCAAAGCCAGGGCAACCGTCTCAACCAAAGACGAGTCATAAACCCCGATCACCTGTCCGGTGGGTTGCATCGGGTTCAAGAGCGGGCCGAGTAAGTTAAAAACCGTGCGAACTTTTAGAGTTTTACGCAGAGGCATAATCGCCTTAAACGCCGGATGCCAACCGGGGGCGTATAAAAAGGTAATGCCTACTTCACGGGCCGCCGCTTCTACTCGTTCGGGACTAGCCGATAGGTTTAAACCCAACGCTTCTAAGACATCAGCAGACCCCGCTTTACTCGAACTGGAGCGGTTGCCATGTTTTGCGACTTTTACCCCGGCTGCTGCGGCAACAAAAGCCACTGCTGTGGAAATATTAAACGTAGATGCACCATCACCGCCCGTGCCACAGGTGTCAATCATCGGCAAAGTATCGGTCGGGGAATTCGACTTAAGCGCTTGTTGGCGCAGAACTTTCACCATACCGACTAACTCACTGGCCGAAACCCCTTTCGACTGAATGGCGGCTAATATTGCCCCAGAGATGACGGGGGGAATTTCCTCAGTTAGCCAGCCCCGCATGAGAACAGATGCCTGTTCAACCGAGAGGGACTGCCGATCTAATAGCTGAGTCAGTAACTCCGGCCAGTTGTATTGTGTTGGGGCAGATGGCACCTCCTGCGACGAGGGGAGGTTTGTTTTGGGATAAATTAATGTTGTCATGGGATTTTACCGTGATCAGTGTTTACTGTTTACCGTGATCGAGGGCTTGAATGACTGTCTGCACGTCTTTGTCACCCCGTCCAGAACAGTTGAGAACAATGCGGGGACTGCCTGTTAAACTCGGACAAAGAGTGTCTAAATAGGCGATCGCGTGAGCCGTTTCTAATGCTGGAATAATCCCTTCTAGAGACGACAGCATTTGAAAACCTTCTAACGCCTGCTCGTCGGTGACGTTATAATATTCGGCGCGACCGAGATCTTTGAGGTAGCTGTGTTCCGGGCCAACGCCAGGATAATCGAGTCCGGCGCTGATCGAATGAGCCTCAACAATTTGACCTTCGGTGTCTTGCAGTAGGTAGCTCATCGCACCGTGCAGAACCCCAATTTGGCCTTTAGTTAAGGTGGCGGCGTGTTTATCAGTTTCGACGCCAACACCTGCGGCTTCAACGCCGATCATCCGAACGTTGGTATCGTCAACAAATTCGTTAAATAAACCGATCGCGTTCGATCCGCCACCGACGCAAGCCATTAAAATATCGGGTAAACCGCCCCATTTTTCCAAGCATTGAGCGCGAGTCTCTTGACCAATAACCGCATGAAAATCTCGGACAATCATCGGATAGGGGTGCGGGCCTGCCGCCGAACCGAGAATATAATGGGTTGTTTCTACGTTCGTTACCCAGTCGCGAATAGCTTCCGATGTGGCATCTTTGAGAGTACCCGTTCCCGCTTCCACCGGACGAACTTCCGCCCCCAACAACCGCATCCGAAACACATTCAAAGATTGCCGTTCGATATCGTGTACGCCCATATAAATCACGCACTCCAAACCAAACCGAGCGCAAACTGTAGCCGTGGCGACGCCATGTTGACCCGCTCCGGTTTCGGCAATAATGCGCTGTTTACCCATACATTTGGCAAGCAACACTTGACCAAGAGCATTATTAATTTTGTGGGCGCCGGTATGGTTGAGGTCTTCCCTCTTCAGATAGATTTGCGGCCCGGTACCGTCAGCTTTGGCATAACGTTCGGACAGGCGCTCGGCAAAATAGAGCGGACTGGGACGACCCACATAATCTTTCAACAAACCGTCTAATTCTCGGTTAAAATCCGGGTCATCAATATAGCGATGAAACTCTGTTTCTAACTCAGCCAGGGCAGGCATCAACGTTTCGGGGACATATTTACCCCCAAACCGTCCGAACCGTCCGAGTGCGTCGGGTCGTTGATTTTTGCTGTTAGAAACCGTTGGACGTTCATTCAAACTAACCATTGTCAAAAAATCCTTTTTTTCTAGGTGTTAGGAGTCAGGAGTCAGGAGTCAGGAGTCAGGAGGTGGGGAGGTGGGGTTCCGGGGGAGGTGGGGAGATCTTACCTGTTCCCTGTTCCCTGTTCCCTGTTCCCTGTTCCCTGTTCCCTTTTAACTGGAAACTGCTGCTTTGAGATCTTGCGCTAGCTGTTCGATCTCTTTGAGTCCTTGTGCGGGTGAATTTTCAGCCAAACGCCTTACAAAAGCACTACCAACAATCACCGCATTGGCGCCCCACTGGGCAATTTGTTGGGCTTGTTTCGGTTCGGAAATACCAAAACCAACGCCAATGGGTTTATCTGTGCTGTTTTTCAGGTCAGCAATTAACGTTTGAACCCGAGACTGAACCTGCGATCGCACTCCTGTAACCCCAGTCACGCTCACCAGATAAATGAATCCTTGCGACTTCTGGGCAATCGCCTGGATGCGCTCTGAGCGGCTTGTCGGAGCCACCAAAAGAATAATTTCAATCCCCACCTCGGCGGCAATATCCAAGAGCGTTTGAGCTTCTTCTAGGGGCAAATCAGGAACAACTAGCCCTTTGACTCCGGCATCGGCAAACCGAGTTAAAACCGCCCGAATCCCCCGATAGAGAATGGGATTGTAATAAGAAAATAAAATCAACGGGGCTTTCAGAGTCGGAGTCACAGAAGTAACCACCTCTAAAACTTGGTCAAATGTCACCCCCTTTGCTAAAGCGCGTGTTGCTGCGGCTTGAATCACCGGGCCATCGGCTAACGGATCGGAGTAAGGAATACCCAACTCAATCAGGTCAGCACCGCTGCGGTCGAGGATTTGTAAGGCTTTTGTCGTTGTTTCGAGGTCGGGATCGCCTGCGGTAATAAACGGAATTAATGCACATTCACCCCGCCCTTTTAACGTTTGGAAACATTCAGAAATGCTTTGAGTCTTGGTTTTCATCTTTGTAGTTCTAATTGTTTAGGAATAATCGCTCGCACGGCTTGAGTAATATCGGTTTGCTGCACTAAAGATTCACCGACTAACACGGCATTTGCGCCCGCAAGATGTACCCGAATCAGATCGTCGGATGTCTTCAAACCCGACTCGCTGACGACAACAATATTTTTTGCAGCCAGTGCATCGCCTCGGGGTTTTAATAACTGTTCAGTTGTCGCCAAATCAACAGTAAAATTTTCTAAATTGCGGTTGTTAATGCCAACTAAACGAATACTTTTGCCTGTTTCAGGAAGTGCTAACACCCGATCTAACTCCGCTAAAGAATGAACTTCGACTAGAGAATCCATTCCCAAGCGATCAGCTAATATTGAGAACGCACTCAAGTCAGCATCACTCAACACCGCAGCAATTAACAGCACCGCATCCGCACCGGCTGATCGCGCCATCAACACTTGGCAGGGGTCGATGATAAACTCTTTGCAGAGCAGAGGAAGCGATACACTATCTCTGACCCGTTGTAAATTCTCAAAACTCCCTTGAAAAAAGGTTTCATCAGTCAGAACCGACAAACAAGCAGCGCCCCCTCGTTCGTAGGCTTGGGCAATTTTAACGGGATCAAAATCGGGGCAAATAATACCTTTGCTGGGGCTAGCTTTTTTCACTTCAGCAATTAAAGCCGGAGATCCTTTTTTGAGGGCTTTGGCAAAATCTCTCCGTTTACTAAAAGCAGAAGAAGGCTTTAACAATGTTTCATAATCAGAACCCGATTCTAAAGATGACATCGCCTGCTTCATTTGCAAGACTTCATCTTCTTTTTGCCAAATAATCTTTTCGAGAATATTGTCTGGAATTGAGTGTTGGGGCGCAATCTCATAACCCGTATCTGATTCTATCAAACGACGACGAATTTTCATAATCCTATTTGTTCTGATTTCCCGGTATCGATTTGAGGTCTAAAAACTGAACATTGACCCCAAAAACCTCAGCGAACAAATGCCTCAACAAAGCTGTTTTCGACTAACCCTTCTCGGGAATTCTCAACCTGAGTTGTCTCGCTATCAGCCGATATTGAACCATAAGCATCAACCACATTTTGAATCATCTTCAAACCTGCACTACCTGTCATCGTCATCAATGACTCGGGATGAAACTGAACCGCAGTGATCGGCAAATCTCGATGTTCGATCGCCATAATCACCTGATCGGAGGAAAATGCTGTTACCTTGAGTTCAGCAGGCATTGCTTTGGTTAAGGCGTGGAGTGAGTGGTATCGTCCCGCCTCAAAGCTTGAAGGCAGTTCTTTAAACAGAACCGAATCTGAATCTACAACTGTAATTTGCGAAGAAATACCGTGCTGCGGATAGTCTAAAACCCCCAAGGTACCGCCAAAGGCTTCGACAATACCCTGTAACCCTAAACAGACTCCAAACAGAGGAATATGGCGCTCAACACAAGCATTAACCATATTGCTCACGCCGAAGTCGGCAGGACACCCAGGCCCAGGCGAAAGTACAACCAGATTGGGTTGCTCTTGATCTAGAACTTCTAGGGGAAAGCCGTGACGTCGGGTGACGACTTCAGCACCGCAGTAACGAATATAGTTTGCTAATGTATGAACAAAAGAGTCTTCATAATCAACAATCAATACTTTGGGGCGGCGACGCTGGGTTGTCTGAGCGGGGGATATCAACTCGCTAGGACTGAGTTTATCGCGCTGAGTTTGTTTTAGAGCTTGCAGCATTGCAGCCGCTTTGGTGAGCGTTTCTTTGGCTTCTGCTTCTGGGACTGAGCTATGAAGTACCGTTGCTCCGACGCGCACTTCTGCAACTGAGTCTTTGAGGCGAATGGTTCTCAAGACTAAGCCTGTATTGAGGTTGCCATTAAAGTTGAAATAACCCACCGCTCCCCCATACCAACGACGGGCGCTGCGTTCATGCTGTTCAATAAAAGCGATCGCCGCTCGTTTGGGCGCCCCAGTTACGGTTACAGCCCAGGTATGGGTTAAAAAGGCATCTAGGGCGTCGTATTGGTCTTCTAAAACCCCTTCAACGTGGTCAACGGTATGGATTAAATGGCTGTACATTTCGACCTGACGACGACCAATGACCTGAACTGATCCGGGTTTACACACTCGGGATTTGTCATTGCGATCAACATCTGTACACATGGTCAACTCGGTTTCATCTTTGAGCGAGTTCAGTAAATGTCGAATTTGAGTGGCATCTTCGATCGCATCATCACCACGTTCAATGGTGCCACTAATTGGGCAGGTTTCCACCCGTCGCCCGTCTACTCGCACAAACATTTCTGGGGAAGCCCCGATCAAATATTCTCCACCCAGGTTGAAGATAAACCCGTAAGGACTGGGGTTGATCGTTTGTAGGGTATGGAACAGTTCACAAGGATTGGTTTCACAACTCTCAAAAAAGCTTTGAGAAGGCACCACCTCAAACAAATCTCCTCTGCGGAAATAATCAAAGGCGGTTTTTACTAAGTCAGCATATTCACCCTCTGCATGGTCAGCAACTTGAGTTAAGGGCTGACGTTTTCCGCGATAATCAATCACCTCGCCCGTTCGAGGCAGTCCGTCAGTTGAATTGTTGGCGGTTTTAAAGTCGTACTGAAGTTGAAAGGCTTGTTGGAGGTAGTAGTCTACGACAATCAATTCATCCGGCAAATATAGCACTAAATCTTGCTGATCGTCGGGACGCTTGATTTTTTGAGGGATTGGCTCAAACTGAAAGACTAAATCGTAGCCTAGCGCTCCGTAGAGTCCTAAATGTTCATCTTCATCGCTTTTAAATGTATTCGTAATGGCTCTAATAACTGAGAATGCAGAGGGCTGTTGGCTTCTTTCTTCTTCGGAGAACAATCGATGGGCTGGTGCGACTGTTCCTGTTATTTTTTGACGATTATGCTGAATATTTTTGAGATCAGTACAGTCATACAAAGCGCTCGAAATTTGTTTGATTAAAATTTCTCCACGTTCATTGAGTGCTGTGATGGTAAAACAATGATCTCGTGTTGCTATTTCCAGAGGTGGATTGACAAATCCAATCGCCCATCGTCTGTAGCGTCCTGGATATTCATAGCTGCTGGTCAATAATCCACCCCGTACAGTATCCAACTTCGGTAAAATCCGATCCAGAGCGGTCTCCATTGGCAGAAGTTCGACCTGTCGAAATATTTCGATACCACCATCTGTTAGATATTGTTGGGGCTTGTAGGTCATTATTTGAAAATCTCCATGATTTAGCGATAGGTATCCGTGAAATTACGGGTTACTGTTCTAGAGCTTAAAGAACTTGCTAGAGAAAGTTCAATGATATTTTTTCGGGATGCTGTTACATTTCTTTAGATTTTCTCAGAAATCATCATTTATACTGTGTTAAACCTGAAATATCAGCAAATAGACTGATTAACAAAACTCTATCTTAGGATAGAGTAATTAAAATCAGAAAAGCGCTGAGAGGCAAAAGTTAAAAAGAGTTTATAAAGATATAGCGCTACTTGAATCGGGAACAGGGAACAGCGCTTGCCTTGCGGCCCGGCGGTTTCCGGCGAGACTTAGTTTGCAATCTTAGGGAACAGGGAACA
>Ga0207419_1000928_pt1 | contig 24030 bp, 16 predicted proteins | sample ElkSloMetagenome_4_FD_184723 | JGI IMG/M metagenome (GOLD analysis project Ga0207419, IMG submission 184723) | Hot spring microbial communities from Elkhorn Slough, Monterey Bay, USA - MD2A (version 2) | ecosystem: Environmental > Aquatic > Marine > Intertidal zone > Estuary: Microbial mat ... | reverse complement strand
AAAAAGAAAAAAATATGTGTGGCACACCAGCGTAGAATTAAAAAAATCAAACTCTCATTATCAGAACTTTAACTCATCTTAGCTGCAATGTGGGTTAACTTGCAAATGTGTTGCCTTTTTTAATCTTTCTATCTTGTCATATTTTCAAATTATATCTGCGGCGTTTTAGTTTTTTTCCATTAAACCCAGGCAAAATCAATTCAAATTTTTTTAATTTCCCAATGACTTTACTTCCTGTCAGAAATAAACAGTATATTCTATTCTCTCGTATTGGTTAACTTTATTTTAAACACAATTTCTTTCAATAAGTCAGGTTTATCTATGTAATCTACGGTAAGGTATGTCCTGACAATTGCCAACTCCTTCACATCTTTAGTCACAAACCCGGTTTTTGGGTTCAGGAACCAATCTTCATTAAAAATAATAGAGGTATATTCCTCTAAAGGGTATGGTCTTACTAAAACAGTATCCATCATAACACCCTCGGAATTTGGCATAAATAGTGTATCAACAGCGTTACACTGAAGATATATTTCCTTTGCTGAGAGTTTTTTATTACTGTAAAAATCAAATGCTTCGAGCTTCCCATTTTCAACCGCCTGAAGTATTCCTTTAACAAGGTTTCTTTTATTCATTCCCGCAAAAAGAGGGGCGTGCCTGTAATTATTTCCATAATAATTCTTTATGGGCAAATCATACCAATTATGGGTCTGTTCTGCCATAGAATTATCAGAATAATTTAATAACCCGTAATAATGCGCAAAGGGAACCAATGGAAATTCATAGGTTACATTGGCACAGTGTACTTTTTGCCCCTCTTTTAGATTTTCCGGATAAATTACCCTGAAATCTGTATTATACATGGTACTTCCATATTTTTCATACCGGGTAATAATCTCATAGCCTAATACTTCTTTTGTAAATATCCCTTTTGAGATGTCTGCCTCCCAGTTTTCAATATAAGAAATTCCCACGGTATGCTCCAGATAATAATTCTGTTCCTCCGGAAGTTCAACGGGCACTGGCTGTTCAAAAGCTGAGTAAGGATAGTCAGCATCAATTGATGCATCGAGGGTTTCAAGCTGTCCGTCCAGAGCTTTTTCAATTAAGTGGTATAGTATATCGTGACTTTTTAATTTATTCCCGTAGTTCTCCACAATTGGGAATTGGATATCAGGATGAGTTCCATATGTGGAGTCTTTGAGATATATTACATCAGCCACCATTAACCCCTTTGGTGTAAAGGTTCCCGACTGCCCATAAATTGAGCTGCAAGAAATAAAAAGGACAAAATAGATTAGTTTTTTCATGTTGATTTTTTTTATTCATTCAAACAGCTATTCTCGCCGTATATTCTTATTTTTTTACCGCTATCAGGATTTTCAAGCAAAAGATTAAAGAATTTTACCCTATTGCAATGCTTTTCATCTAATAGGACGTATCCAGCATTTTCGTCTTGTTGTGCATAATAATTAAGTCCTTTGTATTTAATATGTGCCCAGGCATTTTCCTTCTTAAGTTCATGGGGTAAAATGTATTTACCGTTTAAGCCATTGTATTTTTCTTTGTCTTTTGCATTATGTGAAATAAAGATTGAAAGCACATCTTCATCTTTTCCTATTTCAAAATCATTCGGTATTCCTCCGTTTATGCCAAAATAATATTCACCTGGTCCTGTCAGGGTGAGGGTATCATTATTTTTTAATACAAAATTGAAAGTATCACTTTTCGAATGCCATTGCTGTAGTTCAAGTATAAAAAATACATTGTCAAGTATAATGAGCGAATCAAATCCGGCTGGTAAGTGAAAATTTTTATTTAAATAAAGGTGATGGTCTTTATCTGGTTCATGATAAACGACACCTTCATAAAACAATGTACATAAAATTTCATTGATGCCTATTAATTTCTGATGCCAGAAATAGATTAATATTGAATATCCTTTATCATCAATAACATGCAAATTGATACCGGCCTTATAAAGCAAGTCGAAGGCGGGTTTACTGCCGGTGTAGGAAAGGGCATTATCTCCATAGCTGTCGAGCCGGTTAACATCAGCCCCGTGCGCCAGTAGAATTTTCATCATTTTAATATCATCGTAACTTGTAGCACTTTGCAAAGGCGTTTCGCATTGCAGCTCTGCTCCATTAACATTCAACCCGTTGGCAAGCAGATATTCAGCAGCAGCATAAGCCCTGTTGAAAGCGGCTATGCTCAGTAAGGTAACATTGCAGCAGACCTCGCACTGATAAAACAAATCGGCACCATGTTCCACGAGTGTTTCCATTATGGGTACATGATTTGATGCAACCGCTATATGAAGTGGAGAAAAGCCCTTCCTGTTCAGTGCATTTACCTCGGCGCCAGCGTTAATGAGTTGTTTAACTTCTACCAAATTGCCTTTTTTTATGGCTTTAAACAGTTGTTTTTCGAGGGGAACAGAAAAGAGTTGAGCATTTATACATACAATGAGAAGTAGAAAAAATAGTTTCTTCATTTTCGCTATTATTAAAAAGTGAAACACAGATATTAAGAGAATATTTTGCGTTATTTTAAAGTATTTTAAATTATCTGGGCACAATGGTTATCATAGCAATCGTATTTACATAATTCCTGAATTTATAAACCTTACGTAACATTTAGACAAAGAGCGTATAACATATTTCATTTTGAGTATTCAAAGCTTCAAAATGTTGATAAAACTTTAACAATTGAGAACTATTCTGCTCCATATTGTAAAAGTATATCTACAACCTCATTTTTTTCATTATATTATTGCAAAATCAAACCTAATAGGCAAATCTTTTCCTGATGAAGTATTAAAACCCTGGATAACTATTAAAGTCGATGATTCGATCTGAATACTGCAAGTCGATCAATCCAAAGTAGTACTTTTAAACTGGGATTTGGAACGGTTTAAAGGCAACCGTGTGAACGGGGCCGGTCAATTAGAGCTATCCACATACAATCTTTTCCGCAGAAAAAACAGTCCCAAAGATTTTGGAATGATACGGTTTGGTGAGATTCAGAATACAAACACAAATTGGGCAAATGACTCTTTAACTTATAACCGCCTTAAGGGAAACCAGGAACTTCAAGATATTATTGTAAGCCAGTGTATTATTGATTCTGAAGTGCATCCGGTAAAAGAGGGCAAAACAATGGTTACCATCTCTCAACCTGTAATACAACGATTAATTGACGGCGAGAGTAATGGAATAGCAATACTCCCGATGGGCTTAATAAGTGCTGCTTTTTATGATGTAACAAATGATCAGCTGAAACCAATTCTCTGATTCAATCCCGAAGAGTAGATGATTCGTTTTTAGGTTGCACGTATCAATTGTATCAGATTTTTTATTTTGTTCCATTTTGTTTCTTATTTGCTTTAAGCTGTATGTACAAATTCTTTATTTATTGAGTATTACGGAAAGTTAATTTTTCACATCCCCTATTTAAATCTGAGGTTCGATAACAATTCAGCTACATTCGAATTATTTAATATACAAGGGCGCAAATTAATATCTAAAAAAGTTGCAAACAATGAGCAATTTTACCTACAATATTTAAATAATGGTATGTATTTGTATAATATTTACATTGATGGTAACAAACAAAGCGGAAAACTTATAAAAGAATAACATCAAATAATACGAGTCAATTTCGGGCTTGATAAAACCCAAGGATGTTAGCCCAAACCCTGCGAGAGGTTAAATATCCCCTCGCATGGTATATACTTCGTTAGGCTCAGGCAATAACTAAACAAACATTCATTAAGAAAATAGTTGTTACAAAATAGAATACGCTGGTTAAAGACATTCCTTTTAAAAGGGGAAGTATCGGCTTAATCAGAAGGGAATTTAACCTTAAGACACCCTACCCCAATAATTCTGGCTTACAACATCTCAAAGGTCTCTGCAAATTTAATCAACTCGTAATAGGTCTTAAACTCCAATTTGCGATTAATGTTTTTGCGGTGCTGGCTCACGGTTTCTTTAGATATAAAAAGCTTTTGTGCTATCTCAATATTCGTAAAGCCAACCGCAATTAATGGAATAATTTCCTTCTCGCGTAAGGTTAACAGGGCGAACTTTTTAAAATGTTTTTTAAAATACTGGTTCTCATCCAATACTTTATGTATTTTTTCTGAGTAGCTGCCCATTTCTTTTACCGGACAGGTAATAAGTAGCCTGTCTTTGAATGACTCGCCTGGTGTGTCAATTAACTTTGAGGTAATATAAACCCATTCAAAATGTTTTTTCCCACGCGGTTTTATTCGCTGAAAAACGGATAATTTTCCGTTTGTGCTGTTTTGATGATGAAATTCTTTTATTTTGGGAAGTAAACTGGCTATTTCTTCTTGTGAAAAAATATCAAGTTGCTTGTACTTTTCCCCTATCAGGCTTATCTCCCCTAACGATACCCCCAGGTAATCCTGGGTGTACTTATTCATAAACCGGCAAACTCCATTGTAGCTGTTTAATTGCAGGCCTGTTGGCAATTGGTCGAGCAAAAATGTATAATCAGAATTATTTTTTATATTAGTGCTGTCAATCTGAAAAAGTTGTGCATCTAAATTTGCTATTATCTCTTTTTGGCTTGGTTTATTGTTGATCATAAAATTGTTTCTAAATAACCCTAAACAGTATAAAAGTAATAATGATGTTGAAAATAAAAAAAAAATTAAAACAAATTGTTACATTTTATGATATTCGTGAGGATATAAAAAGAACAATATTTTTGCTTCATGGTAATTCTTTAAATGCCAGTTTATTCATGTGGATGGCAGATTCAGACCTATTTTCCGAATACAGGATTATATCTATTGATTTACCCGGACATGGTAAGTCAGCAAAATCAGACAATCCTGAAAAAGAGTATAGTGTTATCAACTATATTCATTTGGTTTAAGCATTTATTAAAGAGTTATCCCTGTCGGATTATGTGGTCTTCGGCCATTCTTTGGGCGGACACATTGCCATTAATGCCGTGCCCAATTTACAGGGAATAAAAGGGTTGGCTATTTCAGGAACACCGCCCTTATCATTACCTCCCAAACTAGAAGCTTCCTTCTTGCCCAACCCGGCAATGGGCTTGGCCTTTAAGCCCGATTTGTCGGACGAAGAATTACACACCCTCGCTGAAAATTACCTGAGTGAGAACAATGTAAATTTACCCAAAGTAAAAGAATCCATAAAAGAAGCTGACCCGCTGGTGCGTGCATTTATTGGCAAATCAATAGCTACCGAACTTATAAACGATGAAGTGGAGATATTGGAAAAAACCAAAGTTCCTGTGGCTGTTATTCAAGGCCAAAACGACCGTCTGGTTAATAACTCATACATAAAGGAATTAACCATACCCGCACTTTGGCAGGATGAAGTTAAGGTGATTGAAAAAGCGTCACATTGTCCGTTTTTAGATAATCCACACTTGTTTAATAATTATTTGAGCCGGTTTTTGAAACATTGTTTCCTGCAATAAAAACAGAATATCCTGAGGTGGGTTTTTAAAACATTAAGAGCTAATTCACGGTTGCATCCTGGTTTGCTCCTCCAAAATATATGTAGAATTGCTTTTGCTGACTCATTTCGTGAATGTTCAGGCACTTCTTGTACCAACAAACCCTGGTATAAATACCCGGGGAATCATCAAGCACATCAAGGGTATTCCAGGCAATACGAAGTATACAGGCCCCGAATTATTATCTTTGTCAAACTGCTCATTGGAGTGGGGTGCAATTTTTTGTCTGACAAAGAAAATGAAAACTATTAGAAAAGAGTGACCTCCCTTAACAATATTATGATACACCGTAGTTTTTGTTTAATTTTAACCAAACATTTTCTAAACTTAATTCTTGCAAGAGTTTTAACATAATTCATTTCATGCATAGGTTAGCGCAAATAGTATTTTTATCGCTTTTATTTCTGCAAATAATTTTTTTACAGAAACTTCAGGCGCAGGAGGATATTCATTTTATTCATTATGGTATCAAGGAAGGGTTATCACAAAGCACCGTTCTCTCTTCGTATCAGGATGCATATGGGTTTTTATGGTTTGGCACCAGGGATGGCCTGAACCGATTTGATGGCTACAACTTTGAAGTTTATAAAAATTCACCGACCGATACAAACGCTATAGCCGGGAATTACATTCTTGATATTACAGGTGATTCACTCGGAAATTTATGGATTGCTACAGACCAGGGACTTAGTTTTTTCCAGCGAAATAATCACCGTTTTATAAACTTTATTGTCCCTTACCATGAAAAAGACTCAGAAGTTAGTAGCTTATTAATAGACAATGATGGTAATATTTGGGTAGGAACCAAAGACGGCTTATTTATCTTTAGTCAGAAAGATGAGGCATTTGCCCAGCCTGTTGAATTCCCCATTACCAAGAAGATTCAAAAAGATTATGTGCTTTGTATTTTTGAAGATCAATCGAATGGAAAATGGGTTGGAACAACGGATGGGTTGTATTTTCAGCCCAACAATTCCAAAGATATATACCGATTTCATCCGGACAATTCTGGGGAATTTTATATCACGCATCCCCGAGTAGAGAAAGTTATGCAAGATAGCCTGGGTATGATATGGGCTGGCACCTACGGTGGTGGGGTAAGTTGCATTGATCCAGAAAGGGGATTCATAAATTCCTTAAACGATAGTAATGTCAAACCTGGGGCGATTACCAATAATTTTGTCCGGGATTTGTTTCTTGATGAAAGCAACCGGCTATGGATAGGAACATTTCAAGGACTAAATATTTATGATATCAGCAAGGGGAAAAATACACAAATTCGATATGATCAAGATTTATCGAACGGATTAAGTCATGGATCTATCCGTTCTATATCAGGTTTAACTGATGGATCTGTTGTTGTTGGAACCTATTTTGGTGGTGTTAGCTACTATAATAAATATAACCAGAAATTTAGCCATTTAAAGAATATTCCCGATAAACCTGAAACGTTATCCTTTAATGTTGTTAGCTCTTTTGAGGAACGAGATAGTAATTATATTTGGATTGGAACTGAACGTGGAGGATTAAACATTCTAAACAAAAATACTGGTGATTTCCGCGCTTTCTCATTCAATAAAGGAATGAATTCTCTCTCAAGCCATACTATAAAATCATTGATGCAGGATGACTCCGGCACCCTTTGGATTGGTACTTTCAAGGGAGGTTTAAATTCCTATAACCCTAATCAGGAGAAGTTCTCAAGGTATCCGGCACTTTCACAAAAACAGTATGCTTTTTTAAGTAACACCATTGTAAATGATATTATTGAAGATAGGGATGGCTTTCTCTGGATTGCAACAGACAGGTATGGAGGGTTGTATAAGCTTGACAAAAATTCAGGTAAATTCATTGATTTTCAGCTTTCAGACTCAATTCATAACCTGCTTGAAAATACAAATGTAAAATCACTACTGCAAGACCGATTTGGAAATTTATGGTTGTCAACATTTGGGAAAGGTGTTATACTTTACAACGAAAAAGAGCATTTTGTACATACGATTGGTACAAAAGCCAAAGATTTCTTAAATATTAACCACTTAGATGTTAACCAGGTATTTGAGGATAACGATGGTTTATTATGGATCGCAACAAATGGTGGTGGGATAAATATTCTGGATCGAAAAGAAAACCAAATTAACATTCTTACCACCTCGGATGGTTTACTTAGTAATACCATTTTTAATATTGTGGAGGATAAAGATGCAAATATCTGGATTTCTTCGGCTAATGGGTTAACCCGATATAACAAATCCAGCGCATCAATGAAAATTTATACATATCAATCGGGTTTACCAATTGAGGAAATAAATGTTGGGTCATTATACCTTACCGCCAACAATGAACTTTTTGTAGGCGGAAACAATGGTATAATATATTTTTTCCCCTCAAAGCTAAGGGATAACCCTGTTGTTCCAAATGTAATTATTACGGATTTTAAATTATTCAATCAATCTGTTTTACCCGGTGATGGAACAAAAATATTGGAAAAGAGTATTTTTAATACAAAAACCATAAAACTCAATCACCACCAGTCAATTTTCAGCATTGAATTTACTGCTCTAAATTATCTTTTCCCGCAAAATAACAAATACAAATATATGCTTGAAGGGTTAGAAGAAAACTGGAATGAAGTTGATGAACACCGGCTGGCAAGCTATACAAACCTGAAGGACGGTCGTTATTTATTCAAGGTTAAGGCGTCAAATAACGATGCAATCTGGAATGAAATACCAACAGAACTTGAGATAATTATACTGCCACCAAAGTGGAAAACCTGGTGGGCCAGCATTATTTATTTAAGCTTAACCATCGCAGGTATCTTCTTGTTGCGTTCGATGACACTAAAAAGAGCCCGCTTGAAACGCAATTTATATTTAAAAGAACTTGAAAATACCAAGCTGGAAGAAATCAACACATTCAAACAGCAGTTTTTTATTGATGTTTCACATGAAATCCGCACGCCTTTAACACTTATTGTTGACCCGCTTGAACAAATTATTCAATCAGGAGAGGGTTCATCATGGTTGCGAAATATGCTTAGAACCATGCATCAAAATTCAAGAAGAATGTTATTGTTAATCAATCAAATTCTTGAACTGAGCCAATTGGAACATGGCAAACAGTATCTCACATTTGGGCATTATAATTTGGGTATTGTTATGGGTAACATTGTCGATTCATTTAAGGTTTTGGCTGATAAAACCAACATTAAATTTCAATATCAACCAAATATTGGAAAAGAAATTGTTAAATTGGACAGGGATAAAATAGAAAAGATTTTTTATAATCTTCTTTCCAATGCCTTTAAGTTTTGCAAGCCGGGAGGTAAGGTTGAGGTTCTTGTTAATAATATCACAGAAATATCGGCAACCGAATCACGTAAATCAACCTATGAGTTTATTATTTCCGATACTGGAATTGGCATTGAAGAAAAGGAAATCGACAAAATATTTGAACGATTTTATAAAGCCAATACCAAAATGAAAGGTTCAGGGGTTGGCCTGGCGCTTGTTAAAAGCCTTGTCAATACACTTAACGGCGAAATCAAGGTAATGAGCCACCCTTCTTCAGGCACACAGTTTAAGGTTGTGCTTCCTTTTGAAAAAGTTGACCACGAAGTTTCTGCAAAGAATTCAGACGACAATGAATTTCTCCGCCAATTGCCCCCGGAATATTATTTTGATTTAAAACCTTCTGCTGAAGAACAGTTTGATATTAAACATACGGACAACCATTCTATTGTAATTGTTGAGGATGATCCGGGTCTATCTCAGTATCTTATTAAAAATCTTAAAGGTAAATTTCATTTAGAGGTTAGATCAGACGGTATGCAGGCACTTGAATTAATTAAGAAACTGAATCCAGATATGGTTATTACGGATATTATGTTACCAGGAATGGATGGTATAAGTTTGTGTAAATCTATTAAAAAAGATGTCATATTAAGCCACATACCGGTAATAATACTTACTGCAAAAAGCAGTGATAAGGACAGGATTGAAAGTCTGGAGGCAGGTGCTGATGCCTTTTTGGGTAAGCCTTTTATTATGAAAGAGTTATTGGCCAGAATAAATAATATTTTATTTACAAGGGAAAAACTCAGGGAGCGCTATAGCCGCGAAGTTATGTTATCGCCACGGGAAGTTACCCTTAATAGCTATGATGAAAAGTTGCTGGAAAAAATTATGCAGATCATTGAAAAATATATCAGTGACCCAGCTCTGTCTGTTGATTTTTTAGGTGACAAAGTTGGACTCAGCAGGGTTCACCTTTATCGCAAACTAAAGGCTTTGACAAATCTTTCTCCAAGTGATTTTATTAGAGATTTCAGATTAAAACGTGCAGCCAACCTACTTTCTCAAAATAAAATAAATGTTACAGACATTGCATTTATGGTAGGATTTCAGGATTTGAATTATTTTGGCAAAGCATTTAAAAAAGCCTACGGGTTTAGCCCCACCGAATATGCAAAAAGGGCTGCTGGCAACAACAGCTTCAAGTGATATAAATATACTTGTTAAGCTTCTGTTTTACAGATAATTGTTTTGTTTTTTGTAACCTGATCAACGAGGTTCTGTAACCTGCTTTCCTTCCCGGATACGAGTTCACATATATCCTGTAACCAAATCCATTCCACGTTTACAATAATGCATAATATCTTTGGATAAAAATTCGGAATGGGCAACATTAAAAAAAAAATTAAGGACTATTGGATTATTGAAATTATTGTTTCGGCAGTTGTTGTTAGTTTATTTTTACTTTTTATTATTTCAGTTTTTTAACATCTCAACTAACTATTTATGTATAGATTAATTATTCAACTTGTAATTTTTATTTTGCCACTCTCGGCTTTGGCGCAAAATACAACTTTAATAGGAAAAATCACCGATGGCATTACAGGCGAGCCACTTCCCGGCGCATCAGTTTTAGTGGAAGGCACTTCTTATGGTGTTGCAACTAACCTTGAAGGGGAGTATATCATCAAGAATATTGAAGAAGGCAAACAGAGCATCAGAATTTTTTATCTAGGATATAATGAGGCGTTCAAGGATATTGAGTTAACGCAGGGCGAGAGCAATGTTTTAAATTTTGAACTAACCCCTTCAAGTCAAGACATAGCAGAAATAAAAATAAGAGCTAATCTGGAGGGACAGCAAAAAGCGCTTAACCAACAGAGAACTTCAGAAAACATAAAAAATATTGTTTCTGCTGATCTAATGGGTAGATTTCCTGATTTGAATGTGGCAGAAGCCTTGCAGCGTGTTCCCGGTATAAATATTAGTCGTTCACGCGGTGAGGGGTCTACGGTTTCATTGCGCGGCACACCTTCGCATTTTACTTCCATAAACATTAATGGAGAGCAAATTCCATCTACCCAGGAAAACGGCGCACGTAATGAATCACTTGACCTTATTCCTGCCGACCAGCTTTCTTCAATGGAAATTATTAAGGCTCCTACTCCCGACATGGACGGAGATGCAATAGGAGGATCCATTAACCTGAGAACGCCTGTTGCCAAAAGCATGACACTAAACTTAAGGGCAGAAGCAGGTGGCGGCTATAATAGTCTTTCTCAAAGTTATAACGGCATTGGTAGATTGAAAATTGGCAAACGCTTTTTATACGATCCTGCTGTGGGAGATGGTAAACTTGGAATTGTAGCAGGATTCAGTTATTTCGGAACTGATAATGAAGAGGATAAACTTGAAATGGTTTGGTCACCATTTGGAGACACACCGGTTAAATCAATTGGAACTGATACCGTGGTTCCGGAAACCTATGAAATCATAGACTTAAAAAACCAGCGTACACGCCTCGGAGCTACTTTTACTATGGATTATAAATTCAGTAACACCTCAGATATTCGCTTTAATTTTATGTATTCACGCCGTGCTGATATTGATCAAAGAAACCGTTTCAGAATATATCTGAATGAATCGGCTGGAGTCGATTGGGTATCACTGGATACAGTAAATGGCACAGAACTACGTCGCGATTATACCAAAAGAGATTATTACAGTGAAAATTTCTCCTATAATCTGGAGGGAAAACATCTGCTCAACATCGTGCAACTGGATTGGGGATTGTTTTATTCTGATGCCAGAAGAATTGAAAATTCTATGGGTGGGAGATTTGAGCGGGGATCCGACCACAGAATCGGCGTAACTGCCACCAATCCGACTGGCGTCTATGCTGATTTTCCGCATTTTCGATCACTTAATGATGAATACGGACTTTTCGATCCGTTTATTATTAATGAAGTAAGCAGGTATGACAGGGTTGATTTAGATCTTTTAGCCGATAATATGGTTGGTAAATTTAACGTTACCATTCCGCTTAACTTCTCAGAAGTAAGGGCTGAAATAAAATCTGGAGCAAAATATAGACGCCAGAGTACAAGTAAGGATTTCCGCAACAACATATATAATTATTCTGATCCAAACCGTGTAATCGACCAGCGGGAAGTGTATGCCAGTTTAATTGGTAATTATGAGGATCAAAACTTTCTTAACGGCAATGTCAGGTTTGGTTCCAGCATTGATCCAAAAGCCTTTGAAACGTTTATTGATGATAATGAACGATTATTTGTTTACGATCAGATCAGATCAGACAGGAACTCTTATAATGGCTCCTTTTCTGCTGCTGAAGACATCATAGCTGGTTATTTAATGACGAAATTACAGTGGAATCGGTTGATGGTAATAGGTGGGCTTCGATACGAAAACAATGCAGTAGAATATGATGCTTACAGGGTAAATAATATTACCGGAGAATCTGTTCCCTTAAGTGATGGAACATCGTATGACTATTTCCTCCCCAATTTTCACTTGCGTTACAAGGTAAATAATCTTACCAATATAAGAGGAGCGTATACCTACAGTTATGCCAGACCAAATTTTGATAACCTTGTTCCGTTCATGAACATTGATGAAGAGGGGTCAAACATTGTTGCCGGAAATCCGGAATTAAGGCCCGGCTTTTCTACCAACCTCGATCTGCTTGTCGAGAAATACCTTGGAACAGTTGGTATTATGTCTCTTGGCGGGTTTTTTAAAAGCATTGATGATTTTCAGTTCAGCAGGAACCTGCGCTTCCTTCGTCCAGGTGATCCTTACTATGAGGAGTTCCCGGGATTTTCATTCAGGCAGGAACAAAATGGTGAAAATGCTACAGTGTATGGATTGGAAGTAAATTTGCAGACAAACCTCATTTTTTTACCGGGCATATTGAGTGGCACCAGCTTATATTTTAATTACACATTTACAGAATCTGATGCCTATACCGCCGATCGGGACAACATTAATCTCCCGGGGCAGGCAAAACATACCTGGAACGGCTCACTGAGTTATGAGTACAGTAAAATATCGTTCAAAGCATCGGTGAATTATAATGGATCATTTTTAAGTACTGTTGCCGGGGAAGCCAGAAATGATTTAGTACAACTGGAAAGATACCAGGTTGATATGAATGCATCCTACAGGATTACCTCACAATTCAGGGTATTTGCAGAATTTTTAAATGTCACTAATTCACCAGCCATACTTTACCAGGGAGTAAGAGAGAGAATAGCTGAATATGCAGTATTTGGATGGTGGAATAGGTTTGGTATCTCGTATAGTTTTTGATGGTTATAAAATTTTAAGTCTATAGTTTATGAAAACGATGATAAAGAACTTGGTATTTCTTTTGCTTATTTCCATAGTAATTAATGGTTGTGAAAAAGATGATAATGTATTTTTTAAGGAAGGCCCGAGAATTGTTCCTCTAAACCCTGTCACTGTTTTTAAACAGGAAAAAGGATTGCCTGTTAAACTCTCTTTTGAGCTTAAAGCCATTGCCGGACTCAAAAGTTTTGAGGTATACAAAAACGATGAATTGTACGATAATAAATCATTTAATAACGATGAACTAATTTTTCTCTATGAACTGGAATATATAGTTGAAAATGAATTTAATGATGGCGATAATGTTGTGTTTTCCTTTGAGCTTACTGATCAACTGGATAGGCTGACAGAAAAACAGGAGCTGACAATAAATGTTGGGCCTCCATTTGAAATAAAAGACACAGTATTGTATAATACACCTGTTAAACAGGTAACCGGCCGTATTAATCGAAGTATCACCTTCACATCCAACAATATATATCTGATAAATGGGTTGGTTTCCGTAGAGGGAAATAAAACACTTACAATTGAGGCTGGTACAACAATTTTGATGAAAACATTCGAATCTTCACAAGATTCAAGGCTTGCAATTACAAGGGGTTCAAAACTAAATGCTGTTGGCACGAAAGACAATCCTGTGGTTCTCACAAGTGCTAAAACACTAAATAATGAAGCTTCGTGGAGTGACTGGGGTGGTATTTTTATCTATGGCAATGCTCCCACCAATCAGGCGGCTACTATGTTTGAAGATGGATTTGTTTACGGGGGTACAAATGATCAAGATAATTCAGGAACACTTAAATATGTTAGAATCGAATACACAGGAAAAAATGGCGCAGATGCCATCCAGTTTTATGGTGTAGGTTCTTCAACAATAATAAACTATCTAAATATTTATAATTGCGAAGACAATGGCGTGCGTTTTAAAGGTGGTAGCGCGAGTATTAAATACATGGCGGTAATTGAGCATGGTGGATATGGCTTCTGGGCAGAACATGGCTGGAGAGGTAATGGACAGTTTTGGGTATTTCAAACATCTATTCCGGCAACAATAATTCCGGTTAATTTCTGGAACCAGGCACGTTCACTCGAACTTAGAAATGACAGAAACAATTTTTTGCTTGTCCCGGCAACCTATACCTATCTATCTAATATAACCATGATTGGAAATGGTAAAACTGATTTAGACGGTACCCGACGTGGGTTTAGAATCAGAAGAGGAGCTATGGGGGTAATCCAAAACATGATAGCTACAAATTTTCCGGATGATGGCGTCAGGGTGGAAGATGTGCCTCTGGAGAAGATTGAAAATGGCAGCATGCTTATCAAGAACATCCGCTCGTTTGAAAATCGCTCAAATTTCGATGAACAGGCAGAAGATATCTTTTTGCAAGACCCAACATATAACGTCAATGAAAACCCTGTGCCGGGAGTTAGTCCTGTAAATTTTGTCGGCTCAGTTTCAAGCTCTTTCGATCCGGCTAACGATCCCGATTTTGGAAGCTGGTTTACTTCTGCCCCATACATTGGTGCTGTTGAAAGTGTTGAAAATGACTGGACATCCGATGGTAGTTGGTGTAAAAATTCAGATGGTACTTTACGATAAATTATTTATTCACTAAATCTAATTAAAATGAGATCTTTACTAAGAGTTAAAAAGTTGCTTGCTACAGCATTTGCTTTATCAATGCTGCTAATGTTTAATGGTTGTAAGAAAGACGATCCGGAACCTGATTATCCGGCACCTTCTATAACTGTGTCTGAAGAATCCCTTGAATTAAAGCCCGGCGAATCAACATCCCTGACGTTAACAATTGTTGCGGAAGGAGGTCTTGAATCAATTGTGGTAAATAAAAACGGCGGGTTTATGGAAGAAATAACATTGTCTGACAAAACAGTCACGACGTATGATTATACGATTACTGCTGATACTGATGTTGCTGAAGGCGATGTCATTGAATATGAATTCATCGGTGTAAATACCCAGGAAAAAGAATCCGGAGCTGTAGATGTTGTTGTCAACATTGCGGTTTATACCAGCATGGATGTGGACGGGACTAAGGTTTATGAGGTTGATATCCCTGAAAATAACCTGGTTCCCGAGGGTACCACCATAAAGTTCGCCAAAGACAGGGGATATTACCTCACAGGGTCACTTAATTTTCCTGAAAACACCACGCTGGTAGCTGAAGAAGGAGCTACGATTTATTTTACCGCAGACTCTATATTTATTTATGTGGAAGGAACTGTCGATATTCAGGGGACTTCAAGTAATCCGGTTGTCATGACCAGTGCAAAAACCATCATAAATGGTGAAGAACCTGCTGCCGGTGACTGGATGAACTTTGAGTTGGAAGGCACTGGAAATGGTTCTGATCTGGGAACTATTAAATATCTTCGCTTAGAATATGCTGATGACAGAGGATTTAGACTTGATAATGTAGGAAACGGTACTGATATTTCTTACGTTCAGACGTACGAAATAAAAGAGGAAGGTGTAATGGTGACCGATGGTGATGTAAATCTTAAATACATTGTATCAACAAATTCAGAAGACTCAAACTTCAGACTGGGCGATAGCTATCAGGGAATGGGCCAGTTTTTGATTGCAATAAATTCTACCAAAGGGGAGGAAGCTTTTTATATCCGGGACGATTCGCAAGTTAAATTGGCGAATGTTACTGTTGTTGGCCCAGGGGTTAACACTGCTGATGATGGATTTGAAAATGCCGGAGTAAGATTTAGATCATCAAACGGAGGTGAAGTTTACAATGCCATAGTTACCGGATTACCTGACTGGGGTGTCCGATCTGATTCCATTCCAACGGATATCGATGGTGACCGCGTTTTAGCTTATTCCAACGTGTATGATAACGATTCGAGGGATGATGATTTTGCCGATGTATTCTTTACTGAAACCAGTTTTAATAATTCAGAAGATGCAATAGCAGGAATTACTGTTGGTTCTATAGTACCAGACTCAGAAGCTACAAGTAGTTTTAATCCATCTTCTATTGATGCGTTCTTTGATGCTGCAACATTTAAAGGAGCAATTCAAAATGCAGCCAACGACTGGACAGTTGGCTGGGTTAAAAATCCAGATGGTTCAATTCGTTAGGTTAAATAGGTAGTGTATAAAATGTCGGTCAACCATTTTAGTTGCCGGCATTTTATTTTATTTTTATGGGTCTACCACGAATTTAATGATAACTTGCAATTTGTTTATATATGGTTGAAATATTTTTAATGTAGTTTATATTTTGGATTTTGGATTTCAAAAGCCGGAAATTTATCAGCTTTCAAAAGAGTTGGTAAAGGATATTTATAAGTTAAGCAGGTCTTTTCCCTGAGATGAAAAGTATGCTCTTGCACAGCAATTAAATAAAGCAGCAGTTTCAGTTGCCTATAATATTGCAGAGGGAACAAGCAGTAATGGTTACCAGGAGAAAATACATTTTATTAATATATCTTATAGCTCTTTAATGGTAATTGTTTGCCAAACAGAGATAGCTTTTGAATGAGGATACCTAAAGAAGGATGTATTTGAAAATATTTCGAAAAAGGCAAAAAAACTATTGGTAAAAATGTGCAACAATATTGCGTAAATCAAAAAAAGCAACATTTAAACCATAATTCAACCACATTTACAACTATATTTAAACAGTATTTAAAGTTCTGTAAAAATATTTAACCACTAAAATAAGGGTAGTACATATTAATAAAAATCAGGTAGTTAAATTAAAATTTATAAATAATGATTATGTTGTTAAGGTGGAGTATTCTATTTAGTCTTTTATTTTACACACAAACATACGCGCAAACAAGAAATACACCTCCCGAAATCCTTCATATTTCGTATAAAGCGACACATCTTCCGGATAGAATAACTTTATGTATAACGGATGATCCGGCGCATAAGGCTGTCGTAACCTGGAGGACAAATAACAATCATCGTAATTCGCGTGCAGAAATCGCTTTTTCAGACCCATCACCGGAGTTTGATGAGTATGAGAGTTCTGTCACTGCATCATCAACAAATATAGAGACACTGGAGGGAATTGAAGCCTTTCACACTGTAACCTTTAATAACCTTGAACCCTCCACAAACTACGTTTATCGCGTGGGTAATGATAAATACTGGAGCGAATGGTTTCAGTTCAAAACTGCTGATGATGAACCCGAACCTTTTGGTTTTATTTATCTTGGAGATGCTCAGAACAAGGTATTTTCGCACGTTTCCCGTGTTATAAGGAAAGCTTACGCTGCCAAGCCCGATGCTGCCTTTATTCTCCATGCAGGCGATTTGGTAAATCATGCTGATAATAACTACGAATGGGCTGAGTGGTATGCTACCGGAAGTTTTATACATTCCCAAATACCAGTGGCTGCCATTCTCGGTAATCACGAGTACAATAAGAATAAGGAAGGGGTTAAGGTTAGCTATTCAAGATTCTGGAATCCTCAGTTCGAATTCCCTGATAACGGGCCTATCGATGAATTGAGGGATCATACTTATTATTTTGACTATCACAACACCAGGTTTGTTGCGCTGAATTCAAACGACCATATCCCTGCCCAGGCTGAATGGCTCGAAAAAACATTATCTGAAAACACCAAAAAATGGACTGTGGTAACATTTCATCATCCAGCTCTCTCTACAGTAAAAGAAAGACAAAATATAGGAGTGATAGAACACTGGTTGCCTTTATTGGAAAAATATAAGGTTGATTTAGTACTTCAGGGCCATGACCATACCTATGTAAGGGGAACCAATATGGAACAACCGGCTAATGAAAGCGGGGTAATAAATTCACCGATATATGTAATTTCAGTAGCCGGAGAGAAAATGTATGAGCTAATGGATAAGGACTGGATGCAGCGCAAAGGTGAAAATACACAATTGTATCAGTTAATAAATATTTCAAAGGATAAATTAAGCTACCATTCATATACTATAGATGATCGGATATATGATGGCTTTCAAATAACCAAAAACGATTCAGGGATAAAAACTATTAGCGAAATTCAACCTGAAGTTAAGGAACGCAGGTTTACCAACACCCTTGCTGATCCTGATGAATAAGGCGATTATTTGAATACATTACGAAAGGCTGTTTAAATAGCAATAAACGGTTTATGAAAAATTATATTCCGGTGAAATAATCATTCTTTTCACAATTCGGAAATGATTACTTTTTCTGGTAAATAACATGAGGCCAATTAAGATAAAAACTAAACATGAAATAATAAACAGCCCACATGCATGCATTAATATACACTAGCCTGGGGGAAATCATATTTTAAATCTGTTTTTAAGGTATATTTCCCAGTAATTTTGGCCAACTATACTAATCCTTAATGAGTTTGAATTTCACTCCTAAACCCCTTTAATGTAGTAAAAATGAACAAAAAAATAAAAATACTAGCTGGATTAATCCTAGCCATGTCCTCGGTGTTATATTCATATGCAGGCACATGCTACTACTCTCATAATCAAGATACAATAATAATTGGCAATGAAATAATCGAAAGGCAATGGATTTGGAAAGACGGTAACCTCTATCCAACAAAAATTAAAAACAAAGACCTCAAAACAGAATATTTAGAAACAGATATACCAATTAGCCCGGAAAATTCTGTGATACCATTGAGCACATCATTAGAACAATATACGCACCAGCAAAATAGCATAGCGAATGAAGAATTTCAGGTAATTGCCATTGCTTCATTTACCGGTTACGATAAAAAAATCATCCTATCTATAAAAGAAAAATCTCCGGCAATAAGGGTGCAATATTTTTTCATGATAAAAAAGGAATTTACAAAAATTCCCGAACTTGAAACACAGGTTTTAGACAGTTTTTCTTTGCCCTCCATCCACTATACAATAAAAAGTGTCGAATTTTTTGATCGAACGGACGTAAATAATAACCTGGTACAAGAAAATATATTTTTACCTTTCTTACACCCTTTTGAGACACGTGGAAATATTCTATTTGCTGAAAGTAATCTGGATCAGGGTTCTTTTTTTGTTATTAAGGAAGCACCGTGCTCTTTTGTGCAATTAAATTATCAGGGACTAGATTTTATTGTTGATAAAGAAAAAATTTTTGTTATTGGAAATGGGCTCACCAACACGGATATGTTATTGAATACATGGGTTTCTTCTTACGCCTCGGTTATTGGGGTTGTGCCTGCCAATACCCCACCGGAATATGCGTTACGATCCTATCAAAAAACACTACGCAGGCATTTGCCCGAAAGAGATGAAATGATTATGATGAACACATGGGGCGATAGAAATCGTGATGCAAGTATAAATGAAAATTTTTGCCTTAAAGAGATTGATGCCTGTGTAAAATATGGCTTCACACATTTTCAAATTGATGATGGCTGGCAAACGGGATTATCAAAAAACTCTGCCAATTCAGGAGGCAGATTATGGGATCAATGGGAAGAAGAACATTGGCAACCCCACCCGGAGCGATTCCCAAACGGACTGGGAAAAGTTGTTGACTACGCTGATAAGCATAATATTAAACTTGGATTGTGGTTTCATCCCAGTAACCACCAAGGTTATGCAAACTGGAAAAAAGATGCCGTGATACTCGCCAATCTAAGTAAAAAATACGGAATAAACGCAATAAAAATAGATGGTGTTAAATTACCCGATAAAAAATCAGAAATAAACTTTAGAAATTTCTTAAACCATACACTTGAATTAACAGATAATAAGATTGTCTTTAATCTTGATGCTACCGCCGATAACAGAGGCGGTTATCACTATTTTTATGAGTTTGGCAATATCTTTCTTGAAAACAGATATACTGACTGGGCAAATTATTACCCACACTGGACTTTAAGAAACCTTTGGCAATTGTCAAAATATGTTCCACCAGAGAAATTACAAATAGAATTCCTGAATATACTCCGCAATACGGCTAAATATACTGAAAATGATCCACTTGCTCCTTCAAAAATACCCTTCAATTATACTTTTGCAACCACAATGGCAGCACAGCCACTTGCCTGGTTTGAAGGCTCAAATCTTCCGGCTGAACTGGACTATATTGCCCAAACAATATCTGGCTATAAAAAAGTGTGGAATGATTTTCATGAAGGTCACATATTGCCTATTGGCGGCATGCCCGATGGTTCTTCATGGACTGGTTTTCAATCAATTATCAATGAAGGATCAGGATACTTCCTCGTTTTTAGAGAAGATAATCCAAATGAAAATACAAAACTAAATGCCTACTTTTTATCAGATATTAATTTGAAGTTAACCCAGATTTGCGGCAGTGGATCTGATAACACAGAAAGAATTGATAAATCAGGAGGAATTTCGTTTCATTTACCCTCTTCCTTTTCTTTCGTTTTATACAAATATGAGACAATACCTGATTAAACCCTGAATACGCATTAAATAAAGATCCACTTAAAATAGCAAAAGAAAACAAACAGGAAAATATTGAGTCAATTAAAACTGCGTCCCTGCCCATGCTTCCCTTACCTGGGAATAATGCAGGCCCCAGTCAGCTGACCGAGCTTTTCACAGGTAAGTAGGGCTTGCTAAAAAAGTCAGAAAGCGGTGAAATGCAACCCAACGAAACGAAAGTGTATTGCCATACTTCGAATTGAAGGCCGGGAAGCAGATTGCAGCTTTCTGGCTAACACTTCCAATGTTGAATTGAAAATAATAGGTGTGAGTATTACACGTACATTGGTTATACATGGGTTTTTAATAGTGTGTAACCATAATAATTCACTCATAAATTGAACAATAGTATCACAAAATGAGATATATTTAGTAAATTTAACGTTGAGAATAATCCGAAATGTTATGGATAATAATATTATTCTGAAAAGAAAACCACAAATTGAATTTCAACTTCATGAAAATGGGTTTGAATTAATTGACAGGCAAACAGCGGAAAATTCAGGATTTTATGTTTACAGTGATCTGCAATCTGTTGATTTAAACAGCGTGTGGTTTCCCCGGTTATCCAATTGGTTACGAGCCATTTCCTGGATTCTTAACGGGGTTCCCTATTTCCCTGATTCAAAATCGTATAAAAAGGCTAATATTATCATTAATCTTAAAAATTCCAGGCTTGGTATATGGTTAACTGATGCTTATATGGCGGATAAAGCCAAAGTTATAAAGAAGCTTTTAGATGAGAAAACCAACCCCAGCCCGATGCTTGCATAAAATGAAATGGATTGTTTTAGTTGTTTTATTATCCCTTACTCTTTTACCGTTGCTTACAGTTTATTTTTTAGTTAGTTCCGGAAAAAAATGTATTAAAATTTTATAAACATTTATTTTACCGACATAAAAAAATACCCCGGCAGATAATTCCCGGGGCATGTTAACATTTAATTAAACAGTTTTTTTAATCTTTCACGCATCTTACAGCTGATCCGGTATGAATATCATACGTTGCTTTTCTGTATATTGTAGATTTAGAAGCACTTAGTGAGCGCAGATATATGCTTCCCGGCTGGTATTCGGTTGAAGTCCAAAAGGTTGCAATATTACCGGGTGAATAGCTAAAGCCACCATCGGTGGAACGCCTTGTATCGTTTGGCACTGCCGTGAAACCGGATGAATTGGTGGCGCCGGTATTTGGAGCGTCCCAGTTTTCTGTGCCAGTTTGTTTCAATTTACCACCTTCATCAGTACCACGATCATTAATTCCATCTGCTGCTATAGGATCCATTCCAAGCGCTATTTCAAGTGTTTTCCAGTCATTATCAGTAGGAACATGCCAACCGGTAGGGCATAAACTGCCGCTGCTTACCGTGTACCAGTTATATAAGGCGCCGTATTTATCTGCATAAGTGGCAGAATCGTTGTTATACCAGCAAAAAGCATCGTCAGTTGCGCCAATCCATGCGGTATTGCCAGTTATATTTTGTATGGGTGTGCCATCATTTAGTTTTGTTGTGCGCAGGTTTCGTTTTAGCCAGGTTTGTGTGCCAATGGTAACTGTTTCATACTTATTGCCATCTACGTCCACCACAATCATTCCCAGGGCAATTTTAATATCCTCAAGCTCGGCAGCAACGGCATCAACGTAAGCTTTAGTGGCAGCATCCTGTGCGCTCAAAGGATCAGCCAGGGCTGTAATATTATTGTTTCCTGCTGAGTTGCTTTGTGAAAGCACATCAGACAGGTTTTGTGTTTCGGAACTTATAAAGCCACTCACATCAGGAAAATCCTGGCGTATTTGTGCGGCTGAATCTTCAATCGCATTTTGTAATGCATAACCGTTGTTTGCAACCATATCGTCCACTTCACTTTCTTCCAATGTAGTGTCAGTTTTTGTGTAAGCGGATAAGTCGGGTTTGTTGCTAAGGTTGTTATAATCGCCATCAAAATCATCTGTAGCATCAATGTCAATATTAGCCGGAACATTTGTAAGATTATTGAAGTTGCCATCAAAATCATCAGTAACATCAAGATCAATGTTTGCAGGAACATTGGTTAAGTCATCAAAGTTACCATCAAAATCATCAGTAATATCAAGATCAATGTTTACTGGGACATTGGTTAAGTCATCAAAGTTACCACTAAATGTATTTCCGGCTTCATCGGCATATTTTGCGTAAGGTACACTTAGTAACTGGCTTGTACCCATTACGGACCCATCCATGCTTACCTCAACAAAATATGGGCCTTCACTCCAGTTTATGGCAGCAAAATCAGTTGGGTTTGCCGCACCAATGTTTAGGGTTACCAGGCCAAAAGCATTGGTGGTACTGTCGTGTGTTTCGGTGAAAACTTCCTGTCCGGATACATCTCCCTGCAGGATACTGATTTTTATGGAAACCTCCTTATTTGCCATAGCCGCTCCGGCATTATCACGTGCTACTGCCTGATATTTTATTGCATCAGGTGCCTGAGCTGTTAAATGTAATGAATAAATTACAAGGGTAATGAAAAATAATAATTGCTTCATGATTAAGTAATTAAGTGAATAGAATTAATGCTTTATTATCTTATATGTATTTGCGCTATTGATTTTCAGGAAGTAAGTTCCTGAAGGATAAGCAGAAAAGTTTATTTCCTGCAAATTGTTTTTTGATTTGCCCTGCGTAATTACACTCCCGTTTACATCAATTAGTTTATAATTGTATTTACCGTTTACGGATTTTATATGAAGAATATCGTTTACAGGGTTTGGGTAAACCGTTAAATCATTTTCCAGATAATTATTTTCAAGAAGTGTTTCTATTTCCAGCGTACCTTGCTGAAATCCTTGAGTGAGCGACAGCGATGCGTTAATGTAACTCTCAACAAAGCTTTCGCCAATTGTCCAGGATAAATTATACTGATCAGTTTTGTAGAAATTTGCTGCAGTAGCCATTGTTGTAGGTTGTAGCGTTTGACTGAAAAGTGCTGCGGGAAACATCAGTAAAAAGGATAAAACAAATGATCTCATATACAGTGATTTAATTAATTGAAATTATAAAAACGGGGTTAGCATGAAAAGGTTACTTTTTTTAAGTTGAGATATGTTAGTGAAATTTTTTATGCAAAAATGAAACAAAACGTAATTAATAGTATTTCAATAACATGTATCATGTGTTTGATGTTTTTTACCAAATTGACAGCTTTCATTTTATTATAATGCAAGCAGTTTAAAGCTGCCGGAATAGAAAATTCTTCTAATAAAAGTGGGATTACGGAATAAAAAAGTAATGATAATTCGTTTAACGCATATTGCGTGATAAATCATAATATCACCACGTTTTTGAGGAGGGTAAATACCATTACTGAGGAAGGTATTTACTTATAAGTTCAATTAATTTATCTTTTTTTATAGGTTTTGCA